>Ga0187782_10004189_pt1 | contig 10791 bp, 10 predicted proteins | sample 0715_SJ02_MP15_2_FD_132454 | JGI IMG/M metagenome (GOLD analysis project Ga0187782, IMG submission 132454) | Tropical peat soil microbial communities from peatlands in Department of Meta, Colombia - 0715_SJ02_MP15_20_MG | ecosystem: Environmental > Terrestrial > Soil > Wetlands > Peat | place...
AAGCCTACTCGCAGGCAGGGGCCCGACGTGAAGTCATGAGTTGTCGGCAGTTAAGAGTTGGGTTAGGAATTCCGTGATAGGTCGTTCCATCCAGAAAAGGCTTTTGGGGGTGAAGGGCCGGGGGCAGCGACTTTTTGTCCGCATCACGCCGTGCTCTCGTCGCCTCTTTGTCCTCTCTGCCCGCCTCCCCACGCGCTTTGGAACTCAGAAGTGGAGCCTTCAGGAAAGGTACAGGCCCAGACCTATGCGCTAACCCTTTTTGCACTTGGCAACAATTAGCGTAATGTCATCGTGTTGTTCGTGAGGGCTGAAGCGGCGGACGGCATGCACAATCGCATCCAGCAGGGACGGGGCCGACAGCTCAAAATGGCTCCGTAACGCTCCGCACAGACGATGCTCGCCGAACTCTTCGCCCGTCGCGCTGAACGATTCGGTTATGCCGTCGGTGTAAAGGGCGAGGGTGTCTCCCGGAAAGAGCTGGCATTCGGCCAGCGCGCAATCCCATTCTTTGAACAGTCCCAGGACGGTGCAGGTAGAATTGAGCCGCTCGAGAGTGCCGTTGCTCCGAAGCAAGAGAGCAGAGCCGTGCCCGCAATTGGCGTAGCGCAAGCGGCGCTGGGCGTCGCCGTATTCGGCAAAGAAGAGGGTAGCATAGGCGCTGTCGATCGTATTCTCGTAAAAAAGCTGGTTGGCCGACCGCAAGAAGCGATGCGGCTGGTCCGATGCGATGGCGCACTGGCTGCGCAGGTTCGCCTGTAAATTGGCCATCAAAAGAGCGGCGGCTATTCCTTTTCCTGCCACGTCCCCAATCACCAGGCCCAGCCGATCGTGGCCGAGATCAAGAAAATCGTAATAATCGCCACCGACCGGACGGGCCTGAAGGCAAACACCTGCGTAGTCGAGCGTGCGAAGAGGTGGCAACGTTTGTGGGAAAAGCCTGGCTTGCACCTGTCTGGCGATTTCCATTTCTTGGGCGGCGCGGCGCTCTGACTCGAGCTGCTCAGCCTTGGCGCGGCGTTGCGCTTCAAGTTCGCGGCTCAGCTCGTCGAAGCTCACAAGCGAAAAAGAATTGCCGTCCGGATCCTTAAAACACGTAAAAACTCCGCCCCAAATTGCGGGTCGGTCTTCACTTGGCGCCGAAGGGGCAGTGGAACCCGGGGGGAGCAACTGAACCGGATTCCTGAGACGTTTGAGGCGTGGCGTGTACTGAAACTGCACCCCGCGCTTGCGCCATTCACGGAACTTGGCAATCACATCTTCGGTGACAAACGCAATCTGGGTAGCCCGTCCGATGAGCTTAGACTCCGCTGAGTTGGGCTCAGGCTCGCATAGCGTCAGGGTTGCCATGCCATCCGGAGGGGCAATCGCGACAAAAGGCCGGCGGGCCTGGGATCGGCCATCAAAAGCCAGATTGAATCCAAGCTGCTCCACATAGAAGCGCACGCTCCGCTCCAAATCGCGCACGAAAATTGTCACCGACTGAAGGCGCAGGTAGGGACCCTGCGGCTCCGGGCGCAGAGTTGGATGGTCCGCTGCAGGTGGTGAGGGTGAATTGCTCATTGCCTTAATTATACTTCGCTGGCTGGCGCATGCGTTGCCTTAAAAGCACTGACTGAGGTCAGCTATACTCATCGAGTGCCCAAGGGCATCGTGTTATACTGGAAACTAGGTCGAAGGCCAAACTGCTGATGGGGCGTAGAGGGGAGTGTACGTCCTAATTCTGTGAGCTCGCTTTCTAAGACGCAAGTCGACCAACTTGGTAACCGCCTTCGAAAGGGAACGACGACGGAGGGCGATTTTCACCAACTCGATGCTTATCGCCGGTCGTTTGCAGATGCTTACGAAGAAGTCATCGCCGCGATCCGGGACGCGACGCAGTTGGAGCCAACAGGACGACCAGCGAAGTCCACGACTTCGATAGTGGAAAAGCTTCGGAGGGAGACAATCCGACTGAGCCAGATGCAGGACATCGCCGGCTGTCGCTTGGTCGTGCCCAATCTGGTCGCGCAAGATCAAGTCGTCGAACGGCTGAAGAGCGCGCTTCCGAACGCGGTCGTGGTCGACAGGCGGAAGGAACCTAGCTTCGGCTACAGAGCCGTTCACATCATTGCGACGGCGCGAAATAAGCTGATCGAGATTCAAGTTCGGACTGAGTTACAGCACCTGTGGGCACAGTTGTCAGAAAAATTGTCCGATGTGTTAGATCGGGCGTTAAAGTACGGCGGTGGCGACTCCAATGCTCAGAACATGTTGTGCGCTCTTTCCATAGTCTTTGCCTCCCACGAGGAGCGGGAGTCACAACCTTTACCATCGAGGTTGACTGAGGTACTATCTGAGATAAAGCGAGTCATCCAGGGATTCCTGGAAGATGTGAGCAAGATGTCGGGAAGCACTCCAAAATCGCAGGGAGGCGACTGACATGCTTTTCCTGATTGAATATGATCGCTCCCAAGGATCGATCGTTCAGAAACGCCAGTATGACGATGCTTTTCGAGAGGTCGCGGAAAAGGACCGGCTCAGTCTCGAATTGCACCTGAACCGCCAGGGGGTCGAACACGAAGTCGTGCTTCTGGATGCTCCCAGCGAAGAGGCCCTCCGACACACTCACGGGCGCTACTTCGAAAGCGTGGCTGAGCTGATTGTGAGCTCACCCCAGGTCCAAGCCTTGCTCACGGTGACGGCGAAATCGCCCCAGGAATCTGAAAAGTGATCTCAGGTTGACGCAAATTTCCCGTTCATGTATGTGCCCTTTCGTCAGGCCCGGCAGTCCACTGCCCCACGCGTTGGCGACAGAGAAAAGCAATGTCGTCGCCACACGGGCGAAGGGCACCCCCTCTTTGGTGATGAGTTGATGCCCACTGCTGTACACGGTTCGCCGGCTGGCGCAGGGCGGAGCCCTGCGATCAGTGGGGTGGCAAAGCAGGGACAGTGCGGCCCCACACAACAGCGCCTGCGCCAGCCTGCCTCACGATCACGGCCGGACTATTGATTCCCGGCCTCTCGGCGCAAGGCCTCGTGCAAAAGCATCTTGACGTAAGTTTGGTAGCCGACGCCCTTTTGCGCGGCCATGGTGCGTGCCATGTCGATATCGGTCGCTGCCAGCCGCAGCGTGACCGGCCGCGTCTTGGCGCGAGCTGCGGCTTCTTGCAAGGTCAGTGTGGATCCCTCAAGGATACGGCCTTCTGCGGCTCGCTCGAGCGACCGGCGGTTGCGCTGATGCCACTTGGCGTCTTCTGCTTCCGACGCAAATCTAGGAATAATGAATTTCTTCTTGGACATCTGTGCCTCATTCACCTTTGTTGACATTGTACATCTAGTGTCTGTACGACGGCAAAGGCGAGATGCCGGGTGATGGAGCATAGGTTGGAGGGCCATCCTGCGCTTGGCCGTATAGTCGAGGTTTCACCTACGGCTACTGATCTTAATGCCCTTCGGGCATATGGTGTCCACGCTTCGTGGCCAAGTTAACGCCTAAGGGCCGTTGCCCCCGGTTTCTGTCGGCATGTATGCGTCCCCCGACATCGGCAGGTCGCAGGGTCGAAAAACCACTGGCCCAGAATCAGTTCGCGCTGAAAGCAAAGGGGATAGCGCAAATAGGGCTCGGCACGTCATTGTGACCGTTTTTCATAAGCTTTCGCGGGCCGGAGGCCCATGGGGACAGACATGCCAAAGAACGGCACGTCTGCGCCACCCGCGGTGGGCGCCCTTCGTCCCAGGGCTGTCGCCCTGGGCTACGTTATTCCGCCCCCGACGGGGCTAAGCACCACGCACGTCATGAACCACACGTGAGCAATGAATTTGTGTTTGACGACGGTAGCTGGTTTGGTCGTAACAATAAGTCACCGACGGGTCCGCGTTCGAGTAGCTCTTGCCGGTGAGCCGATCTAGGGGGTCATAAGTGTAGGTGGTGGTGATGCCGCGCGCGTCGGCGGCGACGGGTCGCTCCGCGACGGCAAGGACGCAGACATAGAGGGCAATATCTGCGCCACCCGCGAGGCGAATAGAAAGAGGAGCAAAAAGCAAGCCGAGCGCATTCCCACCTCCAGGGTGGCACGCCTCAAAGGTTCAATGGCCCAATGACCCAATGGCTCAATGAATCAATGGTACAATTCCCCATGCTTCAGCATGGCGCTGGCGTGATTCCACTTTGTTCACTATCAGCACTTACCGCAAACGAAAAGTGATTTCGATCACTATCTTGATTGCTTGTGATCTCCCATTATGCTGTGCGGGCTTGAACGTCCAGGTTCTAATTGTTTCAACAGCGTTCTCATCTAAGCCCATTCCTAGGGGTCTGATTAACACGAGGTCCGTAACGTGACCGTCTTGGTCGATCGCGGCGGCAAGTACCACGGTTCCGTTGATTTTTGCCTCCCGTGCTTCGGGGCTGTAAGCGGGTTCGGGCTTATCGATTGGAACGGGCGGCGTCCACCCATTTGCTGCCGTCTTGGGCTCCCAAGCTGCCTTCCTTACCTCCCGCCGACTCCAATCGGGGTCGTTCATATGCGAACAGAACCCCCTCCAGTAGGGGGGCACGAGCTGAGAAAAATCCTCGCCCGGCTTTAGAAATATCTTTACAAGAAGCGGATCAAGGTCTTGAATGCTGGATGGTTCGTGGTCGAGGTCAACTCGTATGCGTACACGGCGGCCTCGCAATGCCTGGAATTGTTTCTTCTTGGGAAGGTACAGAAGAAAGAGGCGATCCCCATCGATCTCAAGCACATTGGATTTGAGTCTGACGCCATTGACAACGATACGGCTATATAGCGTCCAGGGTCCCACACCCTGAGGCCCCATGACGTCGCCCATGGAGTCAAACTCGAGTGCGGGAGAAACATAAAAATTTCGCAAGAGAAGGGTTTTGCCCTTGTAAGTATTCCGGAGTGACTGTTCAATTTGCTTTTGTCCTGGCATTGCCCCATGCAGCATCAGCGGGGAAGCGGTGAGCCAGAGGACGCCGACCGCGACTGTTGGAACACGAACGGTAAGTGACTTGAGGAGTTTCGCCTTCATCGGCTTGCCCTCGGAGCGAAGGTCAGTGTGACGTCCACTGTCTTGGTATCGCTATGAATGGTTTGGCGCGCACCGGCTTTCCAGCCGGAGGCGTTGGGTGGCAGCGACCGGCCTACCTGCTGGATCAGCGTGTTCCAATAGCCAGGCTCGTATGGGTCGCCGGTGTGAAGCCGGCACGCTTTCTCGACTGACCTCGCGTGTGCGTCGTCCAACCCTGCAATCTCAAGCTTGCCCAAGCTGTATAAGTCTCCCTGGTTGATCTGCAATTGATAGACGGCGGCATGAGTGGAGTCGTCGAGGATGGGATTCATCTTCACGTCAGCGTTGAGGTAGCCCCTGGCGTGAAATAGCATCGGCAGCGCTAAAACGTCTTGCTCGAGTTGCCCCGCGTCCACCGCGCTGCCGCGCGCTTGCCGGATTGTTTTTTCCAGGTCCTGATACGGGATCGCACTCTGCCCGGACCATGCGATCTCTTTCAATTTGTATTGCTCTCCTTCCGACACCGGAATGGTAATCAGCACCGAGTTCGCGGGCCCTTCGCCTTTCAGGAGCTGTGGAACCGGGTGTCCGAACCGTGCTTTCAGGTAACCGTGCTGCCTATAGACCGAGCCAATGCCTCCGTTGGAAAAGTCTTCGATAAACGACGCGTCGAAATCTTTACCGATCAAAGGGCGTGCCGCCTCCTGCAACAATGCGGGGTCGACGTTTTGGACCCCTGTGAATGCGACCTTGAGAACGGGTAAAGGTATCCCAACCGCTCTGAATTGCATGCCCTCCACGGGACCGCCTAGCCTACCCTTCGGCGAGAACACAACCTGCGCTTGGATACCGCGTTCTTGCAGCATCGCCTCGAGGGCGGAGGATACTCTCCCCAGCAACTCTCCGCTCGGCGGCGCTTGACCATTGAACAGCGGTTCGCGTGAACGTACCCCGCTGAGCAACTCCTCGCTGGAAATCCAAACGAAATTCTCAAATGTGCAGGGAAGGAATTGCGCCGCATCTTTAACCTCGAATTCCACCGTCAGCTCCTCACCCCGAGTGCGATAACGGTAATTGACGTCCGCAAACACGCCCGACGTGCCAAGCCGGTTGGCAGCTTCTTTCAGCGCGTCCGGGTTCACCACCTCCGCGAGCTTCAGCCCTGTAGCCCGGACAATTTCTGATTCCTCGTAGCGGGTTGACCCAATCACTTTCACGCTGACCAACTTGAACCCGCCCCCGCTCTGCGCTGGAAGCAGGCAAGCTACCGAAGGAATCGCCAAAAGAAGGAGCGTAAATAGAAAGCAGGTGGATCGCATTCCCACCTCCAGGGTGGCTCGCCTCAATCGTTCAATGACCCAGTGAATCAATGGCTCAATGAATCAATGGTTTAATTCCCCGTGCTTGAGCATGGCGCTGGCGTGTTTGAGCACCGCGTCGGTAATCTGGCTGCCGGAGAGCATGCGCGCCAACTCCCGCACGCGGTCTTTCTCACCGGCGAGCTGTGTTACGGCGGTCAGGGTGCGGCCGGCGCGCTCGAACTTCTCCACGTAATAGTGCTGATCGGCGAAGCAAGCGATTTGAGCCAAGTGCGTGACGCACAGCACTTGGCCATCGCGCGCCAGGCGCTTCAGTCGTTGCCCGACGGATTCGGCCACGCGCCCGCCGATCCCGGAATCGACTTCGTCGAAAATAAAGGTGCGAGCGACCCGCCGGGAAGCGCCAGGCCGATTCATCCCTACCACGGTCTTGAGCGCCAGCATGAGTCGCGAGATTTCTCCGCCCGAGGCAATCTTCTCGAGGGGCCGCAATTCCTCGCCCGGATTGGGAGATATCCGGAATTCGATCTCATCGACGCCCCGCGGCCCTGCCTGCCCCTCCTGCGAGGTCTCGAAGTGAACTTCCAGCCGGGTTTTTTCCATGCCCAGTTGCGCCAATTCCTCGCGCACCAGCCGGGTGAGTTTGCGCGCTGCCTCTCGCCGCTTGGCGGAAAGCGCCTCCGCGGCTTTGCGGTAATCTCCTGTCACCTTCTCAAGCTCGCGCTGGAGCACTTCGCGGCGCTCGTCGGCATGTTCCATCTTGGCCAACGCCTGCCGCGTATTCTCCGCGTAGGCGAGAATCTCCTCGAGCGTCTGTCCATACTTGCGCTTTAGCCGGTCGAGTAGGGCCAGCCGGTCCTCGATTTCCTCCAGGCGCTGCGGATTGGCTTCCAGCTTTCCCAAGTAATTACGCAGGAAATCGGCAGCGTCCTCGATTGTGGCTCGGGCTCCCGCTAGCGGTTCGAGGTAAGGCTCGACGGCCGGCTCGTAGCGCCGCAAGTCCTCGATTTGGTACATGGCGGCCGCCAAACGCGAGCTGGCGGCGCCCTCATCTTCGTAGAGTTGGGAAAATGCCGCCGCCGCGGCGGCGCGGATTCGCTCGAGATTCACCAGCACACGCTTCTCGTCCTCGAGGCGCGCGTCCTCGCCGGGCTCGATCCTGGCATGTTCCAGTTCCTGCACTTGAAAACTCAGCAGGTCGATCGTGCGCAGGCGCCCCTGCTCGTTTTGGCTCAGGCTCTCGAACTCGGACTCGAGTTCCCGGCGCCGCGCATGCAACTCTCGCACTCGTTCCAATTCCTCCTCGGCGCCCGCGAACTGGTCAAGCAGATCGAGTTGAGCCTCGCGCGCGAACAACGCCACGTGCTCGTTCTGACCGTGCATCTCCACCAGCAAACGCGCCAGCGATTTCACCGCCGCCAAAGTCACGGGCTGATCGTTCACCAGCATGCGGCTCTTTCCGCCCGCTTGAATTTCCCGCCGCAGAATGAGTTCTGTTTCTTCCTCCTGAGCCAGGCCATGTTCTTCCAGCCAGTTTGACCAGGGTGGTCGTCCCTCGCTGCGGAATACCGCCGTGACCTGCGCCCGCTCCTGCCCGGTCCGGATCACCTCTGGCGAAGCTCTTCCCCCGAGCGCCAGGCCCAAAGCATCCACCAGGATGGATTTCCCGGACCCGGTTTCGCCCGAGAGCAGGTTCAGTCCCGGGGCGAATTCGACCTTGAGAGTGTCAATCACTGCATAATTCTGAATGTGGATTTCGTGGAGCATAGGTGATTGTCCGTTGTCGGCCGTCCGTGGTCCTTAGCCTGTGGTCCGTTGTTCGCGGCACTTGGTCTGCGCCTCAGTGATTATACGCCTGGTTAAGGTATACCGGTTGCAAAGGGGGTTAAGGTCGCATAGTCTATGCGGCGGTAGCGCAGATCCCCGGTTTTGGGGCCCGCGCTACCTAGCTGTTAGACCGGCAGGTGCGGCTCTGCCGCCCTGTCTTGCGGAAAGGCTGTGCCTTTCCGGCCGTTGCTGTTCAATAGATATTATTCCGGCGAGGCTGGGCCTCGCCGGTTGAGGCGGAGCCTCAACCTAGGGACAAAATCTGAGGGCAGGACCGGAAAGGCACAGCCTTTCCGCAAGACAGAGCGGCGAAGCCGCATTTATCCGATCTTGACGGCACGCCAATGTCATCGTTGCATCGGTTGCAAAGGGGGCCAAGGTCGCATACTCTATGCGGTTCCCTTCGCACGCACGAAAAGGCGCAGGCCTTGGAAAGTAGGCCTACGCCTACCGAAGGGCTTCGGCCCGCAGGCAGGTCTGTGCTACTCACGCATAGGCAAGCAAAGGAGGCTCATACGAACAAGACGAATCGAAGGCGTTTTTTGCGGGTTGGAGTCGCGGCGGGGGCCGCGACGGCCGCGGCGGTGCCTGCCGTCGCGAAGCAGAAGCCGGCCAAGAAGGTGCTCGTTAGCAACGCCAAGGAGGGCCGCACACCCCTCTTCAACAGCGTGGTCGCGTACGGAAACTTGGTCTTCATCGCCGGCGTGGGATACCACCAGGCTGGGGACATCAAGGTGCACACCAAGGGCGTGCTCGACCAGATCCAGCAGGAACTGGAGAAGGTCGGCTCCGCGATGGAGAAGGTCCTCAAGTGCAACGTCTATCTGGCTGACCTGAAGGACTACGCGGGCATGAACGAGGTCTTTCAGGGCCGTTTCGGGCCCGAGCCTCCGGTGCGAACGACCATCGCCGCCGCCGGAGTTCCGGGCAACTCGCTGGTCGAAATCGATGTGATCGCGTATCTGTGAGTTCGTAGGGGGTTGGAGCCCGGCTCTGGAGTGCGGCAGCTTGCTGCCGCTTTTCTTAAGGCCAGCCTCCTGGCCGGAATCTGGGAATGGACCGAAAGGGCGCGAGCAAGCTCGCGCCTGGGAAAAGCGGCAGCAAGCTGCCGCACTCCAAAGCGCCTGCGGCGCCCGCGGGCGGCCACAAGGGCCGTGCTATTTGGCCGGAGGCTTGGGTTTGGGGCTTGGGGCCGGAGTCACCGCGTCCCAGCGCGAGTCTCCCGTCTGCGTGTAGTTTTTCGGCAGCGTGTTCCAATCGGGGCGAGTGATGCCATTGAGGTCGTAAACCACCTTGCCATTGCGCAGCGTCAACTCGCACACCAGCTTTTCTGTGCCCCGCAAACGCGCGCCGTAAATGTCGGTGAAGCCGAAGTTCCCGTTTTCCAACCGCAGTACTGCCACGTCAGCAGGCGCACCCACAGAGAGGTTTCCCAACTCCTCGCGCTGGATCTCGCGGGCGGGATTCCAGGTCGAGCGTGAGATTACCTCGTCCAGCGAAAGGCCCATCGCCAGGAACTTGCTCATCACGTTCAACATGTCCTTCATGCCGGCATTCATGCTGCCGATGTGGAGGTCCGTCGAGATCGAATCCGGAAGGAAGCCCTCTCTGATTGCCGGTATGGCGACGCGCCACGCGAAACTGCCGCCACCGTGCCCCACATCGAAAATGACGCCCCGCTTGCGGCCCTCCACCATGGCGGGATTCACGTGCCCGGAATCGTCCAGTTCGTTTCGCAGCCCGGAATAGCAGTGCGTGTAGATATCGCCTGGACGCAGCTTCTTGATCCAGAGTTCACTCGAGGGACGCTCCGGACGGTTCGCCCCAAAATCGACCATCACAGGAATCCCGGCCCTGGCGCCGGCCTCCACCGCGCGCTCCACGGGGGTCCATTCCGGCCCGGCGTAATGCGCGGTCTTGATCCCCACAATCAGATCCTTATGGCGCAACGCCATCTCAGCGGTGGGCGCGACTTCCATGTCGTCGAGGTTTTGCTCGAACTTGGCGCCGCGCATGCCCGCGCCGACGATATTCAGGAACGCCAGCACGCGAGTCTCGGAGCGGTTGATTATGCGGTCTCTGAAATCCTCGAAATTGCGCCAGCCCGCGCAGCCCGCGTCGGCCACCGTGGTCACGCCCACCCGGAAGGTGAAGCCGTCCGGATACACGCTGTTGTCCCCAGCGTACGAATTGCGCTCTCCCGTGCCCGCGAAAACGTGCACGTGGATATCCACCAGCCCCGGGGTGACGTACAATCCCGAAACATTAACCGTCTTCAAGGCGGCGCCCGCATCCAGGTGTTCCGCCACCGCGACGATGCGGCCATTCAGGATCGCCACGTCCCGAACGGCGCTGATGTTATTCTTGGGGTCGATCACGTGCCCGCCCTGGAGCAGCAGATCGTACTGCGTCTGGCTGAACGCGAGGGGAACGATGAATGCAATCACAAGTAGCAAAGCTGAACCATCAAGACAGATGCGCTCTTTCATAGCTGTGAAGTGTACGCTCGGTCATGGGCAGCGTCAAGCAAGTGTGGCCACCCCCGTTCATTGACTGGCACTAGGTGCTATGTTACGTTGATAAGCTGAGGGACTAGGCAGTTCATGGTTTATAAAGGAGGCGAGTTGCTCCCTGCACTACTGGCGCAGCTACA
>Ga0187782_10004191_pt1 | contig 10789 bp, 8 predicted proteins | sample 0715_SJ02_MP15_2_FD_132454 | JGI IMG/M metagenome (GOLD analysis project Ga0187782, IMG submission 132454) | Tropical peat soil microbial communities from peatlands in Department of Meta, Colombia - 0715_SJ02_MP15_20_MG | ecosystem: Environmental > Terrestrial > Soil > Wetlands > Peat | place...
CTGTCTCGGCGCCCGCCGTCGCGACCGGCGCCGAGACAGCGCCGCCTCGCATCGAGCGAGAGACCGGTGTGCGCGCCATTGCGGTTCGCGGCGCGCTGGGCCTCGCGGGTCGGCTTCTCGCGTTGATGGTCGTCGTCGTCTTCGTTGCGCAAGGTCTGTTGTTCGCGACGCGGGTCGCCGCCGTTCAGGACAACTGGCTGCGCGAGCGGATCGCCGCCGCATACGCCGCGGCGCTGGCCTTCGGGGCAGGCGATCAGAATCCCTTGCCCCCAGACCTTGAGAAGAAAATTCTCGACAGCGTCGGCGCCGAAGCGATCGTCATCGAATCCTCGACGCAAAAGCGCGTTCTCAGCCGCGCGCCGTTCGACGAAGACGCCGTCCAAGTCTACGACATGGCCGAGGCGAGCTATTTCGAGAGCGTGCGGAGGGCGTTCATGGAGCTCTTCGCCTCGCCGGGCTCTGAGGTCGTGATCGCGGGGCCTGCGCCGATGCAGGGTCAACGCGTCATTCTCAAGCTCGACGTGGCACCGCTCTCCGCGGCGCTTTGGCGCCTCTCGCACACGTTTCTCACGCTGTCGCTGAGCCTTTCGACAATCGTCACTCTGGCGCTGTGGCTGGCGCTGTGGCGCCTCGTCATCAGGCCGGTGCGGCGGCTCACGACAAGCATTATTGCATTCGGCGAGAGTCCGCAGCGATTGGCGAACGTCATATCTCCGAGCGGCCGACACGATGAAATCGGACGAGCGGAGGCGGCTTTGGCCATGATGCAGACCTCGCTCGCCAATGAGCTCAGTCAGCGCAAGCGTCTGGCCGAGCTCGGAATGGCGGTCGCGCGCATCAATCATGATCTTCGCAACATGCTCTCGGCGGCGCAGCTCATCAGCGACCGGCTTGCGACAATTCCCGATCCGTTGGCGCAACGGCTCGCGCCGCGGTTGGTCGGCACGCTCGACCGGGCGATCGCGTTTTGCCAGTCGACCTTGGCGTATGGGGCAGGGCGTGAGCGCGAGCCCGAGCCGCGGCGCTTCGATTTGCGGGATGTTGTGCGCCAGATCGTCGAAACCGCCGAGGCTCAGAAACCCGGGGCAATCGCCTACGCCATCGACATCCCGCCGAAATTCGAGGTTTTCGCCGATCCGGATCACGTTTTACGCGTGATCGAGAATCTGGGCCGGAACGCGGCGGAAGCTTTGGCGGCTCGCCAGCCGAGCGAGGACCGACCGGCGGCGATCCGCTTTGCCGCCATTCGCGCAGACGGCGTCGCGCTGATCGAGATCAGCGACACGGGGCCGGGGTTTTCGCCGTCGCAGAGCGATCGGATTTTCGAGCCTTTCCACAACACGACGCGCGACGGCGGGGCAGGGCTCGGTCTCGCGATCGCGGCCGATCTCGTCGAGCGGAATCGCGGCGTCATTGCGCTGGCGCCGACGCAGCCTAACGATTTCTATTGCGGCGCTCGCTTCCTGATCCGACTCCCGACGCCGGAGAGCGCGGGGCGTTCTTTAATGCGCGCCGCGGCCGGGTGAGACCTCGCCGAACCGGCGGGTCCCTGCAAAAGGCGGCGGCGCCCGCAATGGGCGACGTCGGCGATCGCCGAAGACCGGCCCCTTTCCGAAAGTCTCCGCCTAATGAGAGGTTTGACCGCACGCTCGACGACGTTCGCCGGCGTCGCGCTAATGTTTCTTTCTTGGGCCGCCTTCAGCCTCCAGGACGCCATCGTCAAGGCGCTGGTCGTCAACTTGCCGGTCGTCGAGGTTCTTTTCGCCCGTAGCATTCTGATCGTCGTTTTCGCGGCGTGCGGCGCCTCGCGATTCGAGCTCTCATCGATCTTCAAGCGACCAGCGGCGGAGATCATCCTGATTCGGTCCGCCCTGATCGTCCTTGCCTGGCTGACGTACTACACCGCTTCCCGATCGCTACAACTCGCAGAGTTGGTCACCTTTTACTTCGCCGCCCCTCTCTTCGTCGTGGCGCTGTCGCGGCCGATGCTTGGCGAGTTTGTCGGTCTCGGACGATGGCTGGCGACATTGGCGGGCTTCTGTGGCGTCGTGGTTGCGGCGAACCCCTCGAACGCGCCGAGCCTCCTTCCGGCCGGACTCGCGCTCGTCGCGGCCTTGAGTTGGGGAATGACTTCGATCCTCGCCCGCAAGGCCGCGAACTCGGTCAATACCTCCGCGATGTTGATCGGCAGCAACGCGACGTTTGCCGTCATTTGCCTCTTTCCTGCGCCGTGGCTCTTTGCGAGGCCGGATGCTCGCGCGCTCGTCCTTATGCTGGCCCTCGGCGTCGTCGGCGGCCTAGGCCAGTATTTCTGGTTCGAAGGGGTGCGGCGCGCGCAAGTCTCGCTGCTCGCGCCGTTGGAATATTCAATGCTGGCCTTTGCGGTGCTCTGGGGCTGGAGCTTTTTCGGCGATTGGCCGGACAGCCGCACCTTGATCGGCGCGGGCATGGTGCTCGTCTCGGGCACGGCTTCGCTGCTTTTGGAGACGCGTCGCGGCCGAGAGACCGCAGAAGCCAGTTCGCTTCCCTCTCCCCTCGGCCCAACGAACCCGGCGATCGGCGGCGACTGCGAAGTCTGACGCTTCAGACGCGCGAGCCGATCGAGTTTACGTGGCGGTCCGAGTTTCGTAAGCCTTTTGGGCCGATCAGGCTCGCAGCCGACGGGGGGACAGGGTGAAGATCTCGTTTCGCTCCTCGACCGCGCCTGAGGCGGAAGCGGCGCGACGGGCGCTCGCCGGACGATACGGCGAGCATTCGGCGCAGGAGGCCGACGTCATCGTCGCGCTCGGCGGAGACGGCCTGATGCTGCAGACGCTGCATGCGACCATGGATGCGCCGAAGCCGATTTATGGAATGAATCGCGGCTCAGTCGGCTTCCTGATGAACGACTTCCGAGAGGAAGGGCTTCAAGAGCGCATTGCCGCGTCGCGCAAGTCGATCCTACACCCCCTCTTGATGCGGGCGGTGGACGTCGGAGGAGCGGAAACGCGGGCCCGCGCCATCAACGAGGTCTCGCTGCTTCGCCAGACCTACCAAGCGGCCAAGCTTAGCATCAGCGTCGACGGCGCCACGAGGCTCAGCGAATTGATCGCCGATGGCGTCCTGATCGCGACGCCGGCGGGTTCGACGGCCTACAACCTCTCGGTCAATGGGCCGATTCTGCCGCTCGGCGCGCCGCTGATGGCGCTGACCCCGATCTCTGCATTCCGGCCGCGTCGCTGGCGCGGCGCCCTCCTGCGTGACGATGCCAAGGTCGCCGTCGACGTCCTTGAAGCCGAGAAGCGCCCCGTCGCCGCGACCGCCGACCACTTCGAAATCCGCGGCGTGGCTCGCGTCGAGGTGGAAACGGATCGAAAGACCGACCTCGTGCTGCTCCACGATCCGGGTCATTCGCTCGACGAGCGCATACTACGCGAGCAATTCGGCTATTGAGCGGTGAACCGCGAGGCGATTGCGTGGCGAAAATTGTCAAACTCTTGAGCGAGGAGGAGCTTGCCAACGGCCGCTTTCGCCTCACGCGAACTGAAGCCGAAGTCGTCGAAGCGGACGGCAGTCAGCGGCTGCTCCGGCACGAGATCTATCATTACAAGTCAGCGGCGGCGGCGTTGCTCTACGACGCTCGGCGCGCGATTGTCCTGCTGGTTAGGCAGTTTCGTTTGGGCGCCTACATAGCCGACGGAGCGCTCGAAACATTGGAGGTTTGCGCCGGCATGCTCGACGGCGAAGAGCCTGACGTTTGCATCCGCCGGGAGGTGTTGGAGGAAGCCGGGATTCGCGCCGACAAATTGGAGCGCGCGTTCGACTTCTATCCGAGCCCCGGCGGTTCGACCGAGATCATTCATTGCTTCTTCGCGCCCTACGGCGCTCAAGACCGTGTCGCCGCAGGCGGCGGCGTCGATGCCGACGAGCATCTCGAGGCGATCGAAATGCCTTTTCAACAGGCCCTCGAGCTGATCGAAGCCGGCCGCATTCGCGACGGGAAGACGGTCGCGCTGCTTTACGCCGCTGCAGCGAAGAGAGTCTTCTCGACCGCCTGACGACTAAGCCGCATTCGCCATCGCCGCTGTCAGATTCTCATCGACCTTGTCGAGAAAACTCGTTGTCGTGAGCCACTTCTGCTCGGGGCCGACGAGCAGCGCCAGATCCTTCGTCATGAACCCCGCCTCGACGGTCGCGACGCAGACTTTCTCGAGCGTTTCGGCAAAGCGCGCGAGTTCGACGTTATCGTCAAGCTTCGCGCGATGACTGAGACCACGGGTCCACGCGAAGATCGAAGCGATCGAATTCGTGGAGGTCTCTTTTCCTTTCTGATGTTCGCGGTAGTGGCGTGTCACAGTCCCATGCGCGGCCTCGGCCTCGACCGTGCGGCCGTCCGGGGTCAGGAGCACGCTCGTCATCAATCCGAGTGAACCGAACCCTTGCGCGACCGTGTCGGACTGCACGTCGCCGTCGTAGTTCTTGCACGCCCACACGTAACCCCCGGCCCACTTGAGCGCCGACGCGACCATATCGTCGATGAGGCGATGCTCGTAGGTTAACCCCGCCGCCTGGAAGCGGCTTTTGAATTCGCCGTCGTAGACTGCCTGGAAGATGTCTTTAAAGCGACCGTCGTAGGCCTTGAGAATCGTGTTCTTCGTCGAGAGATAGACGGGGAACTTGCGCGCGAGCCCGTAGTTGAGCGACGCCCGCGCGAAGTCGCGAATGGAATCGTCGAGATTGTACATCGACAGCGCCACGCCGGCGCCCGGGAACTTGAAGACTTCCTTTTCGATGACGGCGCCGTCGTCGCCATCGAACCGGATGGTGAGACGGCCTTTGCTTGGAACCCTGAAGTCGGTTGCGCGGTACTGGTCTCCGAACGCATGGCGCCCGACGACGATCGGTTGCGTCCAGCCGGGCACGAGGCGTGGAACGTTCTTGCAAATTATCGGTTCGCGGAAAATGACGCCGCCCAGAATGTTGCGGATCGTCCCGTTGGGGCTCTTCCACATCTCCTTGAGATTGAACTCTTTCACGCGCGCCTCGTCAGGCGTGATCGTTGCGCATTTGACCCCAACCCCGTATCGCTTGATCGCTTCCGCGGCGTCCACCGTCACCTGGTCACGCGTCGCGTCGCGATTCTCGATGCTGAGATCGAAGTACTTGAGATCGACGTCGAGATAAGGGTGGATCAGCTTCTCGCGAATGAGCCGCCAAATGATCCTCGTCATCTCGTCCCCGTCGAGTTCGACGACGGGATTGGCGACCTTGATCTTCGGCATTTTGTGGCTCGCAACGGCGGAAACTAGGCGGCGGCCCCTATAGCATCGGCCTCTCTTCGGTCAACGCCTCCTTTCGCTGGGCAGGGCGCGGGACAAGCTTGCGCCCGGATCGCGTTCAAAGGCGAGGCGGCCGATCAAAGCGGCGCGGAAAGCACGTTTTCGCTGCGGCCCGAAGCGAAAGAGAAGCGCGACGGTCAGGCCACTCTTGGCCAGTAAAGGCCCTCGTTGCGCTGATGGGCTTCCCGCTGACCGGGGCTTGGGGACGTTGGTCGCGATCTGGATTCAACAGCAAAGATGACTTCGACGTGGCCATTGAAGGCGACAGCGCGCAGCCGCGGATGGAGCCTAAGCGACGCAGCGCCCGCGCGGACTCCGCCCGTGCGACGCTCGACGTGCTCTATAAAACCAATGGGGCGTCGTGCTCCGTGAGTTTGAAGCGCGCGCCGGCGATCCTTCAGAGTCCGGCCGAGGCCTCCAATTGGCGCTCCTTTATTGGGACGAGAGATTCGCGATATAGAGATTTCGCCGGCTTGGCGGACTGTCTGGGCTGATCAAAAACTCAATAATGAGAGGGGACGTCTTGATCGACCTCTACACGTGGACGACGCCGAACGGCCGCAAGGCGTCGATCATGCTCGAGGAGATCGGCGCGCCCTACGCCGTCCACCCGGTCAATCTCGCGAAGGAGGACCAGTTCCAACCGAAGTTCCTCGCCATTTCTCCGAACAACAAAATCCCGGCGATCGTCGACAACGACGCGCCCGGGGGCCCAATTTCGATCTTCGAAAGCGGCGCCATTCTTCTCTATCTCGCCGAAAAGACCAAGCGTTTCCTGACCCCGTCGGGACCCGGGCGTGTGAGGGCCCTAGAGTGGTTGTTCTGGCAGATCGGCGGTCTCGGTCCGATGCTTGCCCAACTCGGTTTCTTTGCGCTTCGTTCAACTGAGAGGTCCGAACTCGCCATTGAGCGATTCACGGACGAGGCCAACCGCCTTCTTTCGGTGGTTGAGGGGCGCCTTTCGGCCAGCGCCTATCTGGCGGGCGACGACTACTCGATCGCCGACATCGCCTGCTATCCTTGGATTGTCGCGGCTTCGACATTCCAGCGTCCGGCGCTCGGCGACATCTTCGAGGAGCGGCCCGAGCTCAAGCGATGGATGAACGCAGTCGCTGCGCGGCCCGCCGTCGCGCGCGGGATGGCCGTGCCAAAGGTATAGCGCGCTCAGGTCCGCTGAGCGTTGGCAAGGTTCCGACCTTCGCCGTGCCGCGTCAAGCGCACACACCCCTTGATGGACAGCCGAACGCTGACCGCCGTTCCCGCGCAGTCGCAGCGGGGGGCTCGACGGACGGTTTTCAAGCGTCTTGCCGTGTGCGCGCGCTACGCGCTGCTTTGGAAGACGGCGGGGGGAACCATCGACGTGACCACCCCGGTCAGCCAGGTCACGAGGAAGATGAGAACGAGCGGCAGCCAAGCGCCGGGAAAGTGCGCAAACATCGCAAAGCTGCGCAGGACGAACGGCGCGGCAACGGCAGCGTCCAACAGCGCCCCGATTGCGACAAAGGCGAAGGCGGTCGGAACGGGATCGCACGCGCCCCGTTCGCGAAAGTAGCGCGCTGAAACCGCCGCGAAGATAAGCGGGACGCCAACGGCATGAATCGCGATCGCGAGGGCCGTGGGCGCTGTTCCCATCAGAATCGCCATCAGCACGGCGCAGAGCCCCCAGCCGATTAGGCCATAGGCCACGAGCCGGGAGAGCGAACCGCCGGGCGGGTCGAAGGAGCGGCCGGGTCGCGCGGTCGGCAATGCCTGCGCGATATCGTCGGCCCAGGCTCGAATTCTGTCGGGGTTTCGCCAGTCGCCGCTCCGCGTCTTCGCCATCGCGGAGGCCGGGTATCCTCGCGCCTCGGGCGTCAATCGACCGCCGAACGTCATGTGACCGAGTGCGCCCAGTCGATCGACAAGCACGCCTGCCTGTCTTGGAGGCGGCGAGGTTGTGCGGTCTGCCGAGTCGTCGAGAGGGCCGCTTGAAAACAGCCAGACGGGAATCGTGCGCAAGACCGCGCGGTTTCGCGCCAGCATGCGGCGCACCTCGCCTCGCCACCGGTTTGCGTAGAGGCTGCTGCCAACGATGGCGGCGTCGACGTCATCGATGTAGCCCACCTCTGAGGCGGGCTTGAGGACCACTTCGATCCCGTTTCTGCGCAGTTCCGCGCCGATGGTTTGGGCGATGCCCTCGGTCCCGCCGCGCTTCGAGCCCCAGCTGACCAGAACCTTCATTGAATGCGCTCCGGCGCGCGGACAGGACCGATTGGATCACCTCCTCTACAGTCGGCGTCGCTCTCACTCGACCGACTCGATTGCACGGCTCCACCTCACGAGGACGATCTCGTCGGCGATGTTGCGCTTGCGAGTTGACCCCTCGCTTCACCGATCCGGCGAGCGCATGACGCTGAACCTCAGAAATCGATCAATCGATGGCCCTTCGTGAACTTGCTTTCCATCTCGGAAGGCTGGCCATTATTTCGAAGTTTACGGCAGAAAGCAGCGCGCTCGACATGAGCTAGATCAAGTCGAAGGCTTGGGGCGGCGAGCGGCCGTCAAGCGCCGGCGACACTCTGTACTCAGGCGCTCAGCACTTCGTGCTACAGCGTCGTCCGGTCCGCGCAATCGGCGCGCCTTCGTTTCGACCGATGAGAGAAAGATGCGCCGCTGCGGGCCGCAGGCTGCGCATGAACTGGTTCTCTGAAACTGGCGACCATTGAAGCCAGCGCCGAACGGGCCTCGCGGGCGAAGATATCGGCTCCCGCGCCAAACGTGTGAACGGCGCGGATCAAGCTCTCTATTGCGCGCTCGTGTTCAGAAAGCTCTCTAGCCAATGGATGTCGTAAAGACCGTTCTGAATCTCTTGGTCGCGAACGAGGGCGCGGAAGAGCGGCAGCGTCGTCTCGATGCCGTCAACGATGAATTCGTCGAGGGCGCGCCGAAGCCGCATCAACGCCTCGGTGCGAGTGCGTCCATGGACGATGAGCTTGCTGACGAGCGAGTCGTAATAGGGAGGGATGACGTAACCCTGGTAGGCCGCCGAATCGACGCGGACGCCTAAGCCGCCGGGCGGATGAAAATACGTGATGCGGCCGGGCGACGGACGGAACGACTTCGCGTCCTCGGCGTTGACGCGACATTCGATTGCGGCCCCTGCGAATCGGACGTCCTCTTGGGAAATCGTCAACGGCGAGCCGGCGGCGATGCGGATCTGCTCGTTCACGAGATCGATGCCGGTGATCATCTCGGTGACGGGATGTTCGACCTGAATGCGCGTATTCATTTCGATGAAGTAGAAGCGTCCGTCCTCGTAGAGAAACTCGACGGTGCCGACGCCGATGTAGTCAAGCGCAGCCATGGCGCGCGCGACGACGGCGCCGATCTCCTCTCGCTGCTCAGCGTTCAAGGCGGGGGAAGGGCCCTCTTCCCAGATTTTTTGATGGCGGCGCTGGAGCGAGCAATCGCGTTCGCCAAGATGTATGGCGCGCCCCATTCCGTCTCCGAGAACCTGCACCTCGATGTGGCGCGGGTGAGCAAGGTATTTCTCGAGGTAAACGGCGTCGTCGCCAAAAGCGGCCTTCGCCTCCGCCCGCGCGATCGAGATCGCGCCGATGAGGTCTGCTTCCGCCCGGGCGACCTTCATGCCGCGTCCGCCTCCGCCCGCCGCGGCTTTCACAAGCACCGGGTAGCCGATAGCTTTCGCGGCCAGCAACGCCTCGGCGTCGTCCGCAATTGCGGCGTCGGTGCCAGGCACGCACGGGATTCCTAGGCGCGCCGCGGTGCGCCTCGCCTCAATTTTATCGCCCATCATTCGAATGTGTTCTGACTTCGGGCCGATGAAAGCGATGCGATGCTCGGCGAGAATGTCGGCAAAGCGCGCATTTTCCGCCAGGAATCCATAGCCCGGATGAACCGCGTCCGCCCCGGTGATCTCGCAGGCCGCCAACAACGAAGGAACGTTGAGATAGGAATCGCGCGCGGCGGGAGGCCCGATGCAGACGCTTTCGTCGGCGAGCCTCACGTGCATCGCGTCCTTGTCGGCCGTGGAATAGACGGCGACCGTCGCCACGCCGAGCTCCTTGGCCGCCCGCAAAATTCGAAGCGCGATTTCTCCTCGGTTGGCGATGAGAATCTTATCGAACATCGGCGCGGGAGCTTTCTTTCTTCGCTTCGCCCAGGGTGAGTTTCGGCGAGAGGAGCCTTTGCCGACCGCATGCGGCCGACACGCCCGCCTCGCCATGCCTCGCTCAGGCGATGACCATCAGCGGCTGGTCGTATTCGACTGGCGTTCCGTCTTCGACCAGGATGCTCGTGACCGTCCCCGAATGCGTAGCGAGGATCTCGTTGAAGGTTTTCATCGCCTCGACCAGCAGGATTTTGTCGCCCTGCTTCACGACTGAGCCGACCTCGACAAAAGGCTTCGACTCGGGCGACGGCCGAAGGTAGGCCGTGCCGACCATCGGGGACTTCACTGTTCCCGGTTGCTCGGCTATCGCCGCTTGCGGCTCGGGCGCAGGCGGCGGAACATTTCGGCCTGCAGGGACAGCCGGGGCTGGCGCGGGTTGGATCGTCTGCGGCGGCGTCGCCGGCAGCGCTTGGCCGGCGGCAAAGCGCGCCACGCGCACCTTGAGGCCGCCTCTTTCGATCTCGACTTCGGCAAGCTCGTATTCGCCGGCGATTTTGGCGAGCGCAGCGACGATATCAAGATCACTTTCGCTCGATTTCCGCGGAGACGGGGCCTTGTCTGAGGCTTTCTTCATCAGGGCTCGCTAGGTCTTACACAAGTAGACAAAAAATACTTTCCCCAGGCCAGCTATAGCGTTTGCCCATGGTCGAATAAAGTGCGCTCTCGGCGCTTGACGCCTTCTGATGACGACGCGTCGCGGACAAATCGCGCCGCCAGTCGGAATGCGCCGCGGGATGGAAATTCCGTAGCCGTTCGAAGTTTGTCCGCGGCAGCCTTCTTTCACGCTGACGAACGCTCGCCAAACGCTCGCCTGTTTGCGGCGGGTCGACCGCGAATCGCTAAGAGACCGGGCATCGAGGGGCGATTTATCTTGTAACTAAGGAGCGCCGCTTTCGCGACTGGCCTTGATTGCCCAGACTTTGCAGTCGTGAAGCGCCGCGCCGCCAAAAGGCGCAACCGGTTCGTCGCTCGTCAAGGTGTTGATTCCCCGCCCGTCGAGAAAACATTCGTTGGGCCAGACGCCCTCGCTGACGAGCAGGCCCTTGCCGACAGCGTCGGAGACTTCGACGTGCAAGCGTGTTCGACCGCGCGAATTCCCCAAAGTCACGACGTCGCCGCTCACGACGCCGAGCTCATCCGCGTCGAGGGCGTTCATCAGGAGCGTCGGGCGTTTTTCGCGCGCTCGCGAACTTGGCGTTTCGGTGAAGGTTGAATTGAGGAAGTTGCGTGCGGGAGAGGTGGCTAATTTGAATGGGCACTCCGCGTCCGGTTCTTCGTTGCTTGGCCAGTGATCGGGCAA
>Ga0187782_10004192_pt1 | contig 10788 bp, 8 predicted proteins | sample 0715_SJ02_MP15_2_FD_132454 | JGI IMG/M metagenome (GOLD analysis project Ga0187782, IMG submission 132454) | Tropical peat soil microbial communities from peatlands in Department of Meta, Colombia - 0715_SJ02_MP15_20_MG | ecosystem: Environmental > Terrestrial > Soil > Wetlands > Peat | place...
GCGCCGCGCGCCGCTGCGCTTCGATGCACGCGACTGGCGCGGCAGCCAGCGTGATGCCGTCGAGCGCATCGAGCTGTACGATCACTTCGTGAATCAGACGATCGCCGAGCTGCGCGTCGCGCTCGGCGGCGCCGCAAACGAGCGCAGCCTGTGGCAGCAGATCCATCGGGCATTCGCCGCGCAGATTACCGACCTGCCCGACCCGGAATTCACCAAGACCTTCTTCAGCTCGATCAGCCGCAGGCTGTTCGGCACGGTCGGTGTCGCGCCCGACATCGAGTTCGTCGCTACCGACCTGGATCCGCTGGCGCACATTCATTCCGCGGTGGGCACCAACACCTACTTCAATCACGGCTCGCTGCCGCTGCTGATCGAGGACCTGCTCGGCGACGTGCGCTTCCGTTCGCCGTGGCGTGATCTCGACAAGAGCATCGCGCACGTCACCGCCGAGGTGCAGGCGCATCTGCAGGCGGGCGGCGAGCGGCGCGAAGTGCGCAAGGTCGAGGTCATCCGCCCGGTCTTCTATCAGATCTCGCGCGCCTACGTCGTGGGGCGCATCGTCGGACAGGACTTCACGCTGCCACTTGTCATTGCGCTCAAGAACACCGACGGCGGCGTGCTGGTGGATGCCGTGATGCTCGCGGAGGCCGACGTCAGCATCGTGTTCAGCTTCACGCGCTCGTACTACCACGCCGACCTCGAGCGCGTCGCCGAGGCGGTCGTGTTCCTCAAGTCGATCATGCCGCGCAAGCCGGTGAGTGAGCTGTTCACGGTGCTGGGCCGGGCACGCCAGGGCAAGACCGAACGCTACCGCGAGCTCATGCGCAGCCTCGAGCACACCAGCGACTCCTTCATCCATGCCGCCGGGGAGCGGGGTCTGGTCATGGTGTGCTTCACGCTGCCGTCCTTCGACGTGGTCTTCAAGGTGATCCGCGACCGCTTCCCCTATCCCAAGACGGTGCTGCGCGAGGAGGTGGTGGCGAAGTACCGCATGGTGTTCATCCACGATCGCGCCGGACGGCTGGTGGACGCGCAGGAGTTCCGCCGGCTGCGCTTTCCGCGCGCACGCTTCGCCCCGCAGTTGCTGGATGAGCTGCGCCGCGAGACGGCCGGCACGGTGTACGAGGATGGCGAGGACCTGGTGTTCGACCACATGTACATCGAGCGGCGCATGACGCCGCTCAATCTGTATCTGCGCGAGGCACCGGGCGGCGATGCCGAGCGGGTAGTGCTCGATTATGGCCAGTGCATCCGCGATCTCGCCTATACCAACATCTTCCCCGGCGACCTGCTGCTGAAGAACTTCGGCGTGACGCGCCACGGACGGGTGATCTTTTACGATTACGACGAGCTGTGCCGCGTCACCGACTGCAATTTCCGCGACATACCCCCGCCGACCGATCCGGACGACGAGATGCGCGGCGAGGCATGGTTCTACGTGGCGGACAACGACATCTTCCCGGAGACCTTCCTGAATTTTCTCGCCTTCAGTGACGAACAGCGCGCGGCGCTGCTGCGTGTGCACGGGGAGATCGTGACTGCCGCGTTCTGGCGCGGCGTGCAGCAGCGGCTGGTCGACGGCGAGGTGATGGAAGTGCTGCCCTACCACCCGCACCGCGTGCGGGTCGCAAGCAGCCTTTAAGCGCTCGGACCGGACGGGCGTCCCGCCGACGGCGGCACGCTGATCAGCGCGTGCAGAGTGAGGGCGAAGGACTCATGTGCCCCGCTGCAGCGAAAGGCGGAAGAACTCACGCGCACCGGCAACGCCGCCAGGAGCCCCTGCTGCAACTGCCTCACCAGCTCGCAGTCGTCCGCGCCGAGCGAGCGCGGTGACCCCGGTGCGAGCTCGACAGTCGCATCGCCGGCGGAGATCTGCGCGTAGCGCACGGCGTCGCCGTGCAGCGGCTGCGGCAGCTGAAACTTCACTTCGACCTGCGGCGCACGCGCCTCGCCGCCCCCGCGCACCCCGCAGTGGTATGGCGTAATGGTCAGGTAGGCTCGCGCCCCGAGCTTCAGCAGCACGTCGCGGAACTTGTACCACAGATCGTCGCAGGAATAGGTCTTCGGCAGGTCGGCGAAGTCCACCAGCACTGCGTACGCGCGCCATTCGGCGGGCGTAGTCGCGCTCGCCGTGGCAGCGACGCCCGCAGCGGCGGTCGCGAGCGCGACCATGAGAGCGGGCAGCAGTGCCTTTGCCGGCCTCACGGCACCCCCAGGCCCGTGCCGCGTTCCGCTTCGGCCGGCGAGCGGGCGCGCGCCACCCGACCCTGCATATCGAGCAGCGCGCGATTGGCGGACTCCCAGTCGACGAGTTCCTCGAGAAATGCGCTGACGTAGGCACTGCGGCGGTTCTGGTGATCGAGGTAGTAGGCGTGCTCCCACAGATCGAGCGCCAGCAGCGCGACGTCGCCACGCACCAGCGGCGTGCCGGCGTTGCTGGTGGTCACGATCTCGAGTGCCCCGCCACGCCACACGAGCCACAGCCAGCCGCTGCCGAAATGGGCGCTCGCCGCCTCCTTGAAGTCGCGCACGAACCGCTCGTACGAGCCGAAACGCGCCCGTAGCTGCTCGGCAATCATCCCGTGCGGCGCGCCGCCGCCACGCGGGCGCATCGAGTGCCAGTAGAGATTGTGATTCCACACCTCCGCCGCATAGCGGTACACGATGTGTTGCGCGGGATTGCGCTCGGTTACACGGATCAGCTCATCGAGCGGCAGTGCCTCGAGCTCCGTGCCGCGCACCAGCGCGTACATCCGGTCGAAGCACACACGCTGATGGCGCAGGAAGTGGAACACCACCGTGTCGCGTGACATCGCCGGCTCCAGGTCGGCGAAGTTGTAAGGAATTCCTGGAGACTCGATGTTCATGAGGTGTCCTTCCTGTTGTTGAAGATTCGAATCCTGATTCGAATCGCGCATCAGACTTGAGACCTGCCCGAGGCCGCGGCAGTTCCGCGATCGCTCGCGTGCATCGCTTGGATACGCTCAGTGCACTCGAAGTGCAAGTAGGAGTCGTCTCATCCTTTCGTCGGCGCAGCGGAGTCGGAGCGCTGACGCGCACGCGAGCGAGAACGCGCGTCATGCCCGAGCACGCAGCGGAGGTGCGTGGCGCGCCGGGGTGCGCCGCGGCGCCGGACTCGAGCTCGGGCTTATCCGGGGGCGCGCGCCCGGCGACTCACGAGCCCGCTGCGGCGAGTGCGCGCGTGAGATCGGCGAGCAGGTCGTCGCTATCCTCGAGCCCGATCGAGAGGCGGACCGTGCCCTCGGTGATCGCCGAGATGCGCTGCTGATCGGCGTTGAGCTCGCGCCCGCCCATCATCTGTGGCGTCACCACCAGCGACTCGGTGGATCCGAGGCTTGCCGCGAGCGCAAACAGCTCGAGGGTATCGGCGAAGCGCCGCCCCGCGTTCGCGCCGCCCTTGAGGTCGAAGCTGACGATCGTGCCGAAGTCCTGCATCTGCTTCGCCGCCAGCAGGTGCTGCGGATGGCTCGGCAGGCCGGGATAGTGCACGCGTGCCACGGCCGGGTGCGCCGCGAGCAGCTGCGCGACGCGCGCGGCGCTCGCGCACTGCGCCGCGTAGCGTACGAAGTACGTCTTGAGCCCGCGCAGAATGAGAAAGGCGGCGTGCGGGTCAAGCGTTCCCCCGAGCGCGCCGAAATCGGTGCGCATGGACCGGATCAGCTCGGCGCGCGCGATGACGGCCCCTCCCATGACGTCGCCGCAGCCCGAGGCGTACTTGGTGAGGCTGTGGACGAAAACGTCCACCTCGAAGCCTCCGTGCTGGTGGAAGCCGGCAAAAGTGTTGTCCATCACGGTGAGTGCGCCGGCGGTACGCGCGAGGCGCGTGAGTGCCCCGATGTCGGCAATCTTGGTGACCGGATTCGTCGGGCTCTCGAAGAACACGAGCCGCGTGGGGTGTGCCGCGAGGGTGCGCTCGACCCCGGCGACATCCTCGATCGACAGCAGCGTATGCGTGACGCCGAATCGGCCGAGCAGGCGGCGGATGAGGTAGCGCGTCGGGTTGTAGGTCTCGACGAAGCAGATGACGTGATCGCCCTGCTTGGTGAGGGCCAGCAGCGTCTGCGAGATGGCGCCGACCCCCGAGGCGGTCACCAGGCAGTCCTCGCGCCCCTGCAGCTCCGCGAGCAGCACCTCGAGCTGACGCGTGGTCGGGTTCGAGGCGCGCGAATAGAAGAACCCCGGCCGCTCACCGCGCAGATACGCCTCGGTCTGCGCGAGCGAGTCGAACTCGAACTTGACCGTCTGGTAGATCGGCGCTACCAGCGCATGGTTGCCGGGAGGCAGCTCGACCGGCGGTGGGTGATTGACGCGAGTGGTCTTCTTCATGCGGTGCGCTTCAGGAGTCGAGGGTGAAGGCGTCGGCGTCGAGGTGCGCGGGGAATCGCTCGCGGAACGCAACGAGCGGCTCGTGCTCGAGCGCCACGGTGAGCAGTGCGGGCACGTCGCCGCCCTCGACCAGGGTACGGCCCAGAAAATCGACCGCGGCACTGTCACCGCGGTAGGCCGCCCCGTTGCCGTCGCGACCCACGCGGTTGACGCCGACGACGTATGCCTGGTTCTCGATGGCGCGTGCGCGCAGCAGCTGCCGCCAGGCGTCGGCGCGCGGTGCCGGCCAGTTCGCGACGTACAGCAGCAGATCGTAGTCGAGCTGCGGGCGGCGGCGGCTGAATACCGGGAAGCGCAGGTCGTAGCACACCAGAGGGCAGACATTGAATCCACGCCAGGCGAGGCACCAGGCGGTGCGGCCGGCGGTGAAGTGTTCGTGCTCGTGGCCCATGCGAAACAGATGGCGCTTGTCGTAGTGGCGCACCTCGCCGCCGGGGGCGGCCCACAGCAGGCGGTTGAAATACCGCTCGCCGTCGCGGGTGATGACGCTGCCGGTGACCGCCGCATCGAGCCGGGCAGCGAGCGCCGTGAGCCAGGCGGTGGTCGGCCCGCCCGAGGGCTCACCGAGCCGCGCCACCTCCATGCTGAAGCCGGTGGTGAAGGTCTCCGGCAGCACGACGAGATCCGTGCGCCCGGCGAGCGGCAGCAGCAATGCCTCGAGCTGCGCGCGATTGGCGGCCGGGTCGTGCCAATGAAGCGGCTGCTGAGCGAGCGAGACGCGCAGTGCCCCCATGCGCGCTATCTCCCGCCAGCGCGTGCCGCGAACGTGTTGAGCCGCGCGGCCGCCTCATCGAGAGTGCTGTCGCGCTTGGCGACGCACAGCCGCACGAACGGCAGATGCGGGGGCGCGGCATAGAAAGGAGAGAGGGGAATCGTCGCCACGCGCGCCTCATTCAGCAGCTGCTCGGCGAACGCCTGGTCATCGGCTGCGGAGAATGCGCTGAAGTCGAGCAGCTGAAAGTAAGTCCCCTGCGCCGGGGGCAGGCGGAAGCCGGAACCTTCGAGCGCGGCACGCAGACGGTCACGCTTGGCGGCGAAGAACGCCGCGAGATCCTGGCCGCACCCGGGGCGCTCGCCGAGATATGCGGCGATGGCGTGCTGCAGGGGATGGGAGATACTGAAGGTGTTGAACTGGTGCACCTTGCGCAGCTCGCGCGTGAGCGGCGCCGGCGCCACGCAGTAGCCGACGCGCAGTCCGGTCGCGTGGAGTGTCTTGCCGAAGGAGAACACCGCGAAGCTGTGCGGGGCGAGCTGCGGATGCCTCAGCACCGAGTGGTGCCGCAGGCCGTCGAACACCACGTGCTCGTACACCTCGTCGGACAGCACTACGATATCGCGCTCGGCGATCAGTGCGGCCAGCGCATCGAGATCGGCTGCGCTCGCGATGGTGCAGGCGGGATTGTGCGGACTGTTGAACAGCACCAGCCGCGTGCGCGCGCTCAGAGCCCCGCGCACCCGCTCCCAGTCGTAGCGGAATCCGGGTTGCGCGAGCGGCAGACGCACGCAGCGCCCGCCGGCGAGCCGCACCGCCGGCTCATACGAGTCGTAGGCCGGATCGAAGGCGATCGCCTCGTCCCCCGGTCCGACCACCGCCTGAATCGCTGAATAGATGGCTTCGGTCGCCCCGAGGGTGACCGTGACCTCGGCCTCGGGGTCGACTGCCAGCCCGTAGGAGGCGCTGAGCTTCGCCGCAATGCGCTCGCGCAGCAGCGGCAGCCCTTCCATCGGCGCGTACTGGTTGTGGCCAGCCCGCATCGCCGCCGCAACCAGCTCGCCGAGCCGCGGATCGATGTCGTAGTCCGGGAAGCCCTGTCCGAGGTTGAGTGCGTCGAGCTCGCGGGCGCGGCGCGACATGATGGTGAAGATGGTGGTGCCGATGTCCGGGAGCTTGCTGGCCATGTCAGTGTGTCCCGGGGGCCGGCGCCTCGGCAGCCGCGAGTGCCGCTCCGATCACGCCGGCGTGGCCACCGAAATGCGCCGGACGCAACGCCGCCGCAGAGCGCAGCAGCGGCGCGAACTCCGCGAAACGCTCACTCACGGCGCCGCCCAGGATAAAGACATCGGGCCAGAACAAGGCGTGCAACCGCTCGAGGTACTCGTTCACCCGCGCGATCCAGGCCGGGAAGTCGAGCCCCTCGACGGCGCGCGCGTGGGCGGAGGCGTGCTTCTCCGCGTCCTGCCCGTGCAGCTCGAGGTGCCCAAGCTCGGTGTTGGGGAAGAGCTTACCGTCGCAGAAGAGCGCGGTGCCGATGCCGGTGCCGAAGGTCACCATGATGACGGTGCCGGTAAGACCGCGGCCGCTGCCGAAGCGCATCTCGGCAATCCCGGCCGCATCGGCATCGTTGAGCAGCAGCACCGGGCTGCCGAGCGCGCGTGCGGCGAGTGCCGCACCGTCTGCGCCCAGCCAGGCCGAATCGATGTTCGCCGCGGTGCGCACCACGCCGTGCTGAATGACGCTCGGCAGCGCAATGCCGGCCACTTCGGTACGGCTGGCGCTGCCCGGCAGCCGCGCGGCGAGTGCGGCGATCACCGGCAGCAGCGCCGCCGGTGGCGAGGGTCGTGGCGTGGGTGCGGCGAGCAACTCGCCCGTCACCCGTCCGGCGTCGACGTCGACCCGGGCGGCCTTGACCGAGGAGCCACCCACATCGATTCCCAGCAGCACGCGCGCCATCGCACCACTCTTACAGGTTGGCGGCCGCCGCGAGCTGCAGGTCGCGCTCGCGGCGCTTCTGCCGGTAGCGCATCCACACGGTCGAGATCGCGATACCGCTCGCGACGACGAGCACCATGATCGTCGCCAGCGCGTTGATGTCCGGCGTCACCCCGAAACGCACTTTCGAGAAGATCACCATGGGCAGCGTGCTCGATCCGGGACCCGCGACGAATTGCGTGATAACCAGATCATCCCACGACAGCGTGAAGGCCAACAGCCACCCGGAGGCGATCGCCGGCAGGATGAGCGGCAGCGTGACGCGCAGGAACACCACCAGCGGCCGGGCGCCGAGATCCATGGCAGCCTCCTCGAGCGACTCGTCGAACCCCGTGAGGCGCGACTGCACCACCACGGTAACGTAGGCCATGCAGAAGGTGATGTGCGCCAGAGCGATCGTCACGGCGCCCACCCCGCGCGGCCAGCCGATGAGCTGCTGCAGGGCGACGAACAGCAGCAGCAGTGATAAGCCCGTGATGACCTCGGGCATGACGATCGGCGCGGTGGTCATGCCCGCAAGCAGCAGCCGGCCGCGAAACGCGCCGAAGCGCGCGAGCGCCATCCCGGCGAGCGTACCGAGCACGACGGCGCAGCTCGCCGCGATGAGCGCAATGCGGATCGACAGCCACGCCGCACGCAGGATCTGCTCATTGCTGACGAGAGCGACGTACCACTTGAGGGTTGGCGAGTGCGCCGCATCCCACACCGTGACCAGTCGCGAGTTATTGAAGGAGAAGACGATCATCGACAGGATCGGCACGTACAGGAACACGAGCCCGAGGACGAGCGCGGTGCGGGCAAAGAGCGCGCGCGACCTCACCGCGAGGCCTCGAGCTCGCTGCGCTGCGTTCGCTGGAACAGCATGATGGGGATGACCAGCAACAGCAGGATGAGGATGGCCACGGCGCTCGCCACCGGCCAGTCGCGGTTCTCGAAGAACTCGTCCGACAGCACCCGGCCGATCATCAGCTGGTCGGTGCGTCCGAGCAGCGTCGGGATCACGTACTCACCGACCGCCGGGATGAACACCAGGAGCGCGCCGGCGACGATGCCGGCCAGGGACTGCGGCAGGGTAATTGCGAGGAACGCCCGCAACGGGCGCGCGCCGAGATCCGCGGCCGCCTCGAGGAGTGCCGGATCGTGCTTCTCGAGGTTGGCGTACAGCGGCAGGATCATGAACGGCAGATAGGAGTACACGATGCCGATGTAGACGGCGAAGTCGGTCTGCAGCAGCGCCAGCGGGTGGTGGATGACACCCAGGTACAGCAGCACGTTATTGATGACGCCGTTGTTCTTCAGCAGCCCGATCCACGCGTACACTCGCAGCAGGAACGAGGTCCAGAACGGCAGCACGATCAGCATCAGCAGCACCGGGCGCGTGGCGGCGCCGGCGCGCGCGATCGCATAGGCCATCGGATAACCGATGAGCAGACAGCAGACGGTCGAGACCGCGGCAACTTTGAGCGAATAGAGGTAGGAGCTCACGTACAGCGGATCGGTAAAGAGGAAGGCGTAGGCCGAGGTGTGGACCTCGAGCGACGGGGTGCCGTGCCGCCAGGAGATGAGCGGCGTATAGGGTGGAATTGCCAGCCGCACTTCCGAGAAGGAGATGCGGAACACGATGATGAACGGGATGAGAAACAGCACCAGCAGCCACAGGATCGGGACCCCTGCGACCAGTCGCCGGCCGGCGGACTGCGTGAGACGCACCCGGCCTCCTACTCGGTGAGTACCACGGGACTCGAGCCGTGCCAGGAGAGCCAGACGCGCTCCTCGCGGATGATCGGGCGCTCGCCGCCGCGCGTGACGTTGGGCAGCGTGACGCGCACCATCTTCCCGGAGTCGATCTGCACCAGATAGACGGACATATCGCCCATGTAGGCGATCTCGCGCACCGTGCCGCGCACCGCGTTCTCCGCGGGTGCGGCGCCGTTGCCAGCGCTCTGGCGGCTGAGGTGGATTTTCTCCGGCCGTATCGCGGTCCAAACCGTGGCGCCGCGCGCGCAGCCGCTGCCGCGCTCGGCGTGCACCTGGCAGCCGAGCTCCGCGCACTGGATGCGCACGAAGTCCGCGCCCTCATCGCTCACCTGTCCCTCGAACATGTTGACCGAACCGATGAAGTCGGCAACGAAGCGTGTGGCCGGCGATTCGTAGATGTCGGACGGCGTGCCGACCTGCGCGATCCGGCCGTGGTTCATGACCCCGAGGCGCTGCCCGAGCGTCATGGCTTCCTCCTGGTCGTGGGTCACCACGATGAAGGTGACGCCGAGGCGCTGCTGGATGTTGAGGAGCTCGAACTGCGTGTGCTCGCGCAGCTTCTTGTCGAGCGCGGCGAGCGGCTCATCGAGCAGCAGCAGTTTCGGCCGCTTCACCAGGGCCCGCGCCAGCGCCACGCGCTGGCGCTGCCCGCCCGAGAGCTGGTGTGGCTTGCGCGCGCCGAAGGCGCCCATTTTCACGATGTCGAGGATCTCACCCACCTGGTGTCGGATGGCATCGCGCCCGAGATGCTCCTGCTCGAGCCCGAAGGCGACGTTCTTCTCGACGCTCATGTGCGGAAACAGGGCGTAGGACTGGAACATCATGTTAACCGGGCGCTCGTACGGCGGAATTGCGCTCATGTCGGCGCCATCGATGTAGATGGTGCCGGCGCTCGGGCGCTCGAACCCGGCGAGCATGCGCAGCAGCGTGGTCTTGCCCGAGCCGGATCCGCCCAGGAGGCAGAAAATCTCGCCGCGACGGATATCGAGCGAGACGTCGTCGACCGCCACGAAGTCACCGAACTTCTTGGTGACGTTCGCGATGCGCACGTAGGCGGACGCGGGATCGGCGCTGTCTGGCATGTGCGGTGCACTCGCCTTCGGGGTGGCGATCATTTTCCGGTCTTAAAGCGCGTCCACATGCGCGTCAGCAGGCGCTGATAGTCCGCCGGGCGCGCGCGCTCGGGCGTGAGGCGCGCCCGCACCGCGGGTGGCGGGTAGACGCCGGGGTCGTCCCGAACCGCCTGATCGAGCAGCGGCTGGATGTCGGGGCGAAGTGCGTTCGCGTACTTGATGAGATTCGAGTTGCGCGCGGCGACATCCGGGCGCAGCAGGTAGTTGATGAACAGGTGCGCGTTCCTCACGTGCGGTGCATCCGCGGGGATAGCCAGCACGTCATAGTTACTGATGGCCCCCTCCATGGGGATGTTATACGCAAGATCCACCCCCTTGCCGGCCTCTTTGGCCCGGTCGTGCGCCTGCTTGACGTCACCCGACCAGCCCATCGCCAGGCAGATGTCACCGTTGGCGAGGTTGTCGATGTAGCGCGAGGAATCCACGTAGCGCACGAACGGACGCATGGCATGCAGCGCCTGCTCGGCCGCCTTGAGGTCGTCGACGGAGTTGCTGTTCGGATTGCGGCCGAGCAGGAGCAGCACCGTGCCGACCACCTCCGAGGGCGCATCGAGGATCGACACGCCGCAGTCCTCGAATCTGGAGACGATCGCCGGATCGAACACCATGCGCCAGCTGTCGACCGGCGCGTCCGGCAAGCGCGCACGCACCTCGGCGGTGTTGTAGCCCACGCCCGAGGTGATCCACATGTAGTCGACGCTGTACTGGTTGCCCGGGTCGTAGAGCGCCACGGCACGCGCCACGTCGGGATCCACGTTCTTCAGGTTCGGCAGCAGCGAC
>Ga0187782_10004193_pt1 | contig 10788 bp, 6 predicted proteins | sample 0715_SJ02_MP15_2_FD_132454 | JGI IMG/M metagenome (GOLD analysis project Ga0187782, IMG submission 132454) | Tropical peat soil microbial communities from peatlands in Department of Meta, Colombia - 0715_SJ02_MP15_20_MG | ecosystem: Environmental > Terrestrial > Soil > Wetlands > Peat | place...
CCACCCCATCAAGCCAAAACCGGGCTTGCTGGGGACCCCGGTTCGCTCAGGATGACTCGAAGATTTAGGTTGCGAACTTGAGTTACAGGACACTAGTGTCGTGTCCCAGAAATAAGCGTCATAACCCGGTCAGCGCTGGATGAACCGTATCGAAAGCACGGATGCCTCAAACAAAGTACATAGGTCCTTCGCTTCGCTCAGGATGACACCGCGAACTTATGAAGCGAACTTGCGGGACAGCACACTAGAAGCCATCTGATAATGAAGCGAAAGAGTAAACTGCGCGTTCCCTTAGGGGCGCCTGGGACGCGATTCGATCGCAAGGATGACAAATCTTCAGACTTGGTGAAGGGAAATTCTTCTGAATTTCGTTCTCATCGACAATAGCATCAGACCAATCTTTCCCATTAACTTTCCCACGAACTTTCCCGCAGGTCAGTCTTCCCTTCGAGTTTTCGGTACGAGCGCGCACGGAGTCCTGGACGGGGCTGAGTGAAAACCAGCACTCAAGCAGGGTTAGTGCTTTGACCGGATGATTCTTTCCATGTTTTCCGGAGAGGTTGTGGGTGAGGTGGGGCCCAAGCTCCCTCGGCTGCGCTCGGGATTTCGGCGCGCGGCTCAGACGCCGCGCAAACGCCTCAACTTCGACTGCGTTCGGCGTTCGCCTCACTTCGCTCAGGGTGACAATTGGGAAGGAGATTGTGTGGAAAAGTTCATCCGGTCAAGACACTAGCCGATTTTCAAAACTTCTCCAATTTCAAAGAAGGAGAGAGACAAATGGGAAAATCAATTTCTTGTTCCTGGGCCCATGGGAAGGCGGCGCTTCGGAGTTCCGCCGGAAGGGCGCGGCTCACGCTGCTGGCGGCCGCTGCGCTGACGCTGCTGTTCGCGACCGGTTGCCCACCGCCTGCGCCACCGAATCCCGTGCCGACTGACGCGCAGGACGCCTGCCTGCTTTCGGCCACGACCTTTGCCGGCTGGTTCCATTCCGGGAGCATCACGCTCAACGGCGTGGTCGATCCGGCGAACAGCCTCAACTTTCTCAACCCGGATTGCGATTTCTACTCGTGGTCGGAACGAATGTTCATGTGGCTGACTTCGCCGGCTCCGGAAAGCTACGGGGGAGGGGGCGGGATCATTGTGAATTCACCGACGTTCTATGACGTATCGCCACCGGATGCGAGCGGCAACCGGACGTTCATCCAGCACAGCGCGGGACTGATTTCGAAGTTCCCGCTGCGCGCCGCGCAGGTGGGTTCGCACGGTTTGCCGGTGATCATGGATACGGCGGGACGATTGCTGGAAGTGGATCGCGTGCCTCCGAAGGGACCGCCGGTGGTGGTAGACGCAACGGGCAACAGGATCGAGGTTGCCCACGCGCGGCTGGAGAACGGGAAGCTGGTTCTGCTGGACCAGGCAGGAAAGGTGATCAATTTCCGGCCGTCGGTGGGGGTGACGCAGCGCGACCAGAAACGGGTGAGGAGTTCGGTGATCGTTCAGAAGTTCCTGATCGACGGGATTCCGATCTTCATCGATCCGTCGCTGGCGGTGATCACGGTCGAGCAAGGACAGGCCGGTGACAGCGGGGTTCTGGAGTCGCAGACGGGATCACTGGTGTATTACGCGACCATGGTGAACGACGTCTATGCCTATTATCTTACGGGGCAGAAAGACGGGGTCATCACGACCGCGACGCCGAACCAGTTTCCGACCACGGGGGGCGATCTGACGAGCATCACATCGTTCGCGGCGGGGCACGGGAAGACATTTCCCGACCCGAACGCGCTGGCGATCGAAGTGAAGTCGTCGTGGGTGCTGGCGAGCAAGGTGTCGAATGCGAGCAGCTACGTCACGATGACCGCGACGGTGCCGACGTACAATACGTCCAATCCGAACAGCTGGGTGGAGAACGGGCAGCAAACGGTGCAGCTGGCGCTGGTGGGCATCCACGTGGTGGGTAGCACGCTGAACCATCCGGAAATGGTTTGGGCGACGTTTGAACATATGGGCAATACGCCGCTGGCGAGTTACACGTATACCTCGACGAGCGGCTCGAAGACGGTAAGCCAAAACACAGTGGGGAGCTGGCTGTTTACGGCGAACGGATCGAGTGGGCCCTTCAATGTGGCGCACATGTCGTTTGCGGGTCCACCCGCCAACACGATTCAGGCCGCCACGGGGTTCTCCATTAGCCCGAGCGATACGCTGCGCACGGAGCCGTGGGGAGTGGACGGAAGCGATGCCTTCCATAACACGGAGGTCATCGCGATGAACAACCACGTGCTGACCATGATGGCGAGCGGGGACGTGCGCGGCAACTACTTCATGACGGGTGCGACCTGGATTGCGGGCGGAGGAAACCCGAGCACCGGTTCCCAAGTGGGCAACGCGCAAATGAGCAACACGACGATGGAGACGTATCAGCAAGGGTCGAATTGCTTTGATTGCCATACGGATCCGACCATGCTGGGAGGCTTGAGCCACGTCTACGGAGGGCTGAAGCCGCTGTTCTAAGCTTGCACAACAGAGCGGGGGGGGCGCCGCGGTCCCGAAGGGGAGCGCGGCGCGTTTTACTTTCGGTTCGAGTTGGAATGAGCGCGCGGGAGAAGGACGGGCTCTGCGTGTTTCAGGCTGCGCTGTGAGATATTGTTAGCTATCACTACGAGGTACTGATAATGACGAGCTGGTTTGATGGCGGCAAGCGCGGCTTTCAGTTGAGGATTCTGGGAATTCTTCTGGGCTTGGGCGTGGCGGGCATGGGTGTTGCGGGCGTTGCGGCGTTGGTGGGCGTGCCTTCGGCGAGTGCGCAGGAGCACAAGTCTGCTGCTGGCAAATCTGCGGCAGCGAGCGACGCGAATGGAGCGGAAGTGGGGCGAGGGAAATATCTGGTGGAAAACGTGGCCATGTGCGGACAGTGCCACAGTCCGCGCGATGCGAGCGGGGAAATCGACCGCAGCAAGTGGCTCGAAGGCGGGTCGCTACCGTTTACCTCGGCGCAGGAGCAGTCAAACTGGCCGCTGATTGCGCCGCGCATTGGCGGTCTTCCTCCCGCGGGCGATGCGGATATGATCAAGCTGCTGACAAGCGGCATCTGGACGAATGGCAAACCGCTGCGGTTTCCGATGATGCCGTTTCGCATGAGCGAGGCGGATGCGCGGGCGGTGGTCGCGTATTTGAAGACGCCGAGCGCGTGGAAGTAAAACCTTTACCGCAGAGATCACAGAAAAAGCCTTTAGCGCAGAGGAAATCCCGCCGCTTCGCGTGGACCCAAGGGGTTTTTTGCGAGTCCTCAGAAGCTATCTCATAATGGACCGAGACAGTAGACTCGCGCTTCCCCCAGGGGCTAAAGCCCGCCTATTTTGGGGGTTTTAACGGCACGACTGAAGTCGTGCCCTTCCCAAAAACCATTTATGAGATGGCTTCTCAGTTTCTTTTGAGGTTCAAGAGCCTTTACCGCAAAGAACGCAGAGAAGGGCCGCGGAGAACGCGGAGAAAATCGGCAAGCAACGCAGAAAGAATCGGACGCTTCGCGTTGAGAGCTGTCACCCGGGGACAGTCGACTAGCTTTTGGTTAGTTTGCTGGCTGCGGCATCGTCGAGCATCCAGAGAAGCGTGCCGTTTTTGGGCTGCACCTGCTCGGAAGGATACGGCGGAGAATTCTTGCCCCCCAGAACCCGATGCGCCATTTCGGCTTTGTCGGGTCCGCTGACAAGGAACATGACTTCCTGCGCGTTGTTGAGGACCGGGAAGGTGAAGCTGATGCGGTGAGTCTTGAACTTCTCCACCCAGTTGGCGATGACCAGCTTCGACTGCTCTTTGAGACCTGCGGAATCGGGAAACAGCGACGCGGTGTGGCCGTCGGGACCCATGCCGAGGAAGATCAGGTCGAAGCGCGGGAATTCGCCGGAGCGGAGGGCGAAGAAATTTCGGAGCTGCGCTTCATATTCCGCGGCGGCCGCGACGGCATCGGGATTCTCGGCTTTGACGCGGAAGACGTTGCCGGCCGGGATTTGGATCTTGCTGAGAAGCGATTCGTTGACCATGCGGTAATTGCTGTCGGGGTCGGTGGGCGGAACATGACGTTCGTCGCCGAAGAAAAGATAGGTGTGAGCCCAGTCGAAACCGGCGTGCCTGGCAGCAAGCAGGGAATAGAGGGATTTGGGAGTGGAACCACCGGAGAGCGCGACAGTGAAGCGCTGGCGAGCGGCGATCGACTCGTGGCCGAGGCGAAGGAATTCTGTGGCCGCGGCCTGAAAGAGATCGGCGGGCGTGGGGAGGATTTGGATTGTGCGAATAGTGGGCATGTTGCCCTCAGGGTCGAGCTAGTGCGAAATTTCGAGTGCCGCCTGCTAAATGCATGGGTCCTTCGCTTCGCCACCCCGTTCGGCGAAACCCGCGCTGGCCGTGGACGCGGCTCGCTCAGGATGACAATGGTTCGGTAGTCATCACTGAGGAGAAACCTCACGGTTATTTGTCGAAGTTGCGCCAGCGGCGGCCGTCCTTCTCCATCAGATCCTCGGCGTCTTTCGGCCCCCAGGTGCCGGAGGGATAGTTGGGGAAGTTGCGCGGCGGCAGCGCCTTCCACACATCCAAAACCGGATTGACGATGCTCCAGCCGGCTTCGACCATGTCCGCGCGCTGGAACAGCGTGGCGTCACCGATCATGCAGTCGTGCAGGAGGCGTTCGTAGCCGGTCGAAGCAGTCTGGCCAAAATAGTCGGCGTAATCGAAATCCATGTTGACTTCGCCCAGTTGCATGGCGGTCCCGGGAGTTTTGGCGGCGAAGCGGAGCGAGATGCCTTCCTCGGGCTGAATGTGGAGCACGAGTTGGTTGGGCATCATATTCTCGACTGCCGTTTCGCGGAAGAGCATGAACGGAGCGCGGCGGAATTGGATGACCACGTGCGTGTTGCGTGCCGGGAGGCGTTTGCCGGTGCGCAGATAGAAGGGAACACCCGCCCAGCGCCAGTTGTCGATCAGCAGGCGCATGGCGACGAAGGTCTCGGTGCGGGAATCGGGAGGAACTCCTTCCTCGGAGCGATAAGCGGGCACGCGCTCGCCGTCCTCGGTGCCGTCGCCGTACTGGCCACGGACGGTTTTGCTGAGCACGTCTTCAGAAGTTTAAGGCTGAATGGCGTGGAGGATTTTGGCTTGCTCGTCGCGCACGGCATTGGCTTCGAAGGAAATCGGAGGCTCCATCGCCGTGAGCGTGATGAGCTGCATGATGTGGTTGGGAACCATGTCGCGCAGAGCGCCGGCTCCATCGTAGTAGCCGCCGCGCTGCTCAACGCCGACGGTTTCGACGACCGAGATTTGCACGTGATCGATGTAGCGGCGGTTCCAGATGGGCTCGAAGATTCCGTTGGCGAAGCGGAGGGCCAAGATGTTCTGAACTGTCTCCTTGCCCAGATAGTGATCGATGCGGTAGATCTGGCACTCGCTGGCGACTTTGAGAAGCTTCTGGTTGAGAGCTTTGGCGGTGTCGAGGTCGTGGCCGAAAGGCTTTTCGATGATCACGCGGCGCCAGTGGCTGTTGGATTCGTTCATTAAGCCGACTTGAGAGAGATGCTCGACGATGCTACCGAAATAGTTGGGAGCGGTGGCGAGGTAGAAGAAACAGTTGCCTTTCGCGCCATGCTCCTGATCGGCTTTGGCGATCGCATCCTTCAGCTGGGTGTAGGTATCTGGGTTGTCGAAATCACCGGAGCGATAATAGATGCGGCGCGTGAACCAGTCCCAGAGATCGCCGTCGATGGCGCCACTGGCAAACCGTTTGAAGTCCTCAGTCATTTTTTTGCGGGCATCGTCGTCGTTCATCGGCGTGCGCCCCAGGCCGACAATGGCGAACTCGCGCGAGAGCGCCCCCTGGCTCGCCAAGTTGTAGAGAGCGGGGATGAGCTTGCGGCGGGTGAGATCTCCCGAGAAACCGAAGATCACCATGACGCAGGGATCGGCGACGCGGCCAACGCGGGGTTTGATGGCGGCGGGGAGAACTTCTGTTTGAGCCATTGGGTTCCTCGTTAAAGCAAGTAAGAGTTAGACGCTTCCTGCAGGCTGCTGAAAAACTGTTTGGTGGTCTGCAATCCAACCTCGGCGGCTAAAGCCGGCGGTGAAAACACAGGCTTTATCGCAGCGCTAAAGCGCTGCGCCACCCAAAATCATCCGCGACATCGAGTTTTTCAGCAGCCTGCTAGCTTCGAGTAAGGGGCTACGAGCTACGAGCTCGGAGCAACCAAGAACGATAATGAGCTGCAGCCAGTCTAATCTTGCGCAGTGCTCGTTGTTGTCACACATGTGCTGGCTCTCAGGCGATCGAATGTGGCCCTGGGCTAATTCCTTCGAGGCCGCGTTCTGTCTATGACGCTTTCTTTGCGCTTTCGGCCGCCGCCTTGGGTTCCACGTGCCCGCCGAATTTCTGACGCATGGCGGAAAGCATCTTATCCGCGAACGTGTGTTCCTGACGCGAGCGGAAGCGGGCATAGAGCGAAGCGGTCAACACTTCCGCGGGGACAGCTTCCTCGATTGCGGCCTGAATGGTCCATCGGCCTTCGCCGGAATCCTGCACGAAGCCGCTATATTCGGCGAGCGTCGGATTTTCTGCCAGCGCCATGGCCGTGAGATCGAGCAGCCAGGAACTGATGACGCTGCCGCGGCGCCACACTTCGGCGATATCGGGCAAGTTGAGATCGTAGCGGATATTTTCCGGCAGATCTTTGCTGGTGGCGTTCTTGAAAATGTCGAAGCCCTCGGCGTAAGCCTGCATGATTCCATATTCGATGCCGTTGTGCACCATTTTGACGAAGTGACCGGCACCGGAGGGGCCGCAGTGGATGTAGCCCTCTTCGGAGGTGCCGCCAAGTTTTTCGCGGCCGGGGGTGCGCGGGATGTCACCGCGTCCCGGGGCGAGAGTTTTGAAAATCGGATCGAGGCGCTGGACGGCTTCTTTGGGGCCGCCGATCATCATGCAGTAGCCGCGCTCGAGGCCCCAGACGCCGCCGCTGGTGCCGACATCGACGTAGTGCACGCCTTTGGCGCGGCACAATTCGGAGCGGCGGACGTCGTCTTTGAAATAGGAGTTGCCGCCGTCGATGATGGTGTCGCCGGACTGCATGAGCGAGAGCAGGGTCTCAACGGTCTTTTGCGTGGGATCGCCGGCCGGAACCATGACCCACGCCGCGCGAGGCGGAGCGAGCTTCGAGACCAGATCGGGGAGAGAAGTGGAGCCGGTGGCGCCTTCTGCGGCGAGTTGTTTGACGGCGTCGGGACTCAGATCAGAGACGACAAGTTTGTGCCCCCCACGCATGAGGCGGCGCGTCATGTTCGCGCCCATGCGGCCGAGACCTACCATTCCGAGTTGCATGAAATCTCCTTATACGACGATTTGCGCTTTCAGGCTCGCGGCGACTTGGCGGCTGGTGCTCCGTTCCAAAGGCTACGAGCCACGAGCGACCAGATCCCAGCTGGCGTGACGCTCACGGCTGATGATTACGATTGCTGAATAACCTCTGCCAACTTCTTGAGCCCTGCTTTTACGTCGCTGCCGAGGTGAACGCGGAGCGCGCGGCGGTTGCGCTCGGCGAGAACGGCGAAGTCGCCTCGGGCTTGGGCCGCTTTCACGACTCCGAATGTGTATTTTTGCTGCGGAACCTGCAGATCGGCTGCGTCGTCGCAGGTGATCTGGAGGAACACTCCGCTGTTGGGGCCGCCTTTATAGGCCTGGCCGGTCGAATGGAGAAAACGCGGGCCGAAGCCAAGACAGGTGGCGACTCGCTTCCTGTCGCGGACATTGATGCGCAAGGATTGCAGCAGAGACTCGTGCTCGCCGTTCATTTCAATGTAGGCGAGGACAGCGAAGTAGTCTCCGGACTTAATACGAGCAAGGTGCGCGCGGAGATAACCGGCGAGCGTTTTATTGGAGCCGGCAGCCTGAGCCAGATCGGCGGCGTTTTTGTCGTCGGTGAAGAGCTTGAAGCCCGACTCTTCGAGGATGGGTTTTTCGGCGGGCAGCGAGCCTTTGGCCTCGTACTCAGAAGTAAGCTTGCGAGTTTCGACTTTGCTGGCTTCGACGTCCGGTTGGTTGAAGGCGTTAATACCGATGATGGAACCGGCGACGGCGGTCGCGATCTCCCAGCGGAAGAATTCCTGGCCGAGGTTGTAGGTGTCAGAGACGGCGATGCGGATGACGGGCTGGCCGGCCTTTTCGAGCGCAGCGAGCGTGGCGTCTTGCGCGGCATCGGGCGCTGAGTCGAGACGCAGGTACGCGAATATCCGGTCGTTTCCGTAAGCATCGGGTGCGCCGAGAGCTTCGCGATCGACCGGAATGATGCCTTTGCCGATTTTTCCGGTGGATTCGGCGATGAGTTGTTCGAGCCACGCGCCGAGATCGCCGACGCCGGGCGAGGTAATCAGCGTGATTTTGTCACGGCCAATTCTTGCAGCGGAGCCGAGGATGATCCCGAGCATCACGCCGGGATTTTGCTCGACGGGCGTGACAGCGGCGCAGGCATCGACCATTTGTTTGGTGCGAGCGAGGAATTTATCCGTGTCGAGACCCATGGCAGCAGCGGGGACCATTCCGAAGTTGGAGAGGGCGGAGTAGCGGCCACCGATCGAGGGGACTCCGAAGAAGATATGACGGAAGCGGTCCTGCTCGGCCACCTTTTGCATTTTGGAGCCGGGGTCGGTGATGGCGACGAAATGGCTGCCGGCGTTATCACCACCCCGTCCAGCCAAAACCGGGCTGGCCGGGGACCCCGGCTCCGCTCCAACCGTCTGTTTCACGCGCTCGAAGAAATACTGCTTGTAGATGTTGGGCTCGAGCGTGCTGCCGGATTTGCTGGAAACGATGAAAAGAGTTTTGGCCAGGTTGACTTTCTTCTCGACGGACTTGATTTGTGCCGGGTCGGTGGAATCGAGGATGTGCAGGCGCGGGAAGCCGGGAGTTTGCGGGTAGGTGAGCGAAAGAACTTCCGGGCACAGGCTGGAGCCTCCCATGCCGAGAAGAAGGATGTCAGTGAAGCCGCCGGCTTTGACTTCGGCGGCGAAGGATTTCAACTTCGCTGCATCGGCGAGTTGCTCGTCGGTGATGGAGAGCCAGCCGAGCCAGTTGGCTTCGTCGTCGTTGGTCCAGAGGGTAGCGTCCTTTTGCCAGAGGCGTCTTACTTTTCCGGAGGCCCGCCAGTCATTGGCGTTTTTTTTTACGGCGGCGTCGAGATCAGCGGGGAGCGCGGCGGTTTGCGCGTTGACTTGCGGTGCGGCCGCGCGCTTCGTGTTCTTTTCTACCGCAGCCAGGAGCGTATCGAAGGCATCGGCGAAGAGCTTTACGCCGTCGGCGGTGAGTTTGTCGGTGACTTCTTTCATCACGATGCCGGCGGCAGCGAGGTCGGCCATGGTTTTGCGCGCGCCATCGAGATCTTCGGTGAGGCTTTGGCGCGGCTTGCCATGGTCGCGGAATGCGTCGAGGGTCGCGGGCGGCACGGTGTTGACGGTGTCGGGGCCGATCAGTTCCTCAACGTAAATGACATCGCGGTAGTGGGGATTCTTCGTGCTCGTGCTGGCCCAGAGCACACGCTGCGTCTGCCCGCCTTTTGCGGCAAGAGCCTTCCAGCGAGGATTGGAGAAAATGCGCTGGTAGGCCTCGTAGGTCAGCTTGCCGTTGGCGATCGCGACCTTGCCCTGGACGCTTTGCAATTTGGCTTTGCGGGCGAGGTCGGATTCGGTTTTCAGTTTCCCGTCGGCAAGAGAATCGACCAGCGTATCGATACGGCTGATGAAAAAGCTGGCTACGCTTGCAATTTTGCTGACATCGCCGCCGGTTGCGGCGAATTTTTCGACGCCATCGATGTAGGCCGCGGCTACCTCTTCGTAAACCTCCTGCGCAAAGAGGAGGGTGACGTTGACATTGATGCCTTCGCCGATGAGCTGACGAAAGGCGGGAATGCCCGCGGGCGTGCCGGGAACCTTGATCATGATGTTATCGCGGCCGACGGACTTCCAGAGACGACGGGCTTCGTCGAGGGTGCCGTTGGTGTCGTTCGCCAAGTAGGGAGATACTTCGAGACTTACGTAGCCATCACGTTTCTTGCTGGACTGATATACCGGCCGGAGTAAGTCGGCGGCATCCTGAATGTCGCGGATGGCGAGCAGTTCGTAACGGCCCTTGGCGTCGAGGTCGGCGCGGGTTGCGAGCGAGTCGAGAAAATCCTGGTATTGCGTGGATCCGGCAATGGCTTTTTCGAAGATGGCGGGATTCGAGGTCATTCCGCGTAAGCCGTCTTCGTTGATCAGGCGCTGAAGTTCGCCTCCCTTGAGGAGGTCGCGGCGGATGTAGTCAAGCCAGACGGCTTCGCCGAAAGTCTCGAGCTGCTTGAGTGGGTTGACGGCTTTAGCGGTTTCGAGGGTGCTTACGGGATTCATGGACTTCTCCTTGCGTGACAGCGCCTCTTTCGCCCCTCCGGGGCTTGTCTCGTTTTTTCGGGGTCCACCCACGGCTTGCGCCGTGAGCTGCAATCTTTCGCCGCCTTGCGGCTTGAGAACCGGCTTAACGCAGAGCCGGCACCCACAAAATTACCTACCCGCTAATTCCCGGGCAGCTTGCATCACGGCCTCGACGGTGAAACCGAACTTCTTTTGCAAATCTTTCAAGGGCGCAGAGGCGCCAAAAGTTCTCATGCCAATGATACGGCCTTGCGGGCCGGTATAGCGTTCCCAGCCTAAAGTGGCAGCTTGCTCTACCGCTACTCGTGCAATTACTTCCGGTGGAAGGACCTGGTCGCGATAAGTCTGATC
>Ga0187782_10004194_pt1 | contig 10786 bp, 7 predicted proteins | sample 0715_SJ02_MP15_2_FD_132454 | JGI IMG/M metagenome (GOLD analysis project Ga0187782, IMG submission 132454) | Tropical peat soil microbial communities from peatlands in Department of Meta, Colombia - 0715_SJ02_MP15_20_MG | ecosystem: Environmental > Terrestrial > Soil > Wetlands > Peat | place...
CGTCTGCGAGAGCGCCCATTTGTTGAGCCCAGGCCGCCGCCGCAGAGTCGGGATGGCCTTGCCGGATAAGGAACTCGACATACGCTCCTGCCAACGCATTATCAGCATATCCGTGTGTGACGACCCAATCCCAGGTGCGTTGCGCATCCTCGAGGCGGCCAGATTGGATCAGGAATTGCATCCAGGATTTTGCTGCGCGACTACCTTCGGGAAGGCCAAACCGCAACACATCCTCGGTGCGATCCACACTGCGTATGTACTGGCTGAAGATAACTGGATCGTAGTCGGGAATGAGTCCGAGGATCCGAGCTGTGATTGGGAGGGCTTCTTGATTATCTCCGATCTGGAAAAGCGAAACGGCCACGGACAGAAGAAGGGGAGCAGAGTGTGGGGCCAAGACCAACTCTTGCCTGAAGCAGTAGCGAGCGTCTTCTTTCTGCCCCGCTGCGAGAAACGCGTCTCCAAGGTCAAGCCATCGATAGGGGTCCTGCGAGTCTCGCTGCAGAACCTTCCGGAATAGGGTGATGGCCTGTTGGATATTCTCATCTTTTCCTTTGGTCAGTTGATTCCGTGCATCCCTTACCAAAGGCGCGTTGTCGCAGAGAAAGAACCGGCAAAGGACATCGTTAACCTGTTCATTGTTCTTCCAAAAGGTCTCGGACAGAACGCCGACAGAACAGCACGTCGCCAGAATTGCCCCGAGGGTGAACGTTATTGTTCTCAAAACGGCACACTCACACCGCAAACGATTTCAAAGAAGGTGAATCGGCGGAATATATGAAACAACCGAACCTACGGATTTTGGCTGTCGTTGCCCTTACCGCAATTATCGATGGGGTTGCCCTGCGAGTCACACGGACAACTCTTGCTTCGCGGTGGAGGTGGGGGCGGAGGCGGACAATATTCGCCTGCCTTCGCCACAACAATGCCGGCCAACATTACCGGCACCGGACCGGTGATTCCCCTTGCCGAATCGGCGGCCATAACGAGCATGAGCGTGAATACAAACAGCATCCCCGTATAACGCATGGTACCCTCCTTGTAACGCATACCAGGCTCAATGTACTCTGCTTCCTAAATAACAATCTCGAACACGACCTTTAGATATCGCATAAAAAGCTATTATGCGGCGCCGCCCGTCTTACAGCAATCAGCCACACATCGCACGCTGTGAACCAATTTCGAGCGCTTCTCCATCGTGACAGTCGCGGGTCCAAGCTGCTCCCATACATTCATGCTAGTCTCTCGTAATTCGACGGCCGCCGTCATTCCCGCGACCCACGCCAGCAGCATGGCATTCGCAGGGAGATATAAGTTGAAATCTGCCAAGCTGTGCATCCCAATCGCGGCCAGAGCGCCTGTGCATGCCACAGCCCAATAACGGTCTTCTGGGTCCGAGGACTTCACGGCGCCACGCAAAGCGGTTCGCACCACAGAAAACGCGAGCGCAGCTCCAATAATAAACCCGACAAGCCCCAACTCCGCTAGCAACTGGAGATAGTCGTTGTGCGCGAAATTATCGGTTAAAAGTACTCCGGATATCTTGAACCGTGAGAACGCGGTCTCGTATCCGCCAAGCCCGCAGCCGAAGATCGGGTACGCTTTGATCAAAGGAATTGTCTCCGCCCAAAGATCTGCGCGCCCAGCGCTGGTCAGCCTATCGGTCGAAACTAATTCTGCAAATCGCCGGATCAGCGTTTCAGGAGATAGGACTACGAAACCAACCAGGACCAGCGCTGCGACTATCCCGCCTGCGACCGCCCAGCGACTTCGGGACCCTGTCAACCACCTCAGTTGCGCGGTGCCGAGCACCAATGTGCCCATCACAAACAAGGAAAAAAGTGTCGCAATGAATCCCATTCGGGAGAAGGAGAGAATAATCCCAGCGAATATCAACACAGCCAGAGCCCATAGAGCCGAAGCCACAAGCGCGGGGGTAACCGACGAATGCCATTTGGAGTGTGTACGGCGCAACACGGCCATCGGGTACATCACTGCAAGCGGCAGCGCCATTTCCAAGAAACCCGCATAGTGATCATGGTTTGCGTAAGTGCCCCATCGAACCTGCTCCCCGACTCCCCCGAAGTACTGCCAGATTCCCAGACCCGCTTCGAGTCCGGCAATGCCGAGAATGGGCCAAATCACCAGCCAGCACCTATCCCAAAAACTCCACGTCAATGTACACACCAGAACAAAGATCACCATATAACCACAGACGAGCAAAAAGTATTGAAAGGTGCCTGCCGGAAAAACACTCAACGAAGCGTAGCTCACCTTCATTCCGACCGGCCGCAGTGCGTCCATAGCTTCCCACCGAGCAGGCGACAGCACGCGCAGCACTGCCACTGGCAATGGCACCACCTGCAGCAGCACGTACGCTGGCAGGAGCGTTGCTGTCCATCGCACCACACGGTTAGGCAGCCGCGACCACTCCTCCCTTGAACGACTGAGATTCAACAACATCGCCAGCAGTCCCAAGACTAGAAGGTATTGATACCGACCCGTTCGCACCACCCCGCCCCACTGGAAGGTCGTGTAGCCAAGAACCCCGGCCAACACCGACAGCACAAAGACTGCACGCCGATTCAACCGATCTACAGTGATCACTGCCCTCCCACTTCTGCTAGTGCCCACGAGGTCTGCAGCACAAGCTAGCAAGCTTCCGGATCTTGCTGAATTACCGTTGCAGTCCCGGACGCGTGAACGACCAGATCCCCAGATGATGGGTTTTTGCACAACGTTTCGCCTAAATCACAGTTGCCCATGAATTCGGGCATGGTCGCATGACCCATTTGACTTATTCCTTCCCTGTGAATAATTGTCATCGCCGTTCGCCAAAGAATCTTAATGTCTAGCCATAGACTCCAGTGATCCACGTACCACACATCCAATGCGAATTTCTGGTTCCAGGCGATAGCGTTGCGGCCGTTAATCTGTGCCCAGCCCGTGATGCCCGGAAGCACGTTATGGCGGCGGGCCTGTTCCTCGTTATATCGGTGCAAATACCGCGTCAGCAGCGGACGCGGTCCGACTAGGCTTAAATCTCCTCGCAGCACGTTCCAAAGTTGAGGCAATTCATCAAGGCTGAAGAGGCGTAGTACACGGCCCAATTGCGTCAGGCGCTCGCCATCGGGCAGCAGTTGACCTTGGGCGTCCCGCTTGTCTGTCATCGTACGAAACTTGTATATGGTAAATGGCTTTCCGTATGTGCCCGCGCGCTGCTGTCGAAAGAGGATAGGGTATCCCATCTGAAGGAGGATCAGCATCGCGATTGACAATAGCGCGGGTGAAAGCGCCACCAAAAGGGCAAATGAGACGAATAGGTCAACAGTCCGTTTCAGTTCCAGAGGAAGTCCGCATTGCCTGTTTTGGTATGTCATCTCGTTTGGAACTCTCACCTGATAAGAATGTCTATAGCAAGTAGCATTGTCGGTGCGATCAGCATGATCGCCAGAGGGAGGGCCGAAGATGTCAATCAAGCATTTTGGAAAAGGTCATTCTTAACTCTGCAACCCAAGCCGCGTTCATGGCACAAGTTCAAATAAAATGATTCCAGTTCCGCACTGAACCGTTCAATCGAGAATTCGACTTCGACCCGCCGCCGAGCAGCACTGCCCATACTGTTGGCAAGTTCTTTTTGGGTCAAAAGCTTAACGATATTCACAGCAAGCGTTCGCGAGTCGCCAACAGGTGACAGCAATCCGGTAACACCGTCGATAACAGCATCCACAACCCCGGTCGCGCGTGTTGCAACAATAGGCTTCTCCGCAGCTGCAGCCTCTAGCGCAACATTTGGAAAACCCTCCCTATAGGTAGGAAGAGCTAAGACATCCATGACGTGAAGATACCCGGCTGGGCTTGCAAGCCATTCCACCACGTGATGGATCAACGGATTTGTGGCAATTTCCCGTCGAGTGTGGGCCGGCACGGGGTCGCCTTCCTCGTATGGGCCGACAAGCAGAAGGTGAGCATCTTTGAGTTCGATAGAGACAGTCTTGAAAGCCTCGATTAAGTCGACTACTCCCTTGTCCCGAGTAAGACGACCAATAAAGCCTACCACAGGAGCATTCGCCGGGATATTGAGGCAACGACGCAATTCTGCTGCCCTGCGACATCGCTCCGGACTCTTTTCGAATCGGTTGACGTCAACACCAGCGCTGCTGCCACTACCGATGACGACTAGCTTTTCTGCATTGGCCAACGCGAGCTGGAATGTCTTCTGTCGCAGGCTCTGGCTGACACAAATTACCCTATGCGCGCAGCCGCAAGCCAATTTCTCAGTTAGGGAGAGGATGGCTCGTTTCAGACCCCTCGTGGTTTCCAGCCTGAGACCGCGCAGACAATACACTCGAACCGGGACTCCTGTGAACCAAGAAGCGAGCATGCCCAGCAAGCCTGCCTTGACGGTACCAGCGTTCACAATCGTAGGCCGCAATTCCCTCAGCACCCTCACCAGCCTCCACAGGGTTGCCATGTCGCTCAAGACGGAAATTGCCCGCTTCATCTTAACGATACGTATCTCTGCCTGGCCCATACTTGCAGGTTCTCGATCTTCTCCTCCGCAGATTACACCCACCTTCCAACCATGTTTGGCTAGCCAGGCAAGTTGTCCGCTCAGCAGCGGCCGAATCGCCATCGGGTCAGTGACAATGTAAACTAAGTCCGTTGTGCACTCTCCCGTCTCAACCAGAGTTCCAGAACAAGCAAGCTGTAGCAGATATATGCCCAATTCCGGTCTGTCAATGCCCGCCCCTCATACATATTCCGAACGAAGTGCGGGTCCAAGTACTCGCTCACACGAGAGTGGGTTGACAATACAGTGTCTTGAATCAACTCTTTCCAATCTGTCCGCAGCCATGAAGCCACAGGTACCTCAAACCCCCGTTTCGGCCCGTGGATCACTTCTCGGGAAAGAAGTCCTTCATAGGCACGTCGAAGCAATCGTTTTGGTGTGACAACACCTACTAAGTAATCCTCCGGGAGTGTCATCACGAATTCAGCAAGTCTGTGGTCTAGCAGAGGTGACCTGGCTTCTAAGGAAGCGGACATGGTAGCCATATCCATTTTTACTAACAGGTCGCTCAAAAGATTGATGTGGATGTCAGCATAGAGTTGCGTTGATAGACCAGAATCATTCCCCTTGCTGAGTATGCTCGAAATCGAACTCTCCGTGGCAACCATCGCCCTTCCTCGCCAGTAGTTACACTTGTCCGACTCCATCAACATGTCCGACGTCCACACGAGATAGCGCTCAGCCGGAGTCAGCGGAAGGCCGCGCAAAAACCTGCTTGTTAGACCGGCAGCACTCCTTCGCATCTTGCTCTTCCCACCCCTCCTAGCAATTCGACAAATGGGTTCAGGAAGCCATCTGAAGGCGTCAAACCATTTCGCCGCTATGTGTCTGCGGTATCCGGCAAATATTTCGTCACCTCCATCACCAGTGAGAACCACGGTCACGTGCTGTCGCGCTGCGCGCGACACGCCCATGCTCGGTAAGGCGCTGGAATCGGCGTACGGTTGGTCATACAACCGAACCATGTCATGCAGCAGGTCAGTAGGTGCCATTTCGAGCGGAAGGATGATGTTCTCGACTCCAAGCGCCCGGGCGGTCCTCTGGGCAATTGGGCACTCGTCTAACGACGTCCCGGGCACCGAAACGGTAAAGGTCTTCAGGCTGCCACCGACAATTTTTGAAGCCTCGTAGGCAACAACCGATGAGTCGATGCCGCCCGAGAGAAATACCCCTAGCGGGACGTCGCTGCGCAGCCGAAGCCGGACCGCCTCAGAAATTAAAGCCCGCACGTTCAATTGCGCATCGGAGAAGGACACCGCGTTCACTGGACGCCGTTCAGCATGCCAATACTTCTCAATGGAAATATCCCGTCCGTCAAATTCCAATGTCTCTCCCACGCCAAGTGCAAATACATTCTCGTAAATAGTCGCCGGCTGCGGCACAACCCCGAGTGAGAGATAGTCGTATACCGATTGTTCCCGAATGCTCCAATCTTCACCAACGGCTTTCGCAAGTATCCGCAACGCCTTCAGTTCTGACGCAAACAGGAAGTTCCTCGACGCTGTCCAAGTGTAATAGAGTGGCTTTTTTCCGAAGCGATCGCGGGAGAGCAGAAGCTTTCGCTTGACGCGATCCCAAATCGCAAATGCATACATTCCTCTTAGTTGCGTGCTGATCTTCGAACCCGCACTCTCATATGCGTGCACTAGCACTTCAGTATCGGATGCGCAGGAGAAATGGTGGCCACGGGCTACAAGTTCATCGCGCAGCTCAAGATAGTTGTAGATCTCGCCATTACAAACGGTCGCTATGGTCCGGTCTTCATTCCAAATCGGTTGTCTACCCCCCTCAAGGTCTAGGATTGACAGGCGTGTCATTCCAATTGAAACGGCCTTGTCCACAAGGACTCCGCAGTCGTCGGGACCTCGATGGTGCATCGAACTCAGAGCGGTACGCAGCAGCTCTTCGTTCAACGGCCGAGGCGTCCAGCACCCGAGAATGCCGCACATTAAAGTTTCACCTTCTTTCTGGATATGCTGAATACTGTGCCGGGCCGGAACCACATTCTGCCGTATGCTTTAGCCTCCGAGGGATCGGAGGCTGAGAGCTACCGGCAAAGAAGGTGAGCTGCGGTTCGCAAATGGTCATGACGTCCGCGATCTGTCCCCTACTGCTTAGGGACTTTAGTCTTCCCAAGTCGGGCGAGCGTACCACCTATCGAGTCGCCGCCTCCATTACTTTCTCCACTGCTCGACAAGTGTCAAACATATCCGGCTCAGACAACGTAGGGTGGACTAAGAAGACGAGACCGGTCTCGCCAAGACGCTGAGTAACTGGCAGGCTGCGGGATGGTTTCCACGCCATGGGGAAGGCCTTTTCAAGGTACATCTCTTTGTACCCAGCAAAGCAAGGAACCCCCTCCGCATTAATCGCCTCCATGATGCGATCGCGGCTCCAGTCGTCATTCAGACTCTCAGGACGCACGAAAACATAGTATTTGTAGTAAGCGTGCCCTATTTCCTCAGAAGGCAGGGTGACACGCAGCGAAGGAATTCGTGAGAATTGAGAGGTCAGAACGGCAGCATTTTGTCGCCGTCGCGCAACCCTTTCCGGTAGTTTTCTCAGTAGAATCCTACCGAGTGCAGATTGCATTTCCGTAAGTCGCCAATTTGTTCCAAACGATTCGTGCAAGAAACGGAAGCCCGGAGGATGCACACGCCTATAAACCGCGTCATAGCTTTTGCCATGGTCCTTGAAGCTCCACGCGCGATCCCAAAGCTCTTCATCGTTGGTACAGACGAGTCCTCCCTCCCCTCCGGTCGTCAAAATCTTGTCTTGGCAAAAGGAGAACGCATTGATTGTACCCAGTGAACCAACGCTTCGCCCTTTGTATGTGCCTCCGTGCGATTGAGCACAATCTTCGATTACCTTCAGGCCGTGATTCCCCGCAAGAGTCGTGATCGAATCCATGTCGCATGGCCATCCTGCTAGATGCACCGCGACGATCGCTCTTGTGTGCGGGCTCAAGACTTGCGTGATAGTTTCTGCCGACAGATTCTGAGTGTCAGCATCGACATCGGCAAACACAGGAATTGCCCCACGCATAGCAACGCAACTGGCGGATGCGATGAAGCTCCGGGGCGTAACTACTACCTCGTCACCTGGACCGATCCCTATTGCATAGAGCGCTAGTTCTAACGCGACCGTACCATTTGCCACAGCAATCGCATATTTAGTACCGATGCATTGCGCATATTCCCTTTCAAAAAGGCGGCCCTCCTCGCCCGTCCAATAATTGACCCTTCCCGATTCAAGCACACTCATGACAGTCGCGATCTCGTCGCGCGTAAAATGAGGCCAAGGTGCAAAGGGCCGTTCTCGAATGGGCGTGCCGCCATCGATGGCTAATTGAGTTTTGGTGATAATCGACGCGGCCATGGAACAACAACCTCCCTATTCGTAGATCCTTTGGCTCATATTGCGTTCAAACAGGTCGGAATGCCAATTTCGTCGAATTGATCGGCGGGAAATGTCTCCATAAAGAATCCGCTGCTCCTGACTGGAAACTTCAGGAACAACCACCATGATTTCGTTCCGGTGGCGCGACTCAATACGGAAGAGCATGGCGTCCTTTCTTGGGCTGATCCTGCCCGCAAGCTGGATTAGAGACCACACAAAAACGTCTCAGGACCTCGTAGCGTGCTCGCTAAGCGTGCCAGCTGAGCTAAGCAAGGGCGCCACTAGTGATGGCCTTCAGTGGCGGAGTCGGACTGTTAGCGTCAGCAGGTTCCAGAACAGTGAAGAGCTTAACGCTTGGGTTACTGAAGAGCAGATCGCCGTTCCCAGCAAGGAGGTGTTCGTAATTCGAGAAAATACTGTCGCGATGGTTTTTGACGACGCCGCTTTCGATCGCCTTTCTTATCTCTTCAACTCCAGCTTCCAAGCTGGTTGTGCAAACAAATCCTAAGTAAGAGTGGATCTTGTCGAAGGAGACTCGATAGTTGCGCTTATCAAGGTTTTGTTTGTATTCGACGACCAGTTCAGGAATTTGCTCCCGGATCTTTTCCGCTACCTCCCCGAGTGAGTAGTTCAGCTTGTAGGAGCCTACGTTGAAAACCTCGCCCGAGACCGAATCGTGATGAGCTTGAAGGGTAGACAGAAACGCCCGAGCCACATCGCTGACGTGGATGAAGGGACGCCACTGATCGTTGTTGAAGATCATGATTTTGCTGTCTTGCACCGCTTTCGCTGTCAAAAGATTAACCACTAGGTCAAATCGAGGTCGTGGCGAAAGGCCGAAGACTGTCGCGAGCCTGAGAACCGTAGGATGAAATGTTGAACTTCGAGTCTGGAGGATCGCGTGCTCCGCGGCCAACTTAGTTTCGGCATAGAGCGAGACCGGGTTCGGAGTCGATCGTTCGTCCATCAGGAATTCACTTGCACCATAGACACTGCAAGTAGACGCAAAGATTAGGCGATTGACGCTTGCCCCCTTACATACTTCGATCAGCATGCGGGTAGCTGCGTAGTTAATTTCATTCGTCAGATCTCCGTTAATGGTGCAGGCCGGGTCCCCGACGAGAGCTGCCAGGTGGATTACCGCATCGATTCCTTGCACGGCCTTCACCAGCGACTCGACGTGGCGAAAGTCTGCGCGAAGGAGCTCAAAGTTCGGATCGCTTACGAGGTCGCATACCGAAGCATCTCCGAAAAACAGGGAATCCAAAACACGGACGCGATATCCTGCCGCGAGGAGTTTCCGAGACAGAACCGAACCGATATAACCTGCACCCCCGATCACCAGGACGTGGTTGATATCCCTGTTCGCTCCGGTAGGCTTGCGCGCAATGGAATATGATTTAGTTACATAGTTCTTGAGGACCCGGCTTCCAACAATCATGACAAGCGAAAAAAGCCAGGCCAGCAGCATGACTCCACGAGGCACGGAGCCGAGCCTCAAGACGTAGGAATAGAGCAGAACCTCCGCCAGAAAAGTTAAAGTCACTACATTGATCGTCACCACAAACTTGTACCGGTTTTGGTAGGTGCGGGCATGTGTGTAGAAACCGAACAAAGCAAAAAATACGACCCCGACAAATACCAAAAGGAGGATGTTCTGCAGATAGAGTGCTTTAAATGCCGCCTCGATTTTTCCTAGGTTGGGATTGTGCCTCCAAAAAACGACATACCCAACCAAAAAATAAGTTGAAAACGCGAGGTAAAGTGCTGCACATAATGACGCCATGTCGGCTAGAAGACGGGGCATTACATTGCGCAGCAGATTCCTAGATTTAGTGTTTAGCCACATAGACCCTGCTCCCCTTTTACGATTTCAGATCAGAATTGCACCATGCTGCAGGTCAAGTTCAGCTCGGTTGGTGACTTCGCGATCTTAAGCCAGGCCCCCGAGACGCTCCACAAGCGACGTCGTCGATCTCCGAGGATTAAAGATGAATTCGGACGTGGTTCAACGCAGTCCCATAGTGAGATCCACATCACTGTTGAGTGAAACCTCTTACAGTAAATGGATAGGGCGATTTGTCTTCCGCTTTATTGGAGGCCAGGTCACCTTTGCGAGAACATTCAAGCTCTCCCGAGCCGATCAATGACCTTCGAGGCCCAAACCGACAAGGTGAGCCTGATGGCGACCCAGGACTTAAGAAAACATCTCCGGGGGTCGCGCCCGTGACCCATGGCCTAGATGGATCTGGTTCTTACAGCTTCACGCAGAAGCGGCGTTATCGCGAGGGAGGACGCTTACCGTGGGACAGTTCTCCGTATCGTGGCGCTCTGTAGCAATCATGAGTTGAACTCGGAAACGTTCTCCAGCTACTTCGAAATATGCAGCTTCATCAATCCGATTGGTCGTCAGCGCTCGCAAGGAATTGATGAACTGACGAGCGGTCGTAGGTTCGTCCAAGTTGATTCTTTGGACTTGCCTTTGAAACAGATCCTTGCGCTTGTGGTAGGTTCCATCATTCAGATTCTGAGGTATTCGCGTGAAATTACAGGTACTGAGTTGCGGCCAGGCCTCCTGAAGCACCTCAAGTTCCAGCGTCTTCAATCGCTTGTAAAGCGTGTCGGCCGTGTCATCTGCCGCAACGTCTATCAGCTTTTGATGAATGATGTCGCCGGTATCGACTCCCGTGTCCATGAAATGCAGTGTGGCGCCAGCGGGAGTACCTTGGAGAATCGTCCAAGTCGGCGTATGCCATCCTCGGTTAAATGGAAGATAGGCAGGATGAAGATTGAGAAAACCGTGCTTGCTAACAG
>Ga0187782_10004195_pt1 | contig 10785 bp, 6 predicted proteins | sample 0715_SJ02_MP15_2_FD_132454 | JGI IMG/M metagenome (GOLD analysis project Ga0187782, IMG submission 132454) | Tropical peat soil microbial communities from peatlands in Department of Meta, Colombia - 0715_SJ02_MP15_20_MG | ecosystem: Environmental > Terrestrial > Soil > Wetlands > Peat | place...
CTGCCATTCAAGCCTCCGGCGCGCGCAGCGCGTCATCGTAGATCCGCCGGTACCGCTCGAGCATCGTGCGCTGCGTGTAGTACGCCTCCACGCGAGCGATTCCAGCGCGCTGAGCGGCCCGCCACCGCGAAGGGTCGCGAAGCAGGCTCAGCGCGGCGCGTGCGGTCGTCTCCGGATCGGCGATGCCGACCACCGCTCCCGCGGGTCCGAGCGCTCTGTCTTCCGCGGAAACGCCCTCGATGAGCTCGCGGCAGCAACCGACGTCGGGCGCAACACACGGAACTCCCGCCGCGAATCCCTCGAGAACGACCAGCGGCTGCGCCTCGCTGATCGAGGTGAGCACGTTGAGGCCGAGGCGCGGAAAGATCGACGCGACGTCCTGGAAGCCCAAAAACTTGACCTTGGTCTCGAGGGCGAGAGTCCGCACCAGGTCGCGGCATTCCTCGGCGTACGTCTTGTCCTCGTCTTCCGGCCCGACGATCCAGCCCTCGACTTGCGCGAGCTCGCCCACGAGCACGCGGAGGGCGCGGATGAACGTCTTGATGTCCTTGATCGGGACGACCCTGCCTATCAGACCCAGAATCGGAGGAATCTGTGCGGGCCTGCCCGAACGCAAGGGAACGAACCGTTCGATGTCGATGCCATTGGGAACCACCAGCGTTCGGACCGACTCGGCGCCGTCGCGAATCTGGCGCTCTCGGTTGCCTTCGTACAGGGAAACGATGGGCCTCGCGGCGGCGTACGTCATCTTGCCGAGAGTTTCGAAGAGTCGAATCCAGAGCTGTCGGAAGTATCCAATGGACGAACCGGGCGCGGCGCGCGCAGCACCTTCGGCGTCGACGATCCACGGCGCCTGCAAGAGCTCGATGCGCCGCTCCTTCGTGTAGATTCCGTGCTCCGTCAGAATGAGCGGGCGCTTTCGCGCGCGCCCGACGAGAGCTCCGAGAAACCCGGCATACCCGGTCGAGACGACATGGAACGCCCGCGCGGCCGGAACGCGAGTGGCCGCGCGCGCCATCGCGAAGAGAGGCCCGTGCATCGAACGGACGGTCCAGAAGTACTCGAGAAAGGATTCGTCCGCGGCGCTTGCCCGGTAGCGCCGGCAAATGTCGTCCCACGCGCGCTCGCTGAACAGAAAGTCGCGCTCGTGCTCGAGCGGCTCGCGAAGAAGGGCGGCAATGACGGGCTCGAGCGCGGGCGCGAGCGACGATGCGCTTCGCTCCTCCTTGAACGCGTCGTGAAGGGCGCCAGACGCGCGGTAGAAGCGCGAATCCCCGCGCCGCGGCGAGACGCCGCCGGCCTGGGGTCGCTCGCTCAGGTAATGCTCCTCGAGATGCACGACGTTGTCGGGGAGCTTGTAGCGCAGACGCTCGTACTGCTGGGGCGTGCCGCCGATGAACACGATCCCGAACGACAGCTGCGAAAGCCCGCCGATGATCTGATGCACCCAGCTCGAGACCCCGCCGCTGACGAAAGGGTACGTTCCTTCCAGCAGCAGCATCACGTCGGCCGAACGGTTTGCGGGCAGGGTCGGTGCGCCGAAGCGGTTCATCACCAAAGCTCCGAAAGTGCGACGCTGCGCGTGGCGCGGGGCAAGGGGCGGGTCATCGCCAGAAGTCGACGACGGAGTGAAGCGCCGCGTGGCCCGGCGCGTGTTCGTTGAACGTGCGGATCACGGCGCGAACGAGGTTGAAGTTGCGCTCCTCGAACGCACACTCCGCAAGGTACGGCAGCACTTTGAGGGGCGGATGCTTCAGGCGCAGCGCTTCCTCGAATGCCTGCCGGGCCTCCTCGTACTCTCCACGCTGCATCAGGATGCGACCGCGCAGGAACCGCGCCGGCGCGTCGGATGCGTTCGCTGCGCAAGCGCGATCCACGCTCTGGAGCGCGGCAAACAACGCGTGATCCCGGACGGCGCCCTCGACCAGTCCGAAGTAAGCAAGCTCCCAGTACGCTTCCGCGAGCCCCAGATGGAGCCGCGCCCCGGTGTCGCCGGCGACTGCCAGTGCCGCCTGGAGGCGCTTGACGTCCGCCTCGAGATCGTTGCGCCAGCGCTCCAGCCTCGTGAATGCGAAGAGACGGACCTCGTCGGCCGGATCGGACAGGGCGAGCTTCAGCAGCGCCACTGCATCTCGCGCGGGCAGCTTTCGTGATCCCAGTAGCCAGCCGAGACGTCGATCCAGCGCTTCTGGACGCCGATCGAGAAGCAGTGCCGACACGCTCGAGAATCCCGGATTGTTCTCGGGAGACGCAGTCGCCATCTCGAGCCGCGCGTCACTGTCGTCCAGCGACGCGAGCGTGACCCAGCCGCTGCCGGCCGTGTCACGATGCGGCCTGGCGGCGCCGAGGGCCGCGAGCAGTCCGACGGGACCGATCACGGGCACGAAGCAGGAAAGAGCCCCCACGAGAAGCTGCGTACGGCGCATGGCGACGGGGCGAGTGTCCTCGGCCACCAGGGGCGCCGCCAGCCCGATCGCCACGGCGAGAACGACGTGGAGCGCGGCGAAGGCCGCGGCCACCCAGGCGGACGCGCATCCAATGAGGAAAAGCAGACAGGCGGCGTCGCTGCCGACCAGGAGAGACCACGACAGCAAGGCGTAGAAACGCATCACGGCGGCGCGTCGCTCTCGCGAGGCGCCGGAGTGCGGCGGGCCTCGAAAGGTTGCCGGTCGGTCCGTGGGCCTGGACTCGAGACGGTCGTCAAGTCGGCCCAGTGGCAGGCGAGCGCGGAGATCATCTGGAGGTTCTTCCGGTGAAACGCCATGAACGGCATCGACTGGATGCAAAGGATCGCTCGCAAAACGCCGCTTGCCTCGCTGATGGGCACGGCGGCCAAAAGCGCCGATCCCGACGCCCGCGCTTGGGAGAGCTCCGCGACGTGCACGAGCATCCGTGTCTCGAGGGCATGGCGGAGCAGCGGGTCGTTGGCCTCGACGGGCGCCCGTTGCCCGATGACGGCGATCGGTTCGGCCACGAAAATCCCCCCCGAAGCGACCCGGTGCAGCGAGGCGACCTCGAGGGCGCAGTAGCGAACGAGCAGCCCCATCATCCGCTGTTCGAGCGCGTTCGACAGGGTGTCCGGGTTCGCCGCGGCTTCGCGGAGTGTCTGGAGCGCATCGCGCAGACTCACGTCCTCGGGGCGCTCGTCGCGGAGGCGGTCGTGGGAAAGCTCCAGCGCCAGATGCGCGCGCGTGAGGGCAGTCAACCGGTACTGGAGCGTTTCGGCGCGCGCCTCGAGCGTCACTACCTCGCGCGTCCAGACGTTCGAGTACTGTCCCGCCACCATCGAGAGGGCAATGAGACCGACGACGGTCTCGCCGGGCAGACTCTCCACCCCGAGCGCGTGCGCTCGCCAGGCGAAAACGAGGACGGCATCGAGCGCGATCGCGCTTCCACAGCCGAACGCGAGCCCATGGCGAATTCCGATGAGAAGCGGGGCGACGAGCAACCAGGAAAACGGCCGGTTCAGCATCAATGGATCGGTGCGATCGATCAGCCAGCCAATCCCCGGCATCGCCAGGGTGAGCGCGACGGTCTCGAGGAGCGCCTTGGGCGACGACCGGGGACGGCGCGGGGGCCGGGCCTGCGGGGGAGCAGGGTCCGGCGTCATTGCGTCAAGCTCATGTCGTTGAGCAGAGCGCTCAACAACTGGAGCGCGGTGCCGCTGGCGTTGTCGCCCCCGTTGCCGGTCTTGGTGCCTGACGCCGACCAGACGACGCGGTCGGTCTTCATGTCCAGGACGCGGACGCTCACCCCGACGGCGGGGTCTCCATCGAGGCCGCTCTTGTAACGCCACTCCTCCACGCTACCGGTCACTCCGTAGTCGAACGGCTGCGTTCGCGCCCACGCTCGCGCCTCCTCGTAACGCTGCCGATCGTTCATCACGAGGTGCGCCTCGTCCTCCTTCGGCGGCGGATAATGGCCCAGCGAGTCGACCCCTGCTCGGCGCAGCACGGTCTCGAGCATCTCTTCGACGCGCTCTCCGGCCTGGGGGGCTTCCGAGTAGTTGGCCACGGGGAGCATGACCCACTTGGCCGAGGTGCGAAGCGGCGCGGTCGCTTGCACGGTGGTGACCGTCGTTCCGCAAGAGCAAAGGAGGGCTGCCGCCGCGATGGCAATCCAAGCGTGGCGCGTCGGTGATCTGGGCATGAGCGGGCTCACGATCGTCAAGATTATCTAGAAAGGCTGGCTATAAGAAACGGTAGCTTCAGCGTTCGTCTGATTCTCGATTCCGGCCACGCCGCGATTGAAAAACGCGACTGCGCTCACGTAGCCCCCTTCCCGGTTCACGAGAGCGCTGACCGAGCACTGGAGGTGATACGCCCCGTCGAGGTCCGGAAAGAGAATCCCGAACGCCGCCTCGCAGTCGTACCGTGGAAACGCGGTCTTGTCCGGCCGGTATCGCTGCCAGAAGTCGCCCCGCGTCAAGTGAGTCACGATCGAGACGAGCTCGTACGTCGGCGGGATGTACAGGGCCAAGTCTTGGCCGGACGGGACCAGCGCGGCGACGTTCGCAGGCAGGCCGTTGTTCCAGCGCTGAACCGCGATGCCTTGCAGGCCGACGTCCCATTCCGGCTCTCGTGTGACGATCTTGTATCCGCCCTCGATCTCTTCGCCCGTCTCCGTGCCGATGGGCTGAAACAGGCGAGAGTAGTCCTCGCGCGCGTGAAGGCTCCCGGCCGTGTACCAGTTTCGCGCGAAGTCGGCCCGGACCCCGACCTCGAGGCGACTTTGCAGCGCGGCCACGCGAAGCAGGCTCGTGTCCTCGATCTTGTCGTCGACGACGGCCTGGATGGTCGTGCCGATGACGTCGGTGAGTAGTCGCTGGTCGAAGAAAGTCGCCTTCGGGATCGGTGTGGCCCCCTGATAGCTCTGGGCCGGCTGGACATTGAGCGCTGCGCTGATCTCCGTGGCCCCGCGTTCGCTGGTGAAACGAGCCATGGCGCCGGCTTCGGCCTCGTCGACGGGCGCGCGCAACGACAGCGGCTCGACGCCCGAGAGGGGGCCTCCGAGGGGCGTCTGCATCTGCACGGCAGACGCCGAGTAGAGGACACGAGCAGGGCCCCAGTCCGCTGCCGCTCCGACGGCGGGCCCGTAGACGTCGAGTCCGCCGATGTACACGTAGGTGCCTCCGAGCCGCAGCATCGGCGCATGGCGATCGCGAATCTGAAGCAGCTTTTCGTTCAGTGTATCGGAATCGTCGGCATGGTGATCGAGAGCGTCGAGGATCTCCGCTCCCGCCAGCCGGTCCCGATCGAGGACCACGAGAGCGTCGATCCGCTGGTCGGTATCGATGCCGCTCGCCGTGGCCAGCAAGTGATGAATGGCCGCGAAATCGTCTTCGGCCAGCGCAATGGAGAGGCGGTACTTGTTCCAGATCGACGTGTCTTGCGATCGACGTTGCGAATCGATGAGGCGCCGCGCCGAATCGATGCGGTCTTCGGCCAGGTACCAGTCGAGCGCGAACGAAACGTCGTTCGCATCGCCGGCGGCCGCTCGGGCCTTGCGAATGGCATGAAACCAGCGCTCGCCGGTCTCGACGCCCGCGAATTGCCGCTTGGTCGTCGCCGTTTCTTCCAGCACCTGTCGCTCGTCGAGCGTGAGATTCGCCTTCGTGAGCGATGCGAGCGAATCGTGCTGCAGCCTGCCGACGGCAAAGCGCCGCAGCCGCACCGCAAGCCCCGCGTTTCCGACGTGCTCGAGGGCGTCCGAGAACTCGAGAGCGAAGAGGTAGTCGGTCGGCTGCGTCCGCAGGTGCCGCGTGAAAAACGGGATCGCTTCGGACGAGCGACCGATTCGATCGAGGCCGACCGCGAAGGGCGCCCAAAGCTCGAAAGCCCCTTCTGCGAAGGGGCGCCACAGGTCGATGTACCGGCGGAGCGATGCGTCGTCATTTCGATCCAGAGCGTCCCACAGCAGCGCGGCCTGGGCCGCGACGGACGACGGGTCGATCGCCAGCACGTTTCCGTAGGCCTGCTTGGCCATCGTGGCATTCCCGAGCCTCGCAAACGCCTCTGCCCGAAGGAGCCAGAATTCCTGTTTTTGCGAGAACTCGCGGGCTTGCGACTCGGCCATGTCGAGGGTGCGCATGACCGCCTTCCAGTCACCTTTCTCCTGCTGCAATCGCGCCGTTTCGAGAAGCGTCGACGTATCGCCCTCCGATCGGAACTCGTCGAGGCCCGCGGCGATCGCCTCGTCGATCGCGCCGACGTCCACGTCGAGCTGCATGAGCCGCTGCACGGCGGTGGGACCGCCGAACCTGTGACGGCAAATGACCCGATAGGCGACCAGGGCTTCGGCGGAGTCATCGAGCTCCCACGCCAGCGTCGCCAGATCGTTCCAAAAGTCCTTTGCGTCCTCCGGGGCGTGGGTCGCGGTCGACCTGAGGATGCGATAGGCGCCTGCGGAGTCGCCCGAGACGTCCAGCTCACGGGCGTAGGCTTCCGCCTCGGCGGCCGACAGGGGCGGGGCGCCTTGCGTGTCGATCTCCTTCCACACCGCCACTGCGCTTGCCGCGTCGCCGGCGCGAGCGTACAGGTTCGCGAGCAGCAGTCGTGTTTCCCGCTCCGCGGGAAACAGCCGCGCACGTTCCTTGAGGAAGGTCGTGGCCCGTCGCAGATCCCCGAGCGCCTCGAAGGCATCGACCACCGCCGTCAGGTCGGCCGGTGTCGCCCCCGGATCGAGGGCGCGCTGAGACAGGAGCGACGCAACGAGGGCGTCGTCATTCAGGGCTCGCGCGAGCCGCAGCGCATTGCCGTAGGCGCCCTCCAGGGCCGACGCCGGGATCGACAACTGAGTTCCGCGTCGGTCCTCGGGCCGCAGCGTATCCGGAGAGGTCTGGCCGGCTGCGGTCGTGAAGGGCAGCGCCGCGCCGGTGCCGCAGGCAAGAGCAATCGCCGTCCTGACGAAGCGACTCGCCGGGGCCAACGCTCCGACCGACCAAGTTGCAATTCGAATCGAATGGCCCATGGCGCTACGGGGCTACTGCCCATCGGTCTGTGGCCGACCGTGATCGAGTAGCCACATCCAGTCTTCGAGCGCCCGGTCCGGATGGTTGGACCACTCCGCGACGTGCGCCTCCAGCTCACGCAGGGCAGCGTCGTCCGGGTGCTCGCTCACGAGCCGCCCGATCAGGGGAAATGCTGCCTGGACGTCGCCCGCCGCCAGCTCTCGTCGCGACTGTCGCTCGACCAGCTCGGCGCTGTCCGGGGAGAGCGCCAAGAGCTCGCGGCCGAAGTCGCGCGCCGCATAGGGCCGGTCGCATCGCTCGGCGAGGACCGCGGCGCGGGAGAGCACCTCCGCGTCCCCGGGATAGTCAGTGACGACCCGGGCAGACAGATCGGCCGCTTCGCAGACGCGCTCGTCCGACTCGAGGGTCTCCATCGCGAGCAGCAGATCGGTGCGAGCGGCCCCTCGTTCCAGCTGCGAGCGCGCGGCGAGCTGATACGCCTCCGCGGCCTCGCGGCGATCGCCTCCGGCGCGCAGCCACTTTCCCGCTTTCACGAGGAGATCGGCTCGATCGCCGCCGGGACGGTCGGCCGCTTGACGGTAGAGATGGCCCGCCAGGGCTGGGTCGCCGAGCTCGAGCGCAAGATCGGCGATCCGCACGAGCTGCTGCGGCGACTGACGAAGTCGTGCGACCACCCGGAGCTGCGGGATGACGCTGTCGAACGCCGCCCGGCGAGACGGCTCGCCCTCCGGAATGGAACGCGCCAGCGCGAGCAGAAGCTCGAGGCGCAGATTCTCGACCGCGGGGTTCACGTCGCCGGTCGACGGCGCGGTGCGTCCCAGGACCGCCAGGCCCTCCTCGAACCTGCCGAGCTTCTGCAGGTGCCGCGTGTACGCGAGGCGCAGGTGCTCGTCGTCCGGATTCGCGCGCGTGAGAACGTGCAGGTAGGCGAGCGAGTACGCGTCGGGTGGTCGGTCATCCGCGAATTGGGCATACTCGCCCCGCGTCGGAAGAACGGCCGCGAGGACGGCGCCGAGGCTGAACGCGAACGCGATCACGGTCGGGGCAGGGGCAAAGCGAACCGAGTCATCGGCAATCAAGCGTCGCCTCCTCGGTGTCCCTCTCGGGAAGAGCCAGCCGGACCACCCCAGCCAACGGCGCGACGGTGATTGTACGCCGCGGCGTTTTGAGAGTACACGGCCGCGAGGAAACGACCTCGACGACGAGGGGCTCGGCGCCTGCGATGCGAAGCTTCGCGCCCCCCTGCGCGAGCTCCCAGTGCAGCACACGGCCGTTGGCCTGCTGCAGGTACGGCCCGAAGGGAGGGTTCACGCTCGGATAGATCACGGGTGTCGAGTCGCGCACCAGGTGCAGGTACCGGCCCTGCGGTGTGTCACGAACACCGGCAACTCCGGACGACCGCGTCAAGTCGGGCCACCCCCAGGCGTCGTCGACGCGGAGCGTCCGGAGCTCCCCGAGGCCCGCCACCTCCCAGCCGCCGTCGTCGACGCGACGCCCGAATGACACGGACTGGAAGTCGCGGACCTTCGCGGCGTACTCGCTCACGTAAAGCTTCGTCGTTTCCTGCGCCAGGGCCCAGTCGTACACGCGACGCAGCGCTTCGAGCGAAGCGGTCTTGATACCCGAATAGAAATGGTAATAGATCGAAATGATGCTCAACCGGCGCGGTTGTTCGTTGAGCTCGAACGTCTCGATGACTCGATCGTATCCATAATAGGGTCCGTGCCACTCGTTGGTGTACACGTATTCGTTCTCCACCGGTGCGAACACCTGGTACACGCCGTCGCCCTTGGGGATGCCCATCGCAGAGCCGCGCGTCAGAGACGGAAAGTCGCGCGTCCGCGTCGTTCCCCCGCCGTTGATGTTGAGGACGCCGGCCTCGTCTGCGAGCTCCACCGCCTTGAGACTGGGAGAGCAGTCTCCGGACCACTGCAAGACGCGCACCGATTTGCCGGCAGGCGCCAGCCGCGAATTGATGTAGTTGATGGATCCGCGGATTTCGCGATTTCGATCGAACTTGTATCCTGGAATCGGCAGGTTCGCCGGGGGTGACGTGATCTTGCCCGATTCCGCGTCGGCCCAGTCGAACGGATGGCTGTAGGTATGGCTTCCGATCTCGACGTAAGGGAGCGCGAAGATCTGGCGAGCGATCGCCTCGAGGTGCGGCGAGTCGGCGGGGTAAAGCCCCGTGGGGCCGATCTCGCCCTCGACGATCGACACGGTCTGCGGAATCGGGTAGCGCCGAAGAATCTCGTCGAGCACGACCTCGCCCGCGAAGGGGTTGCCCCGCCGCTCGGTGTGGCTCACGAAGGCGTCTCCGTCGACGTGCACGGTCAAGATGCGACGTCCGGACTCGGTCGTGACGTCGGGCGCCAAAATGGGCTCGAGCGCGAGCGCATCGTAGAGGAATCGGAACGGATCGAGGATCCACCTGCGCTCCTGCGCGAGGTCCTCGGACAGCACATAAGGCGCAAATGCCGCGCCTCCCCAGGGACCGATGACGACTCCGTCCCAGGTCTCACCCTCGGCGTCCTCAATACGCAAGTAGGACCGCACCGAGTCGCTCTTGCTGCGCACGGGGGGCAGCTCATGCGTTCGGGCTCGCACGTTCGCCTCGAAACCCACGTACGCCGACGTGGATGCGAGCTTGAGCGGTCCCTTGGTCGTCGTCTTTGCAGCTTCAAGACCGAGCCGGTCGAGAAAGGGGCTATCCGCATCGAAGCCGAAAGCATCCAGGAACGCGATGCGCACTCCGGCCTCCATCAGCCGAACCAGCCACGCCCGGTACGCCTTCACGCCGTCGACCCCCTCGGGGGCCAGGACGACGACGCCCGCATAACGCCCGGCGATGTCGCCGGACGGCAACGGTCCAGTCACGTCGACGTAGTCGACGGCATACCCCATCCACTCCAGGATCGGCGCCACCAGGACACAGGCATCCTGCTGGCCGAGGTAACCCTCGTCGGGATGGTTCTTGTAAAGAAGCAGGATCCGCCGGGGCACGATCTCGACGCGGCCCACACCGATCGAGGTGAGCGACGGGGTCGTCACGTACGGATCGAATCCGGATTGCCAGATCAGATTGGCGATGTGCCTGCGCAGGCTCCGATCCGTTCCCGGCACGTAGTCAATGACCGTGATCGGCAGATTCCATCTCTCGCGGACCCGCTGAAGAATGCGCAGCAGCGCGTTGCGTTCGGGGGTGGCGACCTGGTGATATTCGCCGGCGGGTTCGGCGGTCTCGAACAGGGATTCGACGACGAGACCGTCCGGCGGTTGCGTCAGCAGCGGGAGAACGTCGAACCCGCGGTTCATGAGAAGCTTCACGTCCGGGTGGCGCCGGCGCAGAGCCTCGACGATGCTCGCGATGGCCCGTGCATACGCCGCGCGCTCGCGCGCGTCCGTCGCGAGCCGTTCGTAGCTGTCGAGGGTATCGAGAAATAGCCCGCGGAACCCGCGTGCGTAGAGTGGGTCGACGACCCGTTCAAGCAGAAATTGACGCCACGCGTCCGCGCGCGTGTCGACGAGTTGGCTGCCCCAGACGGGGTTGGAGCCCACGATGAGCCTTGCAGGCACGTCCGCGCGGTACGAGCACCCAGGGTTGACTTCACCCACGGACACGTATGCGAAGAGTTGCGCCCGCGAGCTCGATGGCAAGGAAGGCACGGCGTCCGGTTCGACGACGACCCGGTCGAAATGCGCGAGAAGCTCGCTTGGTACTCCGGCCCCGTAATAAAATGCGGTCGAGACATGCGGTCGCTCGTCGGCCCGCGCGCTACGCGCCACGCCCGTCGTCACGAAGATGGCCATCGCCA
>Ga0187782_10004196_pt1 | contig 10785 bp, 7 predicted proteins | sample 0715_SJ02_MP15_2_FD_132454 | JGI IMG/M metagenome (GOLD analysis project Ga0187782, IMG submission 132454) | Tropical peat soil microbial communities from peatlands in Department of Meta, Colombia - 0715_SJ02_MP15_20_MG | ecosystem: Environmental > Terrestrial > Soil > Wetlands > Peat | place...
CGCCCCCGCCGCCGCCCCCGCCGCCACCGCCGCCGCCGCCACCGCCACCGCCCATCAGCATCACGACCAGCGCGCTGCCGAACGGCCAGGTGGGGCAGGCCTACACCCTGACGCTCGCCGCCCCCGGCGGGAAGGCGCCGCTCACGTGGGCGACCACGGCCGGTACGCTGCCGGCGGGACTTACGCTGAGCGCCGCGACCGGGATGATCTCCGGCACGCCGACCGCCACCGCGGCCGGTACGCCGCTCACCTTCACGGTCAGCGACTCGAGCGCAAGTCCGCTGAGCAAGAGCGTCACGCTGAATCTGAACGTCAGCCCGGCGAGCATCACGGTGTCTCTGTCGCCGGCACGTGCCGCACTGACGGTGAATCAGACCCTGACGCTGACCGCCACGACCGACGATTATGCCGGAGTCAACTGGACGGTCAGTCCAGCGGCAGGCTCACTCAGCGCGACGAGCAGTGCGAGCGGCGCCAAGGTGACCTTTACGGCGCCCGCCACCGCCGGTGTGTACACGGTCACCGCGACCAGCGTGACCTCGAGTGGCCAGAGCGCCGCCATCACGATCGGCGTGACCGATCTTGCGGGCGTCTACACCTACCACAACGATCACGGCCGCAGCGGCGCGAACACGCAGGAGTACGCGCTTACGCCCGCCAATGTGAACACCACGAGCTTCGGCAAGCTCTTCTCCTGCACGGTGGACGGGGCGGTGTATCCGCAGCCGCTGTGGGTGGCGAACCTGAGCATCAATGGTGCGACCCACAACGTTCTCTTCGTCGGCACCAACAACAACAGCCTGTACGCCTTCGATGCCGACGCGAATCCCTGTCAGCAGCTGTGGCAGGTGAGCCTGGTCGACGCCGCGCACGGCGGCACGAGCGGCGAGGGCACCGCCAACGATTTCGGGGTGATCGGTACACCGGTGATCGATCCCACGACCAACACGCTGTTTGTCGTCGCCCGCTCGACGTACACGAATACGGCGACGAGCACCACCGGCTATTACCATCGCCTGCACGCCATCGACATCACGACCGGTAGCGAGAAGAGCGGTGGCCCGCTGGTCATCGCGGCCAGCTTCCCCAAGACCGGTGGGTCCGTGACCTTCAATCCCCAGCAGCAGCTGCAGCGGGCGGCGCTGGCGCTGTCCAACGGCACGGTGTACGTCAGCTTCGGCTCCAATGCCGACTCCGTCCCCTGGAACGGGTGGGTCATGGGTTATACCTATGACGCCAACGGCGCGACACCGACGCTTGGACCCGTGCTCAACACCACGCCCAACCAGAACGGGGGCGGCATCTGGATGTCGGGCGGCGCGCCCGCCGTGGACGGGCAGGGCCACATTTATCTCGGCAGCGGCAACGGCGTCTTCGACGCGAACGTCGCCACCTCGCCCCAGCTCGACTATGCCGACAGCCTCCTGCGGCTCACGAGCAGCCTTACGATCGAGGGTTACTTCACGCCGTCGGATGAGGCAACCGATGCGGCCAAGGATCTCGACTTCGGCTCGAGCGGGGCGACGATGGTCCTCGACCTCGACAACGGCCCTTTCCAACACATCATGGTGGCCGGCGGCAAGGACGGATCGCTCTACGTGCTCAACGGCGACAACCTCGGGGGCTACGGCGACAGTTTTGCCATGCAGCCGCCGTTGCCGCTCGGCGGCGCGCTCCTCGCGCCGCCGGCGTTCTGGAACAACACGGTGTACATCGGCGCGATCGGTGGCCCGCTCCAGGCGTTCGCGTTCGACACCGGCACCGATACGCTCAACACCACGCCGACCTCACAATCGCCGACCAACTATGGCGCGACGGGCACCAAGCCCGGCCCGGGTCTGGCGGTCTCGGCGGCGGGTAGCAGTGGCGGCGGTGTCGTGTGGGCCATCGACACGACCGCCAACTGTTTCAGTCGGACAGCTCCTGCGCCCTGCGGTCCCGCGATCTTGCACGCGTACGACGCAAGCAACCTCGCGAGCGAGCTGTGGAACAGCTCCCTGCTCCTCAGTGATTATGCGGGCAATGCGGTGAAATTCACCGTGCCCACCGTGGCCAACGGCAGGGTCTACGTCGGCACGCGCGGCAACAACACCGGCGGAGCGAACGGCTCGACCAGCATCTCCGGCGAGGTCGATGTCTACGGCTTGAAACCCAACTGACGCGCTGCGCGCCCTGCGGCACGCTCCTCGACCGGCGTCAGTGCGGTAGCGGGGCGGCGCTCGGCACGGTCGGCGTCACGGTATCTACGACCGCTTCCACCGTGTAGCCGGCGGCGATCCACGCATCGAGCCCCCCGTGCAACGGGCGCACACGCCGAAAGCCGTGCGTCATGAGCACGCGCGCCGCCTGCGCGGCGGACGCCTCGTTCGGGCAGTTGCAGTAGAGGATGATGTCGCGGTCGCGCGGGAGCTTGCCGGCGTGCTGCGCCACCTGCTGCAAGGGCAGGTTCAGGGCGCCCGGAATACGCTGCCGTTCGAGCGACTGAGCGGTCAGGGAGCGTACGTCGACCACGAGCGGTGCAGGGTCGCTCGACATCTGGCGGTGCAGCTCATCGACGCTGATGCGTGCCATGTCGAGTGCCGTCTGGAAGCGCCGGCGCTCCCACCACTTGAAGCCGATGTAGGCGCCGAGCAGCACGAGCAGCAGGACGAGCGTCGCTCCACCCACGCGCGCGAGCCGCGGCAGCACCTGGTCGATCTCGGACTTGAGCAGTACGCCGGCGAGGAGCGCCGCGGCGACCCATAAGGCGGAGCCGAGCGCTGTGAAAGCGGTGAACCGTGCGAAGCTCATGCGCATCGCGCCGGCGAGCGGCGGCGCGACCATGGACAGGCCCGGGACGAACTTGGCGACGATCAGCGATTTCGCGCCCCAGCGCTCGAAGGTCGTCTGCGTCTGGCTGACGCAGATATCAGGCGTCAGCGACATACGGCACAGCAGCTTCATCACGCTGCCACCGTAGGCGCGCCCGGCGAGATACCAGGCGCTGTCGCCGAGCACGCAGGCCAGGAGCGCAATTGCGCCGACCCCGAGCGCCGGCAGACGCCCGTCGGCCGCCAGAGCTCCGGCGACGACCAGCGTCGGGAGCGCGGGTATGGGTAGCCCGAGCTGCTCGAGCAGCACGTTGAAGAAGACGAGGCTGAGGCCGAAGGGACTACTCACGGAGCAGATCTTGCCCCGTGCATGCGGCAGAGGGAACTGAGCGCGCCGTCAGCCCGGGTGGTACCCGGGGTATTTGGTGAAGATCGCGGCGACCGCCTCATCGATCCGCTTCTGCGCCTCGGCGCCGCTCGCGCCGTGCAGATCCTGGTCGACCGAGGCATGCCACAGCGGCTGACCGCTGCGCGCATCGTAGAGGTCCACGGCGATGATGCCTTCGCGGTACACGGACGGTCCGGGCCAGCCGTAGCCCCAGCCATAGCCCCAGTAGTACGGGCCGCCGCCGTAGACGACGTACTTCGAGCCGATCCCATAGCCGACCAGGCAATCGGCGTAGCCGGGCCCGGGCTGGATCGGACTAGCGCTCGGGAGATGTGCGGCGATGGCCGAGCGCAGGCGGCTTTCGTTGAGCGGGTTTGCGATCGTGCTGCGTGCGGGACTGCTGCCCTGGAACGAGCCGGCCCATGCGTAGGTATTGCAGTGGACCGAGCCGATGAGCGCCGTATTGACGTCCGATTTCACCTGCAGCGTCGTGCAGGCCGCAAGCGCGCCGGCCACGACGGGCACGAAGACCGCTACACGCAGCAAGTGCTTGACCATGATCGAATCCTCGTTGCTTGGGCGCCCGCGGACCCCCGGGGCGAGCCCGCGCAGGCTGTGAACGCGCCGGCGGCAGCCCCGTTGACCGGCAGCCCCCTTAGAAAGGGTCGCCGAGCACCAACCGCCACCCTGACAGTATGCCCGCTTCCCGGTAGCCGATGCCGAGACGCGGTAGCGCCATTCCGAAGATCTCCCAACCCGGGACGATATCGAACATCAGCCCGGCTTCGTACTGCACCGTACGTGCGCTGATGCCCGAGGCGGGTCCCTCGGGGGCGTTAAAATAAATATCGGTGAAGACATAAGGCCCGAGCTGCAGCGCACGGCCGCGCCACTCCCAGGAGGGCAGATTGCGCCGCCATTCGAGTCCGTTGCGCAGGCGGGTGAAGGAATCGTTGGGCAGGTCGCTATCAGGGTAGTGCACCCCGGCGTAGGTAAGCTCGGCACGCCACAGGGTCTTGCCATCGAACGCATCGAAGCGGTAGTCGCTGCGGATCCCGGTGCCCCAGATCACGGCGTTGGCGACGCTCGAGGAGGCGTAGGTGGCACCCGCCTTGACGTAGGGATAGAGGTGCCAGGCGTTGTTCAGCCACCAGTCGAGCTCGACGCCCGGCTCGAGACTCACCGCGCCGATCGACGTGGGAACATTCAGATGCACGATGTCGACGGGCTCGAAATCGAAGAAGCCGAAAGTGAAGGGGAAGAGCAGCCGGATGCCGGGTCGGCCGCCGCGCCGCTGGGCTTCCCGCAGCTGGTAGCTCGCCGGCACGGTGTAGATGGTGATGGTGCGACCATCGATGGCGTAGACGCCGGAGCCCAGCTCGGTCGCAAACGCGTAATTTGCGAACTGGGTGTCGGCGCTGGTGACCGCGGCAGTGGCACTGGCCGCGGCGCAGGTGCCGGCCCACATCACCGCCAGGCCGCACAACGATGTGGCCGTCAGTGCACGCACGGTGTCTTCCCGTTTGAGGCAGTCTAACAGGAGCCTACAGGCAAGGAGTCGCGACATGAGCCCATCCACAACGCCGCAGCACTGGCCGAGTCCCCGCGGGATGAAGTACCTCGGGCCGCACACCGACACCGCGCCACTCACGATCACGGTGGTGTTGCGGCGACGGAAGGGCGCTCAGCTGCAAGCGGCGCTCTTTCCGCAACGCCCGCGCTGGGCACGCGGCGAGTTCGGCCAGCACGCGGGTGCAGACCCTGCCGACCTCGCCCGGCTGCGCACATTCGCTCGCCAGTACGGCCTGCAAGAGATCGGCGCAGATCTCAATCGGCGCGTGCTGCACTTGAGCGGCGCGCCGCAGGCACTCGAGCGCGCCTTCACGGTAACGCTCGGCCGCTACCAGTTGAGCGACGGGCGTGGGCCTTTCATCGCCAGCGGCCGCGCACCGACACTGCCGCCGGAGGCCATTGCGGTTCTCGGACTCGACCAGCGGCCGGTCGCGCGCCCACACACGCGGCGGCCGAAGGCCACGCCGAGCGTCACATACACACCGATCCAGCTCGCCGGGCTGTACGATTTTCCCGCCGCAACGGACGGCTCGGGTGAGACGATCGCCATCATCGAGCTCGGCGGCGGGTTCAAGAGCAGCGACCTTGCGCAGTACTTCAAGAGTCTCGGCATCGCCAGGCCCCCGACGGTGACGGCGGTGTCGGTGGCCGGTGGTTCGAATCAGCCGGGCAGCGATGCCGATGGCGAGGTCATGCTCGACATCGAAGTCATCGGCGCGCTGGCGCCCGCGGCGAGCATCGTCGTCTACTTTGCGCCGAACACCGACCAGGGTTTCTACGAGGCGATTTCACAGGCCGCGTACGACGGCGTTCACAAGCCCTCGGTGATGTCGATCAGCTGGGGTGGTCCCGAGGACAGCTGGACGGGGCCCTCGCGCGATGCGATGCAGACGGCACTCGAGGATGCCGCCGCGCTCGGTGTGACCGTGACGGTGGCTGCGGGTGACAGCGGCTCGGGCGATGGTGAGAGCGACGGCCAGTCGCACGTCGACTTCCCGGCCTCGAGTCCTTACGCCCTCGGATGCGGCGGCACCAAGCTGCTCGCGAGCGCCGGTGCGATCACGAGCGAAGTGGTATGGAACGAAAGCAGCACCGATGAGGGCGCTACCGGCGGCGGTGTCAGCGTCGTCTTTCCGCTGCCTCAGTGGCAGCCGGCGGGTGCCGTGCCGAAAGCCCCCAACGGCAGCACGGGACGCGGAGTGCCCGACGTCGCCGGCAACGCCGATCCGCTCACGGGCTACCGTGTGCTGGTGGACGGTGAGGCGCAGGTGATCGGTGGTACGAGCGCAGTCGCACCCTTGTGGGCGGCGCTGATCGCCCGCTGCAACCAAAAGCTCGGGCAGCCGCTCGGAGACCCGCACGCAGCACTCTACAAGATCGGTGAGCGTGCCTTCCGCGATATCACCGAGGGCAACAATGGAGCCTACAAGGCTACGGTGGGTTGGGACCCTTGCACCGGGCTCGGCTCGCCAAACGGCAGCGCGTTGTTGACGGCGCTGGCGGCGCTGAAGGGCTGACGGCGCTGGTGGCGCTCAAGGGCTGACGGCGCTCGCGGCGCTGTCAGTCCAGCCGCGCGCCCTCGCGCCGCGCAGAGCGCAGCAATCGCAGGAGCGCGACGCCCGAGAGCACGAGAGCCGTGGCCTCATCGAGGGCACCGCCGCCGCCCGAGCTCGGAGCGGCCGCGACGCTCAGCGAGAGGGTGGCCGTCTTGTTTTGCGGAGTTTTCTCCGCATCGCTCACTTTGAAGGTGAGCGCGGCGCCGGAGGTTGTCGCCGTCGGCGTACCACTGAGGGTTCCGTTCGAGGCGAGGGCGAGGCCCGCCGGCAGCGTGCCGGTGGCGAGTGACCAGCTGTACGGACTGATGCCGCCGCTCACCGCGAGCGTGGCGCTGTACGCCATCCCCACCTGTCCCGCCGGGAGCGTGCTGGTGGTGATGAGGAGCGGGGTTATGGCCTGCACGGTGAGGGTGGCGGTGCTGCTTTGCGTGCCGGCCGGGCCCGTGCAGGTCAGTGTGTAGGGATAGGACCCTGCCGTCGCCGGGTTGACGGTGAGCGTGCCGCTCGTCGCTACCTGACCGTTCCAGCTCGAGTTACAGGAGGTCGCATAGGCGGCAACCCAGCTCAGCGCCGTCGAGTAGCCGACATAGATCGAGCTGGCCGCAAGCTTCAGCACCGGAGGGGCGGCCGGCAGCGCCGCCATCGCAGCTTCCACCTGGATGAAGCCGTAGCCGGACGTGAAGTTGGGTGTGCCCGATCCCATGGGGGACGCGCTGCTGCGCAGGAACTGGTAGACCTGCGACGGGGTAAGCGTCGGGTTCGCCTGCAGCATCAGCGCCGCGGCGGCCGCCGCGTGCGGTGTGGCCGCCGAGGTTCCGAAGAAATTGGGGTAGCTGGCCTCGTTCTGACAGCCGCCGATGCTCGATGAGTCGACGATGCCGCTGCCGGCGAGGAAGAAGCCGAAGAATGAGGTATTGACCCCGTCGGGGCCGGTGAGGTCCGGCTTCTGGCGCACCTCGGGCGTCGCGAGCCGCACGCCCGCGGTGTTGAATAGGATCGGCTCGCCGCCCTCGGCGGAGAACGGCTCGAGCACCGCCGGGGTCGTGCCGCAGCCTGGCGTCTGCGCGAAGAAGGCTGCCGCGACCGCGGCCGCGCCGGCAGCGCCGGGGTGTCCCTGCAGGGTCGGGCTGTTGGTGGTGAACTTGTCGATGGTGCTGCCGGCGCCATCGTCCTCGACCACGACCTTGATGCGACCCGGGGCCGGCGTACCGCCGGCGAGACTGATCTGCAGGTTGATCTGTGTGGAGGTGGTGTTGCCGCTGGCACTGGCCGGATTGCCGAGGATGAGAACCTGCTCGGCGTCGCCACCGTTCACCTGGTTGCTGGCGCTCGTTCCGTTACCGGTGATGTTAGGCCCGGTGCAGGTCATCGGCTGAGCGTCGAGATTGATCACGGTGTAGCCCGATGCCCCGCTGACGCACAGGTTGATGCTGCTCGTCGTTCCGGGACTCCCGGGCGCGCCCGTGAGGTAGGGCTGATCCCACTCCACCACGAGCGCGACGAACTCGCCGGGGAAGAGTACGGGGATCGTGACGGGGAGCGAGGTGGTGGTGGTTGCGCGCGTGGTGTCGAAGTTCAGCAGGTACTCGCCCTGGTTCGGGCCGGTAGTTGCCAGGGTGCCGAAGCTCGGCGTCGTATTTTCGTAGGAGAGATGCCCGTTGTTGCCGGCCGCGGAGAAGTACACTACACCTTGCGCCTCCACCGCATCGATCGCCTGGGCGACGATCCCGTCCTGGAAGAACGGCTCATCGAAGTAGCCGGTGTCATCCGCGATGACCTTGGCACCCGCCGCCGCGAGCGCGCCGATGCCGTTGGCAAAGTCCGCCTCGCTGTTGGAGGTGGTGTAGAAGGCGAGCGCGGCGCCGGGGGCGACGGCGTGCACGATCTCGAGCATCGCGCGGCCTTCGTCGGTAAAGGGCAGCAACAGCGGCTGTCCGTACGAGAGGCAGGTGGCCTCCTCGAGCACGTTGACGCTCGTTGCGAGGTAGCCGTTCGATTCGTCGAACTTCGCATCGTCGGTGGCGAAGCCGTTCGGCGCGTAGCCTTGGGTTCCCGAGGCCGGGACGCCGCTCCCCGGCTGATCATAGACGCCGTAGCAGTTGAAGCTGTCGGAGAGGATGCCGACCGTGACTCCGCTGCCGTTGAGCGCCGGGAAGCTGCTGCGCAGCGCCGCACTTCCCTGGGTGAAGTCACCCTGCGTGGCGATCGGCGCGGCGCGGGTGTGCGACAGGGCAGCGCGCAACGCGGCGACTTCTGGGAGCGCGGCCGCCGCCGCGATCGCGTTCACCGGCAGCCAGCCACCCACGTCGTTGGCATACACGGCAGGGCGTTGAAGTCCGAGTCGGGCGAGCGCCGCCTTCAGCTGCTGCGGGTCCGCTCGTGTTACGGCGTCGACGGCGATGCGCGCGACGGCATCGCTCCCCTTCGCGAAGCGGGCCGCCGGACTCAGGGAGTGCAGATCCTCGATCTCGTAGCCCGCTCGTACGCGGCCCGTATGCCGCGTCAGATCCGCGAGCGCAGCGTCCAGCTTGCCGCCGGCGAGGCTGTGCAGCTGCTCGGCACTGCGGCCACCGAATGCCATGAGAGGGCTGCCGCCGGGCGGGAGCGCGGGATGTTTCCACGCGGGCCGCAGCGCCGTGCCGTAGGAGGCGGCGGCGAGCAGCGCAATGGCCATCAAACCGGCGGTCACGAGGCGACCGGCTGCCTTTCGTCTCATGTCGACTCCTGGATTTCCGATCGCGCTCAAGGTCCCTCCCGTGCGCGGCCGCCGGGGCGGCCCTGCGAGTCCTTACGCTCGCGCAGCCATACCTATTACACCGGCAGCGCTGCCGCATGGCTATTAGAAAGCACTTGGAGGCTCGGTGCGCGCCGAAGTCGTGACGCATTTCGCAATATGTAACAAATCGGCGCAACGCCGCCCCACGACTTCAAGCGTGGTGACACGCATCTGCGCCGGGGACTAATTCGCGCAGCGCGCGCGCAACTGCTGGCGGTGCTGGCGCACCGCGTAGACCCCGATGCCCATCCAGATGAGGTTCAGTACGGCCGAGGGCAGGGCGCCGTGCCAACCGCTATTCACCAGGAAGCCGGCGGCGCCCAGGATGTTCATCGACTGGTAGGTGAGGGATTCGGCCTTGACCTTCCCGGCCGACAACAGGGCGTAGGCGAGAAGAATGAGCAGCGCCCCGATCCAGCCGATCACTTCCACGGTGAGCCTCATACGCCGCCGGCCGCATTGGCGGGGGCGGCGCCCGGCGCGGGCCGGGCGTGCAGTGCCATGAGAATGAGTGCCCAGCCGCCGAAGAGCAGATTTATGCCGAGCAGCAGTCCGAGCGCCCACAGCGCGGTGCCGGGCAGGCCCGCAAACAACAGCAGCCCGAGGACGATATCGACGATGCCGCTTGCGAGCATCCAGCCCCAGCGACCGGAGAGGGCGCTGCGGTGCTCGAGTGCGTACATCAGCGACACCGCTCCTTCGACCAGGAGGAAAGCGATCAACACCGCGGTCAACGACAGCGTGCCCTGCAGCGGCCACACCAACAGCAGCACCCCCGCCACCGTGCCGACCAGCGCCGACAGCAGCGACCAGCCGAAGCCGGGCGCGTGGCGCGCGCGGAACGTCGTGATTAGACCGATTACGCCGCTCACCAGCAGGATCCAGCCGAAGAACACGGTCGCCGCAACCGAGGCAACCACCGGCGCAAGCAGCGCAAGGATCCCGAGGATGACGAGCGCGATCCCCTCGACCAGAAACAGCACCCAGTGGCGTCGAAGCGCGCCAGTGATGCGGGCGCGAAGCGCCGCGACGTCGTCGGACTGCGATGCGTTCATGATTGTTGTTTCCCCGTCTGATGACACCCGAAGCGGGTGCGGCCGTTGATTATACGTCGCAACCTGTGCCGCGGAAGGCGCCGTGCCGGCGGCGAAGATGGCGCCTCAGGCGGCCGGCAGATCCGTGCGATGCTGACTGACGGCGCTGCCGTCGGTGCGCCTGAGGCCACCGAAGATCACCGTGGAGGCAATCGTGCCGACTCCGAGTACGAGGAAGGCTTGGTGTACGCCGCTAATCATCTGCCCGGCGTCGGTACGGAAGCGATCCGGGAGAAAGAGCGCCGCCACCAGGGAGGCCGTTGCCACGCCGAAGCTCATGGACAGCTGCTGCGCAGTACTGGCGATGGTGCTCGCGCTGCCGGCCGCCTCCGCGCTCACGTCTGCGTACACCAACGTGTTCATGCTGGTGAACTGCAGCGACTGGAAGAATCCGTAGGCGAATGACTGCACCACGATCAGCCAGACGGGAGTTGCCAGCCCGATGGTGGCGAACAGCATGATGAGGACGCCGAGGATCGCCGTGTTGGAGATCAGCACCGTACGATAGCCGAAACGCGCCAGGATCCCCGGCACGGTCATCTTCAGGCTCATGGCGGCGAACGCCTGCGGCATCATGAGTAGCCCCGAC
>Ga0187782_10004197_pt1 | contig 10784 bp, 6 predicted proteins | sample 0715_SJ02_MP15_2_FD_132454 | JGI IMG/M metagenome (GOLD analysis project Ga0187782, IMG submission 132454) | Tropical peat soil microbial communities from peatlands in Department of Meta, Colombia - 0715_SJ02_MP15_20_MG | ecosystem: Environmental > Terrestrial > Soil > Wetlands > Peat | place...
AACGCCCTGCGGATGCTAGCATAGGTTCTTCAATCGGCAGGCAAAAATCAACCCTACGGCAATCTCGCCATGCCCGAACTCGATTTCCCGCAACGCCAGGCCCCGGACTCGCTGATGCTGACCGGCTTCTGGTATCGCGCCCTGCCCGCCGACCGCGTGCACCGCAACCAACTGCATAAGGCGATGCTGCTGGAAATTCCGCTGGTGATCGGACGCGACCGCCAGGATCAGCCATTTGCGTTGCGCGACGCTTGTCCGCACCGCGGCATGCCGCTTCATTGCGGCCGCTTTGACGGGGAGAACCTGGAGTGCTCGTACCACGGCTGGCAGTTCGATGCGCATAACGGCCAATGCCAGCTCATCCCCTCGCTCACCGCCGATCAGCATATGAAGGTGGAACGCATCTACGCCGGAAGCTACCCCTGCGAAGAGCAGGATGGTTTCGTGTGGGTATTCATACCCGATCCGGGCCCTCCCGGAGCAGGCTTCAGCGCGCCTGAAGAGGCTCCGGAGCCTTCACCGGAGATCGAGAAATTTACTTCGAAATATAAGACAGCCTATCTCACCGCCGACATGCCGGTCAGCATCGATCACGGCATTATCGGGCTGATGGACCCGGCGCACGGGCCCTTCGTGCATCAGGCATGGTGGTGGCGCAGCCGGCACAGCATTCACGAGAAAACAAAAATTTTCGAGCCGATCCCCAATGGCTTTCGCATGAGCGCCCATACTCCCAGCTCAAACTCCGCGCCCTACAAGCTGCTTCGCCTCTATGCCGACGCCGAGTCCATCACCACTACCATCGATTTCGTTCTGCCCAACCTGCGGCGGGAGGTGATTCGCGCTGGGAAATACTGGTTTTCGTCGCTCACCACCGTCACGCCCGTCACGCGCAATCAATGCCGCATTGACGTGGTCGCTGCCTGGAATATTTTTCGCTGGCTGCCGTTTGGACCTGAATTGCTGAAATTCGTCTTCGCAAAATTCGTCGAGCAGGACCGGCGCACGATGGAGTTGCAAGCGGAAGGGTTGAAGCACAATCCGCATCTCATGCTGATCGATGACGCGGACCGCCCGGCAAAATGGTACTTCCAGTTGAAGGCCGCTCATGTGGAGGCCAAACGCACCGGGACGCCAATCAAACATCCCATGAGCGGTCCGGTTACGTTGAAGTGGAGAAGTTGAGGAAAATGCCCCTTCGGCGTGACTCAAGGCAGGCAACCGCGGCCCGGTAAGTCCGGGCCGCCCGACAGCCGAGGGCGGCTGTCCCCACGTGGTCTCATCCGGGCTGAGAGATGAATTTCACCGCGCAAACAGGCTTGCTCAGGGTGACAAACAGTTTGTCTCTGTTGAAAATCAAAAAGTCCACCACGCAAGATACGAGGATCGTCCGAGAACGCCTGGACGCAGTTGCGGTGGTACAAGCAAACAGCAGGTCCTTCGACTGCGGTTTTGCTCCGGCGAAGCCGGAGCAAAATCCTCGCTCAGGATGACAGAGCGAGGGGTTGACCCGGGGTAGTGTCTCACTACCGACCCGAGAGAGGGGTTGACCCAAGGCTACTTCACCTTCTCGTACTCCGCTTTGGCTTGCTTCAGAATCGGAATGTCGGGATCGGCGTCTTTCCACATGGTGAAGAAGTCCTGATAGGCAATGCGCGCCTTGGCCAGGTCGCCGGAAAGCGCAAATGCCCGTCCCAGGCCGAGCTTAGCCAGCGAAAACAAAGGTCCGTACCCCGTTACTCCTTTGCGATCAATGAATTTCTGGAATTCTGCCGCAGCCTCTGCGCCTTGGTTCATGCTGAGGTACGCAAGGCCCCGCCAATAAGCTGGAGCGCCACGTGCTATTGTGCCGAACTCATAGGGTTCAGTGGAGCGCAACTCATCCACTGCCTTGGCCCCGTCTCCGCGTTGTAAATCCTCGAGCGCCCGTATTTCAGGGATATCTAATTTCTGCACAATAGTGTCCAGCGGACGCTTCTTGTTGAGTTCGGCCACGAGAGCTTCGGCCTTTTTCGAGTCCCCACATGTAGCCAGTGCCAACGCAGCCCCGATCGTCGCACTTTGGCCTTTTTCCGGGGGCAGCCCCTTCAGATCCTGCCGCGCCAGGTCGCAGAAGCCGAAGTCCGCCGTTAGGGCCGCTCGCCCCGCCAAATTGCCCTCCGCCGCTTCCTTCATTCCGTGACTATTTTCGAGATCGATCACCTGTTGCAGAAGTTCCCGCGCCAGCCGCAGCTTGCCCGCTTGCGCTTCCTTGCCCGCGCGCGATCCGAGGAAACTGTACTCTCCCGTCTTGCCCTTCGCCCAATCGAGCTCGCGCTGCTCATCGGCGGTTCGATCTGCATTCAGAGCCACGAGATAGGCGTAAAGGTGGGCAACCTCATCGGTGGGGAATTTGGCCAGTGTCTGTTCTGCAATCTGCCGCGCTTCATCGAAGCGGTTCAAACCCATGTACCCGGAGATCAGGCCGAGATACATGTTGTGCGCGTTCGGCTCAATGCGAATTGCTTCCCGATCCAACTCGACTCCCTTTTCGTAGTCTCCGGTATAGCCATACGCTATGCCTAGGTTGTTCATGGGCACGAAGTCGTTGGGGTAGGTGTGGTGGTAAAGCTCCAGGGTTTCAATGTTCTTATCCAATTCGCCGGTCACCCTGTCGTAGTAATGCGCCGTGATGTAGAGTTTTTCCCGCTCGCTTACCCGGTCGCGCAATTCGTAGGCCTTGCTCATGTTGTCTCGTGCCTGCTCGACCTCGCCCTTGGCCTCGTAGACAACGCCCAGGCGGGCGTAGACCCAGGCGAAATTCGGATCCAGTTCTACCGCCCGCTTGTAAAGCGGCAGAGACTCCCGTATATGGCCCTGATCAAACTCGGCGTTACCCATGGAAAAATTCTTCAGCGCTTCCAGCGACGAAGTCGTCACCTGGTTGATAGGGACATCGAACTTTTGCACCGAAGCCAGCGACTCGCCCAGTTTGCCGCGCATCTTGGTGACGGCATTGCCCAGCGCACCCAGTACCTGCTCCTTGCTCGAGGCTTCGGCCTGCTCCTGCGCCAGCGAGTCTCCAGTCTGGCAGTTGATGGCGTTCAACGTGAGCACATACTGGCTGCCCAGGCCGGCAATTGAGCCGGCAAGCATGGCTTTGCTTCCGGAGCGCACGCATAATTCGCGGGCCACATCGGTGGTCAGGCGTTCGTCGGGCGAGCGACCCATGAAGCCCAGCGTTTCACGCACACGCGAGTTCGGAAGCACGCGGAGAAACGGCGATTGCTCCAGATCGACAGCCAGCGCCTGCTTCAGCGTTCCGTCGAACACGGCGTCGCCGGTGGTATTGGTGAAGTCGGCGAGCACGAGCGTATCCTGCTGTGTGAGTTTGCCGGTCGACGGCCGCGAGCGGAAGTAGAAAACCGCAGCGACGATCAGAACGACCAGCACGCCGGCCGCAATTGGCGCGATCTTTGCAAGTGCAAGCCTGTTTTTGGCGGCGACAGGGGCAGCACTGACTTGTCCGGACGATGCCGAAACCGCCGCGGGCAGGCTTCCAGAGGATGGCGCCGGCGGAGCTTGCGGCACTGATGCTTGAGACACCGGCTGTGCCGCGATTCGGGCACTCGAGCTCGATCCAGCCGCAGGCAGCGCAGCGCCAGCCGCTTCAACTCGCTCCTGCGCGACTGGCACACTTTCTGCTTTGGCCGGCGCCGTCCTTGCGCTTTCCGTGTCGCGTTTCAGCCGCTGCAAGTCGGCGCGAATGTCGGCGGCGTGCTGGTAGCGCAGGTTGCGGTCCTTCTCGAGAGATTTGTTAATAAGGTCTTCCAGCTTGGGAGGCAAATCCGGATTCAATCGCACCGGCGGGACTGGGGCGCGATCGAGAATGGATTGAAAAATAAGCGCCGGGGTTTCACCGCGGAAGGGCAACATGCCGGTCGCCATCTCGTACAGAACCACGCCGAAAGAAAAAAGATCGGTTCGCGAATCGAGTTCTTTCCCTTTCGCCTGCTCAGGTGACATGTAGGCGACCGTACCCAAGGTTGAACCCGGACTGGTGAGGTGGTCTTCGATCACAGCGCTGGATGCAGCGGTAACTTCGGGAACACTCGCCCTGCCGGGAGTGATGGTCACCTTGGCCAGGCCGAAGTCGAGAATCTTGGCGTGTCCGCGCCTGGTGACAAAGATATTGGCCGGCTTGATGTCGCGGTGCACGATGCCTTCGGTGTGCGCGGCGTCGAGGGCATCGGCGATCTCAATCCCCAGCGCAAAAATCGTCTCCAACTCCATCGGACGCGCGCCGATCATGTGCTTGAGCGTGACGCCGTCCAGAAATTCCATCACCAGATAAGCGCGTCCGCCTTCTTCGCCGATGTCGTAAATCGTGCAGATGTTGGGATGATTCAGCGCCGATGCGGCCTTGGCCTCGCGGCGGAAGCGCTCGAGGGCCTGGCGGTCCTGGGCCAGTTCTTCGGGAAGAAACTTCAGTGCGACGAAACGGCCCAGGCGCGTGTCTTCGGCTTTGTACACGACGCCCATGCCGCCGCCGCCGAGCTTCTCGATGATGCGGTAATGAGAAATGGTCTGTTCGAGCAACGTGTGTGCTCCCGGGTTTAGCCATGCTAAGGCGAAGCCGGAGGGAAGTCAAAACCGCAGGCTTCGGGCAAGCACTCTTTGTTGATGCCCAACGCCGGGCCCGGTCCGAAAGCTGCTGCCCTTTTGGGGGTTACGCCGGGCAACTTCCCAAGCTATAATCGTTCAGTGAAGTCAATGTGGTTCGATGCTGCGCCGAAACTCCAATTCGCAACTTCCTTGCTCACGCCTGCCCGAGTGCTGGCTGCACTGTCTGGTCTGTCCGCGGCGTTATCGCGCGGTTCTGCCTTCGCGCCTGCGCCCCAGTCTCTTCGGTAGCGACTAATTTCATCCTCCGCCTGAGTGTTCCGGTTCTACGTGTGCTCTAACCAGAGCCGCGTGATCCGGGATTGGTTCCACAGATAACCGGCGGCTGACAAATGACAGCCGCTTTCCGGAGGATTCCAATGACCACCAAGACCATGACCGCACCGGCCCCCGAGAGAACAACGGGACCCAAAATCAAGACCGCCCTGCCCGGCCCCAACGCCCGGCGCGTGCTGGCCGGTGACCAGCAATACGTTTCGCCCTCTTACACGCGTTCCTATCCGCTGGTGGCCAAAAGCGGCCGGGGCATTGTCGTTACGGACGTCGACGGCAACGAGTTCTTTGATTTTTCGGCCGGCATCGCCGTAACCTCGACCGGCCACTGCCATCCCGAAGTGGTCGCCGCCATTCAGAGGCAGGCGGGCGAACTGATCCATATGTCGGGCACCGATTTTTATTACGAGCACATGGTGCAACTGGGCGAGCGCCTTTCGGCCATCGCGCCCATGCCCGGTCCGCACAAGATTTACTACGGCAATTCGGGCGCCGAGGCTATCGAGGGCGCGCTCAAGCTGGCGCGCTACCACACCAGGCGGCAGAACATTATCGCTTTCTACGGCGCATTTCACGGACGCACCATGGGCGCTCTATCACTCACGGCGTCGAAACCGCAGCAGCGGCGGCGCTTTGCGCCTCTTGTGCCGGGGGTGACACACGTCCGCTATCCCGATGTCTACCGCGGGTGTGTGGGGGGCGCGCAGGAAGCTGAGGCCTTCGCGCTGGGCTGCGCCCGCTTTATCGAAGAAAAGCTCTTCAGGACTACGCTGCCCCCCGAGGAAGTGGCCGCCATTTTCGTCGAGCCGGTTCAGGGTGAGGGCGGTTATGTGGTTGCACCCACCATCTTCATGCAGGAACTCCGCCGCATTTGCGATCGCCACGGCATCCTGCTGGTGGTGGATGAAGTGCAGAGCGGAGTGGGACGCACCGGCAAGTGGTGGGCTGTGGAACACACCGGAGTCGAACCGGACATGATCTGCATCGCCAAGGGTATCGCTTCCGGCATGCCTTTGGGCATCATGCTGACACGTGCGGAAATCATGGACTGGGTGCCGGGTTCGCACGCCTCGACGTTCGGCGGCAATCCGGTGTGCATCGCTGCCGCGATGGCCACTCTGGACGTGATTGAGAAGGAGCATCTGCTTGAGAACTCCGCCCAGGTGGGCGCACACATGTTGGAACGGATGTCGAACTGGCGTGCAAAACTAAGGCTGGTGGGCGACGTGCGCGGCCGCGGCTTGATGATCGGCGTCGATATCGTCAAAGACAAAACCACGAAAGAGTACGCCGCCGCCGAGCGCGACCTGATCATCGAAAAGTCATTCGAGCATGGCATCTTGTTCCTCGGCTGTGGGCCGAGCAGCATCCGTCTGTGTCCGCCTCTGGTGGTCACCAAACAGGAAGCCGATGTCGCCCTGGATGTGCTCGAAGACTGCATCAAGCAGGTCGGCCAGTAGGTAGTCCAAGTCCTCTGGGTGCCCCCATTTCTCGCGCGTTTTGTGCGCGAGAAGTGGGGCTTTTTCTCGCTAGTCGCTATCCTCGATGCGACTTCCGGCTCGAGTGCCCTCCACCGGAATGCCCGCCGCCGTGCGACTTGGCCATCTTCGGCGCTTTAGGAGCCTTGGGTGCTTTCGGCGCCGAGAAGTGACCTTGCCTGGGAGCGCGCTGCGCGCGCCCACCCACAGATGACGACTCGCGGCGGGAATGTCCCGATGAGGCTGGCCTGTAAGCAGGCCGCCGCGAATCACTCCCCTGCGAATAGGATCGTCCGGCGTCTCGCGAAGTGCGCCGGTCATTCGAGGGCCGTGCAGCAGAAGCTCGTCCCTCAGTGCGCGGCTCGTACGCCCGGTTTCCCGCCACCGGCCGCGAGCGTCCCTCGTCTCGGGGATTGGCGCGCACAACCTCTCCACTGCGCGGCGCAGGGGAATACGCTCTCGCCCCTTCCGGTCTGCCGTTCAACCGCGCGTAACCTTCCCGGGCACGCTCCACATTGCTGCGCCTGTCGCTGAAACTCCGCCACCCGGCGCCGCGCTCCGCTCCCCATCCTCGATTCCAGCTCGCCACCGGGTGCGGGCCGTAGGGCACACCCATGCGGTGATGCCAGTCGTGCGCCCAGACGCTCGTCCCCCACGCCGCGCCCACATGATGAAATCCGAAACTCGCGAAGAAGCCATTATTCAGAAAGAGCGCGTGAGCGAACCAGCCCAGCGCCCATCCCCAGCCGCGAGGGCCGAACCATCCCACGAATCCGGGCAACAGGCCGGCTAAATCCGCCACCACGTTGAACACCGCACCCCATCCCACACCCGCGACGTAAGGCAGCGCCGGATACGCCCCATAAACCGGAGGTCCCCACACCGCATAGGGATCGTAGTAAGGAACGTAAATCACCTGCGGATTCGCCGGCACAATCTCAATCGCGCTCTGCCCGCCCTGCGTCTCCGTATTCACCTGGAACTGCGGAGTGCTCCGCAGCCGTCCGCTCGCCCGCGCCTGCGCCCGCAAATTCTGGATGGCATTCATCACATCCGCCTGCTGCGCCAAGAACGCGTTGCCCAGGTCGGTTATCCACTGCACGTCGCGAGTCAGCAGATCGAGCACATTCGGAAACGCCACCAGCGCCTGCACGCTGGGATCCCAATTCTGCTGCTGCGCCGCCTGCATCAACTCGCGCCCGCGCAGGTAGCGATTCTGCTGGAGCCAATCCTGCACATCCACCACCTCACGCGGATAGGTGCACGCCACCAGCACCTGCCCCAGCAGCGAATCGGGATAAAGCGCAATCGGCGCCACCAAATCCTCGAGTTCCTGTTCGGAAAGCAACGGCCCCTGCTGCTGCGGTGGTAGTTGCGGCTCAGCCTGCTGTTGCTCCTGCGGTTGATCTGGGCCAGGCATCGCTTGTTGATCTGGCGTCTGCTGCTGATCTGGCATCGGCTGTTGAGGACTCTGCGCGAACGCGACAGTTGTTGCGGCGCTCAGCGCGAACACAAGGACTACTACGACAAGATGTTTAGAAGGAAACCGAGAGAAAATGCCGTTCACATGCCACCTCACTCAATCTATATGGGAGCAACTCGCCACACCTGTACGAACCCTCCCGGTCTGGTGAAGTTGCTTCAGCGTGCTGCATTCAAAGTCAAGAAGTGTAAAGTTGATTTTCCCTTCGTGTGCCTTCGGGCCCCTCGGTGGTTCAAAATTGAAATGGCACCGTCGCGAACCACAGAGCCGCATCTGCGGCTGATTTATAATGAGTAATTGCGCTCATGGCCCCGACTCGACTGATCCGCTCCACAACCGTTCTTTCCATCCGCCGCGACGGCAACGTCGTCATGGCGGGCGATGGACAGGTAACGCTGGGCGAGTCCGTGATCAAGCATTCGGCGAAGAAAATCCGCCGCCTTTATAACGACAAAATCCTGGCCGGATTCGCCGGTTCCACCGCCGACGCCTTCACTCTCTTCAGCCGCTTCGAGGCAAAGCTGGAGCAGTATCACGGAAATCTCGGCCGCGGCGCAGTCGAGCTGGCCAAAGATTGGCGTACCGATAAATATCTGCGGCACCTGGAGGCGCTGCTGCTGGTCTGCGACAAAGAGCAGACCTTTCTGCTCAGCGGACAAGGCGACGTGATCGAACCGGACGGCGGAGTGGCTGCCATCGGCAGCGGAGGCCCTTACGCCCTGGCCGCAGCGCAGGCGCTCGTGCATCACACCCAGCTAAGCTCACGCCAGATCGCCGAAGAAGCCATGAAGATTGCCGGCAAGATGTGCATCTATACCAATGATGCGGTAACGATTGAGGAATTATAGTTCTCAGTTCCCAGTTCTCGGTTCCCAGTTCTCAGCAAAAGCCCTTCTGCGATTCAGGGCTGAGAACAAGGCTCGTGGAAACCGAGGTTGTAACTGAGAACCGCTTCATAAGGTTTTACTGGGAACTGAGAACCGAGAACTGGGAACTGAGAACTGCTTTTATATGGCTATCTATCTCCCTTCCACCGCTGAAGAAGAACAGCTGGCGCTCGACGAACTCACGCCTCGCGAGATCGTAGGCGAGCTCGACAAACACGTGATCGGCCAAACTGACGCCAAGCGCGCCGTGGCCATCGCGCTGCGCAATCGCATGCGCCGCCAAAAGCTCGCGCCCGACCTGGCGGAAGACATCATCCCCAAGAACATCATTATGATCGGCCCGACGGGCGTGGGCAAAACGGAGATTGCACGGCGGCTCGCCAAACTGGCAAATTCCCCCTTCCTGAAAGTCGAGGCTTCGAAATTCACGGAAGTCGGCTACGTTGGCCGCGACGTCGAGTCGATGGTCCGCGATCTGGTGGAGATCGCCATCGACAACGTGCGGGTAGAGAAGCTTGAGGATGTGGCCGACAAGGCCGAACTTAACGCCGAAGAGCGCCTGCTTGACATCCTGCTGCCGCCGCCTCCACCTCCACGTCCGGTGGAACACACCACCGCCGGAGGCGTGGTGATCGACAGCAGCACCGCGCTCGAATCCTCTTCCCGCACGCGCGAAAAGCTGCGCCAGCAGTTGCGCGAGGGCAAGCTCGATGAGCGCCAGGTGGAGATCGACGTGCGCGAGCGCAATTTCCCATCCTTTGAAATTATGACCAGCCAGGGCATCGAAGAGATGGACATCAACATCAAGGACATGTTGCCCAACATCTTTGGCGCACGCACCAAGAAGAGAAAGATGAAGGTGAACGAAGCCTTCGAATACCTGATTCAGGAAGAAGAGCAGCGCCTCATCGATATGGATCAGGTGACGCGCCTGGCGATCAATCGCGTGGAGAACTCGGGCATCGTTTTTCTCGATGAAATTGACAAGATCGCCGGGCGCGAGGGCGGCCACGGCCCCGACGTTTCACGCGAGGGCGTGCAGCGGGACATTTTGCCCATTGTCGAAGGCACGACGGTGAATACGCGCTATGGCATGGTGCGTACCGACCATATTCTGTTCATCGCCGCCGGCGCATTCCATGTTTCAAAACCCAGCGACCTGATTCCCGAATTGCAGGGGCGTTTCCCGATTCGCGTTGAATTGCAATCGCTCACCATGGAAGATTTCGTCCGCATTCTGACCGAGCCGAAGTCGTCGCTGGTGAAGCAGTACACGGCTTTGCTCGAGACCGAGGGCGTGAAGCTGGAATTCACAAAGGAAGCGCTCGAGGAAGTCGCGCGCTTCGCCTTCCGGGTGAATGAGAACACGGAAAACATCGGGGCGCGCCGCCTGCACACCATCATGGAGCGGGTGCTCGACGAACTCAGCTTCGACGCTCCCGAGAAAAAAGGCGCCCACGTCACCGTGGACGCAGATTACGTGCGCAAGATGCTGACGGATATTGTGAAGGATCAGGATTTGAGCCGGTACATTCTGTAATGCCGGCTTTTGGGGCAAGAACAGCCTGTGATGTACTCTGTTCCTTCATGAACGCGCGCCGAGGCAAGCTGCTGCTCGCGGTGGGAACACTCGCAATTCTTTCCGGCTGCGCCTCCATCGGCCCGCCGACTGCGCCGTCTCTCGAGCTGCCGCGACCGCCTTCAGATTTGCATGCTGCGCGCAAGGGGGACAAGGTCACGCTCATGTGGACCATCCCGGTACGCACCATGGAACATCGGAGCGTTAAGTATCTGGGAAATACCCAAATCTGCCGCGGCGTTGAACCCACATTGAAAGAGTGTGGAACCCCCGTCGGAGAAGCTGCGCGGCCGCCAGCTTTCACAGGCGCCAAGCCCTCGGGGAAGAAACCCACAGCCAGTTTCACTGACGCCCTACCCTCTGCTCTCGAACAGGAAAGCCCGCTGGGCTTCGCCACGTACGCAGTCGAAGTATTGAATGAG
>Ga0187782_10004198_pt1 | contig 10783 bp, 13 predicted proteins | sample 0715_SJ02_MP15_2_FD_132454 | JGI IMG/M metagenome (GOLD analysis project Ga0187782, IMG submission 132454) | Tropical peat soil microbial communities from peatlands in Department of Meta, Colombia - 0715_SJ02_MP15_20_MG | ecosystem: Environmental > Terrestrial > Soil > Wetlands > Peat | place...
ATAGACAAAGCCTTTCGCGGCGGCCAGGCCGTTGATGACCGCGGGTGGAACGGGCAGAGCTAGGATGCGGTTCTGGATGCCGTCGAGATCGATGCGGAATTCTTTGGCGGCCTCGGAAGGTTTCTTCTCCGCCTCCTTCTCTTCCGCTCTCTTTTTGTCCTCCAGTTTCTTCTTGGCTTCTTCTTTCTTGCTTTTGTCCTGCTCGGCGGCAGAGGCTTCGGGCGCGGGCTCTTCGCGCTTGATGGCGGTCTCGTCGCTCAGGGCAGGGAAGGGCGAAGGCAGGTCGGCCCGGAGCGTGACCAGATAGGGCCGCGTAGTCTTGGGATTTGCAAACTCGAAGTCGTAATTGCCCAGGACCTCGTTGTAATCCCGGTCGGAGAGGAAATACAGGTATTTACCGTCGGGATCAAAGGCCTCACCGTTGCTGTTCACCAGCTCGCCAGTCACCGGGGTGCTCTTTCTGTCCACGGTCGAATAGAGATACACGATGCTCAGGCCGGTATCCTGCACTTTGTCGTACGCGATCCATTTGCTGTCCGGCGACCACGCGTAGTTGGTAATTTCGCCGTACTTGCCCTTGTCCACTTCCACCGGCCTTTTTTCGCGAATGTCCACGTACCAGAGTCGGGTATCCTTGTCGCCCCAGGCGATCTTTTTGCTGTCGGGCGACCACACGGGTTGAAATTTGAACCCCTTGTAGCCGCTTGTGATCTGCTGCTCGACGTCCTTCCCGTGGTCTTTGGCCGCGGATTTGTCCTTGGCCTCGGGTTCCTTCCCGAGTTCGACGTTGCCCATGCCGTCCTGGGGTGTGATGTAGATTTCATCTTCGCCCGTGCGGTCGGAGATAAAGGCGATCCACCGGCCGTCTGGCGACCAGGCGACTTTGCTCTCGCGGATTCCGGGTGTCTGCGTGAGGTTCCGCGTAGCGCCTTCCTTCGCGGGCACGGTGAAGACGTCGCCCCGCGCCGCGAAGGCGGCGCGCTTGCCGTCCGGCGCGATGTCCGCGTCGGTCACGTTTTTGGCCACGCTCACCCAGTGCTTCAGCAACTGGTCGCGCTCGCCCGGCAGCGTGATCGTAAGTTTGCTGGCTTGGCGCGTGCCGAAATTAAATGTGTACAGGTACCCGCCGTTTTCGAAAATGATCGCGGAGTCCCCCAGGCTGGGCCACATCACGTCGAAATCGGCGAAATGAGTAAGCTGCTCGATCTGTTTTGAGCCGAGGTCGTAGCTGTAAATGTTCAGGCGGTGTTCGGGACCGCGGTCGGAAGTGAAATAAACAGTGTGGCCGCGCCACATCGGAAACGTGTCGGTGTAATCCGTATGCGGAATTTGCTGCTCAAATATGTTGTTCTTCAGGTCGTAGATGTAAATGTCCTGCGCCAGGCCTCCGGTGTAGCGCTTCCAGGTGCGGAAGTTCCGGAAGATGCGGTTGTAAGCGATCTTGGTGCCGTCCGCGTTGTAGGAAGTCAGGCCGCCCTGGTCGATGGGCAGGGGTTCCGCCAGCCCTCCCTCGATGGGAACCGTGAACGGGCGCTTGGTCCAGCCATTCGAGCCGTCGCGGCGGGAAAGGAAGAGGACGCGTTTGCCGTCAGGAGTCCACCCGAGAACTTCGTTATGGATGCCCATGCGGTCGCTGAGCTGTTGCGCGCTGCCCTGATAAAAGGTGAGCTGCCGCGGCTGGCCGCCCTCGGCGGGAATAACGAACACGTTGAAATTGCCGTCGTATTGGCCGGTGAATGCGATCCATTTTCCGTCCGGCGAAAACTTCGGAAACAGCTCGCGGCCGGGATGGATCGTCACGCGATGCGCCTCGCCGCCCTTCGCCGGCGCCAGCCACAGGTCGCCGCCATAATCGAATACGATGCGCTCGCCGTGAATATCCGGGAACCGCATCAGCCGGCCTTCCGGCGGTTGCTGAGCCAGAGCGGCGCTGGCGGCAAACAGAGCGAGACCGGCGGCAAACAGTCGAATCCGCGACATAATTTCACCCTCCTGGGTTGCGAGCTGAAAATTACTTGGTGCCGGAGCAACCGCAGTGTCTAGGCATTGGCTCCGGCTGCACTAGCGTCCAAAGGACGCACTGAGCGCCACGCCGGTTACGACGGCGGTGCCGGAAGGGTTCAAGCCGGCACGGCGAGCGCATTGACGGCCAGCGACAAGTTGGACTTGTAGCGGTTGGCCGTGTTTTCCTTGAGCGCGCCGATTCGAATGGCTCGATCGATCGCCGAAAGCGTCTCTGGAAGCAGCTTCCTGGCTTCTGTGGCATTTCCAGATGCGATTGTGCTGCGGAGAACCTTCATCGCCGTGCGCACGCGGCTGCGATTTGCGCGGTTAACTTCCGTGCGGCTGGCGGTCTGCCGGATGCGCTTCAAAACCGACTTCTTGCGTTTCTTCTGCTTTTTTGCTGTTGCCTGCGCCATCTAGCGCTCCTTTGGTGGTGTGCCCAAACTAATTAAGCTAACGGACGCTGGACGCGAAGTCAATTCACGCCGCCGGCAGACACGCAGAGCGCTTTTGGGTGTGGAGGAAATCGGAGCCGGCGGATGCCTTTTCGGCCGGAGCGAATTTAGCTACACTTGCGGCCACACGGAGTGGTATGACCACCGCGCCGAGCATCCCCACGCCGCCCTTGCGCGACGATCTCCGCCTCCTGATCCACTCCCATTTTCCTCTGATCCTCGCGGAAACGACGGAGGAGGAGAGGTTGGAGTCACTCCTCCTGGCCATCGCCGGTGAACTGCACATTCCTTTGTTCGTTTGGACCATGACCACAGGCCTCGCCCTGCGCGGAGGCCAGGGCCCGATTTACGGCTCCAGTCAGCCGGCGTCCTGCTTGGCAAACGTCTCCCTGATGCGCGGCGATGGCATTTATCTCCTTAAAGACGGAGCGACGTTCCTGAAGGACGATGTCTTGATCCGCGCGCTGCGCGACGTCTCCGCAAAGTTCAAAGGTGCCAAACGCTCGATGGTGCTTTGTGGCGCGACGCTGGAAGTCCCGGCGGAAATGGCAGATCAGGTAGCGCACTTTCACCTGGGTCTTCCCGACCACGGGGCCTTGGTTGGGTTGGTGCGGCAGACGTTGGCGGAGGCTGCCGCTCAGGATGGCGTGCATTGCCCGCTCGATTCCGGGGAGCAGGATCGCGCGGCCCAGGCCCTTGCCGGCATGACACTTGAGAAGGCGCGCGGGACACTGCGGAAGTGTCTGATCGCTGGACCCTGCAGCCCGGGCGAGCTTGCCGAGCGCGCACTGGAGGAAAAACGGGCCGCGCTCGGCGGCGCGAAGGTGCTGGATTTCGTGAAGGTGGACACCTCCTTCAATGACGTCGCCGGGTTGGCCGGTCTGCGGGCTTGGCTTGTGGAACGCCGCTCGGCATTGACGCCGGAAGGGCAGAAATTCGGCCTCGAGCCGCCACGGGGTGTGCTCATCACCGGCGTGCAGGGATGCGGCAAGAGCCTCTGTGCGCGCGCGGTGGCCGGCGAGTGGGGTTTGCAGCTCGCGCGGTTCGATGCCGGCTCGCTCTACGACAAATACGTGGGCGAGTCGGAGAAACGCCTCCGTAGCGTGTTGGAAATGGCCGGGCAGATGGCTCCACTGGTTCTCTGGATTGATGAAATCGAAAAAGGCTTTGCCAGCGGCAGCGCGGAGGCCGACGCCGGGCTCTCCCAGCGCATCCTAGGGACCTTCCTCACCTGGATGCAGGAGCCGCACGGCGGAGTGTTTCTGGCGGCGACTTCCAACGATATTTCCAAACTGCCTCCTGAACTGCTGCGCAAAGGTCGCTTCGACGAGATTTTCTTTGTGGACCTGCCCACGGCGGACGAACGCGCGGCGATTTTCGGGCTGCACCTGAAAAAGCGCGGGCGTGATCCGAGGGAGTTCGATCTCGGGGCGCTGGCGGCGGCTTCGGAGGGTTTCAGCGGCGCGGAAATCGAGCAGGCCATCATCGCTTCGCTCTATGCGGCGTTCTCCAAGAAGTCGCAGCTCTCCACGGAAATCATCAAGGCCGAATTGGGGCATACCGTGCCGCTCTCGGTTACCCGGCGCGAAGACATTCAGGCAATCCGCGAGTGGGCGCGCGACAGGGCTGTTCCCGCGGCGGGGCCTGCTGCGCGTTAGCGAAATCGCTCAGGCAATCCCCAAGACCGCGTTCAGTCCGCCGACCAGGTGTTTCCACACCAGGTAGTAGATGGCCACCGCCACGCAAAAGAATGCCCCGACCGCCGTGTACGGCACGTGGAGCGCGCCGAACAAGACGATTCCGTGCGCTTCATGGCTGAGGAATCCGAGCGTGGTAGCCAAAAGCGTACCCAGAGGCATAAGCAAGAATGGAAGTATGGCGCCGAACGGCCCAATCGGGATGTTGCGGCGATGAAAGACGCCAACATACAGAATGTTCCACACGCCGAACAGATTGGGGACCACGGCCATGGGAAACACGATCACGCGTTCGACGGGCACCTCGAATCCAGCGCCAAATCGCGCGATGCTGAACACCGTCAGCACAAACAGTGTGAACATTGTCGGCACGGTTATTCCCGCCATGTACGCTCGGAGATACGGATGTGTGTTCATATAGCCCTCCGCGCTCACAGGAAATAGAAGAGAATCGGTGCGGCCCCGGGTAAGAGCAGCAAGAGCATCCCGGAGACAGCCACAACCGTCCAGTCGAGCCAGGAAACGAGCGGTCCCGTAGCCTCCATGCGTCGGAGCATTTGCGGCCACAGGTCGCGCACCGGCGCCTCAGGCGCGCCCGGTGGAAATGCCGCTTTCAGCGCTTCGCGCAGTTTTTCATCGGTCCATTGGTTCATGGCTTCACCCCGAGCTGTTCAAGTTTCTTCCGCAATAAACGCACGGCGCGAAAGACCCGCGTTTTCACCCCGCCTTCGCTGATTCCCAGCGCGGCTGCAATCTCCGCGTACGGCTCTTCTTCTATGAGCGCCAGCATCGCCGCGGCCTGATACTTTGCCGGGAGCCCGCGGAATGCCGCTGCAATCTTTTCGCCAGTCTCGTGCGTGAGCGCGGCGTCGGGCTCGGCGGGCTTCGCGACGTCCTCGGGCAGCGGTTGGTCGTCGCGGGCGCGGTGCAGGTGGTCAATGGCCGCGTTCGTGGCGATGCGGCCCGCCCAGGCGCCGAAGTTTCCGTCGGGACGAAACCGCGCGTGCGCCCGATAGATTCGCCAGAACGTCTCCACGGTCAAATCCTCCGCTGCCGCAGGGTTTCGCACGATGCGCACGATCCAGCGATAGACCGTGCCCTGGAATTGCCGGAAAAGCGTCTCGAAGGCCTCCAGGTCGCCCCTGGCGAAACGCTCCTGCAATTCCATTTCAGCTTCTCTACTTGTGCTTACTCCTGGTTCCATGCGCAGGTTTCAGTTTATTCGAAGCCCGGGAGCAACGGGGCATTCGCTGCCTGAAGGAGGAGGCGTGGAAGAGCTTAGTGCCACAGAGCGAGCGGGGCTACTTCGTGCGATAGCTGGCTGCGAAGCCCGTCAGTTCGGTACGGTTCAGGTCCGAGGCGGCGCAGAAGGTCAAATCACTCTGCTGCCACCAGACGAGATTGTAGCCGCGGCGCTCAACCGAGGCGCCCGAGGGCGTGATGTCCGCAGCCGAAGGCCAGACAAAAACGTTGATGAAATGCCGGTTCCGCTGGAAAACGAGCGCCGCGGTCGGATGTCCCGCAACGTAGTCCAAACGGCCTCCGAGCAGCGGGAATCCTTCCGCCGCCAGATCGTGGACTGGAGGGGCGAAGTCCAGCTTGCCGTCGAACCAGGGCTTTATGGTGTGCTGGTCCGACGACGCGACATCCATCAGGTGTGAGCCTTGCATCGACCGGACGTGAGCCGAGACGATTTCTTCGGTCAGAAAGTTGATCGCGGAACGGCGCGCAGTCACAGCGGAGCCGATCCAAAGCGATACAAGTATCGCTGCGGCTGTGGCAGCAATGACAGGCCACCGCAAGTTTCGCGGCCCTGGGCGCAGGGCCGGCGCGATGGACGAAGCAAGCGGCCGTTCGGTGTGCGGCTGGCCACGGAGCACGGCGCGTATGCGCGATGCAAGCCCGGCAGGCGCGTGATGATAGGGGGCTGCGCTTCGTACCATCCGCTGCAAAGTCTTCTGACCGCTCGCTCCGCTCAGGCAGCGAGGGCATTCGCGAAGGTGTGCCTGCAATTCCCGGTCGTTAACCGCGTCGAGCTCGCCATCCAGGTGCGCGCCCAGCAGCGCTTGAGTGTGTTCGCAATTCATCGCCGGACTTCCTTCACGCCTCTCGCGCGCATTTCCTCGCGCAGACGTTCCCGTGCCCGCGCCAGCCGCGACATGACCGTGCCGATTGGGACGTCCGTCACTGCCGCGATCTCCTTGTAGGACATCTCTTCGAGTTCACGCATCACAATGGCCTCGCGATACTCCTCGGGCAGGGCCTCGAGAGCCGCCGTGAGCTGGCGGCTCTCCGCTTCCGCGAGCGCCAGCGATTCCGGGTCACTCGCCATCGCAAGCGGAGTGTGGATCTCTTCGTCGAACTCGGTGGCCTCTCCCACGGTCACGGCTCGGCGCAGCCGCGAAAAGCTCGTATTGCGCACGATGGCAAGCAGCCAGGCCTTGGCGGCTTGCCCGCGAAAGTTCGCATAAGCCTCGAACGCGCGCAAATAGGCCTCCTGCACCACCTCTTCCGCGTCCTGGTCGTTTCGTACGAGCCAGCGCGCCAGGTTGTACGCGGCGCCGAGATGAGGCAAAAACGTCTGCTCGAACCCTACGGTTCTATCGTCCCCGGGCACGTTCAGTTCGATTCTCCTGACCCGCCAAAAGATAGACGCGCGACAAGCGGTTCTTATTCCCAACATCCCGCCGCATCAAGTCCGGGAATATTTCGGTTACTCGGGCGTCTAGGTTTGTGACGCGCGAGGGCGCCCCTGCTGGCGATTTCCTGTGGGGCGCTCCCTCTGATGAGCCCGAGATGGGGAGACCGAAACGTGGCCGAAAAACCCAAAGACGTGATCGTGCACGATCATAATCGAGATGGTGTGGACCGACGCGGGTTTCTCACCTGCATGGCCTGGGCAGGCACTGGCCTGCTCTGCGTGATGAAGGGCGGTGTGCTTGAGTCCATTGCCATGGGGTCTGCACCCGAGCGTGCCGGCCGCGCGAAGGGGTCAGAACTCGCCTTCGTCCAAATCAGCGACAGTCACATGGGATTCAACAAAGCTGCCAATCCCGACGTCGCGGCGACGCTTCAAGTAGCCATTGACCGCATCAATGCGCTCTCCGTCGCGCCCGATTTCGTGCTCCACACCGGCGACATCACACACCTCTCGAAGACACAAGAATTCGATACCGTCGAGCAGATGCTCAAAGGCCTGCGGGCTGGCCCTGTGCATTTTGTCCCGGGCGAACACGACGTGTTGAGCGACAACGGCGCCGAATACCACAGCCGCTTCGGCAAAGGCTCGCTTGGCAACGGCTGGTACAGCTTCGACCAGAAGGGCGTTCACTTCCTAGGCTTGGTAAACGTGATGGATCTCAAGGCCGGCGGTCTGGGGCAGTTGGGCCATGAGCAATTGGCGTGGCTCGAGAATGACCTCCGCGGCCTGAAATCCAGCACCCCGATCGTGGTCTTTGCGCACATTCCCCTGTGGAGCGTCTATCCGGAATGGGGATGGGGAACCGATGATGCCGCACAAGCCCTCGGCCACCTGAAGCGATTCGGCAGTGTGACCGTTCTGAATGGCCACATCCATCAGACGCTCCAGAAGGTGGAGGGAAACGTGACGTTCCACACCGCGATGTCCACCGCATTCCCGCAACCCGCGCCGGGCACAGCGCCCTCACCGGGGCCCATGCTGGTTCCCGCAGGGAGGCTGCGGTCCGTTCTAGGTGTCACGGACGTGAAACTGGCAAAAGGAAGTCACGCGCTGGCCGTTGTGGATAGCACGCTCGATTCGACGTCCGCGAGCTGAAACCGGCAGAAGGAGAAATCGGCATGCGACGCATTTTCCCTCCCTCGGTGGTCCTGATCAGCCTCGCCCTGCTGCTTCTTACTGGTCAGACTTCTCGCCCTGTCCGCGCCGCAGGCGAGCAGCCTTCCAAGGCGGCGGTCACGATTGATAATTTCAATTTCACTCCCAGCACGATTACCGTTTCCGCCGGAACGACCGTGGTCTGGACGAACGAAGATGACGTGCCACACAACGTCACCAACCCCGATAAAGAGTTCAAGTCGCCCACACTCGATACCGACGACAAGTGGGCATACACCTTTAAGAAGCCTGGGACGTATGAGTACTACTGCACAATTCATCCGAAAATGACCGGAAGGGTCGTGGTGGAGTAGCGACAACGCTGTTCGACTCGGATACCGAATGAAATACTTCGATCCAAGGGCCATTCTTCTCGCAGGTCACGCGCAGCATATCGTGCTGGTGCATTTTCCGATCGCACTGCTCATTACCAGCCTGGCATTCGACATATGGGCCCGATACGGTGGCCACAAGATGCTGGCCCTAGCAGGAAAGTTTAATCTATACGCCGCGGCGTGGACTGCTCCGCTTGCCGCGGCAACGGGCCTGCTGGCCTGGCGATGGCAGGTCGACGGCGCACGGTTGAAAGGCGCGCTCCTGTTGCACTTGTGCGGCGGCTTGTTGGTGGCCGTACTGTGCTGTGCACTCGCTTGGTTTCGAGCACAACGCGGCGACCCTCGCCTGCCATCGAGCTATCTCGCTGCTACCTTCGCGGCTGTTGTTGTCGTGGCGTTGACGGCTCACCTGGGAGGAATCGTCAGCGGCGTAGTGACGCCGGGCCGTTGAGCGCCGCGCCCCCGCCAGGAGACAGCTCGGCTCTCGGACCCTCGCCTCCCGTCCGGAAGATGATACAAACGACGGGGAACTCTGCTCGATGCGCCGCACCTACATTGAGCTCGCTGTGCTGCTGAGCCTCGCCAGCCTGCTTTTGGCCTTTTGTCTCTCTGCGTCGGCGCGAGGGAGGGATGACCGTCCGTCCCGAGTCGCCGTGAGCATCGAGAATTATGCGTTCGCTCCCGATCCTGTGAGCATCACGGCCGGAACCACGGTGGTTTGGACGAATCGAGACGAGGTCGCGCACACGGTGGTGAGCGCCGACAAACTGTTCTCTTCGCCTGAGCTCGAGCCGAACGGTAGCTTCGAATTCACATTCAAGAAAGCGGGCACCTACGCTTATTTCTGCACCCTGCATCCGGAGATGAAAGGCAAAGCGATCGTCAAATGAAGGATAGGCGGAGATCCCGCGGCCCGGCGAAATCTTGCTCCCGGTTCCATTTCGAGCCGCCGCTTTCCTGGTCTATTCGGCAGTAACCAGGTGCACATACATGGATTGCAGGCCCACGCGTCCCGGCCCCGTGAACCGGTTCCAGACGAACTGCCCGGCGCTGGCGAAAAGTCCCGTGGAAAGTTTCTGGAACTGCGTTTCCATCTGGACGCTGCGGTCTTTGTAAATCCAGCCCCCGGGCTCGATGTCGATCGCCTCGCCCACGTTCAGCAACACCTCGAACACGTTGCCGTAGCCGTGCAGCCAGACGATCCCCTCGCCTTTATGTGCGGTAAACGTGTCGATGAAAAATCCCGTGCCGCCCATCAGCATGTTGGCCACGCCCTTGACGCGTGTGAACGTGTAGTCGAGCTGGTCGGTCGCGGCCAGAAACTGGTGCTCGCGCACATCGAGCGATTCGCCGTGCTTCATGTGCATGCCGAACACGTGACCGGCGCCATCGCGGCTGAACGCGATTCGGCCCGGGCCATGCGCCTCGGTCATGAAAATCGGCATTCCCGAGAGGATGCGTTTGAACGCTCCACTCAGCGACTTGACGCCGATGTTGGTGCGTGGATCCTTCCAAAGCAGGATGTGGTGCTCGAAATATACCGGTACCGTGGAAATCTCGACCGTCAGAACGGGCACCAGTTCGCCGTCCACGTGATAAGTGACTCCCGCAAACGTTTCGGCCTGCGCCGTTGTGGCTTTCAAGACCGGGGCGTAAGTCATGATGCCTCCTCGAATCGGTTTGGGCCGCCATTTCGCGCGGCGTGTGGCTCACAGAGCATACTCCGCCCGCAGCGGCGCGAGCAGAGACGAAAACGATTCCTCTAGAGCAGGGCGAACAGGTGGAAGGACCCGAATCCGATTGCGGCACCCACCAGAGCTCCCGCGAGCACATCGCTCAGGTAATGCATCCCCAGCAGCACTCGCGAGATCCCGATGCAGGACGCCACTAGGAACAGGCACGGCTCCGCGTGAGGGTAGAGGTGCCCAAGCGAGACGGCGATGGCGAAGGCCGTAATCGTGTGCCCGGACGGGAACGAAAACTGGTCCGGTGGCAGGATTGTGGCCCAGCAGTGGGGTTCCTGCTCGCACGGACGTGCACGGCGGCAAACATGCTTCACGCACTTGAAAAGCACGATGCCGGCGAGCGCCGCGAAGCTCGCGGTGGCCAGCGCGCGATAACGCTGATCCCCGCCGATGGTCAGGATCAGCCCGGCCATCGAGTACCACAGCCAGCCATCTCCCAACCGGGTGGACCAGATGGAAGCGATGCGCACCCACCGTGGCGCGCGCCAGCGATGTACGCGTCGCATCAGACGCGCGTCGCCCGAACCGATGTAGTGCAGCAGGGTGTGCGCTATCGCCACGCCAGCGCCTCCACAAAGCGGAATCGTTGCCGCGTCTCTCGCGCCCGCGTCGGCTGGGGCCGGCCCCGTTCGCGACGGCCCGCCAGGGCGCTCCAGCGCCGCGCAAATCCGAATTCGTGCAGCATCACGGC
>Ga0187782_10004200_pt1 | contig 10782 bp, 8 predicted proteins | sample 0715_SJ02_MP15_2_FD_132454 | JGI IMG/M metagenome (GOLD analysis project Ga0187782, IMG submission 132454) | Tropical peat soil microbial communities from peatlands in Department of Meta, Colombia - 0715_SJ02_MP15_20_MG | ecosystem: Environmental > Terrestrial > Soil > Wetlands > Peat | place...
CACGAGTACATGGAAATCGACGGCGGCGAGTTCGAGCGCAAAATTTTTGTGAAGCAGGATGCGGCGGCGCTGCTGGCGCGGGATATCGGCGCGAAATACTCTTACGACGCGAGGACTGAGGACGGCGCCGGAACGCAGGCCGAACACATCGCCATCGGAACGGCCACGGACCCCTACCAGCCGGCGGAGAAAGAGTACGGCGTTACGCGCGCGTGTCTCGAGGAGTTGGCAAAACGCGAGGGCCTGAGCGTTTCGATTATCACCAAGTCGAATCAGATTGTGCGCGATATTGACGTGCTCAAACGGGTCGCGAGCCGGTCGGCGCTGGCGATAAACATCACCATAACGACGCTGCGGCCGCGCTTGGCGCGATTGCTGGAGCCACGCGCGCCACAGCCGGACTTGAGGCTTGCAGCAGTGAAACAGCTGCGGGAAGCGGGATTGAACGTAGGAATTTCCGCTTCGCCGTTGCTGCCGGGAATCAACGAAGGCGAACTGGAGGCTATCGCGGCGGCAACCAAGGCAGCCGGGGCGCAGTGGTTCTTTTCCGGCGTGCTGTTCCTGATGCCATCGTCGGCGAAGCAGTTCTTGCCCTTTATCAGGGAGACGTTTCCGCGCCTGGCGAAGCAGTACGAGCAGTGGTATGCGAAGAACGCGTACCCGCCGGAAGAATTCCGCCAGAGAATCACGGAGCGCGTGCGGAAGATCCGCGAGAAATTTGGCTTCGCCTCACGCCCCTGGGAAGGCATGCGCGCCGTCGGTCGACCTGCGCAAATGAGTCTCGGCTGGGATGTTGGCGCCATTAGCGGCGACCTGCAGCGCATGCGCTCCTGCGCCACCGCCTAAGACTGCATCGAATTCGGGCCCCTATTCGTGCACGTGGAGCGGCGCGGTGAGCGGGGTTTCGTGGGACGAAGGCCCGACCAATATCTTGTAGTCGCCGGGGAGAAGCGAGAAAGCATCTTTCTTCTCGTCGAAGATCGACATATAGAGCGGGTTCAAAGGCAGCGTGACGGTTTTGGATTCGCCCGCGGCGAGCGGGATTCGTTCCCAGGCAACGAGGCGTTTGTAACTTTCGCCTGCTGCGGTAGGAAGCTGGACATAGACCTGGGCAATTTCCGCTCCGGAGCGCGAACCGGTGTTTTTCACCGAAAAAGTGACTTGGCGCTGCTGGTCGTCGACTTTCAGGCCGGAATAGCCGTACGTCGTATAGGAGAGGCCGAACCCGAACGGGAAGAGCGGCTGTTTGTTTTCCGCCTCGAACCATTTGTAACCGACTTTGGCGCCTTCAATGTAGTTCACATCAAGCGGAGGAAGCGGTACCCACGGCGGTCGATGCTCGGAGTTCGCCTTCAAAATCAAATCCATTCCCGGAATTCTCGGATGAGGCAAGTCCGCTTCGGCTTTTGCGAAGCTGACGGGGAGCTTGGCGGAAGGATTAACATCGCCAAAAAGAATATTGGAGATGGCTTGAGCGCCGCCAATGCCTGGATACCAGGCCGCGAGGATGGCCTTGACGTCCGCCAACCAAGGCATGGAAATGGTGCTGCCGGTCTCCAGGACAACGATGGTGTGGGGATTGGCAGCGGCAACGGCGCGCACCAAAGCATCCTGATTGTCGGGAAGAGTCAGGGTTTCGTTGTCGCGCCCTTCGCTCATGTACTGATTCACGAAAACAATGGCGATGTCGTACGACTTTGCGAAAGCGGCCGCCGCGGCGGGATCTTTTCCATCGTTGTAGTCCACTTTTGCCGACGGCGCTTTTTTGCGGATGTACTTTAGGGGCGAAGACGGGAAGTAAACGGGCACTTGCCATGCTGCAGAGCCGGGCTTCGGATCGATGGCGTTGCCGCCCGGCGGGTCGACTTGGGCAGAACCCCCGCCGGACAGAACCCCGACATCGGCGTGCGAACCAATCACCGCGATGGATTTCGAGCGAGCAGGGGACAACGGCAAAAGCGCTTCGTTCTTCAGCAGCACAATGCTTTCTTCCGCAATTTGCTGAGCGTCTTCCAGGCCGCGGAAGGGATCAACGACACGGCGCGGCATCGGGGGATAATCGATCACGCCAACGGCAAACATGCTGCGCAGAATGCGGTGGACCATATCGTCCAGCCGGGCTTGAGGAACTTCGCCGCTTTCGACGGCAGCCTTGAGCAGGACACCAAAGTAGCGATCCTCCGGCTGCTCCATGTCCAAACCGTTCTTGGCGGCCTTGACGGTGCTGTGGGTGCCGCCCCAATCGGACAACACCCAACCCTTGAAGCCGAACTCATTTTTCAAAACTTGGTTGAGCAGGTAATCGTTCTCGCAGGCCCAATCGCCATACATCTTGTTGTAGGAGCACATCACGCCGGCGGGATTGGCGATGCCGATGGCAATCTGGAAGGCGAGGAGATCACTTTCGCGCATTGCGCGCTTGTCGATAAGGATGTTGAAGGCGTTCCGGCCAGTCTCCTGGTCGTTAAGGGCGTAGTGCTTGATGTCGCCCATGACCTTCTGCGACTGCACTCCCTTAGCAAGATTGCCAACGATGCTGCCGGCCAAGACCGGGTCTTCCCCGGCATACTCCCAGGTGCGGCCGTTGCGCGGCTCGCGAGCGAGATCCACGCCGCCGCCGATGGACATGTTGAAACCCTGGTCGCGCAATTCTCTGCCGATCACCGAGCCGTAGAGGTTCGCGGCTTGCAGATCCCAGCTGGCGGCGAGCCCCAAGGTGGAAGGCAGAAGCGTGGAATAACGGCTTTGCAGAGCGCCGTGGCGCACGCCGACCGCGGAGTCCGCAAAGTTGATATCCGGAATGCCCAGCCGGTCAATGCCCTGAGTGTAGCCGACGCCGAGATTGGAACGAGCGGGGAGCGGAAGGCCGGGGAAGGAGACACCCCAGCCGGTGCCGTGAACGAGCTGGATCTTTTCATCCAGGGTCAACTGTTGAAGAAGAAGATCGGCGCGCTCATCGGGGGAGAGCGCTTGATTCATCCAGGAAGTGCTCTGGGATAAGTTCTGAGCCTGCTGCGCCGAGGCGGGGAGAAAAGCGACGAGAAACGCAGCAGCTGAAAAAAGAACAAACGCGTGTCTTGGCAGCTTTTGAAATGTCATGAGGCTCCTCGATCAGGGCGGCCGCTGAGGATCATGGTCACGATCGATCCCAAAAAGGGAACGGCGTCAGTATCTTCTGCAGAGGAAAGAACCGAGAGTTTGCACTGCGAGCGAGGGTTCCCTTGGGCATGCGGAAGCGCACCTTATGTCGCAAATACTATAGGGCAGATTCGCCGCGATTGTAAGTGCTGCAGAGAGCTGCAGTATCGGTGGGCGCACACTTACGGCACGATGATGCGCGACTCCTCACGCTTGAGTTCCTGGGCCCCGGGGAACTGGCCGCGCAGGAATTCGATGAAGCGTCGCGATCGAGACCGCCCGTTGGTACGCAGCAGGCCCATACGGAACAGAAACACGAGCAGCGGAAAAACTTCCGAATCCTTCACGGGGGTGAAGGAAGGTTGCGCGGAGCGCTGCTTGGCCTCGGTCAGAAAAGCGGAGAGGGCATCATACAGCTCGCGTTGCACCGGAATGACGGGCGGCTGCTCGTAGACAATGCCGGAGAGCAGTGTTTTATAGGTTTCGGCCAGAGCACGCAAAGCGGCGAGAACGTCCGTATCGGTCGCGGAAGGCTGGCTCGCGCAGCACTTGGCAATGGTGAAGGCGATAGCGGAAAGAAGTTGGGCATGCGTGTGAATAGTGTCTGAGGGAATTCGTACGTCGAGAAGCGGTGTATCCGCGGGAAGAGAGCGGGGATGCCGGTCCTCGTAGCGATGCGCGGAAACCAGGTAGCCGCAGTCCGACGGGCAATCGATGGTGATTTCCCGTTCCGTACCGCAGCAGACCGCGCAGATTTTCTCCGCCTTAGCTGGACAAAAGCGCCCCGCTTTGCGTTTCGTACAAATTGGACAAAACACCAACGATCCCCTGCCGAAGTGTAGGAAAACAGAATATCACGCCATGATGACTTTATCGTGGAAGCGCCGCGCGGCAATTACCAAAAGGAACGCACCCATCAGAAAGAGCACCAGCGCGTCGGACCAAAGGTGTGTCCAACCGGCGCCCCGGAGAATGATGCCGCGGGTGATGTTGATGAAATACGTCGCAGGAACGAAGTAGCTGATCACATAGAAGAGTTTGGGCATCGTTTCGCGCGGAAAAATGTAACCGGAGAAGAAGATGCTGGGGAGAATGGTGATAAAGGCAAGCTGCATGGCATGGGCCTGCGAGGTCGCCTTGCTAGAGATGAGAATGCCGAGGGAAAGCGAAACGAAAATGTAGGGCAAGGAAAGGAACGCCAGGAGGAAGACGCTGCCGTGAATGGGCACGGCAAACAGGAAGCGCATCGCACAGAGAATCATCGACAGTTCCAAAAAGCCGATGCCCAGGTAAGGGAGCAGTTTGCCCAAAAGCAGCCCCATGGGGCGCACCGGCGTGACGAAAAGCTGCTCGAGTGTGCCGCGCTCTTTTTCCCGCACGATGGAAAAAGCCGTAAGGAAGGTGGTGACGTTCAGAAGCAGCACGGCAGTCAACCCAGGGAGGAAGAAATTAGGAGAACGCGAGTCGGGATTGAACAGAATCTTGGGGCGCATGTCCACGGCAAATGCGGCGTCCGCGCTGGAAAGAACGCGCCGCAGGGATTCATCGAGGCCGATAGCGGTGGTGACATTGATGGCCTGCCCGGCGACGGAGGAATCCGAACCGTCAATGAGCACGAGCACCTGCGCGCTCATTCCGTGAAGCAGCTTGTCCGAGTAGTCGACGGGGATCTTGACGCCGACGCGGCACTTGCCGGAAATGATGGCGTCATTGAGGTCCTTGTCGTTGTTGACATAGCGGTAGATGTGAAAGGTGTCGGAGTTTTTGAGGCGGTCGAGAAGCTCGCGGCTTCCACGGCGTCCGTCGGCGTTGTACACCACGGTGTTGATCTGGCGAATGTTGGTGTCGATGCCATAGCCGAGCAGCAGCATTTGCATGATCGGGATGATCAGGGAAAAGAAAAGCGTGGAGAAATCACGGCGTACGTGCAGGGCTTCCTTATAAAAAACGGCGCCAAAACCACGCATGGGGTTAAGCACGGGAATTCTCCTGGGCGGCCTGATGGCGATAGGTCAGCTCGACGAAAACATCCTCCAGGCTGGGCGCCAGCGGCCGGATTTCGGCGACCCCAAGGTTGTGGCTCAGGAGCTGCGCGCGAAGATGCTCGAGGTCGAGGCTGTCATCGATCTGCGCGTGTATGGACTGCCCGAAGATCGTGGCGTTGCGCACGCCGCGAATGGTGCGCGCGACACGCAAGGCGCTGGTCACATGAGGCGCGGAAATCTCCACACGATACGTGCCGGCAGGATTTACTTCCGGGAGTTCGCGAAGCGCGTCGGGCGTGCCGTCCGCGATAACCTTGCCGAAATAAATGTACGCCACGTGGCTACAGCGTTCGGCTTCATCCATGTAGTGCGTGGTCACGAAAAAGGTGATGCCGTGGGCGGAAAGTTCGAATAGCAGATCCCAGAGTTGCCGCCGCGCGACCGGATCAATACCTGCGGTAGGCTCATCGAGGAAAATCAGTTTGGGTTCGTGGAGCATGGCGCAGCCGAGCGCCAAGCGTTGCTTCCAGCCGCCAGAGAGTTGCGCCGCGAGGCGATTCACATACGGACCCAGGCCATTGAGCTGGACGATTTCGTCCATGCGCCGGCGCAGCCGTTCGGCAGAAAGCCCGTAAATGCGGCCATAAAAGGTGAGGTTCTCCGTAACCGTCAGATCCGTGTACAGGCTGAAATTCTGGGACATATCCGATATTTTCACGAACACTTTCGGGATCCTCGCGAACATCGATCCCCTGAACTGTAGCGTCACCCGCGGTGAGCGGCAAAAGCCCCGTGAGCACCTTGATGACTGTGGTTTTGCCGCTGCCGTTAGGCCCAAGAAAGCCAAAGATCTCGCCTTTTTCGACGCGAAAGCTCACATCGTTCACGGCCGCGAACGTGCCGAATCGTCGCACCAGATGGCTGGCGATAATCGCAGGTTGGTCGGAGGCGCTCACGTTTCACGTATTCGAATCGAGTTTGACATCGGCAGCCATGCCGGCAAGAACCCGGTGCGAGGAGTCGTCGATACGAACCTTCACGCCAAATACCTGGTGTACGCGTTCTTCGCGAGTCTGCACATTGCGAGGAAGAAACTCGGCCTGCTGATTGATTTGTTCGACCACACCTTGAAAAACCTGGTTAGGAAAAGAATCGACGCGGATTTCCGCTTTTTGACCAACGTGAACGCGCCCGATTATGGTCTCCGGAATGTAGATGCGCACATAAATCTGATCGCGCTCGAGAAGCGTAGCAACAGGGGTGTTCGGAGGAATCAGGTCGCCGGGGCGGATGTCAAGAACTTCCACCGTGGCATTCGATGGCGCCAACACCTGACGCTCGCGGAAACGCGCTTCGTCATAGGCCAGAGCAGCGCGAGCCGCTTCTACGTCCTCGCGGCGATTCCCTCGCTCCAGTTTCTCCAGAGTCGCCTGGGTCTGATGGAAGCGCGCCTCGGCTGAAGCGATCTCTTCGGGGCGATAACCGCGCTTCAATTCGTCCAACTTGTGCTGCGCATTTTCCTTCTGCGCGACCGCCATTTTCCAGTTAGCTTCCGCGGTGTCACGCTGCTGCTTGGAGACCAGGTCCTTCTGCGCCAAGGCATCGTAGCGCTGGTAATCCAAATGGGTGCGCACTTCGTCGGCCGTGGCGCGGTCGAGGTCCGCTTGCGCCGCGTCGATATCTTCCTGGCGGTAGCCGTTTTTGCGCTGATCGTATTCCGCCTTGGCTTGCGCGGCGGCGGCGCGAGCTTCGGCGATTTCTTCGGGCCGGTAACCGCGCTCAGCTTTCTCCGCATTGGCACGCGATTGCTCCAAAGACGCGAGCAACTCCTTGTCATCAAAAGTGATCAGCACCTGCCCGGCCTGCACGGTATCACCTTCGCGCACCAGCACTTTGTCGATGCGCCCGCCCACTTTAGAGCCTACGCGAATGTCCCGCGCTTCTACCGTGCCGGAACCTTGCAGCCCGCTGTCGTGCCGGAACCAGCCCATCGAATAAGCGGCCACGGTGATGACCGCCAGCACGATGACAGGGACAATCAGGCGTTTCGGTTTCATAAAAGCATTCCTTCACATGAACAATGGAACTACGGGCGGCGCCCCGGAAAGGTTACGCGGCGCCAGACCGTTCCAGATGATTTCGAACGCGGAATCTATGCGCGACTGAAGAGTGTTGTCGCCGTACAGCGACCAGAACAGCAGCGTGCCAAAAATTAATTGCCGGAAGACCTGGCCAACTTCAGCAGGCGGAAGGTCGCTGCGGATTTCCCCGCGCTCCTGCCCCAGCTTGATCATCTCCGTGTGCAATTCCAGCACGCGAGCCTGCAGATCCATCATGGCCCGGCGGACATCAGTGTTGGAGATAAACGCCTGCAGAAGAGCACGGATGAGGTCCGGATTGCGCGAAGGCTCCGCGGTCATGAGCGTTGCCAGGGAGCGGTAAAACTCCGGCAGCGGTTCGTAGGTTTTGCGAGCCTCCTCGACCGCAGAGCGAAAACGCGCCAGTTGCATCTCCCCGAAGGCGACCAGAATGTGGTCCTTGCTCGGAAAATAGTTGAAGAAGGTACCCTTGCCGACGTCAGCGCCGTTGGTGATGTCTTCCACAGTCGTTTCGGCAAAGCCCTTTTGCGCGAAAAGATCAAGAGCAGCGCGGAGGATGCGGCTGCGCAGTTCAGTGCTGCGGCGGGAGCGCCGGTCGGCGGAGGGCGAAACAAGAGAAGATGGCATCTCTGATGACCTAAATTCATATATGACTATAAGTCATACAAGCCTGGAGGTCAACAAGAAAATTATATGTCTATTCTAAGTTATTATAAATAGTGTACTTATATTTCTTTTCCGGAGGAAAGATTCTTGGGCGACTTCTTGTTTAGATACGAGATGAGCTTCTGGGCGGACGCGGGAACGGCCACTGCGCCTTTGAAGACGATGTCCTGAGCGGTGAGATCCTTGTGGTAGAGCTTGTAGTTGGAGCTGTTATCGGGACGCACTGTCGATCCAGCCAAGGAGATTCCCGCAAAAAGGCCGCGAGCGCGGGAGTAAGAGAGGATCTCCGCACGCATGGTCACGTCCGTGGCGGCTTCCGCGTTGCGGCCCTTCGGTCCCGCCGCCGCCGAAGCATCGACGCCAAGCTTTACCTTATTGCTAAGAATCGCTCTGGCGCCGCGCGGGTTCATGACCAGGAGGACGAAGTCGGTGGCTTGTCCTCCGATCTGGAAACCGAAACTCCCGCCTTCGAGAGCCATCATTGCCGGTGCGCTCCAGGGACCGTTGAATGCTTCTCCAGTACGGCAAGTCATCGCTCCGCGGCCGTAGCTGCCGCCCACGACGAAAGCAGCCTTAACCACCGAAGGGTAGACAATAACGCAATAAGTCTTGTCGATGAGGTCCTGCGGGATGTCATCGGGGATGTCCATGATTTCCTGCAGAACCAGGCCGCAATTCTCCAGCCGCGAGTTCTGCTTCTTGTCATCGGCTGTCAGCGGCGGCGCAACCAGCGCGAGGCCCAAAACAAAAGGAATCAACTTTTTCATTCGTATCACCTTAGCGTAACTCTTGGGTACCGGGTATCGATGCAAACCGGTCTGGGTGGCTGAAACAGCGGGCTGAGTTCGCCATGAAACACCGCGCCCTCGTTTATCCCGGGCTATTGGCGAGAGGAGCCCCCGCAGACTTTCGAATATACTTGCAGTTCAGGGATTTTGCCAACAGAGGAATTATGGGAGCCACGCAGCGACGAGTCTTGCCAGGCATGTTATGGCTGGGTTTTGCCGCTTGCGCCGCTGGATTTGCGGGCGACGCCTGGGCACAGGCAAGCGCCAGCGTGACGGCAGCCGAGGCGCCGAAGGAAGCGCCCTCAGTGCCGTCGACTGCGGCGTTGCGCTTCGCGGACCGCGCGGAACGTCTGGTGCAGGCTGCGCCCGTGGACAAAGGCGAATGGGGTTTGCTGGTAGTCGATGCAGCTACTGGAGAGAAGCTATACGAAAAGAACGCGGACAAATATTTTGTGCCCGCCTCCAACATGAAGCTGCTGACTACCGCGCTAGCTCTGGACAAACTCGGTCCGGAGTACCGATTCCGGACCACCGTGGAAGCGCATGGCAAATTGAGCAAGAACGGAAAGCTGGCCGGCGATCTCATCCTGGTGGGGCGCGGCGATCCGAATCTCTCCAACCGCAAGCATCCCTTCGACACCAAGGAGGAGTTTGACGGCCCGCCGGAAAAGGTGCTCGCGGAACTTGCGGACGCTGTGGTTGCACGCGGCGTTAAGAAGATCTCCGGGGATATCATCGGAGACGACAGTTACTTTCCGCGCGAGCGCTACCCGGACGGTTGGGAAATTGACGATATAGTTTGGGAATACGGCGCGGCAATTTCGGCGCTGGTCGTGGACGACAACACCGCGACGCTGGTACTCACCCCTGGACAGAACAGCGGAGACGCGGTTACGGCAGAACTGCGGCCGCACATTCAGGAATTCGTCGTCAAAAACGAGGTCCTGACCGTAGCCCCGAAGGAAAAGGCGGACCTGCGGCTGACGCGCGAGCCGGGCTCCGACACCGTCGTGGTGAGCGGGACCTTGCCCTCCAAAAGCGACCCGCGCAAGCTGGTGTTGGCCATCCAGGAACCCGCGGAACATGCCGCAACGTTGTTGGCGCGCTTACTCACAGAGCGCGGCGTGAAATGGCGCGGAAAAATCCGCGCGCAACACGACCCGGACCCCGCCGAGGCGACGCGCACGGTGCTTGCGGAGCACGTTTCCATTCGCCTGGGCGATTCCATCAAATTGGTGAACAAGATTAGCCAGAACTTGCATACAGAGGTGTTGCTGCGTGCGGCGGCGCGCCTGGATGGCCGCTGGAACGATCCCGAAGATTTGCTGCAATTTCCGAAGGCATTCTATGCCAAGGCGGGAATCGCGCCCGATGATGTCGTGCAGTCGGACGGGTCCGGATTATCACGGCACGATCTGGTCACCCCGCGCGCTTTTGTGGCGCTGCTCGAGTATGCGCAAAAACAGCCGTGGTTCCCGGAGTACTACGCGTCGTTGCCGGTGGCGGGCATGGACGGAACGTTGAACGAGCGCATGAAGGACTCACCGATTACTGGCCGGGTGCATGCGAAAACGGGATCCGTGGCGCATGTGCGCGCGCTTTCCGGCTATGCGGAAACGCCGGGCGGAAGAAAGCTGATTTTTTCGTTTTTGAGCAACAACCAGTTTGGGAAGAATCATGAAGTCCACGATACGTTGGACGGCTTGTGTTTGGCGATGCTGGAAGAATTTGACGTGAAGGACGGGACGAAGGAGGCGACGAAGTAACAAGAGGCCTGCGATGGGAGAGAAGATTATTACCGTCTTTGGCAGTTCGCGGCCGGGCGTCGGAGATGCCGATTACGAGGAAGCTCGGGCATTGGGCAATGCGCTGGCGCAGCGCGGGTTTGCGGTTTGTACCGGCGGATACGGTGGCGTGATGGAAGCGGCATCGCGGGGTGCGAAGGACGCCGGAGGAAAGACCTACGGGGTAACCGCGGAGTTTTTCGGCCGCCGCGCGAACCAATGGGTGGACGTGGAAGTGCGGAAGAAGACGTGGGCCGAGCGCCTATTCGAACTGATCGAGATAGGTGATGGGTTTGTGGCCTGCAAGGGAGGAACGGGTACG
>Ga0187782_10004202_pt1 | contig 10779 bp, 10 predicted proteins | sample 0715_SJ02_MP15_2_FD_132454 | JGI IMG/M metagenome (GOLD analysis project Ga0187782, IMG submission 132454) | Tropical peat soil microbial communities from peatlands in Department of Meta, Colombia - 0715_SJ02_MP15_20_MG | ecosystem: Environmental > Terrestrial > Soil > Wetlands > Peat | place...
CGCCCACGAAGCCGGAATTCATCAGGACGGCATGCTGAAGAATCCGCTCACCTACGAGATCATGACGCCGAGGTCGGTGGGCGTGCCAGATTCCAAGCTCGTTCTGGGCAAACATTCAGGACGTCACGCGCTGGGCATCCGGTGCGAGCAACTCGGCTACCAATTTGACCGGCGCGCGCTGGATGACGTTTACCGCCGCTTTGTCCGCTTGGCCGACAAGATCAAGCATGTGGAAGATCATCATCTGCTCGAGCTGATCCGCGACACGCACAAGCCAGCGGCTTCAGCTACGCCGCTGATCGAGCCGCCTCCCGCGGCCAAGGCAGCGGACGCGCACAGCCTGACAGTAAGTGTCCCTGAGCCCGAGCCGCAGAAGCCGTTCCCTGTGGCGCCGGCTACGAATCCGTTCGGCGCGCCTCTGCCGGCTCACGCCGATCCCCACCAGGAACAGACGCAGCAGGAAGACTATTTGTGGGGTGTGTAGGCGATTTGGCGATTGAGTGATTTGGTAATTGAGTGATTGTGTAATTCAGGAGCAGTCAGCACACTTAATTCTTTCTTTTCGAGTAAGATTACTGCGTCCAAAATCCCCCAATTACTCAATTCCACAATTACTCAATCAAACGCATGCTCCTGAACCTCACCATTCTTCCCGGCGACGGCATCGGCCCGGAAGTCACCGAGGAGGCCGTGCTCGTCCTGCAAACCGTGGCCGACGCTTTCGGCCACCAAATACAACTTCAGCGCAAGCCCATCGGCGGGGCGGCACTCACCGCGGCCAACGATCCTCTGCCGCCCGACACCCTGCGGGCCTGCCTTACCTCGTCGGCGGTGCTCCTCGGAGCCGTGGGAAGTCCGGCTTTCGATCACAATCCAGTTCATCTTCGGCCCGAAGCCGGACTACTGCGTCTCCGCCGGGAGCTCGGGGCATATGCCAACCTGCGACCGGCCATTCTGTTTCCCGCGCTGGAAGACAGTTCTCCTTTGCGGCCGGAAATCGTGCGCGGAACCGACATCATGATCGTCCGCGAGTTGCTTGGAGGCCTCTACTTCGGCCAGCCGCGGTCCATTTCCGCAACCTCGGAAGGCGCTCCCGGCTCGCGGGTCGCAATCAACACGATGCGCTACAGCGAACCAGAAGTCGAGCGCATCGCCCGCGTGGCTTTCGAGCTTGCCATGAAGCGCAGGCGCAAGGTTCTCTCCGTGGATAAGGCGAACGTGCTCGAATGTTCGCGGCTTTGGCGGGAGGTGGTCACGCGAGTGGGGAAGGATTATCCCGACGTGAACCTTCGCCACCAGTACGTAGACTCGGCCGCGATGCTGCTGGTCCAGCGGCCCACCGATTTCGACGTAGTGCTCACCGAGAACATGTTTGGCGACATTCTTTCAGATCAAGCAGGCGGCGTCGTGGGCTCGCTCGGACTTCTGGCCTCGGCGAGCATCGGAGGCCCGGTTGGGCTGTATGAGCCGGTGCACGGCTCCGCGCCGGACATCGCCGGAAAAGGAATTGCCAATCCTCTCGGGACGATTTTGTCAGCCGCGATGCTGCTGCGGCATTCGTTCAGCCTGGAGGGGGAGGCTGCCTGTATCGAGAATGCAGTTTCGACGGTCCTCGCAAAGGGGGCGCGCACTGCCGATCTAGCCGGCAAAGCACATTCTGCGATCTCAACCGCTGAAATGGGGCGCCGCGTGGTGGAGGCCGCGAAAACCGCGGCCAGTGCGATCTAGGGCCGGACCGGTAAGAAATGCTCTAACTTCGCGGCCCATCGCCATTCGGCAGCGTTTTCGCGGCGTGGCCTGCGGCCGTTCCGCCCCCGCTGTACTTTCCTGTCAGTTCGCTCCAGCGGATATGCAGCATCTCGAAAAACATGCGCGAGCCATCGATCAAAGGATGGATGCGGGTCCCGCCACTGTGTCCCCAGAGCACCGGCACTTCCTCCACGCGAAAGCCGAACTTGCTCGCCAGGAACAGAATCTCGGGATCGAACGCCCAGCGTTCAATTCTCTGCAGAGGAAAGATCGCCCGAACCGCCGTCTGCTTGAACGCCTTAAAACCGCACTGCGTGTCCTTAAATTGCAACCCGAGAGTTAGGCGGAGCAAGAGGTTGAAGATCCGCCCGAGAAGCTGGCGGTAAAGTGGCTGTCGGCGAGTCTGGGTCTCCGCGCGCAGCCAGCGGGAGCCGATGGCGATGTCCGCGCCGGCCTCGATTGCCTGCAGAAGCTTTCCGGCTTCCTCGATCGGAGACGACAAGTCGGCATCGCTGAATAAAGCAATCCGTCCGCGTGCGTTGAGCATTCCATTGCGCACGCTATATCCCTTGCCTCGGTTGCCTAGGTTCTCGACCAAATGCACCGCCGGGTCTTTTGTGGCGAAGGCCCGAACGATGTCAGCCGTGTTATCACGGGAGCCATCGTTGACGACGATGACTTCCGCATCCCAGCGCTGTGCGTGCACGTACGCGAGCACTTTCTCCAGCGTCGCGCCCAGACGTGCGCTCTCGTTATGGGCGGGAATCACGATGCTGTGGGTGGGCTCCAACGGCAAGACTCGCCTCCCGGCCGGCTCCGCGGACTGCGAGATTTCGCTTAGATGCAGAAAACGTTCCCGCCTATTGTACTGTCGCGCCGCCCACTGCAGAACCCCATCGCAGAGCGAAGATCTGACATCAAAACAACCAACAGAACCCAAGACTCTAGCGCTGCGCGTAATATCCTGTTCGAGTTCGGGCGGTAAGTCTGGATTTCCCCATTTTCACCTGAAGAGTGTGATACTCATTGGGATGGTCAGCCCGCGGCGACTCAAACGAGAGAGTGTAGAAAACTTTTGCATCGAGCAAGCAACTGGTCATCGACCTGACGAGGTCGTTGGCCGAATTCAGAACCCGCCCTCCGCTCTGCAGGGCGAGAACCTGCAGGGCGAGATTCCCGCCCTGGACTTGATTGGCGGAAGAGACCCCCTTGAGGAAGTTCCCGTAGTAAAAAGTCTGGGTGCTGCCCGCATCCGCCATGCCCAGCGGGTCGATGTCGTAAAGCGTGACGCGAGATTGACGCAGTTCCGTCGACAGGCGGACGACGGTCTTGAACAGTGACTCCTGATCCTTCTCGGTGGGTACGGCATCCGGCCCGGAGATCAGGGGCCATCCCGGACTGACCCAGACCACCAGCGTTCGGCCCGGGCGGTTTGCAGCAGCGCCGGCAAGTTTTTCCAGAGTGTTGATAGAAATTTGAGTGCGATCCACCGCGCCATAGAATCCCTGAGATCTGCCGATGATGCGCAGTTTGCCCCGGTTGGAATTGAGGGCAACGGCCAGCGCGTTTCCGTCGCGAGTGGTCAGCGATTGCTCGGCCGATGTGTCGGTCAAGAAGATCAGCGACGTGGGAACAGGAAGTTGGCCGTCGTCGCGACGGAGAAATTTCTCCAGTTGGATTCGGCCATTGCTGACCGCCTGGAACGGGGTGTTCACCGCATCGATGAGCAAAATGACCTGGGTAGGATAGGCTGCTTGGCCGGGGGCGTCGTTGGCGCGGAACGACAGAATAGCCTGTGGCTGTTTGTCGTCGAGAACCGTGAAATCCTGCTGCTGCAGCCCGGAAACAGGTTTGCCGGATTTGTCGGTGACGACTACGTCGAGCCAAACGCGGCGATCAGGGCCGGTTGGTGGCGGGACGGCTGCCTGCTGCGCGAATCCCGCGACAATGAAACAGGAGAGGAAAAGAGCGGTGGTGTATCGGGACCGAACGCGCATACTTCCCCCGCATCATGTTACAACGGCGAATGGCACTACGCCACCTGGCGTCTCTGCACAAGCATCGCAAAGTATTCTGCTACCAGTTCCTTGTCCCACAATCCCCGGCTGGCTTCCTCGCGCATCGTCTGCGCGGCTTGCTCATGGGTAAGGGCAGGCTTGTAGGAACGGGCGGTGCGAAGGGCATCGTAAACATCCACGACTTGCAGGACCCGCGGAAGAAGCGGAATCTCCGATGCGGTCAGCCCGTCAGGATAGCCCGAGCCGTCGGAATGCTCATGATGGTGACGGATGATCGGAAGCACTAGCCGCAGAGAACGCAATGGTCTGCAAATGCTTTCGCCGGTAATAGGATGGCGCTTCATGACCTCCCATTCTGCTGGAGTGAGGTCGCTGCCTTTTCTCAGGATTTCGTCAGGGACTGCGATCTTGCCTAGATCATGCAGGTATCCGCCACGCTTCAGGGCGATTATGGAGTCTTCGTCCATACCGAGATGGCGGCCCAGGTCAGCGGCGCGCGACGATAGCCGCTCGCAGTGGCCCTCGGTGTAAGGGTCGCGGCCCTCGACGATTAATCCCAGTGTGCACAGAACTGAGTCCGCCGTCTCTAGTTCGTCGGTAAATTCTTTTAGTCGCAGAAGGGATTTCACGCGCGCGATTAGCTCTTCCGCCAGCACCGGCTTATTCAGGAAGTCATCCGCACCCGCCTCGATGCCGCGCACTTTGTCGCTGCTGTCGCTGAGCCCGGTAATCAGGACAAAAGGAATCAGGCGCGTAGCCGGATTTTCTTTCATGCTGCGGCAGAGTTCATAGCCGGACCTGCCCGGCATCATCACATCGGAAAGAACCAGGTCGGGCGCTTGACGCCGAATCTCGGCCTCAGCCTGCTCAACATTGGCCGCAGTGACCACGTCGTATCCGCGAATCGTCAGTAGCTGACTCATCAGGCCCGCGATGCTGGGCTGGTCGTCAACTACAAGAATGCGCGGCGCCCGACGCCTTGGTAGAAGATCACCCATGTCTTGATCAGAAGCCTCTTTTTCCCTTCGGCGTTGCTCGCCTGTGGGTAAGTCACCCCAGGCGGAAAGAGACGAGGCGAACCCCTCCACCGCGAAATCGTTTTCTCAACCTTGATTCTACCGCCATTTTGCCGTTGTCGCCGATCCAGACCATCAATTGCAATCACGCACATTACCTCGTGCACCACAGATTTCCCGTTTTGGTACTTCTCGACCGCGGCTTGTGACCGGAAACCTTGCTTTGGAATCTCTTCCTGCCTACCCTCGCCTTATGCGGCCAATTCTGCGCCTGTGGCTCGTTGTTGTACTGTTTTGTGCAGTTCTGCACTCGGGCGTCGCGCACGCAGCCACTAAAACCCATGTGATCACGTTCGGCAAGTGGACCTCTGTGCCGTGGCTTCCGGCATCGACCGGGCAGGATAAACCCCTGACCCTCAAAGTCCGCGCCCTCGTGGTGGATGGGCGCGTCAAAGAGTATGTAATCGGTGCGCCCCACGAAGTAACAGATCGCCTGTTCGTGGTGCGGCGCGCCTTTCGTGTTAATGACAGTCTTCCCGAGGAATCGGTCGCGCGTTGGCAGTGGGAACGCGGCGGCTGGCTGTTGGTGGACCGCGTGACTGGCAGGGTTTCCCCAATCAACCTTCCCGAATTTGACGCTTTGTTCTCCCCCGCGAGCTGGTATCGGGATTATGTTGCGTACTGCGGACTTTCGGACGACGGGAAGAAGATTTCCGCCGTCGTGGCACAAGTTGGCCGGCGCAAGCCCGTGCTGAAGAAGGCGCTAGCTGTCGATGGCTTGCCGGAGGACGCCGCTCCCGACTCCGCCTGCCCGGCGCCATCGTGGCAACGCGACCCGGCGCGGGTTAGCTTTCAGCCGCCCGGTGGAGCGAAAGAGACGTTCGTTATCAGGGGGCATGTGGTGGATGTGGTGAACGACGCGGAAGAGGAGGAGGAAGCCAAGTAATCGGAGGGAGGATTGTAGACGTCGTCCCGAACATAGACGCATCTTGCACCGTCTTTATATACTCACTCCATGCCAGAAGCGCTATTTGAGCGTCTACACAAGGAGATTTCAGAGACCCAGCAAAGGAGGGAAAAGCTTCAGTTGTTGAAGATTGCATTTGTCTCAGCGCTTCTTGGCTTTGGAGGAAGTGACTTCAAACAGATTGGTTCGCTGTATCAAGCCCTATACGTAGTTCCCCTTTTTACTACCTTCTTCGACCTGCTGATCATCGGTGAACATTTTTCCGTCAGGCGGGTGGGGACGTTTCTCCGTCTGTGCTCTCCCAATGATTCGGAAAGAGTTTACGAGAGTTTTGTGGGCAAGAATCGTGACGTGTTCTTCAAACTGGGATCGGTAGGTTTCACTCTGATCTCGTACTTTGCTGCCGTTGTACTGCTCTGGAGATCAAAACACTTTCGTCATTGGCTTGAATGGGTTTGGTTTGTGGTTCTATTCCTCATATTCGCGTTATCCAATTGGTACGGAGGGCGCCGCTTGAGGAAGCTCGATCAGCTTTCTCAGATAAGCTAGAGCTGGGGACTTTTCATTTATCAGTCTCCCGCCGCCTCCACCGCCGGCAGTTCCTCGGCGACGGTCCTTTCTTTCACTTGGGCGCTCGTGACCAGAATGACCGACAGCACCACAATCGCGCTTCCCACCAGAATGAAGCGGTCCACGCGCTCCTGCAGAATCAGCCAGCCGAGAAACACGGCGACGACCGGGTTGACATAGGCATAGGTCGAGACTTTCGAGGTGGGGACATGCTCCAGCAGCCAAATGTAAGCTGTGTAGCCGATCCAGGAGCCGCACACAACCAAATACAGTGTGGCGCCGAGGCCGCGTGCGGTCCAGACGACGTGAGACAGGTCGCGGTTGAGCAACGCAAACAGAAAATTTCCCGCTCCGGCCGCAGTCATCTGCCAACCGGTGGCGCTGAACACGTCCATGCCGCCTTGCCATTTCTTCGCAAGCACCGATCCCAGTGCCCAACTAAACGATCCGCCGATCAGGCTGATGGAGGCCCAAAACTCGCGGCGGCCGAGTGCCGTGGTCGCTCGCAACTGCGGCCAGACCAGAACAAGTAGCCCTAGAATTCCTAGAGCCAGGCCAGCTTTGCCGCGCCGCGAAATGTGATGATCGCCGAGCAGCAGGGAATCGAGCACTAGAAACCACAAAGGCGTAACGGCGAGAATCAGCGCGGCCAAACCAGACGGAACCGAAAGCTCGGCATAAGAAAGCGTGAGGTTGCCGCCCATGAGCAGAAGCAGGCCCGCGACCGCAGCCAACGCGATCTGGCGCGGCGAATACAGAATCTTCCGTCCGGTAGCCGCACACACGCCCAGCATGACCACCCCGGCTACAGAAAACCGCAGGGCGCACATCAACGCCGGAGGGATGGTCTGCACCGCGATGTCGATGGCCAGATAGGTCGAGCCCCAGAACAGGTACACGAGGGCGAAAGAAAAAACCACCATCCACCGCCTTGGGCGCTGCTTCTGGTTCATGGTTGGAAAAAGCAGAGAAGTTAAAAGATATCAGACGAATCGAGCGGAAGGCTGGATTCTAAAGCCGGCGCTAGGGTCGTGCTTCTGCTGGAATGGCAACCGGGCATTTGTCTGTCTTGCGGAAATCGAACACGATGTCCACCCACCCGTTCTGTTCGTCTATCCTGTTTTGACCAACAGTCGGGTCATCGGTAGCAGCGTCCGGGAACATCCGAACGGAGCGGACCCACGCGTCGGGCGTATAGACGTCGCCCGCCTGCAGCGCGAGTTCTCTCAGGACTCGAGATTTCGCCTCCGGGTCCAAGCCAAGAACGTCCACCCTTCGGACTCGGAACTGCCTGCCCTCATCTACATCCACTGTCAGATCCGCAGTCGTGTTGTCGCTGTCGAGTTCGGTATTCGGTAGGGCTGTGAAGTTGATATACCCTTGCGAGCCATACAAACGCCGAAGTGCCTGCAGACCCTCGGCAATTCTCACTCGGCTGAAAATTTCGCCGCGCTGGATGGAAAAGACATCACGCAACTGCGGTTCCGAAAACACAGTCGCGTGAACGATATTCAGATCGGCAAGGCGATACTGCTGGCCTGCCTCCTGGGCCTGAATGACGATGTCGTAGCGCCCGGCGTCTGCCACAACTGGTACTGCTTTGGCAACGACTTGAACCTCGAAATAGCCTTGGTCTTGGTACGCCCCACGAACCCGCTCAGCACTCGCGTCAGCCAAGCGAGAAATGCTTCCTCCCTCCGCGGCATCAAAGGAAAACGTGTCGTCGTGCACTGCTCTGGCGATCTCCTGCCGCTTCTCCTCTGGGAGCAGCTGTGCGTTCTTGAAGATCACTCGGCGGATGGGTACCTTGACGGCGGGTGCAGTCTGCGCTTCAGGCGGACAGTTCTGCGCCGTTAGAGAACCGACCCAGAAGAGAACGCATGCGGCAGATGGGAGGCGAGACATCATGAACAATGCTTCCTGTGTAAATTATATGTCTATTAGTTACCAAAGGGGGTTCCGCGCCCCACCGCTAACCACTATAATGGGATTGAAAATGTTGATGGCTCACGATGCTGCACCGGAATTCCAATTCGCCTCTCCCGCACGCACAATCGGCCGAATGCTGGCTGCATTCTCTGGTGTGCCCGCGGCGCTATCGGGCCAATCTGCCGTCGCGCCTGCGTCCCAACCTGTTCGGTAGCGATTAACTGCTTCCTCCACCTGATCTTGCCTCGGTTCTGTTCCTCTAGAACTGGCATGCTTCAACCAAAGCTGCCCGAGGCTGGGTTTCACCGACCGCTGGCCACTAACCGCTGGCTGCTGCACTACGGAGGATTCCATGGCTATCGAAACAATGACTTCCAAAACGATCTTCGGTCCCAAAATCAAGACCGCCCTGCCCGGTCCCAACGCCAAGCGCGTGCTCGAGGGCGATCAGAAGTATATTTCGCCGTCTTATACCCGCTCGTATCCGCTGGTGGCTAAGAGCGGACGCGGCATCGTCGTCACCGACGTTGACGGCAACGAGTTCTTCGACTTCTCCGCCGGCATCGCCGTGACCTCATCCGGCCACTGCCATCCTGACGTGGTCGCCGCCATTCAAAAGCAGGCCGCCCAGCTGATTCACATGTCGGGCACGGATTTCTACTACGAAAGCATGGTGGAACTCGCCAACTGGCTGTCGAAGATTGCGCCAATGGGCGGCCCGCACCGCGTCTACTACGGGAATTCCGGCGCCGAAGCGATCGAGTGCGCGCTCAAGCTGGCGCGCTATCACACCAAGCGCCAGAATGTGATCGCGTTCTATGGAGCCTTTCACGGCCGTACCATGGGGGCGCTCTCGCTGACCGCGTCAAAGCCGCAGCAGCGCCGGCGATTCGGCCCGCTCGTTCCAGGGGTAACGCACGTCCGTTTTCCCGATGTATACCGCGGCTGCACGGGCGGCGCCAAAGAAGCTGACAACTTCGCTCTGGGCTGTGCCCGCTTCATCGAAGAAAAGCTTTTCAAGACCGCGCTCCCGCCCGAAGAAGTCGCAGCCATCTTCGTCGAACCGATTCAGGGCGAGGGTGGATACGTCGTCGCACCAACCATTTTCATGCAGGAGTTGCGGCACATCTGCGATCGTCACGGCATCCTGCTGGTCGTCGATGAAGTGCAGAGCGGCGTGGGACGCACCGGCAAGTGGTGGGCGGTAGAGCACTCCGGCATCGAGCCTGACATCGTCTGTATGGCGAAGGGAATTGCCTCCGGCATGCCGCTCGGCGTCACCGTGGCTCGCGCCGAAATCATGGACTGGGTGCCTGGCTCGCACGCTTCCACGTTTGGCGGAAATCCTGTGGCGATCGCTGCTGCACTGGCTACGCTGGATGTAATCGAAAGAGAACACCTCATCGAGAATTCGGCCAGCGTGGGCGGCCACATCCTGAATCGCATGGCCGACTGGCCTTCGAAGCTGAAGCTGGTGGGCGATGTGCGCGGCCGCGGCTTGATGATCGGGGTCGAAATCGTCAAAGACAAGGAAACGAAGGAACACGCCGGCGCAGAGCGCGACCGCATAGTTGAGAAGGCGTTTGAACAGGGCGTGCTATTCCTTGGCTGCGGGCCAAGCACGATCCGGCTATGTCCACCGCTGGTGGTCACCAAAGAAGAAGCCGACGTCGCCCTGGACGTGCTGGAAGAGTGCATTGCTGCAGTCGGCAGAGGAGCGTGACAGGGAGTTTGCGAGTGGGCACAAAGGCGGAGACCTCGGGCTCCGCCTTTTTTCAATGGGGAAGTCGCGAGCCATCGATTCCCCCTTTGGGAAAAACTTCCTTCGAGTGACAAGAATGTGAGCTACATCACATCGTTGCCACTCCCGTCCGGATACGCTAAGCACGAATCCCTATGCTTCCCCCCAGTTGTACCAGGGCGGTCATCCGTACTCTGGATTGGGTTGCAGCGCACACGCTACCAACGGACCGCAGACCGCAATACCAGCGAGTAGGCACGCGCGGCGAGGAAGAGGCCTACTTCTACCTGCGCAAGCTGGGTTATGTGGTCGTGGCGCGGAATTTTCGCACGCCGCGCTGTCATGGGGAAATCGATCTGATCGGCTGGGATCATGATGTTCTTTGTTTCATTGAAGTTAAGACGCGAACATCGCGGGATGTGAAGCCTCCCGAAGCAGCTGTGGACCGGCATAAGCGACGCGAAGTGGCGGCAGTGGCACGCGAATACCTGCGCCGTTTCCCACCATCGTGCCAGTGGAGATTCGATATTGTCAGCGTATACTATGAGAGTCTTACATCCCTCCCGCAGATCGAAGTCTTTCGCAATGCCTCCTTAGGGGAGTAAAATCAAAAGTTTTGCGCTGTATTGCGGAAAGGATTCAGTAAGTGCCGGAGCTCAGAAAAGACCCAATTGTAGGCCGCTGGGTAATTATCTCGACCGACCGCGCCAAGCGCCCCACCGATTTCGTCCGCGAAAACATGAAAATCAAAGGGGGATTCTGCCCCTTCTGTTACGGGAACGAGAGCAA
>Ga0187782_10004205_pt1 | contig 10776 bp, 9 predicted proteins | sample 0715_SJ02_MP15_2_FD_132454 | JGI IMG/M metagenome (GOLD analysis project Ga0187782, IMG submission 132454) | Tropical peat soil microbial communities from peatlands in Department of Meta, Colombia - 0715_SJ02_MP15_20_MG | ecosystem: Environmental > Terrestrial > Soil > Wetlands > Peat | place...
AGCGGCGTCCGCCGATCTTCGCCAACGATCGGGTGGCCCCCTATCGCAACGATTGGTCCGGCTTGCCGTTGGTTCGTCGTCTCTTGGCCGCCCAAGCGCCAATCCTCGCGGCCTTGCTGATCGCCACTCTGTGCTTGATGCGAACCTGGCGGGGGCTCGGCACAGCCGCCTTGTTCTCGGGCTGCATTGCCGGTGCGCTCTTGGGCAGCTCAACACGCGGATTTGCTCCGCAATCGCTGGCGTCATTCGAGGGTCGAATCGCCGTCAAGGAGGACGAAAAACTTGTTGGCGCCGTTCGGCTTTCACCGGAGTTCCAAGCGAGCTTGGAGGACGCGGCGGAACGCAGTGAGCACGTGGAAGTCTTTGTGTGCGCGCGCGCGGTCCATCTGCGGGCCGAGCATCCAGTCGAGTTGCAGGTCGCGGAATGGAGCTCAACGGAGCCGCGACTCCTCATTCCGGCCCGAGCGTTCCTCGAATCTGTTCGTGCTCGCGGCGGACGAGTGGAGTTCTCGATCGCAGCCGCTACCGGCTCCAAGGGACTGTCATTGCATTCGTGGCAGTCGACGCGTCCCAACGGCGCGCGAAGCGCAGAGCTGGTCCATACGGACGGAACCAAGGAATCGCTCGATCGTTTTCCCTCGTTCGAGATTCGCGTCATCCGTGCAAGTCGCGCGTACAATTTTCAAAAACTCCTCGAGCGCTTCGAGCCCTTGCCCTCCGGAGACTATTCGCTCGTCGGTTTCTGACGTCCAGCGAAAACATCGGGAGCTGCGCCGGCTCTGAACGCACATCGAGGCTTCCCAAACTCGCCAAAGTGCGCATCCGTATTGACGCTCCAGTGAGCATTTCTTAGAAGTACGCGTCCCGCTTCGAGCTCGGGCTGAGCCCCGAGGCTCGACCGCGCGACTGGATTAATCAAAGCAGGGATGCGGCATGGATGCCCCGCGGCTGTCGATCGTCATTCCCGCCCTCAACGAAGAGGAGGCGATCGGCGAGACCATCAGACGGTGCCTGGCCGCGCGAAAATATATCTGCGAATCCGCGGGACTGAGCGACGTCGAGATTCTCGTCGTCAGCGACGGCTCGACGGACCGCACGGTTGAGATCGCACAGGGCTTCGACGACATCAGCGTCATCGAGTTCCCGCAGAACCGGGGCTATGGGGCGGCAATCAAGGAGGGTTGGCGGCAAGGTTCCGGATCTTTACTGGCGTTTCTGGACGCCGACGGGACCTGCGACCCTCGACACTTCGCGGAAATGTGCCGGCTGCTGCTGTCCGACTCGGCCGATGTCGTGCTTGGATCGCGGTTGGGCCCAGGCTCGAAAATGCCGCGAATCCGACGGATCGGAAATCATCTTTACGCCTTTCTCCTGGGGTTCCTCTGCGGTCGCCACGTGACCGACACCGCCAGCGGGATGCGCGTCGTGCGCCGGAGCTCTCTGCGGCAGCTCTATCCACTCCCGGACGGGCTGCATTTCACGCCATCGATGAGCGCACGGGCTCTGCTCAACGATCTACGGGTCATCGAAACACCGATCTCTTACGACGAGCGCACGGGAGAGAGCAAGCTGAGCGTCGTTCGCGACGGCGTCCGTTTCCTGCAGACGATCTTCGACGGGGTGCTGTGCTACCGGCCGGAACGGCTGCTGCTTTGCGGTGTGACTGCTTCGCTGATGCTCGTCTTACTCATGGCGCTGCATCCGATCGAACACTATTTTTCGACACAGCGAGTCGAAGAATGGATGATCTACCGGTTTGTCGTTTGCCACTTGCTCGGTTCGTTTGCGCTGCTTTTGTTGCTGGCGACGGCGCTGTCGAATCAGATGGCCAGTTTTGGACCGCGGCGCCGGGAAGCCACGCCGTTTTGGCCGGCACTCATCTCCGAGATGTTGCGCTGGCCGGCAATCGCGGTGCTGATGATCGCACTGTGCGCTGCGTCATTGCTCTTTCTCTGGCCCGGCATCATCGAGTTCTTGTCAACCGGCAAAGTTCACATGCACTGGTCGCGGCTGATTGTAGGAGCGTTCACGGTATTTTCGGCTGCGCAAACGGCTGTCTTCGCGCTCCTGATGAAGGTGATCTCGATCTGGCAGCGCGAACGTGAAAGCGGCCGGCAAGCCGATTACGACTCGCCCCCGGTTGCTGCACACTCGGTGCGGGCAGGGAACGGCGATCGAGCGATCGCCGCCTGATCGGGGCGGAGAGACAGTTTTGGGGGGAATGGGCGGGCATGGATACGGCTTCGGAGGCGACACAACGCGCTGCTCCGTTAAGGCGCACAGGCGCGCGGAAGCCAGCGCCCGGTCCGACCGATGCGCACCCCATCGTGCACTGGGAAGCGGGGGTTGTCTGCGAGGACGAGGCCTGGGAAGCCGCCTACGAACGATTCGAGACGCCCGAGGAGGAAATTCGAAAGTTCATCCGCCGGTACCGCCGGCTCGGTATCGATACAATTCCTCGATCGTGTGACGTCGTCGAACTGTTTTGCGGACGCGGCAATGGGTTGAAGGCCCTTGAGCAGGTCGGCTTTCGATCGCTCGAAGGGGTCGATCTTTCTCCCCGACTGGCGGCCCGCTATCGCGGCCCCGCCCAACTCTACGTCGGCGATTGTCGCCAGCTTCGCTTTGAGGACGGCACCAAGGATCTGGTGATTATTCAAGGAGGATTGCACCACCTTCCCGAGCTCCCCGGTGATCTCGAACGCGTCTTTTCAGAGATCAATCGCATCCTGCGGTCCGGCGGCCGCGTGGCGATCGTCGAGCCGTGGTTGACGCCGTTCTTGCGAGTTGTTCATAGCGTCTCGGCCAGCCGCGTGATGCGGCGGCTTTGGCCCAAGCTGGACGCGCTGGCGAGCATGAACGAGCGCGAAGAAGTGAGCTACCAGGCCTGGCTCAGCCAGCCTCAGCTCATCCGGAGATTGCTGATCGAATCGTTCGTCCCCGAGCGACAATTCGAGCGATTTGGAAAGTTGTTCTTCGTGGGCCGGCCTCGCAAATCCGAGGTCATCGAATGACGTCAAACGCGGCCAATGCTACCCGCCCTCGGCTCTTTCCCGACTCGAGCGAATCGCCCTCCAAGCGATCCGGCGCTCGGATTATCCTCGCCTGGTGGACATCCTGCCTGGTTATCTTCTGGGCTACCTTCGCGTGTACGCTCGTTGCGATTGCATGGCTGTCGCTGACTCCGCGTCAGCAGTCATTCGACACCGGCGGTGCCAGGCAAGTCTGGCGAATTGGAACGCGGGCCTACGAAGCTCAATTTCCCGGCCGGCTGCCGCCAGGATGCGTGGTCGGCTGCGCCGGCCTGCAACTGACCGAAGCGGCCACGGCCGAGGAGGTCGTGCGTCAAGCAGGACGTTATTGGATCGATGCCGATCGTGGAATCGTCCGCTGGTCGCCGCAGGCAAGCGCAGCGAGTCCGCATACGCCGATTCCGATGGCTGTGCTCGTGGTTCCCGGGAAAATGCCGCCGGTGCTGGGAAGAAAGCTACTTCTGTTTTGGATTCCGGCGGCCTTCCTCGCGACCGTCGGTTTAGTTCTGGCGATCGGCAATCGCTCGATTCCGCTGACCACGTCTCAGGCGCTTCCAAAGCTGCTCGTCCGATCGTTGTCGGCATTTACGTTCGTCGTCCCCGCCAGCGTTGCGTGGCGAACGGTCGTCGTTCTGGCCGTTGAGTTCGGGTTGGCGTTGGCACTCATCCCAGACTGGAACTGTCTGATCACGTGTCCTGACTCACGCAGCTACGTGGAGAACTGGCGGATCCGGACGCCGTTGACCGCCCGATGGATCGCCCTGTTTGATTCCAATCGGAACGAGCCGCGGACCGGCAGCGTGCCGGCAGAGCATCGGACGATCGCCCACTGGGGAGCGTCGCACCGCTATGTGAACGCGGTGCGCGCTTGGAAACTGCTCCTCCTTGTTAGCGTGTGTGTTTGTGCCTGGTGGCTGACGTCGTTCATGCCTTGGTGGATGGCTGCCCCGTTCATCCTGGCTGCTGCGAGCTTCGACGCGTCGCGCGGGCTTTGGTCGAGTGGAATGAGCGGCTACCTCGATGTGATTTTGTCGGAGCCGCTCAGCTATTCGTTGCTGTTGTTACTCCTGGCGTCGCTTTGCGCCTATCTTGCGCGGCCCGGGTGCACGCGCGGCTTGGCGATGGTCGCGTGTTTGACCCTTCTGGTTCTCGCTCGGCCTGCGAGTGTTGTCTTCACGGCGGTGATCGGCTGCGTCTGGTTCTGGCACCGGCGTCGTGATGGGTTGGGAATCGCATGCTGGCGGGCCGGCAGCCTGGCGGTGCTCTTCATGGGCGCTATTGCGCTGCATTGCACGTGGAATCGTATGCAACATGGTCATTTTCGCCAGCACGCGTTTACCGGCATGAATCTGATGACGACGGCGCTCGAAGTCGCCGATCCGGATGATGCTGGTGCTTTCGCCGACCCCAGTCTTTCACGATATGCGCAGCTGGTCATCGGCAAGGCGCGCGAGACTCGACGAATTCCGTTTGACGCGGGTGCGGCTGACGCGAATTGTTGGCAAATTGCCGTTCCCGCCTACACGGTCGTCTATGGCGCGAGCGCGGAAGAAGAGCCCTTCGAAGCGGACGAGGTGCTGACGTGCGTGGCCCGCACGATCATCCGCCGGCATCCGCGGGAATTCTTCGAGCTCGCGTGGTCGAGCTTCCGGAGCGGTTTCTGGAGGACATGGATCCACGTTCCGTTGCTGTTGACCGGCGCGGCTGCGTTCGGGCTATTTTGGCGCACACGGAACTGGCCGTTCTTGTTTGTCGCGTTTCTGGCCATCGTGCCGTTCGTCGGCATCATCCCCGCTTGCGTGACCAACTATCCGATCGACCGCTATCGCTCTTTGACGAGCTTTGCCGAGATCTGGAGCCTGCCGCTCTTGATCGGCGCCGCAATCGGGCATTTCTCGAATCGTTCGGTGGCCGCTGCCTCGATCGAACGACGAGAAGAGCGCCGCGGCTTTAAGATTGGCGCCACACCACAATGTGGCTACGAGACCCCGTACCGCTTTTGCGCTTAAACCGCAGGAGCACTTCGCCCTTGCCGGTCTTCTCCAGGGCCCGGCGAACGTCGACCACGCTGGTGACCGGCGCGCGGGCGACCTCTTCCAGCACGTCGTAGACATCCACACTTCCCGCCAGGGAGCTGCGGGGGTCGATGCTCAGGACCAAAAGTCCGCGCGTGGTTTCCGAAAATCCGAGTTGGGTCGCCAGGTCGCTTGAAAGATCGTGGAGCGTCAGGCCGAGCGGCTTGATCAGCGAGCCCATTGCCGGGTGGCTCGGCGCTTCGGAGCGCTGATCCATCTCCTGCCGGTTCGAGAGATTCACCTCGATCGACAACTTTCGGCCGTCACGGAAGACGACGAGCGCGACCTTGCGGCCGATTTGCGTCAGGCTGACGAGGTTGATCAGGTGATTCTCATCGAGGACGTCGACACCGTCGAAGGAGAGCACGACGTCGTCGACAACCAGGCCCGCGCGGGCGGCCGGCGAACCCTGATAAATCTGCGTGATCCTCGCCCCGCGGACTCGATCGAGCTTGAGCTCCCGGGCCTTGTCGGAGGTGAAGTCCGGGTCGAGCATAACGCCGAGGTACGCCCGCTGGACTTGTCCGCGCTCCAACAGGTCGTAGACGACCCGGCGAACCAGGTTACTCGGAATGCTGAAACCGATGCCGTCGTTGCCGCCGCTGTTGGAGGCGATCGCCGTGTTGATGCCGACCAGCCGGCCGTCGACGTCGATCAGCGGTCCACCGCTGTTTCCAAAGTTGATCGCCGCGTCGGTCTGAATGAAGTCCTGGTTGACCAGGTCGCTGCGATTCCCCAAGTGCAACGCGCGGCCTCGCGCGCTGACGATTCCCATCGTCACCGACTGGCTCAATCCGAACGGGCTGCCGACCGCCAGCACCAGGTTACCGATTTCCAGCCGGTCGCTGTTTCCCCAGGGCATCGGCTTGGCGTTATCTGCGTCGATTTTTAAGACGGCCAGGTCCGTCTCGCGGTCGAACCATTTCTGCGTCGGATGAAAAGAACGACCGTCGCGCAATCGAATCGAAACCTGATCGAGAGTCGCCGCGTCGCCGATGACATGGCGGTTCGTGACGATGTAGTAACCGGGGACCGTGGGGCTGGTGACAATCACGCCGGAGCCGGTCTCCTCGACAAGACGCTGCTCCGACGTTTGGAATTTGCTCTCGATATGGACGACGCTTGGCGTCACCTCGGCGGCGACACGGGCAAGCTGGCGGCTCGTCTGGACCAGCGGCGAACTGCCCCGATCGAGGGCCGCGGCGTCCGCCAGCGATTTATCGTCGGAACGCGCGTGAGCGGGGCGGCTGAGCGGTCGGGAGGCAATTCCCAGACCAAGGGCGATTCCCAGCACCAGCGTCGGCACGCTCCACCGCAGAGGGAGCAGGCGTACCATGTTTCAGTCCGCGATGTCGATGTCACCTAGCGTCAACTCGCGATCCCGCAGACGCCCCTCAAGCTCGAAGGCCGACTCCCAGTCCGCGCCTTCTTCATCTCCGCCGCGCGACAGTTGTTCCTGAAGCCGCTGGCAGGTGACGCAAACCGGGGTAAAGGGCAAAGCCTTCAATCTCTCGATAGGAATCGGCTGGTCGCAAACCTCGCAGATACCATAACGTCCGCGGCGAATCAAATCGATGGCACGCTCGACTTGGACGAGCTCCCGGCTCTCCAGGGCCGCCAACTGCGTGTTGAGTTCGACCTGGGCACCGTCGTTGGCGGCGTCGGCCTCGTCCCCCGCAGTGGAAACCTGGGTGTGATTCAAATCGTCGGCGAGCTTCTTGCGAAGCGAGTCGCGCTTGGCGACCAACCGTTCGTGAAGCCGCAACAACGCGTCTTTTCGAGCCATGGAACTTTAATCCTTAACTACGCTTCAGGTCCGTTCAAAGCACCATTTCCCCCCGGCGCTGTGAACTCGCTCCTAATTATGGAGCCGCAAGTCAACCAGCCAACTATAGCTCTCGAAAGTCGAAGCGATTCCGTCCGAAAAGTGCGTCGGACTGGTCGGATGTGCGCGAAAAGTCGCCGAGGAGGATTGAGAAAACTCATCCGATCGCTGCAACCGAGACGCTGCGAGAAACTTAGGGCGTTTCCCGAGCGGCCGAACTGAGTAAGTTCTGACCTGGACGGCCGCAGTTCCCGGTTTCTGCAATCCCGCCTGCCAACGATGCTTACGTCGCCGCCCGGCAACATGTTGACAGAAGCCCCCGGCCCCGCACAGATTCTGCCGAATGCCGCAATCATCTGCCGCGACTCAGCTTATGGCGACCTGATTTGCCGCAGACTGCCCCTCCCGGGACTTCGGGACGAGCCGCGGCGCGTTGCGTTCGGGAAGCATCCGGACGTGTTCCGTAGAACCTCTTCCTTTGTCATTGCGCCGGGGAAAAGTTCGATGCCGTTCGAACGATGCAATTGAGCGGCCTCTGGGCTGGAAGCCGCAAGAATCGGGGTCGCGCCCGCGAAACCTGGATTTGCGGGAACGCCGCGACCCGGGGAGCCCGGACCGGATCGCATTTTGCGAACGACACTTGGTTCGCGGAAATTCGCCGCGACCGAAGGTCGGCGGTCAGGCCGCGGACTTGTTCACTTTTGGGTGTCTTTCACGTCGGCCGAGGCTTTCCAACGCCGGAAGCTGCGAGGCGATAAACCGCATCATCCCCACGGTTTGCTCGTCAGCGCGGTCATGTGCCAGCGCGCGGATGAACCGTCGGATATCTCGCTGAAGGGTCTCCGGCGACCGCGTCCGGTGGACTCCCTCGCAGTCGATGAGCCAGATCCCCCAGGCAGCGCTCCCCTCGCGTTGGGGAAATACGTGACGAGTCGAGATGCTTCGCCACGCCCAACCTGCTGCGTGGATCCGCAATAATGCTTGGGCGACTTGCTCGAGAATCCGCCGCCGATCTTCGAGCGGCAGCGCTAGCCAGGCCCCGTTCAAGATCATCTCCGACAGCGAAGCAGGGGGCGGGACCGATTTCACAATCAAGGCCGAGCGTTTCCAGAGCAGCCCTTCCTCGAGAATGGCGAGGCGCTCGGGAACGTGCAGCCCCAGTTGCTCGAATACCCCCAGTCCTTCCCACTCACGGACGGCCAGGCTCATGAAAACCTGCCCGGAGCGGATGTCAGCAAGCCTGGGCCACCAGCGGCGGCGCCCCCAACTGAGTTTGACGAATGCGGTGACCAGCTTGCCGTCGGTGCCACGCAATTCGAGTTTGAAGACGGCCCGGCCGACATGACGAACTTGCGCCGAGTCGCGCTCGGCGAAGATGGCGTCCAGGCTCCCCAGTCCGTGGTGGCGCAGAAGCCTCTCGGTTGCTGGCGACTGAAACTTGGTCAGTGGTCGGACGGGCATCGAGTCAGCACTTTCTGCCTGATGGCGCAGGCGGAAGTCTAACGACGGTTCGATCGTGCGCATAGAGGGGCTGGTCGCTTTCGTGATGACGCCCGACCAGAGACTTAGGAGTCTGCTTCGCGCGACGAAGGTTCCGATCCTGACGAGTCCACCTTTGGTGCCGTTTTAAACCCCGCTTCGCTCATTGGCCCACGAAAAATCGGCAGTTTCCCCTACGCCGCCGGCCACTTTTCGCCGAAAGCAATGGCACCCGCCGCGTTCGCGGTGCGCCACCAAAACGCGCTGCTCCGGCAACGAGTGAGCGGCGGCACCGGGCTGAAGCAGGCAAAGGCAGCGGGATGAACCGCAAAATCCTGCTTGTCGACGAATGGCGGGCGGTTCGGCTCCTGGGCCGGCGCGTGCTGGCCTCGTTGGGTTTCCAGACGCGGGAAGCGCGCAGCGGACTCGAAGCGCTCGAGGTATTTGTCCTCGAACCCGACATCGCTGCCGTGTTGTTGGACTGGAAGCCAGAGGATGAGCATTGCCTCGAACTCTTGAAGAGGGTTCAGGCTCTCCCGCGGCGTGCCCGACCACTTGTGATTGCCTGCGCCGAATCACTCGAGAAGGCCCAAATCGTGGCGGCGCTGCAGGCGGGGGCCGACGAATTTCTGCAAAAACCCTACGGGCGCGAGACGCTCCGCGAAAAACTCAAGCAGTTGGGCATTGCGGAATTCGACCATTCGGGGCGGGCTGAAATCGCGTCGTCAACTTGCTGAGGACATGATGAGTTTGTCGATCCGGGATCGATCATCGCTCTTTTTGCTGGGCCGGAGGCAATCGGCAAGCGACTCGGAGGGGGACTATATCCTGCGAGCATGCGGAGGGGGCCGCCACGCCGTCGAGACTTCCCCCGGTTTACTAGGATTGAACGTTCGCTCGCGCCGGAGCCCTAGCTTTCCCTTCGCCGCCGCTTTGAGTCGCGCAGTCTTGTCTGACGGGTCAGCATTTTTCGACGAGCTGCAAGGGCTCGCATCCCTGATCACGATTGCGCTAGCCGCGCTCACGGCGCAGCGTCACCTCGGTCGAAAGCTCAGGATTTGGTCGGTCGACTGCGGGACCGGGCAGCCGACGTACAGTCTCGCGATTGCGCTCGCGGAACTTTGTTCTGGATTGGACGACTGGCGCATTGAAATCGTCGCTTCGGACACAAACGCCGCGGCTTTGGAACGCGCCGAGCGCGGGATTTACACTTCGTCCGAGGTGCAGCGAGGTCTGCCCAGCGAATTCCTGGTGCGACACTTTGAGGAGCTTCCGGCGCAGCGTGGCTGGCGTTTCAACTCGCGACTGCACGAGCCAATCACCTGGCTGCACCTGAACGGCGTATCCAGCTGTGCCGCAGTCGGCCTGGCTGACGTTGTGTTTTGCCACCGCAAACGCGGCGGGGCAAGCCCCGGCGTCACGCGACGCTGGCCGCTCGGGCGGCTGATGGCGCAACTCGCGACGAACGGTTTCTTGATCCTGCAGTCACCGGATTCCGCTGGGGAGCGCGCGCCTGAGTTGGAGTGCGTTCTTTCTGACGGCCGAGACCTCGCCGTCTACCGGCATGCCAGAGAAGCCTCGCGTTTAATCGCCTGATCACGGCCGGCCAGGCCTCCCCACTCGTTTGATGTCGCAGCAGGAATCACTGCCCATGAGAAATGCCGAAGGTGGTCCGCCGACCAGTGAAACAAGGTCGTTCGACCTGCTCCCGCTGGGCTTGTGCATTCTCGATCGGCAGATGATCGTGCGTTGCTGGAATCGCCCGCTCGAACAGTGGACGGGTATTCGCCGCAACCAGATTCTGGGGCGGCCATACGCCAGCGCCGTGGGAGCCGCCGCCGCCTCGGCGATTCACGAACGAGTCGCGACGGCGTTGGACGGCGACGGCGCAAACGAGACAACGTGCACGCTCTTGCAGAATTTCGGATGCCCGCCGGATGCGACGGTCTGCTCCCGTATGAAGCAACGGATCACCGTGCACCGTTTGGGGGAATTGGCCCTCGTCGTCGTCGAGGACGTCACCACGGAATATCGACAAATCCGCGGACTGCTGGCGGAACGTGAGACTCTAAGTTCAGGGATGCGCCGACTCGAAGAGCGAGCGCGGGCCCTGCGGCTGAGCGAAGAGCGATTTAACTTGGCGGTCCGCGGGTCGTGCGATGGGATCTGGGACTGGGACACCGTCACTAACGAAGCTTACTTTTCGCCGCGATTCAAGGAGCTGCTGGGCTATGCCGACGGTGAGTTCGAAAACACGCCCTATTTCCTTGCGCAGCGTCTGCCTCCCGAGGAGGCGCTCCGGACGGTCGCGACGGTCCGCCGCCAGCTTAAGCGAAATCAACCTCTCGATCTCGAGACACGGTTG
>Ga0187782_10004206_pt1 | contig 10770 bp, 9 predicted proteins | sample 0715_SJ02_MP15_2_FD_132454 | JGI IMG/M metagenome (GOLD analysis project Ga0187782, IMG submission 132454) | Tropical peat soil microbial communities from peatlands in Department of Meta, Colombia - 0715_SJ02_MP15_20_MG | ecosystem: Environmental > Terrestrial > Soil > Wetlands > Peat | place...
GATCGCCGGGCACGGATTCAACAGCGTGCGGCTTCCGTTCAGCCTGTGGATGACCGAGCAGACCGCCCCGGTCCCCGACCGGTACCTGGCCGCCAACCCCGACCTGGCCGGGGCGACGCCGATGCAGGTCTACGACGCCTGTGTGCAGGCGCTCACCGAAGAGGGCCTCATCGTCATACCGAACTGCCACATCCTCGATCCCGGCTGGTGCTGCTCGGAGGACGACGGCAACGGCCTGTGGTACAACCGCCGCTGGCCGGCCACGAAGTTCTTCGCGGCCTGGCAGGACATCGCCGCGCGGTACCAGGCGAACCCGCTCGTGGCCGCCATGGACATCATGAACGAGCCCCGGCGGACGACGGTGGGCTGGCGCATCCTCACGCCGACCTGGGGAACCAGGCCCAAGACCGACGTCGCGGCCATGTACGCCACGGCCGGCAACCTCATCCACCAGATCAGCCCGCACGTGCTGATCATCTGCGAGGGCCTCGATTACGCAGCCGACCTGACCGGCGTGGCCAGGCACCCGGTACGGCTCGAACGCCCGGGTCAGGTCGTCTACAGCCTGCACGACTATGCGTGGTTCCACCCGCGGGGACAGCCCCGGCAGGCGTACTTCGAGCAGATGCGGCGTAACGGCGGGTACATCCTCAGCGAGCAGATCGCCCCGGTGTGGGTCGGCGAGTTCGGCAACGACACCAGGTCGCTGGCCAATTTCGGCCTGGCCCCGCCCCAGGCCGGCCGCCCGGATTCCGCCGTGTGGTGGAACAACTGCCAGGCCTGGCTCACCGACAACGACGTGGACTGGTGCTGGTGGGCGCTCAACCCGACACAGCCCAAGGGCACCGTCCCGGTTGCCGGCCGGCATCGGTCCAACTGGGGCGACCCCGAAACATGGGGGCTGCTGGCCCCCGATTGGCGCGGCGTCGCCAACCCGGGGGTGCTGGACCTGCTGAAGTCGCTGATCCCTCCACGAACCGGCCCGGGCATCACCTGACCCCGGGACGCGCGCAGGTCTGGTGAATGTCCTGGCCGTTTCGCAGTCGGCCGCAGCACCCAGATTCGCGTGGCCGCCGGGCAGCCTGCCTGCATAGGGTCGGGGTGTGATGCCGGACCGGCTGGTGCTGCTCCCGCTGCCGACGCTGCGCGGGGGCCGGGTCATCCTGCGCGAGCGGCTGGATTCAGATATCGATGACCGGCTGGCCCAGCCGATCGACCCGGAGGAAGAGGACGGCTACGGCTCGTCGTGGCGGCGTGAATGGGATGGCCGCCGCTATCACACCCGCGAGCATCTCGCCGCCGGTTATGGCCCGGCCGCGCCCGGCTGCTACGCCTGGGCGGTCGAGCACGAGGCGCACTGCATCGGCGGCGCCGGGCTGCGCGTGGACGCTGATCAGCACTCCGCCATCTACACGGTGGGCTTGTTCGTGGCCGCCTTGCGCGGCCGGGGACTGGGCCAGGAGATCACCCGGCTGGTGCTGGCCTGGGCGTTCGGCGTGCTGGGCGTGCACCGCGTGGAACTGGAGGTGCTGGCTGGCAACAGCCGCGCTATCGGCTGCTACCGGGCTTGCGGGTTCGGCCAGGAAGGTATTCGCCACCAGGCCGTGCTCTACCCGGACGGCTGGAAGGACCTCATCCTCATGGCCGTGCTGCAGCCGGGCTACATGCCCCCAGCGCATAACGGCTGAGCCAGGGACGCGGATCCCGGCATATCAGGCCAACCGCCGATCACATAGCGTCACGCCCTTCGCAGTGCCGAATCACATGACCCGGGCGCACGCCCGCCACCCGAGCCGCCGTTGTGTACTGGGGTGGTCCCATCGGTACTGTCCGCTGGAGGCGCGCAGATCGGGGTATCTGTGTTCATTCGGCGTGCCTAGGGCGCCGATAGGATCACCGTCCATGGGCATGCCAGTGGGGGAGTCGGACAGAGCGCGGCTGCGCGCGATCGCCGCCAGTGACCGACCGCTGGCACCGCACGAATGCGCCGAGCGGGCCCGGCTGGCGGCCTCGCTGGTCGAGCCGGGCCGGCTCGACCGTTCCGGCGCTGGTGAGGCGGTGCTGCTGTGGCGCGATGAGCACTCTGAAGCGTGGCTGAATCTATGGTGGCAGCCCCGCGATACTGGCTACCACGACCACACCGGCTCGTGTGTCGGCGTGCACGTGATCGAAGGCCGCGCCTGGAACGAGCCGCTCACCATCGGTGAGCCGCCCAAGGCGCGTCAGTACGGCCCGGGCGAGACGTTCTGGTTCCCCGGCGAGGGCATCCACCGCATGGATCACCAGGCCGGAGCCATCACCATCCATGTGTACTCGCCGCCGATCCAGGCGATCGGCCACTACGACCTCCACGACGGCCAGCTGCGCCGGACCGAGGTCCTGCCCGACCAGCCGTCCCCGCCCAGCGCCGCACTGTACGAGGCGCTGCACCGGCCCGCTGGCGCCGGCCAGGCTAGCCACGGTCGGTCGGAGGACTTACGCCGCTGCGGGGGTATGAAAGACCACGCGCTCTGTCTCACGCTGCGTGATGGCTCTCGACTGAAGCGCACGCTCCCGCCGAGCTGTATCGTCCCGGGCCGTTGTCGAACTCTGGCCGGCAACGCGCACATAGCGGGGCGATCTGAATGCAGCCGCGGACGGCCGGGCAGCCGCGGTGGTCCGGGCGGACACGGCCGGGCGGTCTGTAGCTGGGACCGTGCAGTGGGGAGTTACGGTCGTCTCCGGTCATCCACCGGCGCCGCCTCAAGATCCCCGTGAGCGGATCCAGGGTCGGCATGTCCTCGGCGGCCTCATCAACGAGTACGAGCGGGCGGCATAGAAGCCCAGGTCAAGACCGATGGCCGAGTCATGCAACCCCGGCAGTCGGCCGCGGACCGGCGGCACCGTCGCAGCCCGCACCATGGTCACCTCGTCAGCTCGACCGCGGCGTCCGCGGCCGAGGAGAACAACTGCCGGCGCGCCGACTCAGCTGTCATCCACCCGCGGTGCTCCCACTCCCGGCCGGCCAGCGAGTCTCCTGCCATCACCACCTCGCCGAACGGGATGCAGCGGTAGCGGGCGATCGCCATCAGCGCCGACGCTTCCATCTCGACGACAAGACACCCTTCCTCCACCCGGCGCGAGACTCGGGCCCGGGTCTCGCGATAGATGGCGTCCATCGACCAGCTCAGGCCGCGCATCGTGTTCACGCCGTCTGCGCTGAGCGCGTCGGCCAGGGCCTGAGCCGGACCCGGGTCAGCCGAGACCACCCGGCCGGCCGGCAGGTAGTGGAAGGACGTACCCTCGTCGCGCACGGCGCCGGTCAAGACCACTGCGTGCCCCATCACCAGCTCTGGTATCAGCGCCCCCGCCCCGCCGCAGGCGATGACTGCGCGAACTCCGCGGGCAATGACCTGCTCGAGCATTGCGCCGGCCAGTGGCGCCCCGACTCCGGGATGAAACACACCCAGCCGCGCACCCCGGTGCTCGATCTCCCACAACGATGCCGGACCCATCTCGCTGTGAAGGCGGCACACTGCCCTCGCGTCTGCTCGGCTAGAGAGTTCCTCGACGACATCCCGGAAGAAGCACGCCACAGCGACCGCCGGCGCATCGACAGCACGGATCAGCCGGCTCGGCTCGATGACCGCCTCACCGGTCAGATCCTCATCCTCCAGTAGCGGCAGTCGTGGGCGATCAGCCGGCTCAGACAACCTCTGTACCTCCCGCACCTCCATGCTAACGGCACGCCGGGGAGGCTGAGTACCGTCTGCGGACGGCAAATACCGCGTAATACCGGGACATCCGAGCAAACATGGAGCAAACATGGAAGCCGTATGGTCTAGACCACTATAGAGAGATTATCGCCACAGCCGGGTAACTGGTTTACGGCTATTCGGGATTGCCACCGGGAGCCGCTCGAGCAGTGGACACGGTCCGTAACTCCTGTCGCGTCGGCAGTCGGGCGTGGTCCTTGTGTTGACCGTTCATGTACCCGCGATGGTCCTCCCGCGTCCCTTCGATGATGCCCGAGGTCCTCAGTAATAGTGAGTGCGGGTGCGACATGAGAACGTCGGCTGGCTCAAGACGTCGCAGGTTAACCTCCGTGACGGAGTCTTGGCACCCCACAGGTCACCGGCTTGGCCGCGGCGCGGATACGGCGCCGCATGGTCCTCGGCGGGCTGATCCACGAGTACGAACGGGCCGCATGACAGCCATCAGCCAGGCCATAATGCTGCAGGTAGAGGCCGTGACAAGGTAATGGAACCCTACAGCCCGACTACGACATCGTGCGGATCTACGGAGCCGAATACCGGGGCGTGGTCAGCTACTACCTTCTCGCCTGCGACGTGTGGCGGCTCCATGCGCTGCGCTGGAACGCCGAGAGATCGATGCACTTGACCGGCGAGGCGCGGTACGCTGAGGCGATGGAGCGCACCTTTGCATAACGCCCTGCTGGGCGCGGTGCAGCCGGACGGCCATTGGTGGGCCTACTTCCTTGAGCTCGAGGGCGATGCCGCGCCCAGCATCTGCCAGTATCCCGAGATCAAGACGAACTGCTGTGTGATGAGCGGCTACCGCGGCCTGGCGATGACCTCTGGCTGGGCGGTCGAGCAGGACGGCGGGGGCCTGCGCTTCAACACCTACCTGGACGGGCGCTTCGACTTCCCCGGGCTGAGCGTCCAGGTTTCGGGCGACTTCGCGCGTACCGGACGCGTGGAGATCTCTGTCCTCGAAGGCGGCGACTTCAACGTCCGACTGCGGATGCCTAGCTGGAGCAGCCCGGTTCTCGCAGCGGTAAACGGCGTGCCCGTCGAAGACGAAGCGTCGTCCTCTGGCTGGCTCGAGATCCGCCGCGACTGGCAGCCCGGCGACGTCGTAGCCGCCGACTTCGGCGAGGGCCTGCGCTTCGTCCGCGCCCCAGGCGAGCAGCGGGCGGTGGCCGTGCTGCGCGGCCCCCTGGTGCTAGCCCTCGACGGCCCGCTGCACGGGCCGACAGGCAAGCTCATCTGGCTCACCGGCCAACAGGACGGACCGGTAGACTTCGACATCGCGGGCCGCAGGCTCTCCCCGCCGCTCCGGGCAGAGAATCGCCTCCGGAGCTATTGGCGGAAAGAGCTGCACACCTGGTGCTCCGCCGACTTGGCCTCCCTCGCATCGCCAGGCATCGCAGGCGGGGCCGCCTACCGGGTCTGGTTCCCCCAGCCCACTCTGGACCGGTGATGGCGAAAGTGGCAGCGAACCGTCCCGCCGAGGACGCGCGAGCGGCGATCGCCGCCGGGCACACGTCGCTCGGCATCGAGCTGGGCTCCACCCGGATCAAGGCATGCCTGATCGGCTCGCACCACGAGGTCCTGGCGACGGGCGGCCATGAATGGGAGAACCAGCTGGTCGACGGCCGGTGGACCTACGCGCTGGACGCGGTCTGGGCCGGGCTGCAGGGCGCGGTCGCCGACCTGCTGGCGCACGCCGAGCGACAGCACGGCGTGCGCCCGACGAGCGTGGGCGCCCTGGGCATCTCCGCGATGATGCACGGCTACCTCGCCTTCGACGCCGACGGCGAGCTGCTGGTGCCGTTTCGCACGTGGCGCAACACGTCCACCGGCAAGGCGGCTGCCGAGCTGTCCGAGCGCTTCGGTTTCAACATCCCGCTGCGCTGGTCGATCGCGCACTTCTATCAGGCGATCCTCGACGACGAGCCGCACGTGCCGCGGGTGGCGTTCCTCACGACGCTGGCCGGGTGCGTCCACTGGAGGCTCACCGGGCGGAAGGTGCTAGGCGTCGGCGAGGCGTCGGGCATGTTCCCCATCGACCCGGCCACCAAGGACTACGACGCCCGGATGCTGGCGGCGTTCGACGGGATCGTCGCCGCTGGCCGGCCAGGGACGGTGCTTAAGGACCTGCTGCCGCTGGTGCTCCCCGCGGGCGCGGAGGCCGGCACGCTCACGGACGAGGGCGCCGCGCTGCTCGACCCGACCGGCACCCTTACGGCTGGCATCCCGCTGTGCCCGCCGGAAGGAGACGCCGGCACCGGCATGGTGGCGACCAACTCGGTGGTGCCGCGAACCGGCAACGTGTCCGCCGGCACCTCGATCTTCGCGATGGTGGTCCTTGAGAAGCCGTTGGCGAGCCTGCACCGCGAAATCGACGTCGTTACCACGCCGGTCGGCGCCCCGGTGGCGATGGTGCACTGCAACAACGGCTTCAGCGAAGTCGACGCGTGGACGAGCGTGTTCGGCGAGTTCGCCGCGGCGCTCGGCCGGCCTGCAGCGTCCGACGAGGTGTTCGGCACCCTGTTCCGCGCTGCCCTGGACGGTCGGCCCGACGCGGGTGGCCTGCTGGCCTACAACTACCTGGCCGGCGAGCCGATTACCGGGCTGGACAAGGGGTGTCCGCTCGTCGTGCGCACGCCGGGCAGCGCCTTGACGCTGGCGAACTTCATGCGCGCCCAGCTGCTCGGCTCGTTCGGCACGCTGAGCCTCGGCATGCGCGTGCTGGCCGACGAAGGCGTCAGGCTGGACGCGATGTTCGCGCACGGCGGAGTGTTCCGGACCGCCGGGGTCGCCCAGCGGCTGCTCGCCGCGGCACTCGGCGCGCCGGTGGCGGTCGGCCGGACCGCCGGGGAGGGCGGCGCGTGGGGGATGGCGGTGCTCGCCGCGTACCTCGGCGCGGCCGACGAGGCCGACCTGGGCACCTACCTGGGCACACGCGTGTTCGCGAGCGCCGCCGTCGACATCGTCGAGCCCGACCCCGGCGACGTCGCGGGCTTCGCCGCGTTCCTCGAGCGCTACTCCGCTGGCTTGGCCGTCGAGCGAGCCGCGACGGAGGCGTTGCGATGAGCCTGGACGCCTGCGACGACACCGTCCGAGACGAGGCCGCCCACGTGCGATGACCGTGTGCGTGCCGGTAATCCCGTCACAGGGGCTGATCTGCGCATCTTCCCAGGATCCCAGGAAGATCAAGTTCTGGATCCGCCTGCGCGAGGGCCAGGTCATCCTGTGGGGCTCGATTACTGGATCTGGCCTGGACCGCCGGCGGGTACTGGGATCATCCCTGCGTGATCTTCTCGGTCATCTACCTGCTTGTGCGCTGTCTGCTGAGTTGTCTGATGGTGCTGGCCCAGGGCGGGGTGTCCAAAGATGCCGAACTCCTGGTGCTGCGACACGAGAACGCGGTGCTGCGCCGCCAGATCGGCCGGGTCCGCTACCAGCCGAGCGGCCAGCTGTGGCTCGCGGCACTGTCCAGGCTGGCCCCCGGCACCGGCGGGGTGAGATCTTCGCGGCGACCCCGGCGACGCTGCTCGCCTGGCACCGGCGGCTGGTCGCGCGCAAGTGGGACTACTCCAGCCGACGGCGTCCCGGACGGCCGTCCACGACGGCCTCGATCGCAAGCTCGTTATCCGCATGGCAGCCGACAATCCGAGTTGGGGGCACCGGCGCGTGCAAGGCGAACTGGTCAAGCTCGGCCATCAGATCGCCGCCTCCACGGTGTGGCAGATCCTGCATGATGCCGGGATGGACCCGGCGCCGCGTCGCACCGGCTCGACCTGGAAGCAGTTCCTGACTGCCCAGGCTCGCGGCATCCTTGCGGTCGCATTTTCGAGCCCCACAGGATCCGCGTCACCGGTGCCATTCCGGGGCGGTTTCATGGGATGCGCGCACCTTGAGGGACCTGGTCGGCGATCCGGGGCGACGGCGCCAGCGGGCCTAGTACTTCAAGCCGTCGAGTCTTCCGCCGTGGTGCCCAGTGGACTTCCCGTTCGCCGCAGCTCAGCCCGGCACCTCTGATGAGGGCACTCCGCCTTCGTCCGGTACAGCTGCACCGGGTTCCTGGCATATGTTTCCCTGCATCGTGCGGGCGTACTACCTCACGAGTGCGGCTTACCAGTAGGTTTCACCCTGCGTGACAACATCGGCGGGGGTCCCTGAATCCAACTCCGACGAAGGTATAGACCGGTCACAGCAGAGGTATAGACCAATCAGGCGACGGCGACCCCCAGCCTGACCCAAACGTGACAAGCCCCGGAAGACTAGGGCCGAACTCACGAGCACATATGGAGCCCACGTGACCCTGAAACGGCCATCTCGGGGGCACCTAAAATGGGTATAGCACCAGGTCAGAACGGGTGCGCCGCCAGGGACTCGAACCCCGAACCCGCGGATTAAGAGTAGCCTGGCCCAGGGCTCCGAACGCATTACCTGCACGGATGCCACAGACTGGTGCAGCGATGGCACTCATTTCGCCTGCTTCCACAAGTAAGTCGGTCCACGAATCGGTCCACGACTCACTACGGCGACCGCCTGATGCTTACTACGTACCGTTACCGTACGGGAGACGGTAGCCGCCTGGCGCCTGAAGGGTCTTCCCCATACACCGTGTTACCGACATCGCTATCTGGCGATCTTGCGGCAGCGCTCCGTGAGCACGGATCGGCAACGCTCGATGAGCGTTACGGTCACTTGCACCAACCCTTGCCGATGCCTGGTCTGCGGTGTCAGCACCATGTCAGTTGCAGCTCCGCTAACGCTCCGTAACTGACGGCGGGTTCGCGGGCCGCGACTGATCTGCCGATCGGCGCGGCAATGGGGTCGGCAATGTGCCTGCTTGAGCCGCGCCCGAAAGGGTCGTTCGGTACCCCGCTGAATGCGCGCAGGACCGGGCGGACTCGGTTGGCTACAGCTCGTCAACGCGAACGAGGTCGAGATTGCGGAATGTGGGCCCTGACGAGCAAAGGGCCGACAGCTTCTCGGCGAACGCGGTCGTCTCGGGAAGGGCGGAGTTCGCCATCGCCTCCTCGTAGGAGGGGAACTCCACCACCTGCACGTAGGTATCGGGGCGTTCGCGGTCCTTGGTCAGGAGGCTGCGGCTTGCGCTTCGGCGCCCTTCGGTCGCTGCCATCCACCCGTCCATGAGCTCCTCGATCTCGGGAGCCTTGGTTGTGGTCATCTCGATGATCTGTACGAACGTCATCACTCCCCCTCCCGGTGCGACCGGCTGGCCGGACCACGGACAAAACTTACCAGCGCGACCCCGGACCTGGAGCGGAGGGTGTGCCCAGAGCGGCTAAAAGCTCCGGTGGCGCTGATACCTGGTGATTGGGCGGCCGCCCGGGGCACGGTCACCCCCCCGGGCGGCCTGGATCCTGGCGTAGGGCTAGGGCCGCACCTCGTAGACCAGGTTGAACGGGGTTTCGGTGGCCCGGCGGAACCGGGTGAACCCGGCGTCGGTGACCACCTGTCGGATCGCCGCCTCGCCGGCCTGGGCGCCGAGGGAGTAGCCGCCGGGCTGCGACAGCGCGTTCGGCACGCACAGCTGGGTGGAGGCGTTGTAGTAGACCCGGCCGACCGGGTTGAGGTTGCCGGCCACGGTGTCGGCCGCGTAGGGCTCGACGACCAGCCAGGTGCCGTCCGGCTTGAGCGACTGGCGGATGTGCCGCGCCGCGCCCAGCGGGTCGCCCATGTCGTGCAAGCAGTCGAACGTGGCGGCCAGGTCATAGTCGTTGCCGGAGAAGCTGCTGGCCGAGGCGACCTCGAAGCTGACCCGGTTGGCAACCCCGGCGTCTGCCGCCCGCTTGCGCGCCAGCTCGATCGACGTGCCGTGATAGTCGGACCCGTTGAAGGTCGAGTTCGGGTACTCCTGCGCCATCAGGATCGTGGACGCTCCGAGCCCGCAGCCGATGTCGGCGACCTTGGCGCCGACGCGGAGTTTGCCCTCGACGCCGTCCAGCGCCGGGATCCACGCTGGCACCAGATTGGCGATGTAGCCGGGCCGGAAGAACTGCTCGCACCCGATGAAGACGCCCTCATCGTGCTCGTGCCAGCCCATCCCGGCGCCGGTGCGGAACGCCTCGGCGATCCGCGCCTCGGCCTTGAGCGTGCCGAGCGCCAGCACGAACGCGCCGGGGATGTAGACGCCGCCGTCCGGGTTGGTCAGCGCGAACGCCTGCTCCTCGGTCAGCGAGTAGGCCTGGGTGGCCGGGTCGTACTCGACGTAGCCGCCCGCGGCCTGGCCGCGCAGCCACTCGGCGATGTAGCGGGGGCTGGTCTGGGTTCGCTCGGCCAACTCCTCGGCCCGAGCAGGGGCGGCCGCAAGGGCCCGGTAGAGCCCGAGCCGGTGCCCGATCACCACGTTGCCCGCGGCGAACGTCGCCCCGAGGTCGGTGACGAACCGGCCCAGGAACTCGTTCAGCTTGTCGGTGTCAAGCGCCATGACTGTCTCCTTCTGCGGTTGGCGTGTCTGTGGCAAAGTCCCTTCGGGGACAGTTCTACGGCGGCGCTGTTGTCACCACGTTGCCGCAACGTTGGCGAAACCTTGGCGCCCGTACTACGCCGCGGCCCCGGGGCGCAAGATGGCCTTCGTCGTGGCCCCGGTCAGCCGGGGCTGAGGCGGGACGGCCTCGGTGGCGCCGTTTAGGTGGCGGCCAGGAGCCGTTCGTAAAGCTGACGGCTGGCTGGGCTGGGTGAGACCCCAAGCTGGTCCCGCAGGCAGTCGCTGAGCTGGCCGTACACATCGAGGGCTTCGGCCAGGTTGCCCTCGGCGGCCAGGGCCTGCATCAGGTAGCGGTAGCCGCTTTCCCGCAGCGGAGCCAGGCGGGTCAGCTGCCGGCCGGCCCGGAGGGCGCCGGCCAGCTCGGTGCCGCCGAGCCCCAGCCCGGCTGCCGCATAACATTCGAGGGCGCTCAGGTGCACTTCCGTGAGCTGGTGGCGGATCTCGTCGATCCAGGGTGCGTCCTCACCGGGAAGGAAGTCGCGCTCGGCCACGAACAGTGCGGTCAGCGCCGGTCCCCACGCC
>Ga0187782_10004207_pt1 | contig 10770 bp, 3 predicted proteins | sample 0715_SJ02_MP15_2_FD_132454 | JGI IMG/M metagenome (GOLD analysis project Ga0187782, IMG submission 132454) | Tropical peat soil microbial communities from peatlands in Department of Meta, Colombia - 0715_SJ02_MP15_20_MG | ecosystem: Environmental > Terrestrial > Soil > Wetlands > Peat | place...
AGTATATAACCCTCCGGGTCGACGATCACGCCGGACCCTATGCTGCGAAGCCTCCCGATCACTAAGGCCGTTTCGCTGCCTTCGCTTTCCTGGGTCGCGCCGAATCCCGTCGCCAGCACTTGCACCACACTCGGAGAGACTCGTTTCACCAATTCCTCAACCGAACTGCTGAGCTGATGCAAGGCGTCGGGAGATTGATTCGTCTGGTCAGACTGCGCTTGGCAATCTTTTGCAGCAAACCAACAGAATGCAATCATGCAGCCCAACACTAAGCCTCCGGTCCGCAGTTGCGACCATTTGTGGCCGGTCTGATTTCGCATATTGAACCTCCCTGTTCTCTCGGTCCTGCCAGGGCCGGTGCGGTTCGTCCGCCCTCTCTCCCATATCCCCTAATTGGCTTATAAGTCAAATTCCCATGATATGTCAAACGCCGGCAATCGGCCGTAGTTGACCGCCGTATGATAGGCTGAGCGCCCGGCTGGCGCAGGCGCAAGAAGCCGAGCGGCGGCGCCATTGCTTCTGAGCGCGGACCTTCACTTAAGTGGGAATTCCGGGATGGGTCGTTCTCCCCGAACTGAGGGACATTGGGCGGGGCCCGGCAGCGACATTTTGTCCGCTTTGGGGTTCGCACCCTTCCGCGCTGTTTGCCCTCGTTGTCCCTCTCTCCAGGCGGCTTGCGACAGCCGCCAGCATTGCCGCAGGGTCTTCGGAGCCGGCCGTGACCTGCGGGCCTGCAACCGCACACCGCGGTAGCCTATGTTGGGGCGTTGGCCGAGAGAGAGGAAGTCTCGGCGCAACTCCCAGCCGGCAAACAGGACGCGGCTATCGAGGGCGTCCGATTCTGGGACGTTAGTTCCGCTGGCCGTGATAAGATGTGCTGGTACACAAGAATCCTCCCAATCATGATTGGAAGAACGGTGGGACACTATCGCATCCTGGACAAGCTGGGTGATGGCGGGAGGAGTGTGGTCCATAACGCCAGGGGCAGCAAGCTTCGACGGATGGCAGGGCTGAATTTCCTGTTTGAGGAAATGACCCCGGACCAGCAAGCCCTGCGGCGTTTCGAGCGATGACACTCGGGGCAGGGACAAAACTCGGGTCCTACGAAATCGTCGCGCCGCTGGGCGCGGGCGGCATGGGCGAGGTTTATCGTGCCCGCGACACCCGGCTCGATCGAACGGTTGCCATCAAAGTTCTGCCTGCTCACCTTTCCAGCGATCCGGCACGCCGTCAGCGTTTCGAGCGCGAAGCGCGCGCCGTTGCCGGCCTGAACCATCCCCACATCTGCGTCCTGCACGACATCGGCACGCAGGGCGGCATCGATTTCCTTGTGCTCGAGTACCTGGAAGGTGAAACCCTCGCCCATCGGCTCGAGCGTGGCGCGATGCCAACTCAGGAACTGCTGAAGATCGCCATTGAGGTCTCTGACGCTCTCGATAAGGCGCACCGGCAGGGGGTGATTCATCGCGACCTTAAGCCCGCCAACATCATGCTGGTGAAGTCCGGCGCGAAGCTACTGGATTTTGGCTTGGCAAAGCCCGTGGCCGCTCCCGCCAGCGCCGCGCTGACCGCCATGGCGACCGAGAGCAAACCGCTCACGGCAGAAGGAACGATTGTGGGCACGTTCCAGTACATGGCGCCGGAGCAGCTCGAAGGGAAAGAGGCCGACGCGCGCTCGGACATCTTCTCCTTTGGCGCGGTGCTCTACGAAATGGCGACAGGGAAGAAAGCATTCGAGGGCAAGACGACCGCGAGCGTAATCGCGGCAGTCCTGGCGTCAGAGCCCACGCCGATCTCAACCCTCCAGCCGATGACCCCGCCGTCCCTTGAGCGGGTGGTGAAAACCTGCCTGGCTAAGGATCCGGATGAACGTTTCCAAAGTGCGCACGACCTGAATCTGCAATTGAAGTGGATCGCCGAAGCGGGCTCTCAGGCGGGTGTGCCGGCGCCTGTCGTGAGGCGGCGCAAAAGCCGCGAGAAAATTTCCTGGGCGCTTGCCGGCGTATTTCTCATCGTGGGCGCGGCCGGCGTCGGAGCTTACTTGCGTTTGGCGCGGACCCCCGCGCCAGTTATCGTTGCGGAAATCCCGCCACCTGAGAAGGCGCGCGGCTTGGGCGGGCCTCCGGCGATCTCTTCGGACGGAAGCTCTCTGGCGTTCACCGCGACCGATCAGGCCGGTAAGGTCGTTCTTTGGGTTCGGCCGCTGGGCGTGCTGTCCGCTCATCCCCTGGAGGGGACTGAATACGCAGACCGTCCCTTCTGGTCGGAGAACGGACGCTCCATTGGGTTCTTCTCGGAGGACAAGCTCAAGACCATTGATGTTTCTGGTGGGCGAGCCACAGTTGTCGCCGACGCGCCTTATTATGGAGGCGGAACCTGGAACCTGAATGGAACGATTCTGTTTGCTCCTGATGTCCGCAAGGGCCTGTACCAAGTCGCGGCATCGGGCGGGAAGCCTGTACCGGTGCTGACGCTGGACTCATCCAAGTTCCAATACTACGCCTATCCACAGTTCCTGCCCGATGGAAAGCATTTTCTTTATCTGGGATTGGCGCGCGATGCACAGAATACCGGGACTTATTTTGCCACCCTCGACGGCAAGCAAAATCGGCTTGTGCTGCGTTCGGACAACCACGCGATCTTTGCCTCGGGCGTCTTGCTCTATGGCCGGGGTACGACGCTGGTGGGGCAGGCGTTCGATCCAGAAAGCGGGCAGTTAAAAGGCGAGCCCCGCCAAGTGGCTGAGCGATTAAGCAATGCGGGGCGGGTCAGCCTGGCCTTTGGCGCGTCCGAGAACGGGATTCTGGCTTACCAGGTTGCGGCGACGGCGACAGGGAGACAATTGGCTTGGTTCGACCGCAGCGGCAACAGAGTGGGCGTAATGGGCGAAGCGGGGGAGTATTATGACGTTCGATTGTCGCCGGACGGGAAGAAGGTCGCCTTCAACGTCGGTGACCCAACAAGCGAACTCTACGTGGGCGAGCTTGGGCGCGGCCTGCCCATGCGGCTCACTTTCGATCCGAATACCGATAGTGGAGTACCCGTCTGGTCGCCGGACGGAAACAAAATTCTATTCTGTAGACTTCAGGGCGGGAGAGCCAAGGCCGGAATCTACGAGAAGCCATCGAACGGCGCGGGAACCGAAGAACTTTTGCTTGCCTCGGACTCGCCCGATACGCAGGTCTGGCCGAATAATTGGTCACGCGACGGCCGCTTTGTCCTCTACTCGCGCGGGGACCTGGACAGCAGGTCTCGGGAAGAACTCTGGGTTCTCCCGCTTATTGGCGACCGCAAACCGCGCCTGCTCCTCCGGAACCCGCCCGCAGTTTACGAGGGGCAATTTTCGCCTGACGGGCGCTGGGTGGCCTATACCTCGAAAGAGTCCGGTCGGGCAGAAGTGTATGCGACGCCCTTCGATAGCGCCCGGGTGATGGCAAGCGGCAACGGGTCCACGCCGCTAGCGCCGAGCGGCAAATGGCAGATTAGCACGAGCGGAGGCCAGTACCCGCGCTGGCGGGGAGATGGTAAAGAGCTTTTCTTCTTGGGCGCGGATAACAGGGTCATGGCGGCGGAGGTCGAGGCCAAGGAGGGAAGCTTCCAAGTGGGGGCGGTGACGCCGCTATTTGCTGCATTCCCCCAGGATTCGGCCGTGCCCTTCGACGTCAGTGCCGACGGGAAGCGTTTCCTGATTGTAAGCATCCCGGACCAAAGTTCTTCCATCACGTTGTTGGTCAACTGGCCGGAGTTGCTGAAGAACAAGTAACGCCTGGGCCCGATAAACTGTGGCGCGGCCTTGGATTAGGACGGCGGTCCGCGCCTGCTTCTTCCAATACCCAAAATAGCGGAGGTGGGAAATGATTTCGCGTCGCATGCGCTCGCTACTCTTGGCTCTCAGCTTGATCTGTCTCGCTCGTGTGAGCCTCTTCTTTGGCGCGGACGAGCCCAACTTCACCGAACAACAAAAGATTGATTTCATGCAGCACGCGAAGGTCATCAACAGCAAGCGAGCAAAAAAGGGGACAAGCAACGCGTGGGATTTGACCCTCTCTGACGGAACGGTGACGCACCTCGCCAGCTTTCAGCCGATTCACGAATCGAAGCCCTTCATGCAGTTCGCGGACGGCCGCACTGAGATCAACTTCAAGGACTTCTGGCAGTACAACATTGCCGCCTACCGGATCGCCAAGCTGTTGGGGCTGGATGACATGGTGCCCGTCTATACGGAGCGCAAATGGAACGGCATGGTAGGGTCGATTTCCTGGTATGTTGCCGATGAACAGTTTGATGAAGCCGACAGGCACAAGCGGAACATTCCAGTGCCTGAGGCGCTCGTAGGCGGATATAACAAGCAGATGTATAAGGTTCGGTTGATGACCCAGCTCTTCTACGATACCGATCCAAACCTTACCAACGTGCTGGTTACTAAGGAGTGGAAGATCTGGAGAATTGATTTCAGCCGAGCTTTCAGGACTAACGACAAGCTGGCTGAGCCCAAGGACCTTGTGCAGATTGACAGACAGTTGTTGGCCAAACTCCGCGCACTCACCACCGACCAAGTTGCAGAGGCCACAAAACCCTACCTCAATAAAAGCGAAGTCAAGGCGCTGATGGCACGCCGGGACAAAATTGTAGCCCTCTTTGATAAGATGATTGCCGAGAAGGGCGAGAATCAGGTTCTGTACTGACAGGGTTCCCTAATCCGTCGATAACGACGGGTCAGACTGGTATGGGCGCACGGCGACGGCCCCTACGCCCCATCCGGTCTCACCCGGAGGGTGCTGCCTGTAGGGGCGAGGCGGCGCCTCGCCCCTACCTCTTCGTTGCCGAGCCGCACGTTATCGACGGATTGGGGGGGTTCGTTGTAGCTTGACCAGCGCCCATCTTCCGGGCGGCTGGCCAAACCAGCCCTCGCCGGATTAAGCTGTCAGGCAAAAAGGGCGGAGTGCCCTTGCCCGGCGAGTCCCCCGACTCGCTGACCCCGCAATAATATCAGTCAACTGGCAGCTAAATGTCACTACAAGTTGATCTTGGGTCCCAACACCTCCGGTTCACCGACGGCGCGGTCAGGGTTGGCTCCGCCGGCAAACCGGAGGCAGCACTGGGGGGCGCCCGATTCGGCGACGTTGGTTCCACCGCCTGTGCTAAGATATTCTGGTACACAGGGGATCCTCCAAATCATGATAGGAACAACGGTTGCGCACTACCGCGTTCTAGACAAGCTCGGTGGCGGCGGGATGGGTGTCGTTTACAGGGCCGAGGACACCAAGCTCCGGCGCCTCGTGGCGCTCAAGTTCTTGCCGGAGGAACTCGCCAAGGATCACACTGCTCTGGAGCGTTTCCAACGCGAAGCGCAGGCCGCCTCCGCCCTCAATCACCCCAACATCTGCACCATTTACGACATTGACGAGCATGAAGGTCAGCCCTTCATCGTGATGGAGTACATGGAGGGGCAAACGCTAAAGCACCGGCTGGCTGTAGCGCCGGTCTCTGACCGGCGGCCCGGCGCTCAGAGAGCGCCGCTACAGACAGACGGACTGCTGGACCTGACGATTCAAATCGCCGATGCTCTGGACGCTGCGCACTCGAAAGGCATCATCCATCGTGACATCAAGCCGGCCAATATCTTCCTGACCGCGCGCGGGCAGGCCAAGATTCTGGACTTTGGTTTGGCGAAGCTGACTGTAGGGGCGACCCGGTGGGTCGCCCAGGGAGGGCGAGGCGACGCCTCGCCCCTGCAGGACACGCCGACGGCGTCGATCCATGTTGAGCACCTGACGAGCTCGGGCGTTGCCATGGGTACAGTGGCGTACATGTCGCCGGAGCAGGCGCGGGGCGAAGAATTGGACGCCCGGACCGACCTGTTCAGTTTCGGCGCGGTGCTTTACGAAATGGCGACGGGGCGCCCAGCCTTCGACGGCTCAACGAGTGCGATCATCTTTCACCAAATTCTTGGCGAGGCGCCTAAGCCGCCTCTGCAACTGAATCCCAGCCTTCCGCCCAAGCTGGAAGAGATCATCAACAAGGCGCTGGAGAAGGATCGCGACCTGCGCTATCACAGTGCCGGAGATCTGCGCGCGGACCTGAAGCGTCTGAAGCGCGACACGGATTCGGGCCGTGGCAAGGCCGTCTCGGCCGTGGGCGAACCGGGGCGGAGCAGCCCGCCGCCAGAGCACGGGCAGGATGCGCGTGCGACGGCGGGCGAGACGCCCGCGCTACCGGGTGAGCCCGCTCAGGAACCGATGTCGGATTCCGTGATCATCGCCGGACTCATCAAGCGGCACAAAGCGGGACTGCTCGCGGCGATGGTCTTGCTCGCGGCAATCGTGGCGGGATTGGTTCCGGCTTGGTTCCTCAACCACCGTTCCCCCCCGCCTCCTGCGGAACTAAAGCAAACGCGCCTGACCTTCAACTCTAGCGAGAACCCACTCCAGACCGAGGCCATTTCTCCCGACAGTAAGTACCTCGCTTACTCCGATACGGCTGGGATTCACGTCAAGCTGCTTTCAACCGGGGAAGAGCACCTTATTCCTAGGCCTGCGGGGGTTCCTGCCCGCGCCTGGTGGCAAGTGGCATCATGGTTTCCCGACGGTACGCAATTGCTCGCTGACGCGTGGGAACAGGGTGGGCGCCCCGGCGTGTGGACGGTCTCGGTGCTGGGGCAGTCTCCACGCGAGCTGCGCGAGGGCGCGTGGGGTCTGGAGGTCTCGCCAGATGGGACGCACATCGTCTTCGCCCCCGACCGCCCGGATTACGTTCACGAGATCGGGGTCATGGGCAGCCAAGGAGACAACCTGCAAAAGGTTCTCGCGCTCGGCGAAAGCGAGTGGCTTGGCGGCGTACACTGGTCGCCGGATGGACAGCGCTTGGCGTACATTAGGGCGCAAAGCACGCCGGACGGGTACCAGACGTCGCTCGAGACCTGCAACCTGAAAGGGGCCAACCGGACGGTGGTCGTTCCCGTCGCCGACCGGTCGTTGGAAGATTACTGCTGGCTTCCGGAGGGCCGGATTGTGTACTCGCGGCAGGAATCCCCTAACTCTGGCGACGAAAACCTTTGGCAGATCAGGATTGATGGCCGAACAGGTGTGCCTGCCGGGAAGCCAAAACGCATCACCCAGTGGGCGGGATTTCAGATCCCGGGGTTGACAGTCAGTGCGGATGGAAAGCGCCTGACGCTCCTAAAGGCGAACTATCAGGGGCAGGTTTACCTCGGTGAACTGACAGCAGGCGGGACGGCCATGAATCCCCCGCGACGGCTGACCAATGACGACGCCTCCGACGCGCCCCACGCATGGACGCCGGACAGCAAAGCTGTATTGTTTGTCTCCGAACGCAACGGGACATACGGCATCTTCAAACAGGCGGTCAATCAGGACGCAGCCGAGCCTGTGGCTACAGGACCGCAAGGCGCACTCCTTCCGCGTCTTAGCGCCGACGGTGCCTGGATACTCTATCTGGAGCTTCAGAAGACCTGGGGCGCCTCGTGGCGCCTGATGCGCATTCCCACGAACGGCGGAGTGCCCCAGTTTGTGCTCGAGACGCGACAAACTATCCTCTACGGGTGCGCTCGCGCCCCGGCAACCCTGTGCGTACTTACCGAGGCAAGCCAGGATGAAAAACAGTTGACGCTTACGGCGTTCGACCCCCTGAAAGGCAGGGGCAAGGTGCTGAGGACTATAGAAAAAGACCCCTCGGCTTTCAACTACGGAGTGGCAGTATCCCCCGATGGCTCAACGGTTGCGTTTTCGAAACCCGGCGAGGCCGAGATTCACATTCGTTTGCTTTCGCCCTCGGGAGGCTCCGACCGCGAAATTACGGTAAAGGGCTGGCCAAACATGACAGGTCTTGAGTGGTCGCCCGGCGGAAAAGGGTTTTACCTAGGATCTGTCTCGCCGGAAGCTCGCGCGCTTCTCTATGTGGATCTGAAAGGGAATGCCCGGATGTTGTGGCGGTCCAAGGCAACGGGCGGTGGAATTTGGGGCACACCTTCACCGGACGGCCGCTACCTGGCAATCCTGGGCCACGTCGAGAACAGCAACGTGTGGATGCTGGAAGGCTTTTAAGATTATTGACGCCCTGCGGCCCAAAGCCTTCCGACGTCGGGCCGAGTGACAAGCGGACAAGGGGGGACTAATCCGCAATTAGACCCCCAAGTGGCCCCGTTGCGCACCGGCCAGCACCGACGGCCCCTCCTGCACCGCATCGACTTGCCGCCTCAGTTGCAAGTTGACTCGCCAGCGGCCGGCAGCTTAAGATGAACCTCAAGGCGGGTTCCCACATCATGACTGGCGCGACAGTATCGCACTACCGCGTTCTAGACAAGCTCGGCGGCGGCGGGATGGGTGTCGTTTACAGGGCCGAGGACACCAAACTCCGGCGCCTCGTGGCGCTCAAGTTCTTGCCGGAGGAACTCGCCAAAGATCACACTGCTCTGGAGCGTTTCCAACGCGAAGCGCAGGCCGCCTCCGCCCTCAATCACCCCAACATCTGCACCATCTACGACGTGGACGAGCACGAAGGCGGGCCCTTCATTGCAATGGAATTCCTGGAGGGGCAAACGCTGAAGCACCTGATCGGTGCCAAGCCCTTCGAGACGAGTGAAATTCTGGACCTCGGCATCCAGCTTGCCGACGCTCTGGACGCTGCGCACGCTAAAGGGATCGTTCACCGCGACATTAAACCGGCCAATATCTTCCTAACCAACCGTGGACTGGGGAAGATTCTGGATTTTGGTTTGGCGAAATTGACACCGCAGATGCTTGGCTCCGCTCCGATTGACATCCACGGTGGTGTCACCCTGAGCGGCAGCGAAGAGCCTCAGGCTCTGCCCACCGCGGCCGTCGCGGCGGCTCACCTGACCAGTCCCGGCACAGCCATGGGCACGGTCGCCTACATGTCGCCGGAGCAGGCGCTGGGCAAGGAACTCGACGCGCGCACGGACCTGTTCAGTCTGGGCGTGGTGCTGTACGAGATGGCGACGGGCCGTCAGGCGTTTCCCGGCAGCACGACGGCCGCGATTTTTGACGGTATCCTGCATAAGGCGCCTGTAGCACCCGTTCGTCTGAACCCCGCGTGCCCGGCCGAGCTGGAGCGAATCATCAATAAAGCTCTGGAAAAAGACCGGGACGTTCGCTATCAGGTTGCCTCCGAGCTGCGCGCCGATCTGAAACGCCTGAAGCGCGACACCGATTCGGCGCGCGCTGCGGCGGCGAGCGGCAGCATCCAGGCCGCGGCTCCCGACAAAACTTCGGGCGTTACCTTGCCTGCCGTGGGCGCCGCGCTCCCCCGACCTTCATCTCGGCGGGGGCTGTGGCTCGGCCTTGCCGGCTTGGTGGCCGTCGGGGCTGTTGTGGCAGGGTGGCTGCTGCTGACCCGGCAAGCCCAAAGGCCCGCCGCGCCGCTCACGGTGGTTCCGTTTACCAGCTCCTCCGGATGGAAGCATGACCCGGCCTTTTCCCCTGACGGAAACGAACTGGCCTTTTCCTGGAATAACGAAAAGGACCATCACTCCCATATTTACAGGCAGCTTGTTGGGGCGGGGACGCCGTTACAACTCACTTCCGGCGCGAGTGATGATTTCAACCCAGTCTGGTCTCCGGACGGCCGCTTCGTTGCCTTTATTCGCCAGACATCACAGGGCAACGGCTATTACCAGGTAGCGTCACTCGGCGGCCCGGAACGTAAAATTGCCGATCTTTTCGTGCCCCTGGACTATAACGAGGGCAGCGGGATGGACTGGGCCCCCGACGGCAAGAATCTGGTCGTTGCCGACAGGATGACTCCCGATGCCTCGAAGCTCGGCCTCCTTTCGATTTCGACCGAAGACGGGCAACGGAAAGTCATCGCAACCCCCGCGGGACCGTACGTCGCCACGCCGAAAATCTCGCCCGACGGCAAGACCATTGCTTTTTTCCAGGGTAAAGGATTTCTGTCGTATGACATTTATTTGGTCCCGTACTCGGGTGGGGAGGTGACACGCCTCACGAACGATAATCGCGCCGAAGGGGGACTCGGGTGGACGCCGGACGGCGAGCAATTGGTCTTCTCATCCGACAGGAGCGGCGTGAGCGGTCTGTGGAGGATTTCAACGAAGGGTGGTTCGCCTGAACCCATTTCGGGCAGCGGTGAAAACGCCGGCTCGTTGTCAGTCTCGCGCAAGGGAGGTCGTCTGGCCTACGTCTCCCAACGCGAGGATTATAACGTCTATCGTGCCCCGGGCCCCAATGCGAGCGGGTCACCTGCCGCCCCCAGTGCAATAATCGCCTCAACGATGCTCGACATTTCGCCCAATTACTCTCCGGACGGCAAACGAATCGCCTTTGCCTCGAACCGCGGCGGGCCGACCGAGATCTGGGTCTCCGACAGCGACGGTTCAAACCCGGTGCAGTTGACCTCGCTAGGGGCCTCCGATTCAGGAACCCCGCGCTGGTCGCCCGACGCCAAATGGATAGCCTTCGATTCGCGCAAGGAAGGACACGCGGATGTTTACGTGGTTGCCGCGGAGGGGGGCACCCCACGCCGTGTGACCAATGCGCCCGCCGAAAATAACGTTCCGACCTGGTCGCGCGACGGCAAGTGGATTTATTTTTCCTCAGATCGCGCGGGGCCTTGGCAGGTCTGGAAGGTTCCGGCCCAAGGAGGGACAGAAGTGCAAGTCACCCAGGAGGGCGGGTTTGAAGCCTTCGAGTCACCGGACGGCAAGTGGCTCTACATCATTCGAAACGACAAAGGTCACGCAGGCCTTTGGAAGATGCCTATCGAAGGAGGCCA
>Ga0187782_10004208_pt1 | contig 10769 bp, 8 predicted proteins | sample 0715_SJ02_MP15_2_FD_132454 | JGI IMG/M metagenome (GOLD analysis project Ga0187782, IMG submission 132454) | Tropical peat soil microbial communities from peatlands in Department of Meta, Colombia - 0715_SJ02_MP15_20_MG | ecosystem: Environmental > Terrestrial > Soil > Wetlands > Peat | place...
ATGCGGCCGAAGGCGAGCAAGTTGCCTCCGGTGTCGACGACCGAGATGCACATGGGCTGACCGATCCGCTCCGCCTCGGCGATGGCCGCGTTCAGCACAGCAAGGCCGCCGGCGAGCGTCAGCGTCTTCGTGTCCTTCACGTAAGCCATGAAACTCTCCTTTGGGAAAGCCGAGACGGGCCCCGCGTGCGCTAGTCCTTGTCGCGAAGAAGCGGCGCCAGCCTCTGCACGACGATGAGCGCCACGAGAGAGACAATGATGAGCACGCCCGAGATGGCCGCGATGCGGGGATCAAGCTGCTGCTCGAGCATGGCGTACATGCGCAGCGGCAGCACAGACGTGCCCGGCGGGGCCAAGAACATCGTCATCGAGACGTTGTCGATCGACTGGACGAAAATGAGGAACGCTCCCGCGAGGACGCCAGGCGTAAGCAGCGGCACGATGATGCGACGGAACGTGCCGAGGCGTGACGATCCCAACAGCATCGAGGCGTCCTCGAGACCGGGATCGAGCCGGGCCGCGACGCCGGCGGTCGTGCGGAACATCAACGGGCCGAACACGACGAGATGGCTGACGACGACGAGCGGCGTTGAGGGTCGGAACCCTAAGAGGGCCGCGGTGATTAAGAGCGCGATCCCGAAAACAAGGGCCGGCAAAACGAGCGGGGCGAGAAGGATAGGCTCGAGAATGTTGGCCAGACGAGCGGGGATCCGAACCATGCCGTAGCTCGCCGGAACCGTAAACACGAGCGATCCCAGGACCGCGAGAATGGCGATCTTCACCGAGTTCCACGCCGAGATATGGATCTGCTCGGAGGCGACGGGGTCGATCAGTCGGGCGTACCATTGCAGCGAAAAGCCTGGCGGGGGGAACTGCAACGTCTTTGCCGAAGTGAAGGAGAGAAGCATCGCCACGACCACCGGGGCGATCAGAAAGACGACGCAGACGCCTCCGCCCCCGTAGACGAAGGCCCAATAGGCGATGGAGGCGATCCGCGAGCTTCGCCGCTCAAACACTTCCCACCAACCTCGGATGACGCGCGAGCATCGCCAGCGCCAGCATGACGCTTCCGGTCGAAATGACGAGGATCACCGAGATCGCCGCAGCGCTCGGCCAGTCGAACAGGACGCCGACTTCGCGGAAGACATACTGCGGCAGATAGATGTGCCGAGCCCCGCCGATCGTCGTCTGCGTCACGAAATTCGTCGTGGCGCTGGCGAAGGTGAGGATCCAGCCGGCGATGTATCCGGGAAGGGCGAGCGGGATTAAGACCGTGCCTAAGATCCGCCAGGGCCCCGCGCCGGAAATCTCGGCCGCCTCTACGAGACGCGCGTCCAAGCGCGAGAGGACGGCGATCAAAGGCAGGACCAGAAGCGGCAACTCGATCTGGGTCTGCGCCAGGACGAGGCCGCCTTCGGTGAACATGAAGGTGGTCGGGGTCTCGGTCAGGCCGAGGGCGTGGGTTATCGCGACCAACGGCCCCTCCCGGCCGAGGAGCACGATCCAGGCGAAGGTCCTGACGACATTGCTGGTCAGGAGCGGCAACAATGTCAGAAAGACCACGGCCTGCCGAACGAACGACCCGCCGTGCCAGTAGAGCAATGCGATCGGGGTCCCGACGAGCGTCGCGGCGACGGTGACCATCGCCGCGAGCTTGATGGTGTCGATCACCACTTCGACATTGAACCAATCGGAGAGAAAGTCCGCGTAGTTGCCCAACAGCCCTGGGGCGTCTCCGGCCATCAGGCTATAGGCGGCCAGCACTCCAAACGGCACGATGAAGACGCCGAGCATCAGCGTCAGCATCGGCAGAAGGAAGGGCAGGCCGCCCGACTTCAGCGAGGCGATCATTCTCCCTTTACGGCGCGGTCGTACGCCTTCGCCCACTCGGCGCGGTGCTTGGCGACCGTGACCCAATCGAGATAGACGAAGTCCTTCACCTTGTCTTTGGTGACGAACCGCTTGATGCTGTCGGAGAGATCGACGTCGACGTTGGTTGGAAAGTTCTCGAGCGGCGGCGCCATCAACGTGCGTTGCACTTCCGCGTCAATCGCGGCGTCCATGTATTGATAGACCCCGTCGGGGTTCTTCGTGCCTTTGGTCATATGAATGACGACCGGCACCGCGGGCACCCCGGTTTCCGGCGCCGCGAACTCGGCGTGAACGCCGAGCGACTGCAGCAGGGAGATGTTGTTCATGCAGGCCATGAAGACGGCGATCTCCTTCTGCTGAAACATCGTCATCTCATGCTGGGTCGTGTCGACGATCGGACCGATCCAGTCCCTCTTCTCCCTGAACAGCTTAAACAGCGCATCCATATCCATCGGACCCTTGCCGAAAGCCCTGGCGATCTCGCTGAAGGCCATGATCTCGGTGTTGGATTCGAAGCTGTTGAAGGCGACCTTGCCCTTATACGCCGGATCTTCGAACAGCACCTTGTAGCCCGACGGCTTCGGCACGAGGTCGGGATTGTAGCCGATGCCGCAGAATTGGACGGTCACGACCGGCCCATAATCCGTCCGGAACTGCGGGTCCAGCTTGCTCCAGTTCTTCAACTTCGACGGGTCGATCTTGACGATCAGGTCGTTGTCTTTGGCGACCGCCGTGTCGCCCGGCGACAGCAGCAAAGCGTCATAAGGCGGGGGCGCGCCAGCCTTGGAAGCCGCCAGCGTGTTGGCGATCTGGAGGGTCGTCAAGGCCGGCGCGATCGTTAGCTCGGTCCCTTCGGCCGCCAATATCGGGGTGATGATCTTGCGGTAGGCGTCCTCCCACTCGTTGGGAAAGGTGGCGACCACGATCGATCCCGCGTGCGCCGCGCCGGGCAGCAGCGGAAGGGCCAGCCCGAGCTGAAGGGCAATCCCGGCAGCGAGCCCCCTTCCGAATTTGCGTCGATTCATCGAGAACGTGCTCATTTACTCGCTCCTCTTAGTTAAACGCTTCTTCGCCCTCTTCACCCGCCGGAAAGACGTGAAGCTTCATGACATCCAGCGTGATGAAAACCTGATTTCCGCTTGCGCCGGCGGCGACGGCGCTCTCGCGCGGCTCGATCGCCCTGATCTCGGTTCCGTCGGCGAGGGCGAGCGTGTGGATGACGCTGGGTCCGTGCGGGATGCTCATGATGAGCTCGGCTTTCAGCGAACTGGCGGAAGGCTCGATGGAGAGAGCGACCTGCTCGGGACGGGCGGTGAGGACGACGCTTGAGCCGACGATGGCGTTGGACGCGCGCGAGAGCGTCAGCGTTTCGCCGGTCGAGACCTTAAGCGTCGTGAGCGGCGGGCGGGCCGCTTGGATCGTCGCCCGGATGCAGCTCGCGTGGCCGACGAAACGGTTGACGAAGAGGCTCTCGGGATTGTCGTAAACGTCCGTCGGCGCGCCGACCTGCTCGACATGTCCTTTGTTCATGACGATGATGCGGTTGGCGAGCGTCTGCGCCTCTTCCTGGTCGTGGGTGACGATGATCGTCGTGATGCCGAGCGTTCGCTGCAGACGGATCAGCGCCATTTGCAGCTCGATGCGAAGCGCGCGGTCGAGCGCCGCAAACGGCTCGTCAAGAAGAAGCAGGGCCGGGTCGACGGCGAGCGCCCGGGCGACTGCGACGCGCTGCTGCTGGCCGCCCGAAAGGCTGCGCGGCAATCGGCGCTCAAGTCCCTGCAGCTGAACAGTCGCGATTAGCTCGGCGACCCGCGCCCGCTTGCGCTCCCGCGGCCAGCCACGGCAGGAAAGGGCGTAGCCAACGTTTTCTGCGACGGTCAAATGGGGAAAGAGCGCGTAGTTCTGAAAGACCATGCCAATGCCGCGCGATCTGCCAGGAAGCGGCGACAGGTCGATTCCCGCGAGCCTGATCACGCCAGGGTTCACCGGCAGGAGCCCGGCGATCGCCCTGAGCACGGTCGTCTTTCCGCAGCCGCTCGGGCCGAGAAGCGCCGCGATCTCGCCCGGCGCGACCTCGAAGGAGATGTCCTCCACCGCCGGCACGCCCGCGTAACTATGGGTCAGACCACGAACCGAGAGGGGATTTGACCGGCTTTCCACTGGCAGACTTCATGCAGGGGCAAATGCGGCGATGATTTCAACTGGATAGCAAGGGGTATGCCAGTTCTCGAACGGAGGCGCCTAGATGGCTAACAAATCTATGATATATCATTCCTTTTCGAATTTGGAAATGTGTCTCTTGCAATCTCGCGATAATTATCGAGACCAGTTTCGAGGATAGAGGCGCACAATGATTCGTCGGTATGTTCGATCCGTGGGCGGAAAGGTCCGGAGGAAGGCGATCTTCAAGGGACCGAACGCGAGCGCAAAACCCGGCGCCCGGGCAATCGGCGACGGGGAGGAGCCGTTCGACCGCGCCGAAGACGTCATCGACAGAATCTGCGCGACCCTGGCGAACGCGATCACTGAAGGAGCCCTGAAGCCCGGCACGAAGATTCTCGACGATGCGATCGCAGATCATTACGGCGTCAGCCGCACCGTCGTCCGCGGCGCGCTCGACATCCTCCAGCGCGATCACCTTCTGGAGCGCAAGCGCAACCGCGGCGCCTTTGTCGCCGAGCCGTCGATCAAGGAGGCCAAGCAGCTTTTCGAGGCGCGCCATGCGCTCGAGCGCGTCATTCTCACATTCGTCGTGAAACGCGCTTCGGACGAGGGTCTCGACCGTCTCGAAGCGCTAAACGAAGAGGAATCCCGGCATTCGGAAAGCGCCGAGGCCGGCAACAAGCCGGGCAAAGCCTCGCAGTTCCATGTCGAGCTCGCCAAGCTCGGCGACAACGATCTGCTGACCGAAGTGCTTGTCAAGACCCTGGCGCGCGTGGCTCTCGTGAACGCGTTATACGCAGTCGAGCCGCGCGACAATTGCGGCGATCACCGCAACATCATCGCCGCTCTTAGGCGGCGCGACCTCGACGCGGCGCAGGAGCACATGGAGGAGCATCTTACCGAACTGGAAGGCCGGCTGCTGCTGACGCCGAACCACGGCGATCGTCAGAGCTTCGTCAACATGCTCGAGAGATTCTCGGCCGAATAGATCAAGGCACGCGCGGCGACTGAGGATTCCAACAACATTGCGAATGTTCACGCCTCGCCTCAGCCGGCGGCGACGCGGAAGGCCTCGAGCGGCGTATGGCGGCTCAGATTCTCGAAGCCGTCGGCCGTCACGACATAGCAGTCGCCGACATTGCAGCCGGCCACTTGCGGCTCGAGCCATTGGGCGTGCAACACGAAGACCATTCCCGCCTCAAGCCGGTCGTGGTTGTGAGAGGCAATGTTGTAACTTGTGCGGGAGCCGGCCATGCCGACCGAATGGCCGAGGTTCGGATTGTGCGGTCCATGCGTCGCCGGATAGACGTGCATCAGCTTGCGGCCCTGTCCTTCCCAGTCCGCGTCAGGCACGTATTGGCGCGCAAACAAGCGCGGCCCGCCGCCTTCGGACGGCGCCCAATTGTAGGGCATCGTTCGCGCGGCTGGCGACGTTAGCAAGCCGTGCTCGATGTAAGGCTCGAAGGCTGCGTTGTTGACGTCGCTGACGAGCGCGCCGGGGCGGATGAGCTTTTCCGCGCGCTTCACGCCCTCCGTGCAGATCGCGAGGACCTCCTCCTGCCGCTTCGTGATCTCGCCGACCGCAATCATCCTGGCGGTCTGGGCGTTGTAACCACTGTAGGCCACGTTCGAGATGTAGAGATTGATCAGGTCGCCGGGGCGGATTCGGCGCCCATAGGGCTTGCCGCAATGGGTGCCGTATTCGTTGGCGCCGATCTGGTAGCCGTCGCCGGTCTCCCCGCCCCGCGCAAGCTGCGCGTAGGTGAAGGCGGCGTAGATCTCCCAGTCGGTGACGCCCGGTCGCGTGACGTGATAGGCGGCTTGCGTGCCGATCGAGACAAGCTGCGCGGCGGCGCGGAACATGTCGATCTCACGAGGCGAGGCAACCTTCAGCATGCGGTCGACGATGGCGTTCGCGGGCGCGAAATTGGCGCGCGGCATAAGCGCCTGGAGATGGCCGAGAATGGTTGCGCTGGTGGCGTCGCCGATCGTCCCGATCTGCCCCGCGCTCAGACCGAGGTCGGCGAGCGTCTTGGCCGTCGCCTCTGCCGTCTTGGCGTCTGAAGAGCCGGGGCGATCGGAATATTCGCGCCCGATCGCGCCGACCTGCCAGATCTGGTCGACCAACGCCGGCTCGCCCGCAGGAGGCAGGATCACCGACTGGGTGAAGAACGAGAGCAGCGCCAATCCCTTGTCCGTGTCCGTGGGGATGACGAGCACGCCCTCGCGCATCCAGTCGCAAATGTAACGAAGATAAGCGTTTGAGGTGTGGAACCACCCGATCATGTCCGCATGCACGATAAGCGCGTCATGACCGGCGACGACGGCTTCGCGCCGGATGCGCCGCAGCCGCTCCGCGAACTCCGCTTCAGGCAGCAACGGCGGCGCGACAAAATCAAAGTCGGGCTCGAAGTCGGCGAGGAGCGATTCCATACGGCGGGGGAGTTTCTGGTCCATGGACGGTGACGAAGATTGCCGTGTGTTGGTAGTCGGAACCGCGGCTCGACGATTGACTGGCTGGACGATCCGCGGGGCGCTGGCAGGCCGAGCTGACCACAGCAAACGGCATGCCAATCGCAGATTATTGCGCTCGATAATCTGGCACAAGCCACTGGCGCTTAATTATTTTTTTCAAGTCATTAGAGTTTCGCATTCATCGTCGATAGCAGCTTCGAGGATGATGTCGAAAATATGCGCAAATAGCCGGCAAGGCGCCTTGGCGATGGGCAAGGCGGAGGCGGTCGACGTCGTCGTGTTTCGGCGGCCGGATTTGCGTCGCCGGCAGCGGAGAGGAATCGCGGCGACCAGCCGAGCGGATTTCGTTCAGGCGAAGGCGATCACGGCGATCTGCCGCGAGCCGAAGGCCTCGCGCCCGTGACGCGAGAGGAGAGCGGCCTTATGGGCCGGCGGCCTGGCCCTGTCTCGTCGCAAACCGAGCCTTTGAGAGCGCGCCGAGCAGATGCGCCGCGCTTCGCTTAATTTCGGCGACAGCCTCTTCATGGCCGAAGGGACGCGCTTCGTACGCCGCCCAATCAAGGACGCCGCGCGCGCCAAAGCCTTTCTCGTAATCTCGAACAAGCTTGAGATAAGCGGCGAATTCCTCGACATCGAGATCGGGATGGCCGGCGTGAAATCGCGGGTCGAAGATCTCGACGCAAGTCTGCGTCCTGCCGATGGTCCGCTCGGCATGCGGTTCGGCGTTTTCGATCGTCAAGTTGATCTTGGGGTTCGCGCCCAGGAGGATCGCGATGATCGCCGCAAAGTCGACGGCGCCGTCGCCGCAGGGGCGGTTCTGCAGGAGGACCCCGCCCGGCCGCATCGCGACATAGGCGTCTTTCAAATGCGTCTGGCGGACGTAAGGCGCCACCCGCTTTGCCGCCCGCACGGGGTGCTCGGCGCGATGCAGCATGTTCGACGTGTCGAGGACGACCCCGACCACATCGGGCCCGACCGCCTCGACGAGGCGGACGACTTCGAAGGAGGCGATCTCCTCGTGCGTCTCGATGTTCATGTGGATTCCGAGGTCCCGCGCGATCGGCGCCAGGACTTTCAAGAACCTCTCGGTCGCGGCGAGTTGGTCGGACCAAGGCGCGTCGGTCCTGAAGCGATCGTAGGAAAGTCTTCCATAGAAGGTGGGCTTGCGATTGGCCGTCGAGACCCAGAGCTCGACGCAGCCAATGGCGGCTGAAGCCTCCATCATCCTGCGGAAGCCGAGCGCGATGTCGCCGTCGCCGACGGCCCTGAGCTCGGGCGCTTCCGGCGTCGCATACGGATTGACCTTGCCAAGCCCCGCTTCGAGATAGAGGCCGAGTTCGTCCGCACGGCTGCGGATGGCGGCGAGAAGGCCTCGATCGAGCGTGCGGCTCATGTCGAGAATGGTCCGAAAGAACAGGCCCTCCATGCCCAGCGCCTTCCCGTGCTCCAGGCTGCCGATCGGGCCGCGCTTGGCGGATTGGGGAATCTTTCTCCCGTCGATGCCGATGCGCATGGCGGCCTCCTATGACCGCGACTGCGCCGCGGCTTTCGAGCAGTCGATCTCGATGATGTCGAAGGCGACGAGCCGCGCCGTCGAGCCCGGCGGGATCAGGCAGGTCGAATCGTATTCCTCGACGATGCACGGCCCCGCGACCCCGCTCGCCAGCTGCCCGCGCGAGACAACGCGCGCCTCGCGCCACCCCTCGCGCGGCCCGAAATAGGCCGATCGCGTCGCGTCGCGCGCGGCGTCGCGGGCGGGCCGCGGCAGCGATCGCCCGTCGTCGAGGCGGCCGCTGCCGACGACCCGCACGCTCGTCAGTTCGAGCGGTTCGTTTGCTCCGGCGCGGTGTCCGTAGGTGCGCTCGTGTTCCGCCCCAAAGGCTTCCGAGAGCGCCGACAGCGCGGGGCCATCGGTTTCCGGCGCCTCGAGAACGATAGCCAGCGTCTGGGTCTGGCCGGCATAGCGCAGCGAAAATCGCCGCTCGATCATTTGGCGCTCGGCCGAAACACCCGCGTCACTGAGCTGGCGCCGGACCAGCGCTTCAAGCCGCTCGACGACCTTTCCGAGCATCGGGCGATCGACGGCTGCAAAATCGGCGCGCACAGTCTCCGCCGCCTCGCACTCGAGGTCCGCAGTCATAAGGCCCACGGCGGAGAAGAGCCCCGGATAGGGCGGAACGAGGACACGGCTCGCGCCGAGCTCGAGGGCGAGCAGAGGCCCGAACAACGGGCCATTGCCGCCGAACGCGCAGACCGCAAAATCCCGCGGATCGCGTCCGCGCTCCGAGGACACGGCCCGCAACGCCCTGAGCATCGTCGCCGACGCAAGGCTGACCGCCGCGTAAGCCGCGTCCTCGGCCGAAAGCCCGAGCGGCGCGGCGATGTCCCGATCAATCACGGTCCGCGCCGCTTCCACGTCGATCGGAACGGCGCCGCCGGCGATGCCAGACGGGCTCAGATAGCCTAGCAGCGCCGCGGCGTCAGCGATAGTCGGCCGCAAGCCGCCGCGCCCATAGCAGACCGGGCCTGGGACCGCGCCGGCGCTCTCCGGGCCGATCAGCAACCCGCCGCCGGCGTCGCGGCGGATGATCGATCCGCCGCCGGCGCCGACTTCGGCCAGATCGATCGCCGCGACCTGCAGCGGATGTCCGGCGCCGGTCAGCAGGCGCGAGCCGCTGATCATGCCGCCGCCGACGGTGAAGTCGGAAGTGCGGACGAACGCTCCATGCTCGATCGAGGCCGCCTTGGCCGTTGTGCCGCCCATGTCGAAGCTGATCAGATTGGCGACACCGATCGCTTCGGCAAGCGCCGCCGCGGCGACGACGCCGGCGGCAGGGCCGGACTCCAGAATCGTGACCGGCTTTCGCTTGGCCTCTTCAGCCGTGCTCAGCCCGCCGGTCGACTGACTGACGAAGAGGGGAGCGGCGATTCCCGAGCGCTTCAGGCGGTTTTCGAGATCGTCGAGGTAGCCCCGCACAACCGGACGCAGATACGCGTTGACGACGGCGGTCGACGTCCGCTCAACCTCGCGGATTTGCCGGCTGAGGTCGGTTGCGATGGTGACGTCGACCTCAGGGATGAGCGCTGAGAAAAGCCGCGCCAACGCCTGCTCGTGAACGGGGTTGGCGAAGGCGTTGATGAGCGACACGGCGACGGACTTGACGCCCGCCGCGCGGATCGCCGCCGCGACATCTGCCGCGGAGGATCGGTCGAGCGCCTCGATCACCGCGCCGTCGGCGGCGATCCGCTCGGCGACCTCGAAACGCAGATGACGCGGCGCTAGCGGCGGCGGCTTCTCCCACGCCACGTCATAGAGCCTCGGCAAGCGAAGCCGCCCAATCTCGATCACGTCGCGAAAGCCAAGGGTCGTCACAAGCGCCGGCGGCTGCGCCGAGCCCTCGAGAACGGCGTTCGAAGCGACCGTCGTGCCGTGCGCGACGCGCCCGAGATCGACGCCGACCAGCCCGGCCGAGCCGAGGACATTTGCAAGACCATCGAGAATAGCGTCCGCGTAATGATCGGGGGTCGACAGAACCTTTGCGACCGCGGCCCGCCCGTCGTGCTCAAGGAGAATGACGTCGGTGAAGGTGCCGCCAATGTCGACGCCGACGATCGCGGAGCTGTTCGCAGTCGTCATCGTGCGTCCGGCTGCGCGGTTGCGAGGCCGGTGAGCGCGTCCGCCGCGCGTCGCTCAGGACTGCGTTCGGCCGGATCGCCCCAACCGCCGCCGCCTGCGGTTTCGATCCTGACGATGTCGCCCTTGCGCATGTCGGTCGTCACTTTGCTCGGCAAGTCGAGGCACGCGCCGTTCCGCTGCAGGACATTGCGCGCCGGCCTGCCGCTTCCGCCGCCATAAAGCCCATAAGGCGGGACGGTCGAGCGGTCGGCGCGGATCTGCAACGTCGCCTCGCGCGCGAGCAGCTCGTAATCGCGCGAAACCGCCGAGCCGCCGCGATATTTGCCCGCGCCGCCGCTGCCCGGCACATAGGCGAAGCGGCGAATGCGCACGGGATGCTCCGCCTCCATCTCCTCAATCGAATGCGCGGAGATGTTGGAGAACACGTTGGCGGCCCCGTCGAGCCCATCGGCGAACGGCCGCGCGCCCCAGGCGGAGCAGAAGAAGTCGACGAGCACGAAAGGCCGTCCATCGTCACGGCGCCCGCCGATGCTCACCCCCGTGTTGCCGCCGTCGCCGGCGGCCTTGACCTTGTCCGGCAGCATCATCGCCAGCGCGCCGAACATGCAGTCGACCATGCGAAA
>Ga0187782_10004210_pt1 | contig 10768 bp, 6 predicted proteins | sample 0715_SJ02_MP15_2_FD_132454 | JGI IMG/M metagenome (GOLD analysis project Ga0187782, IMG submission 132454) | Tropical peat soil microbial communities from peatlands in Department of Meta, Colombia - 0715_SJ02_MP15_20_MG | ecosystem: Environmental > Terrestrial > Soil > Wetlands > Peat | place...
ACCACGGGAATCGCCCGCACGACGCAGAAGGCCACGGTTAACAAGGTGATCGCTTGTGCCGTGGCCAGCGGCCAGGTCGCGCCCGCCGCAGCGGACCATCGGTTGAATTGCGTCGGCGCCATGTCTCGCACCGAGAGCAGAAATCCGAGGTAGCAGAAGCAAATGCATTTCACCCCGGCGTAACAAGCTCGACTCGTTCTGGAAGCGACCAGGACACGCCCCCAGACGGCTCTGCGATTTGGACCGAGTTGGGTGCGAGTGGCGAGTCCGGAAAGAAAGTCCGTCACGGCTCCGCGCACGAAGAACAGCACCGGGACCCAAAGCGAGATCAATCCGCTCGCCGCAAAGCAGGTGAAGAACACGTTCTCGACCACGCGATCGCCTAAAACGTCGAACTTCGCGCCAAGCGCTGTGGCCAAGCCGCGCGTGCGGGCCAGGTATCCATCCACGCCATCGAGTGCAATGGCAGCGACGGTTAGGACGACAGCCGTGAGATCGAGAGCCAACACGTGCGCCCCCAAGCGGAACAACGCCACCGCTAGGAACGCGGTGAAAATGCGGGCCACCGTTACCTGGTTAGGCGTCACGCGCACCTCGATAGAATTTCTACGAGCCCGCACCGCAAACGGTAGATCGTCTTACCGGCTGCGGTTCCAGCGGCGGGCCCGCGCGAAGGAAAAGGCACTTGCGCTGCCATTCGAGTGGTCGGTTGCGGCATTGATTTTTCACCGACTTGCCAAGCGCGGGCTGAGTAGAACGGCGGATTTCGGTTCCACCTGTCGTGTTTCTCCTGCGCTCGTGCATATCCTCCAGAACCGAAATGAGGTACGATGCGTCTAATCGGTGTGGTCAAATCTTGCGTCTCGTTCCGGCAGGACTGCCGAGAGTAAGCAGATCAGGGAGTGAGAGTTAGATGGCGGCTTTTGCCTTGTTGGTTTTCGTTGCTGGATTGATTTCGTTTTTATCGCCGTGCGTTTTGCCGCTCGTGCCGGGATATGTGTCGATGCTTTCCGGTGTGGGCGTCGATCAGCTCAAGGAAGGCCAGGGTTCTACCGGCAAGCTGCTCAGTTCGGCCCTTTCGTTTGTGATCGGGTTCTCGGCGGTGTTTATCACCATGGGTGCCACGGCGAGCGCGGTGGGCCAGTTTCTGCTCAAAAATCGCAACCTGCTCGCGCCCATTGCCGGTGCGTTGATCATTTTGTTTGGGTTGCACTTGATCGGTTGGTTGGTAAAGATTTCAGTTCGCATCGGCGTTATCGTGGGTGTCGTCCTCGTGGCCATCGGTGTTTTTCTGACTTTCCGCGGGGGCACCAGCCTGATGCTCAAGCCGGTGCATTGCTATGCGGCATCGTTGATTTTCCTGTTTGGGCCGTCGCTGACGCGATGGCTGAACCGTGACGTCCACATGAACAATGTGGGTGGGAATCAGCCGGGAATGGTGAGCGGATTCTTGCTGGGGTTCGCGTTCGCTCTGGGCTGGACGCCCTGCATCGGACCCATTCTTACCACCGTGCTGGCAATTGCGGCGACCCGGGAGAAGGTCACGGAAGGCGTCATCCTTTTGACGCTGTATTCCGCAGGCCTTGCCATACCGTTCTTGCTCACGGCGGTTGGTATCGGCCGCTTTATGAAGTTCTATCAGAAGTTCCGCAGGCATCTTCACACGGTCGAGGTTTTCAGCGGTGTTCTCTTGCTTGCCATCGGCGGGCTCATCTTCGCAAACGGCCTCACCTTCCTCTCCGGCCATATCCAGGGCCTCAATCCGGAAGTCTGGATCGACAGGTTCATGCCCCGCGGAGCGGGCACGCCGGTCGCGGCCAACGCGAGCCTGGCGCCGGAGCCGGATGTGACCTTCCAGAATCTACAGGGCGGCGAGGTTCCTCTCGCGAGCCTGAAGGGCAAAGTCGTTCTCCTCAATTTCTGGGCCACGTGGTGCGAACCCTGCCGCAGTGAAATCCCCGTCCTGATTGGCTTACAGGACAAGTACAGCGGCAAGGGTTTTACAATGTTGGGAGCTTCGATGGACGAGGATGGGGCGAAGGCGGTCGATCCGTTTATCCACACAACCCAGTTCAATGTCGCCGGCCACGAGCGGAACATGGACTATCCGATCGTACTGGGAAGTGACGCCATCACCGACAAATTTGGTGGTTTGCTCGGCATGCCCACAAGCTATCTGATTTCACGCGACGGCAAAATCGTCAAGAAATACATCGGCGTCGTGAACGAAGCCCAGATCATCAGGGACGTCGAGAGCCAGCTATGACCCGATGGCTACCGCTTACGGTTCTCGCCACGTTTCTCGTGGGCCTCGGAAGCCACTCTTTGATCCGGGCCCAAGAAGCGACGGCACCCGCCAACGCGGCAGCGGTGGTGAAAACGAAGGTGTACGCGTCGCTCGACCCGATACCTCGTGGCAAGGAATTTCAACTCGCCGTGGTCGTGAACATAGCCAACGGCTACCACATGAACTCGCATAAGCCTCTGGATTCCTATCTGATTCCAACGACGCTGACGCCACAATTGCCGGCCGGCTTCACGCTCGCCGACACCGTCTATCCAGCCGGCAAGAACCTCAAATTTCCCTTCTCCCCGGACAAGCCGCTCAACGTGTACACCGAAAGCGTGACCTTGCGGCTGCGACTGGCGGCAGGAGAGAACGCTACTTTGGGCGACGCATCCATTCCCATGACTTTGCGCTACCAAGCCTGTAACAACTCGGCCTGCCTGCCGCCCGTGAAGATTCCCGTGACCGCGGAGATTAAGGTGGTTGCGGCCGGAGCGAATGCGCACGCCGAACATCCCGAGATCTTTTCCGCCGCTTCGAAATAAATGCTTCCCGACCTAACGGCTCGCCATGAGGGGTATGGCCTGGCGTAGGCGCGTCACGACGCGGTCCTGGCCGAGCACTACCATCGTGTCGAACAGCGGCGGGGCCACGGCGCGACCGACAATGGCGACGCGCGTGGCGTTGATTAGCAGGCCGGCCTTGACGCCCTCGGTTGTCGCAAGACCGCGCAGGGCCGCATCGCACGCGTCGTGATTCCATTCGGTAAGCTCCGCAAGGCGGTCGGCGAGTTTTTCCAGCATGGCCGGCAAGCGCTCGTCCTTCCAGAATTTCTGGCAGGCCTCCGGCTCGTAACCGAAATCATCGGTGAAAAAAGCCCGGGCCCAAACGGTAAAATCGCCGAGCAGACGGGTTCGCGGGCGAATCAAATCCACGGTTTTTCGGAACCACGCGGGGTCGAGGCGGGCCCGGGATTCATCCCACAACCGGGCCCGCTTGAGTTCCGCTTCGACGTACGGCAGCAAATCTTCGACCGGCGCTTTCTGCAAATATTGCGTATTGAACCATTCGAGCTTGGCGCGATCGAAGATCGCGTTGGTGCGACTTACGCCGGCCAGCGAGAATCGCTCGATAATTTCGGGCGTGCGCAAAAACTCCGAATCGTCACCGGGCGACCATCCTAGCAACGCCAGAAAATTTCGAAAGGCCTCGGGAAGAAATCCTTCTTCGAGGTAGGAACTGACGCTCGTGGCGCCATGGCGTTTAGACAGTCGCGTACGATCCGGGCCCAGGATGAGCGGGACGTGAGCAAAGACCGGGGGCCTTGCGCCGAGCGCTCGGTAGATCAGCGTTTGTTTGGGCGTGTTCGAAAGGTGATCGGCGCCGCGGATGACGTGCGTGATACGCATGTCAATGTCGTCCACGACGACACTCAGCTGATAGGTGGGAAGTCCGTTCGAGCGCAACAGGACAAAGTCCTCGATCTCGGCATTTTCTAATTCGCGTGAGCCGAAGACAGCGTCCTCAAAGCGAGTCATGCCCGCCGATGGGACATGAAAGCGAATGGCCGGGGCGATTCCTTCCCGCTCGCGTGCGGCGCGAGCGGCATCGCTCAAATCCCGGCAGGCACACGGAGCTGTTCTTGCCTTGGGACCCTCGTCATCCCCTTCGCCCCCCGGCCCTTCCCCCTCGGCCCCCCCGTACGCCGTTGCCTTGCAATAACAGGCAAACCCGGCGCCACTCGCGAGCAAGCGGTGCGCCGCCTCTTGATAGAGAGGAAGGCGCTGCGATTGAAAAAACGGTCCCTCGTCCCACTCGATCCCGAGCCATTGCAAGCCCTGGAGAATTCCATCGACCAGCTCGGGACGGTTCCGCTCGATGTCGGTGTCCTCAATGCGCAGCAGCAAGGTACCGCCTTCATGCCGCGCAAAAAGCCAATTGAAAAGCGCGGTTCGCGCACCGCCCACATGAAGGTAGCCCGTGGGGGAAGGCGCAAAGCGAACGCGAGGCTTTTCTGTCGCGACCATCCGATGTTCTTCTCTCTTCGCAGCATTCATCTTAGCGAAAGGAGAAATCAAAATCGAGCATGGGCCGACGCAACTGCATGAGCCGACATGAGTTGGTACCCGGGTACCGTTGACTTGAGCACGCCTGAGCCGCATCATGAAAGAGCTCGCGCGGCGAGTCTTCTCTTCCACTTCCACAGAGGTTGACCTCCACGAAACTTCGGATGGCGACTCCGAGGACGAAGGTCGATTTTCTGCTATCCTCTGGCAACATGCCCCGCGCCATGGACAGGGAGCGTTGAGTTGGTAAGCCATTCTGCGGATGTGATTACCTTGCAGGTCAGCACCTTTCTGCTGGCGGCTTTCTTCTTCTCCCTATACGGCCGCAAACGTCAGTCCTACCTGCTGGCGTGGTCGATCGCCTGGCTGCTGATGTGTCTGTTCTTTGTGGTTCGCAATGGCGTGACGTTTGTCCCGATGGGCCCGCTGCGCCTGTGGTACCGCACCCTGGACGAATGGTTGATTGCCCTGTCCGCGCTGGCCTTTTATTGTGCCGCGCGGTTGTACGTCCGGTTGTCGATTCCCGTGCGGATGGTGGCGGCCGCCGGGGTCCTTCTGGCCGTCTGGTCCGGGCTGCATGTGCACGGTGTTACCAGCGTCACGGTGGGCCTGGGCGTGGGTCTAATCTATTTTGTCGTTGGCTGGACGTTTTGGAACGAGGGACACCGACAAGAAGCCCGTGCCGACGTGCTAATGGGACTCACGTTCTTTGTCTGGGGTGCCTTCCACCTGTTCCTCGCGGTTCAGCCCCGCTTTAACTTTTTCGCCGGTGCCGACTTGGTGCCGGCACTCCAACTGCCGGAGATGTTCGCCTGCGTGCTAATGGTGATGTCGGTTTACGAAGAAGAGCGGCGGCGTGTGGAACGGAACATGCTTGCGCTGTCCAGCTTAAACCTAGTGACGTCGGGTTTCGTGGGCGGCGAGATTGAGAAGACCCTATCGCAGGCGCTCGAGCGAGTTCTCAACGTCGTCCGTATTCCGGCCGGCGCCTTGTGCCTACTGCAAGCAGACGGGAGCGGGCCAACCTCGCTGATCGTGACAGGAATGAGTGACGCGTTCTGTCAAACCATGCAGGAGTCCCAACTCGATGGCTATTTCATCAATCTGGTGGCCCGTCTGGGCGGGCTTGTCGTCTTTCGTGATTTGACGCGCGAGACAAGTTGGGAAGCTCTGGAAAAGGAGGAGGCCTTTCGGCAGGTACGCCAGATTTTTCTCGCGCAGGACCTGCGCACGGTCGTGGGCATCAGCCTGCAGGCGAAGGAACGCGTTTCCGGTGTACTGCTGCTGGGGACGCCGGACAACCGTAGTTTCACGCCGCCCGAGCGCCGGTTGCTGCTCGCACTGGGCCAGCAGATCGGTATGGCGGTCGAGAACAGCTACTTGATCCAGCAGACCTCTCGCCGCACGGAAGAACTGCATGTGCTGAATGAAATCGGTCGTGCGTTGAGCTCGACGCTCGATCTGGACACGCTGCTGGAGCGCGTATATGCGGAGATGCGCCGCGGAATCGACGTGGATAGCTTCTTCATCGCCTTTTATCAGCCCAAATCGGCTGAGGTCCGGTTCGAGATTGAAGTGACTAGCGGCGAACGACTCCCGAAACGTACGCGCCCGGCGGGCAACCACATGGTGGAGTATGTGGTCCGATCGGCACGGCCGCTGCTGATTCGCGAGCACTACCAGGAGGAGACGGCACGTTTGGGATTCCGGCCGCTGCGGTCGGTTGGCTCAATCTGCGCCGTTCCCTTGGTTCTGTATGACCATCCCGTCGGGGTGATGGCCGTACACAACACGAGAGAACGGGCCTTCGACCAAGGCCACGTGGAATTTCTCCGCGTGCTAGCGAGCGAAGCCAGCATCGCCATCGAAAACGCCAGGCTCTTTGCTGCCGAGCAGAAAAAGTCGCGCCAACTTACGCTGATCAACAACGTCTCCAGCCACGCCATCACGACGCTTGACGCCAGCGACATGCTCGCGAAGATCACGCAGGAAATGGGGAAGGATCTCGGATACGATCACATCGGGATTGCCATCCTCGACTACTCGGCGAAGGAACTTGTCATCAAGGCGGAAGCCGGCCGACGGCACGAAGCAGCCGGTCGACGGATTCTGCTGGGCGAAGGCTTGATCGGTCAGGTGGCGCGCAGCGGACAAATCGGCATCGTGCGGGAAGCGTCCGCCTCCACGCCGCGCCTGTTGCTGGCTGGCTCGGCGGCAGCAGCGGCGCTGCCGGTGACCTACGGCGAGCAATTTCTGGGGGTTTTGTACGTGGAATCGGCAGAGGCTTGCGATTTCCCTCAACAAGATGTTCTTCTCCTCAGAACTCTTGCGGATCTTTTCGCCGGCGCTCTACACAACGCCTTGACATTCCAGAAAGCGCAAGAGCAGGCCATCACCGACGGCCTCACCGGCGTGAAGACGCACCGCTTCTTGATGGAGGCGCTCTCTTCGGAGTGGAAGCGCTCGACGCGAGCAAACCGACCGCTGGCGCTCGTGCTGATGGATCTCGACCACTTCAAATTCGTAAACGACTTTTATGGCCACCTCGAAGGCGACGTAGTCTTGCAGCGCGTGGGTCATATTCTCGAGCAGAACTGCCGGCGCTCGGATGTAGTGGCCCGTTACGGGGGCGACGAGTTCGTCATCCTCATGCCGGAGACCAGCGTCGAACAGGCCCGACAGCTCGCCAACAAACTGCGTGGGTGGATCGCTTCCGATCCGCTTCTGCGCGACAAGAACATTACGGCCAGTTTCGGCATCGCGGCGTTTCCGGTGCACGGCGCCACGCCCCAGGAGCTGATTCAGATCGCCGATTCATCGATGTATCTCTCCAAACATCAGGGTGGCAACTCGGTTTCTAGCGCCGAGCAGGGTGATTTGAGTGAACGAAAGCGCTGGAAGAAAGACGTTCTCGAAGCTTATCTCGGCGTCACGCTGAAACGCCTGTTTGCGACGGGTCCCGAAGCCTTCGAGGAGATTTACCGTCGGCTCGAGCAGTTCACGCGCTCGCTGTATGAGCAGAGCGCGGATGCTCCCGCCGATGCCTTGCCGCCCGTCGTGGTCGAAACCGTCACTTCCCTCGCCTTTGCCATCGATGCGAAGGATCACTACACCCAGGGGCATTCACAGAAGGTTGCTGCCTATTCTGTGATGATCGCGCAAGCACTGGGGCTTTCTCAGGCCGACATTGAGGAGATTCGCCTTGCGGGATTGCTGCATGATATCGGAAAGGTGGGAATCCCAGAGGCTATTCTCAACAAATCCGGCCCGCTCGATGCCAGTGAATGGGAAACCATGAAGACGCATACCGATCTCGGCGCGCGGATTCTCGAGCCGCTCCGGCCCATGGTTCGCATTCGGGAGATGGTCCGCCACCATCACGAGTTCTACGATGGATCTGGCTATCCGAAGCGTCTGGAAGGCGAGCAGATTCCGCACGGCGCGCGCGTCATCGCTGTCGCGGACGCATACGACACAATCACTTCCGAGCGCACCTACAAAAAAGCGCGGACGCCGGAGGATGCGTTTGCCGAGCTGGAGCGCTGCGCAACCAACCAGTTCGACCCGGAAATTGTGCGCGTCTTCGTCGAGACGATGCGCCGCGCCCCTCGGCCGACAGTCGAAGCCGGTGCCGAAGTCTCCATCCGCTCGGGCAGTGAGACAAGCTGATTGTCTGGATCAGCCGCGCCCCCCGATCCATATCCCCACCGCAAACACCAGCGATCCTCCCACAATCACCTGCAGGGCGGAGGAAAACAGTGGCGTGTCCATGTAGCGATGCCGCACGTAACTGATCACGGCGAGTTCGACGGCAACCACGAGTACCGCCACGACAAACGCCACGTGAAAGCTTGCGATCAGGAAAGGCAACGTGTGCCCGAGTCCGCCCGCGGTGGTCATCAGACCGGTGACCGATCCTCGAACCAGGGGGCGACCACGTCCGGTTAGCGAGCCATCGTCAGAAAGCGCTTCGGCAAAGGCCATCGAAATTCCGGCGCCCACAGAGGCGGCGAGGCCTACCAGGAAGGCATCCCAGCTCTTGTGGGTGGCCAAGGCGGCCGCAAAGATCGGCGCCAGCGTCGAGACGGATCCATCCATCAGCCCCGCCAGACCCGGCTGGATCACCTGCAGCATGAACATGCGGCGGTTGGAGCGATCCTCCTCGGCGCGCGCTCCCGAAGCCGCCTGCTCTTGCTTCAGAGTTTCGGCAAATTTAAAGTGTTGCCTCTCGACCTCTGCCAAGTCGCCGAGCAATGCTCGAGTCGAGGCGTCCGCCGTTTTTTCCAAAGCCCGCTGATAGAAGCGCAGCGTTTCCGCCTCCATGATTTCCACCTGTTTGCGAACGGCATTGATCCCAAGTGGGCGCACCAGCCAAACGGGACGCCGCTCCAGGAATCCCTTCACATCATGGCGACGGATGAGAGGAATGTGCTCGCCGAAGCGTTGGCGGTACATCTCAATCAGCCTTTGTCGGTGGCGCGACTCTTCCGCCTCCATCTCGTCGAAGTTCTTGGCGGTGGCGGGGTAGCTTTCCCGCAATCCCTCGGCGAAATCGCCATACACGCGGCTGTCTTCTTCCTCGAGCTGAATCGCCAGCGCCAAAATCTCGCGCTCACTCAGTTCGCCAAAGCTCTTCTTGGCCATAGGACACTCCTTGCGACGGCTTTTCGTTGGATAGCGTTCGCTCGAGCGCGCGGTCCTCTCTTGCCGGGCTGGTCATCGGCGAGGCGAAGGATTATAGTGTGCCCGCCCTGGGAGGATCGAGGCAATGAAGCTTTTCTACTGGACGCGAAGATTTTCTCGTCGCGGCTTTCTCACCCGCGGCGCGGCTGCTGTTGCCGCAGTCGCCGCGAGCGGTGGACAGGGTTTTCGCATGGCGGAACCCGGGAACTTGAAAACCGAAGACGTGCGGACGCTCGTGAAATTGACGCGAGACCTGTTTCCGCACGACCGTCTGGATGACTCCTTCTACCAGAGGGCCGTCAAGCCTCTCGAGGAGGAAGCTGCGAAGGATGGAGCCGTCCGGCAGTTGCTGGTGCTCGGAGTCGGCAGACTCAATGAATGGGCCCGTCTGACAGCCGGTAAGGCCTATGCGGATGTGGAAGACGAAGAAAAGCGCGTCGCTCTGGTCAAGCGCCTCGAGGTCGATCAATCCGCGCCGGCCGACTTCTTCCAGAAAGTCTATAGCACTACGATCGTGTCGCTTTACAACCAGCCGGAGGTTTGGCCGAGGTTCGGCTACGAAGGTCCGTCCTCGGCCCAGGGTGGCTACCTCCATCGTGGCTTTGACGATCTCAACTGGCTGTGAGGACCGTATGCCTGCGAAATTCGATCTAAACGATTCCTCGGTGGTTGTCATCATCGGCTCCGGAGCCGGCGGCGGGACACTTGCCAACGAACTCGCCCAGAAGGGGATCTCCTCGGTCGTGCTCGAAGCGGGAAAACGCCTGGAAATTACCGATTTTCAGAACGACGAGGACGCCATGTTCGCCCTGTTTACCTGGCTTGACCCGCGCACCGCTTCCGGTTCGTGGTACGTGGCCCAGACTTCGCCGGATCTGCCGGCCTGGACCTGCAAACTGGTCGGCGGCACGACGGTGCATTGGGGAGCCTGCGCCTTGCGTTTTCAGGAACACGAGTTCAAAACTCGCACGCGCTACGGCGCGATCGCCGGGGCCAACCTGCTCGATTGGCCCATCGATCTGAAAGAGATGGAGCCTTTCTACGATCGAGCCGAGCTGAAAATGGGCGTCACCGGAACGCACGGAATTCCGCGCCTTCCCGTCAGCAACCACGGCAAGGTGTTGTTCGCCGGGGCTAAGAAGATGGGCTACACCCAATTTATGACCACGAACATGGCGATCAACTCGGTGCCCCGCGATGGTCGCGCTTCGTGCCAGCAGGCCGGGTTCTGTATTCAGGGGTGCACCTTTGCCGCCAAGTGGTCGACTCTCTATACGGAAATCCCCAGGGCCGAAGCGACCGCTAAAACCGAAGTCCGCCCCCAATCGCAGGTTTTGCACATCGAGCACGATAGCTCCGGCAAAGTGACGGGCGTCGTGTACGCCGATCGCACTGGCGCGGCCGTCCGGCAGCGGGCCCGCCTGGTCGCGGTGGCAGGAAACGCTATCGAAACTCCCCGTCTTTTGTTGAACTCTTCCTCGAGCATGTTTCCGCAAGGCCTTGCAAACTCATCCGGCCAAGTCGGCAAGAACTACATGCGCCACATGACTTCAACTGTGTTTGCCATCTTCGACAAGCCCGTCCACATGTATCGGGGTACGGCGCAGTCCGGAATCGTGATGGATGAAGCGCGACTGGACACCCGACGAGGCTTCGTCGGCGGCTATCAGATGGAGTTGCTTCCACAGGGGCTGCCCAGCTTTGCGCAGAATATCGTGCCCAACGCATGGGG
>Ga0187782_10004211_pt1 | contig 10764 bp, 9 predicted proteins | sample 0715_SJ02_MP15_2_FD_132454 | JGI IMG/M metagenome (GOLD analysis project Ga0187782, IMG submission 132454) | Tropical peat soil microbial communities from peatlands in Department of Meta, Colombia - 0715_SJ02_MP15_20_MG | ecosystem: Environmental > Terrestrial > Soil > Wetlands > Peat | place...
AGGGCGCGGAAAATGGCGCGGCGGTCGAATATCAAATTTACGCCGACTTACCGGGGCCGTTCGGCGCGCAGCTGGACTTTCACCATGCCTTTTTTAATCTCGCCGAAATTCTCATGTACCCGGTGGACGCGCGCGACGCTCCGATCCGCGTACATTTCAGCCGCACTCCGCCTCAATGGCGCATCGCGACGCCTCTTGCGGCGTTGCCCGACGGTGCATTCACGGCAGGAAACTATGACCGTCTGGTCGACTCCCCGGTCGAGATCGGCAACTTTCAGGAGTCCGGTTTCGACGAATCCGGCGGCCACTTCCGGGTTGTCGTTGACGCCGAGGCAGCGGATTACGACATGGAAAAGATCGTCGCCTCATTGCGCAAGATCGTGAGCGCCGCGACCGCTTGGATGAACGACCGTCCTTTCGACACCTACATGTTTCTTTATCATTTTCCCCGCGGGCCCGGAGGCGGCGGAATGGAGCACGCCTACTCCACCGCGATCTACGTCAGCGCGGATGTGCTGAAGCAGAACCCCGACGAGCTGTCCGCCGTGACTGCGCACGAATTTTTCCATCTGTGGAACGTGAAGCGCATCCGGCCACAGACGCTCGAACCGGTTGACTACACCCGGGAAAACTACACGCGTGCGCTGTGGTTCAGCGAAGGCGTGACCAGCACCGCCGCGGGTACCATCGAGCTGCGGGCCGGCATTGTGGGGGAAAGGCAATACCTCGACCGCCTCGGCGAGGAGATCAGCGGACTGGAACGCCGTCCTGCGCACCTGACGCAGTCGGCCGAAGAATCGAGTCTCGACGCCTGGCTGGAGGGTGATGCCTATTACCACCGTCCGGAGCGCAGCATTTCCTATTACAACAAAGGCGAATTGCTGGGCGTGATGCTCGACCTCGCGGTGCGCGAGGCCAGCCGCGGAAAAGCCTCTTTGCGCGAAGTGCTGCAGTGGATGAATGCGAATTATGCGAAGAAAGGCCGCTTTTTCGCCGATTCCGAGGGAGTGCGCGAGGCAGCCGAAGCCGTCAGCCACGCCGACTTGGGGTGGTTCTTCACGAAATATGTTGCGGGAACGGACGAACTGCCGTGGGACGACTTCCTTCGTCAGGTCGGCTTGCACGTCGAGCAGACCGTCGGCACTGCGGCGGATGCGGGATTCGTGGCTTCGCGCAACTTTGATGGTCCGATGGTAGTTGCCGCCGTGACGCCCGGCAGCGAGGCCGAGCGCGCCGGTCTGCAAGTCGGTGACACGATTCTGGAATTGCAGGGCCAGCCCGCCGGTCAGGAATCTCGCGAGGCGTTGGAGAGGCTGAATTCGGGCGATCGGCTGACGGTTAAGATCCGGGGTCGCCGCAGCGGCGAACGCGAGCTGAAATGGAAAGTCAGCGGGCGGCAGGAAATCTCGTATGAAGTAAGAGATCTGGACCAGGTGACAGCCGACCAGCATGCGCGCCGTGCGGCCTGGCTGAAGGGCGAGGCGCAAAACACCAGTGATCAACCCGCAGGGACAGCGGCCCAATGATCCGGACCTTGCTCATGCTGACGTTCTGGTGTCTTGCCGCTCCCCCGGCTGCCTTGATCGGTTTTACCGCTGCCTACATCATGGGAGACATCCGCGTCCTCTATCGCCTGTTCATGTGGGGCGCGTGGGCTGGGGTGTGGCTTGCGGGCGTGCGGGTCGAGACTGCAGGCCTCGATACCCTCGATCCCAAGCGCAGTTATATTTTCATGTCGAATCACGTATCCAACCTCGACCCGCCGATCCAAATTCCGCTCATTCCCAAGCGAACGTCGGTGATGGTCAAGAAGGAACTGTTCAAGGTTCCAATTTTGGGCCGCGCCATGCGCATGGGCGCGCTGGTTCCGGTCGATCGCGGCAACCGCGAGGCGGGTATTGAGGCTGTGACCGCTGCCAAAGCCGTCGTGCAGCATGGACTCAACATGACCATCTACGTCGAAGGCCACCGCTCCTTCGACGGCAAACTCTTGCCCTTCAAGAAAGGCCCGTTCTATCTGGCTGTGGAATGCGGTGTTCCGGTGGTTCCTGTGACCATCACCGGCACGCATTACGCTATGCCGAAGCGAAGGTTCGCGATCAAGCCGGGAAAAGTAAAAGTGATTTTCCATTCGCCGATTGAACCCAAAGATTTCGGCGACCGGGAATGCCTGATGGAAAAAGTCAGGGCGGTGATTGAGAGCGGATTGCCGGAGGAGTACCGACAGGAATCTTCAACCACTGAGAGCATGGAGGCGCACAGAGAAACAACGCATCCGTGAGACGTCCTCCGTGCTGGATAAGAGCTAACGGCCCTGTTTCTTGCCCCGCGCCGCCCGCGCAATCTCCGGCAGACGCGGCAGGATGGCCGAATACTTCAGCCAAGCCTTGTGATCCACCGCCGGCGAGCCGCTGACCAGAGCTCCCGCCGCGATATCGTTCGCAACACCGCTTTGTGGGGTCACAATCGCGTTCTCTCCCACTTTGCAGTGCCCGACCACCCCGACTTGCCCGGTGAGAATGACCTTGTTGCCGATTTCAGTGGAACCCGCGAGGCCCACCTGCGCACATAGCAAAACATCTTCGCCGACCTGCGAACCGTGACCAACCTGCACCAGGTTATCCACCTTCACGCCGCGACCGATGCGAGTTTCACCGACGCTGGCGCGGTCGATGCAAGAGTTCGCCTGCACTTCGACGTCGTCTCCAATCACCACCGGCGCTGGCTGCGGAATCTTGTGCCAGCGTCCTTCGGCAGTTTTTGCGAAACCGAAGCCGTCGGCGCCGATCACCACCCCATTCTGGAGAAGCACGTTATTGCCGATGCGGCAGTTCTCGCGTACGACAGCATGCGCGTGGGCGAAAAAGTTGCTGCCAATCTTTGCCTCCGGATAGATCACCACATGTGCCAGCAGCACAGCGTTTGCCCCGATCTCGACGTTTTCGCCGATCGCGACATACGGCCCGATATGCGCGTTCGCCCCGATCTTCGCGCTCGCATGCACGACTGCGGTGGGATGAATCCCTGCCGCATGCCGCTGCGGCTGATGAAAAAGTTCCAGCGCCCGTGCGAAAGCGAGATAAGGATCCTTCGCCCGCAACATGGCTGCAGCAATGGCAGGGAAGTCTTCGCCAACAATGACCGCCGAAGCCTTGGTGATGCGCGCCGCCGCCGCATACTTGGGGTTGGAGACAAAGGTCAATTCCCCTGAACCGGCCTGTTCAATTCCGTTGAGGCCAGTGATTTCGGTATCGGGAGAGCCGTTTTCGAGGCGCAGGTTGAGAGCAGCGGCAATGGCAGAAAGTTTCATGGCGATGGAGTGAGATGCGAGTCAATCGTACACCAGCGCCACGGAACGCAGGCGAGCTGAAGCACAACGGCCGGACGGCATCGTCCTCACACCCGGAGTGGAAATGAACTACTCCTCAAACATTGGAACTTGCCGCTGATCTTGCGCTCCGCGCCGCAAGCGCCGCGACGCTCCGATAACGGCCAGCACCGTCAACGACTCCAGCGCCGTGCGGGGCACGAAAATGCGTTGCGTGTTCGATCGTTGATCCGGCGGGCTGACGAGAAATCCCTCCGGCATGGTCTGGGCCAGGTCGGCGGGCATCAAGCCTTCGAGCACTTCATTGTCCTTGAAGCGAAGCCGTACCCACAGACCCTCTGAGCGCGGCCGGGAAGTGAACGTCTTGCGCGTTAAAGACTCGGAATCCCCGAACTCGCGCACGAAGTACACGCCCTTGACCTCCCGCAAGTCAATGGAAATGACCGTGCCCGAGGTATTCAATAACTCCAGCTTACCCTCCTGGATAAACTGCGTCGGGTTGACGTACCCCGAGATCGTGTCCCGGTCCATTTTGCGAACGATGACTTTCTTGTGCGTTGAGGGCATGAATGCAGCGGTCGTTGACCTGTGATCCGTGGTTGAGTCAGCGGCCCCTCGAGGATGCCGGCCACCGATCGCCCAACCACCCGGCCACTGAATTCTCGCATTTTTCGCGGAGAAACTCGCGGAATCCGCCTTGGCAGTAGCCAAAATGTAAACGTTGTGTTATTTTCATTAGCTTACTGCAGAGGTTTAACTTCGCCTAAGTACTTTATATTAAGTCACTTGCATCCGGGCGGCTGAGGGCTTGGTTAGATGGCTGGCCCCGGCTGTGGAAATCTTGTGGAAAAGCTAAGTTCCTCCAGCCCGGTTCGGTCCCTGGTAGCAGTCCTCTCGGGCCTTGCACATTGCCGGCCGCAAGGCCGCTGGAAAGCGAATGGCTGACTACATTTACACGATGGAACTCCGGCTGACGCCGGACCAACTGAAAGGCGTTGGCCTCGTACAAGACGTCGCCCGAGCCGCCGGCATGAATCTCTACCTGACCGGCGGAGCCATCCGCGATCTGATCAGTGGTTTTTCCATCCGGGATCTCGATTTCACCGTCCAGGGTAACCCGCTTAAGCTGCAGAAAGATTTCGAAAAGGCCGGGGCGAAGATCGCCGCCATCGAAGAAGACAATCGGACCATTTTCATTTCACTGCCGGGCAACGCGCGTGCCGAAATCAGCATGGCGCGCACGGAGCAGTATGAGAAAACGGGTAAACCCCCGATCGTCGCGCCGGCGACCATCTACGAAGACCTGCGCCGCCGCGATTTCACCGTTAACGCCATGGCACTCTCGTTGAACGAGGGATCGCGCGGCTTGTTGCTCGATCCTTTCAACGGCGTCGCCGACATCGAAGCCAAGCTGATTCGTATTCTGCACAACTATTCGTTTCTCGAAGATCCTTCACGGCTGATCCGCGCCACCCGCTTCGCCGCCCGGTTCCACTGGCCGCTCGAAGAGCGGACCCAGGCCCGCTACGATGCCGCCAAAGAAGGGAAATACATCGATCACATTCTGCGCAGTTCGATCGGCCACGAGATCGCCGCGCTCGCGCACGAAGACGATCCGCTGCACGTCGTGAGGATGCTGGAAAAGGAAGGCTGGCTCGAAATCCTCCACGGCCACTGGACCACGGCCAAAGTTGACGCGGTTGGGCTCGGGCAGCTCATGAAAACACGGCAGCAGATGGTCGACCTCGGCTACGCTCCCGACGCCGGTCCGGCTGTGATGTATTTCCTGACTTCTCGGCTCGCTGATAAAGACGTTTCGGAGCTGCAGCGGCTGATCCCGCGCAAGGACCTGGTCGAGGCCTGGCGCGACATCGAAGATCATGCCAAGGAACTGGCCAAACGCCTGATGGGCAAGGAAGCGGCGACGCCATCGCGCACCTGGCAACTGCTCTCGGCCGCCCGGCCGGAAATGATTCTCTTCTTGGCTGTGACCGCCAGGCAGCAGACGGTGGAGCAGAAGATCAAGAACTACCTGACCAAGTGGCGCCAGGTGCAGCAGAAGATCCCGCTGCCCGAAATGACCGAGTTGTTGATTACGCCGCAGCTGCCGACGTATTCCAAAATCGCCCACGATGTGTTCATGCTGCTGCTCGACGGAAAGCTGCGCTCCCGAACCGAAACGCTGAAGTTCCTGAAGCCCTTTGCTCCGCCTCCTCCGCCACCGCCTCCGGCTGCAAAGCGCGGACGCGCTGCCAAGGCTGCGGCGGAAGCCGCAGCGGCCAGGGCGGGGAAGAAATCGAAAGCTGCCGCTGCGCCCGCGCCGGCAGTCGCGGTCGCGGCACGTTCGGCCCCAAAGCCTCAAGTGATGGCGAAGGTTCCTGAGAAATCGAAGCCCGCAAAGGCCCAGCACCAGCCGCCCAAGCCCGCCCATAAGCCGGCGAAGGCGCCCGCTCACAAAGCTCCCGTGAAAAAGGTCAAGGGGAAAAAGCGCCGGTAAAAGCCCATCCCGCGAGTGGAGTTCCAAAATTCGGGTAGTGGGCTACTTTCGTAGAGCACCAAAGTTGGACCGTCCGGACCACACTACGGCGCTACGCGCGACTCTCGAATGGTTTCAGTCGCAAGTTGGAGAATCACGCCGCTGCCGTGGCTCTCAACTACTTCGCTTACAATTTCATCAAGATTCACCGCACACTTCTCACGTCCCCGGCGATGGCTGCTGTCGTTGACACGCGGCTGTGGAGCGTGGAAGATTTGGTTGCCCTCTGGGAATCCTACGAATAGTGGAGGGCGGAAAGAGCAGCGTAAATGAAGGCTCTATTCGTGATTTCTTCCTTGACGGTGATCGGGGCCTTCTGCGCATTCTGCGTTATCAAGCCGCGTAGAGTTGTGGCCTACCTGCGAGCTGACTACATGAAGAGCTCCATAAAGTGGCCAACGATGAAGATTGTTTTCATGGAGGGGTTTCCCATTTATGTTCGCGGAATGGGAGTCATGGGCCTTATGGTGATTCTCGTTGCGCTGGTGGATTTCCTGCAACAAAATTCAAAGTAGCCCACTACCAAAATTTGGGCAACCTTTCTTCCAATGTGGGCTTATAATGTAGTAGCTGGCTGTATGCGTCGCCTGATGTCCATTACGGCGTTCGCTCTCTTCGTGACGGTACCGCTGTCGGCTCAACACGGCGGCGGTGGTCACGGAGGTGGCGGGGGGCACGGGGGTGGATTCAGCGGTGGCCACGTTGCCTCGGGCGGGAGCCATGCCGGTGGCGGCCATTTCTCTGGCGGGACGCGCTCCAGTCCGGGTGTCTCCCGGGGTTTTGAGCACGTTCCCTCTTTCTCAGGCAAGTTTTCCAGCGGTCCTTTCTTGCACGATCGATTCCGCGGGTCGAGGTTGCGCACCTACGGATTCCGCAACAACTGTTACGGTTACGGCTGCTGGGGCCGATACGGCTATCCCTGGGGGTACGGCGGCTACTACGATCCCTGGTGGTGGGACTCTGATTCGTATTACGACGACGATTACGAGCGTGACCGCGCCATCGCCAATGACATGAACACGGAGAGCCTCGAAGAACAGCGGATGCTTCGTCGGGAAGAGGCCGATGGGGACCGCGACGTTTACCTGCGCTCCACCCCCACGGCGCGTGAGCCACAGGGCGCACCGGTCCTGCCGGCGACTGTGCTGGTCTTCCGCGACCAGCACAGGAAAGAAGTCCAGAACTATGCCATTGTCGGCCAGACGCTCTGGGATTTCGCTCCCCAGCACACAGAGAAGATATCGCTGGGCGACCTCGACCTGGCTGCGACCACCAAAGCCAACGACGATCGCGGCTTGACCTTCCGGCTCCCGGGCGCGGTTGCAACCGAAAGTCGCTAAGGACGCTCAGGCTCGCCGAGGTTAAATCACCCCCAGCATTGGCGCTCGGTATCGCCGCAGTTTCGATTTGCTTGCCTGGTTCACCCTGGGGGTGAACAGGAACCAACCCGTCCGAGATGCTAAAATAAGAACTTACCTCATATGCCCCTTAAAACACTGTTTCTAAACCCACCTTCGTTTGAAAATTTCGACGGAGGCGCGAGCTCCCGCTGGCCTGCCACCCGTGAAATTGAGAGTTACTGGTACCCGGTTTGGCTGGCCTATCCAGCCGGAATGCTGGAAGGCGCGCGCCTGCTGGATGCGCCGCCCCATCACGTTTCGGCCGAACAGACCATCGAAATCGCCAGGGATTACGAATTCCTGGTCTTGTTCACGTCCACGCCCGGTTTCCCCGGCGATATCCGCCTGGCGCGAGCCATCAAGGACGCCAATCCCAACATCAAGATCTGTTTTGTCGGCCCCCATGTGGGTGTGCTGCCGGAAAAATCGCTGCGCGATTGCCCCGCGATCGATTTCATCTGCCGCAAGGAATTCGACTACCCCGTCGTGGACTACGCTAAAGGCAGACCGCTGGCAGAGATTCCGGGTGTTTCCTACCTGAACAATGGCCAGGTCATGCATAATCCCGATGCCCCTCAAGTTCAGGATCTCGACTCGCTCCCCCACGTCACGGAAGTTTACAGGCGCGATCTGGACGTCGCCCGCTACAACGTTCCGTTCCTGTTGCATCCCTTTATTGCGCTTTACACCACACGTGGCTGCCCGGCGCAATGCACGTTCTGCCTGTGGCCACAGACCCTCAGCGGACATCCCTGGCGCAAGCGCTCCACCGATGATGTGGCCCGGGAGATGGCTCGCGCCAAGGAACTGTTTCCCGAGGTAAAGGAATTCTTCTTCGACGACGACACCTTCAACATCCAGAAGGCTCGGACGGTCGAACTCTGTGCCAAGTTGAAGCCGTTGGGCCTGACGTGGTCGTGCACCTCACGCGTCACGACCGACTTTGAGACCCTCAAGGCGATGAAAGAGGCTGGATGCCGGCTGCTCATTGTCGGCTACGAGTCGGGAGATCCGCAGATTCTCAAGAACATCAAGAAAGGAGCGACCGTCGAGCGCGCCCGCCAGTTCACCAAGGACTGCCACAAACTCGGGTTGGTCGTTCACGGGGATTTCATCCTCGGCTTGCCCGGAGAGACCCACGAAACCATCAACAACACCATCGCTTTCGCCAAGGAACTGGACGTTCAGACGATCCAGGTGTCCGTAGCCCATGCCTATCCCGGCACCGAGCTGTACGACTACGTCGTCAAGAACGGATTCATGGTGGCGAGCAGCAAGATGGTGGACGAAGGTGGCCACCAGTTGGCTCACATCCAGTATCCCGGCCTCCCGGCCGACGAGATTCTGGCCGCGGTTCACCGTTTCTACGATGAATACTATTTCCGCCCCAAGGCTGTCTTCCGCATTCTGAGAAAAGCGGCGTTCGATGGCCACGAGCGCAAGCGTCTCTACAAAGAGGCGAAGGCGTTCCTGAAGCTGCGCTCGGCGCGCAACAAGCTGGTGAAGTCGAAGCTCAGTTCGGCCGCGGCGGAGCCGGCAAAGGCCTGAGAATTACAATGTCCGATCCGTTTGTCATCCTGAGCAAGCGTTCTTTGCGCAGCGAAGTGCCTGCCCCGAGCTTGCCGAGGGGATCCGGGCGCGCCGCGCGATGCGTCGCGTTCTTTGCGATGCAATCCTCGCGCGTTTGGCGCGCATCCTTGTTCGCTGCGAGCGCATAGTGACTTTTCGCAAGTATCTTGTTCTGGCGGGAGTAGCCGTCTTCGGCTCAGCCGGTGATTCAGTCCTCTCCTACGGGATGAAGCAGACCGGCAATATTTCCCTGCATCATCTGCCGAGCCTGATCCTAGCGGTGTTCAACCCCTGGATCGCGCTCGGCATCGTGCTCTTACTGGCGTTCTTTGCGGCCCACATGAACGCTCTCTCGTGGGCGGACCTCACCTACGTGCTGCCTGCAACCTCGATGGGATACGTTGTGCTGGCGCTGGTGGCGAGGTTCTTGCTTCATGAGCAAATCAGCCCTTTGCGCTGGCTAGGCATTGCTCTCATTACGGGCGGGGTCGGCTTCGTTGCTGGAGGCCCGGTTCTGACCGGGCATGAGCATCACGAAAAGGTGCAACCCGCTGAAACGGTCGGCTCGGCGGCAACCACCGGAGCCGAGTCGTGAAAACCGTCTACACGTGGACCGCCATCGCGCTGATTACTCTGGCCTCAGTGACGGGCGACATTTTTCTCGCCCGTGCAATGAAGCAAGTCGGCGACGTGCACCATCTCTGGCGGCGCGTGGGCCTCTGGACGATTGTCGGTCGCGTGCTCGCCAATCCGAATTTCCTGTTCGGCGTGTGCGCCATGGCGACCGCCTTCTTCAGCCTGCTGTTCGCGCTCTCCTGGGCAGACGTCAGCCTGGTTACTCCCGCGGCTTCGTCCCTGACGTTCATCGGCACGGCCTTCGCCGCCAAAATCTTTCTCCACGAAAAAGTCGACCGCCGCCGCTGGATCGCTGCCCTGCTGGTCGCCGCCGGCGTGGCCATGCTGGCCGGGTAGTCGATGTTCCACGCAGCTCCTGGAGTCAAGCAATTCTTCTCACCCATCGCATAGAATCCATCTCGAACTATGTTTTCTGACCGAACCAACTGGAAGCTGGCGCAGAACCGTCTGACCCAGGCGCTGGAAGAAGCGTGCGCACGGGGAGCCAAGATTCTCGATCTGACGGTTTCGAATCCGACGCGCGTGGGTTTGGAATACGACTCGCCGGCGATTCTGGCGGCGCTGGCCTCGCCACGGGCACTCGATTACGACCCACAGGCGAAGGGGTTGCTGAAGGCTCGGGAAGCTGTGGCGGCGTACTACCGCAACGATCACGGGATTCACGATCTTGACCCGGAGAGAATCGTGCTGACCACCAGCACCAGCGAGGGATATTCATTTGTGTTCCGATTGCTGTGCAACGCTGGCGATAAACTGCTGGTGCCGAAGCCGAGTTATCCGTTGTTTGAGTTTCTTGCGGATCTGCAGGATGTGAAGCTGGTGCCGTATCCGCTGATTTATGACCACGGCTGGCAGATGGATTTTCCGTCGCTGAAAAAGGCGGTCACAGCGCGGACGCGGGGCGTGGTGGTGGTGCATCCGAACAATCCGACGGGGTCGTATGTGAGAGCGGAGGAAGCGAAGTTGTTGAACGCGTTTTGCCGGGCGCATGGGCTGGCGCTGATTGTGGATGAAGTGTTTCTCGATTTTGGGCTGGGCAATGAATGTGGAGGGGCGGGCGCCCTCGCCCGCCTGGTCGAGCGAAGCTCGACGGTGTCAGCGCCGCTCCCAGGTCTCGCAAAGGCGGCGAGACCTGGGGCACCCCAAGTCTCGCCGCATTCGAGTTTTGCCGGTAACGCAGAAGTTCCGACGTTCACGCTGAGCGGCCTGTCGAAGATTTCCGCGCTGCCGCAGATGAAAGTTGCGTGGGTGGTTGCGAGCGGACCACAGGATGAAGTGAAGTCAGCGCTGGCGCG
>Ga0187782_10004213_pt1 | contig 10760 bp, 9 predicted proteins | sample 0715_SJ02_MP15_2_FD_132454 | JGI IMG/M metagenome (GOLD analysis project Ga0187782, IMG submission 132454) | Tropical peat soil microbial communities from peatlands in Department of Meta, Colombia - 0715_SJ02_MP15_20_MG | ecosystem: Environmental > Terrestrial > Soil > Wetlands > Peat | place...
AGATGAAGGCCATCGCCGGCGACTATCCCAAGCTGGGCAGGAAAACGCAGGAGCTGATCCGCGGATCGAAGCTGGTCGAAATCCCCAATTCCGGACACATTCCGCACATCGAGCAGCCGGAGGAGTTCGACCGGGCATTGCTTGGATTTCTCGGCGAATGATGCTCGGATGAAGCAAACGCTGGAAAGCCGTACCCAGCGGGCGTTTACAAAAATTTACTTAACCAACCAGGAACCCTCTTGACAGCTCATCCGGCGGGAACGTAGACTCCGCGCGGTTTTTGGTGGGGGCCAGCCAGGCGGGCCACTCCTTGCTCGCGGAGCACGAATCCGTTTTCGTGGTCATTTCTCCGTGACGCCAACGTTGACCTGTTTCTTTCGGCGCCATGAATGCGCGCCGCATTCCCCGATTCATCGCTCCGAGGAGGAATCAATGTCGGCCAAGGAAAAACTTCGGCTACTCAGAACTGTCTTGTTCATCGTCGCCATGGCGGGCGTGATGCTCAGCTGGACGACGCCTGTGAAAGCGCACGTTACCTCGATCGTCATAGACTCGACCGCGCCAGCGTATGGCGGCGCCGCGATCGGCTCTGCCGGCCCCTACGTCACTTTGAAGGGCCGCGTCTTCGGCGAACTCGATCCGCACGACCGGCACAATGAGATCATTCAGGACATCGACCTCGCGCCCAGAAACGCGAACGGCAAGGTGGAGTACATCGCCACCTTCCAAATCACCATGCCGGCGACCGGAAGCCTGGCCAGCGGCCTGATGATCTACGAGGTTTCCAATCGCGGCAGCAACCCGATCCCGTCGACCGCGGCCTCCGTGGTCCCTGGCGCCATTTATGTCGTCAGCGGCTGGCAGGGCGATTTATTGGCGCACTGTACGACCGCCTATCCCTGCACCTCACTCACCACGCCCTATACCGCCACGAACCAGGTCATTCAGGTGCCGGTGGCCACGCATCGGGATGGCTCGACCATCACCGGCCCGGTCTATGGCCACATTGCGAACGCCACAGGCAGCACAGCGCAGATGATCATCTTCACCACTCCGGTGCCGTATCAGCCTCTCAGCATGGATACGACAAAGACTTCGTTCTGGAGCCTGGCCTCGCAGACCATCACTGGCGTCGACGGCCCCAAGACCTTTATCCCAAGCTCGCAGTGGGCCTGGGCCGACTGCCGGACCGTCCCGTTCCCTGGAACTCCCGACCCGACCCGGATCTGCCTGAACGGCGGGTTCAACCCGAACCTGCTTTATGAGATGGTCTTCACAGCAAAGAATCCTCTCGTCCTCGGCGTCGGCTACGCCGCAACCCGCGACTTCATCTCGTTCCTCCACCATTCGCGGACCGACAGCCAGGGCACGGCGAATCCCGTCGCCGGCCTTGTGCAGAAGATCATCATCGTCGGAGTGTCGCAGTCCGGTTCGTTCATCCGCTCCGGGATCCATCTGGGATTCAACCAGGATGAGGACAACCGGCAAGTGGTTGACGGAGCCTGGCCGCAGATCGACGGACGCCAGCTCTATATGAACGTCCGCTTTGCCCTGCCCGATGTCATCACGAACCTGTATATGATGTCGGACGAAGCGCCGGTCTGGTGGGCTGAGTATCCCGACCTGGCTCGCCATTACCCGCCCGAAGGCATGTTGCATCGCTGCACGGAAACCAGGACCTGTCCTGAAATCCTGGAGACTTTCGGCTCGCTGGAGTTTTACGACGAGAAGATGTCGCCCGATCTGATCGGCTTCACGGCCGAAGAGGACATTCCGCTGCCCAAGAACGTCCATAGATATTACTTCCCGGCGACCACCCATGGCGGCGGCGCAGGAGGCTTCAACTATGTCGCAAGTCCGCCGGCGGCTAGTGGTTGCGTTTACCCCGCCAATCCCAATCCGGAATCTGACACGGCCAATGCCCTGCAGGATGCCTTCGTCGACCTGATCATGAACGGCACCCCGATGCCTCGGAACAAGTATCCAACTCTCAGGGATCATCAACTGGTGCGCGCAAAGCAGAGAGACGAAGGATTTCCCGACATTCCGGGCTATCCGTTCCAGGGCAACCAGATCAACAAGGCCGAGCTGTTTGATTTCGGCCACAGAGTCAACTACCACGACGAGACTGGCATCGTCACCATCGAGCCGCCAATCGTCAAAAGGGTGCTGCCGACCTATGCAGTAAAGGTAGATTCCGACGGCAACGAGCGCGCCGGGGTCCCGTCCGTGCTGCTGCAGGCACCGCTGGCAACCTATACCGGCTGGAACACCTATGCGGCGGGAATCTACGCAGGCCAGCAGTGCGGCCTCAGCGGGTCGTCGTGGCCGCTGCTGGAGACGACGGCGGAGCGGATGGCCTCAACCGATCCGCGCCCGTCACTCGAAGAACGCTATGGCACTCACCAAGGCTATGTCTGCGTCGTAACCAACGCGGCGAACAAGGCGGTCAGCGAGCGGTTCCTGCGGGCGTCGGCGGCGACGACGCTGATTTCCGAAGCACAGGCGGGCAATGTGCTGACGGATATCACGCCGACCACCGCCGATCAGCAGCTCGCCAATCAGCTTTGTTCGTCGGGAGGCCACTGATCCGGTTCCCGGAAGGAAGTCGATGGGAATTTGCCTGACCGATGGGGCGAATTCCCGTCGGCGGCCGCTCGGTTCGCCTTACGGTTGCCCCTGCTGCGGACGGCGGGGGCATTTTCGTTTTGGGTTCTGCGTTCTTCTCGGAGAAACGCTGCGTCGGGAAGCTGGGGTATAGTTGTCTGTACCCCAGTGCCCCGTTCCCCATCACATCGTCACGCCCGGATCGCAGCGTGTGCGCTCTTGTGCTTACTGGCGTCTGGCTGCACCAAGAACATCGGCAAGCCGAAGGAGTATGCCTACGTCTCAACCCAGGAGGCCTTTCTGCGCGATCAACTCTCGGCGGTCTACAAGAAGGTCGGCAAAGTGCAGAATGGCGACCGGGTCGAAGTGTTGGAGAAATACCGGCGCTTCGTGCGCGTACGTAACGATGCCAATGAGATGGGGTGGATCGAGCAGCGCTATCTCGCCAGCGCCGAGGTTTACGACCAGTTTCAGAAGCTGGCGGCCGATCACGCCGCCGACGTAGTGCAAGCTCCAGCCACGACGCGCTACGCCACCAATCTGCACGTCACGCCCGACCGCGAAAGCGAGCACCTCTATCAATTGAAGGAAGGATCGAAAGTGGAGGTCCTGGCGCGCGCAACCTCGGAGAAGCCGACGCCCCAGGGCGCGCAGCCCAGGCCAGTCGTCGCCAAAAAGGGAAAGGAGAAGGCGGAAACTCCGTCAAAGCCCATGGAGGACTGGTGGCTGGTGCGCCTGCCAGCGCCCGCCGGCAGCGCCGCGCCTGCACGCGTGGGATGGGTGCTGGCGCGGATGATCGACCTGGACGTGCCGATCGAGATCGGCCAGTACGCCGAGGGCCAGCGCATCGTCGCGTTCTTCGTCCTCAACCAGGTGGACGACCTGAACAAGCAAGTTCCGCAATACGTGGTCGCGTTGAACGAACCGCACGACGGCATGCCCTACGACTTCAACCAGGTCCGCGTCTTCAGCTGGAACCTGAAGCGGCACCGCTACGAGACCGCCTATCGCGAGCGCAAGCTCGATGGCGTGCTGCCTATCGGCGTCGGCCACCAGGAGTTCGAAAAAGAGGGCAAGCTGCCGGTCTTCCTAGTGCGGGTGAAGGACGATGCCGGCAATGTTGATGTCCGCACTTACAAGCTGAATGGCGTGATGGTGCGCCGCGTGCTTCCGCCGGGTGAGGAAAAGCCGGCGGCTGCGCGAGCGGCGCCGCGCAGGAAGCTCCGGTAAGTAACGAGTACCGAGTACTGTGTACCGAGTGCTGACTGCCGAGCAATGTCTCCCGTCTGACGGCTCGGTACTCGGTACTGGGTACTCGGTACTAGGAGTAGAACTCCGCGATTGTCTCCACCACGTACTGCTGCTCGTCGGTCGTAAGTTCGGGGAACATCGGCAAGGCCAGCACTTCGCGGGCGGCGAGCTCCGATTCCGGCAAATCGCCCTCGCGGTACCCCAGGTAGGAGAAGCACTTCTGCATGTGCAGCGGCAGGGGATAGTAGATCTCGGTGCCGATACCGCGCGATGCCAGGAATGCGCGCAGCTCGTCACGGCGGCTGGCGCGGATGACGTACTGGTGGAAAATGTGGTGCGCCTGGGGCAGGATTTCGAGCAGCCGTACGGGGGCAAGCGACGTCGCTCGCGCTGCGACCACTCCGGAGCGGGCCAACAAGCGATCGTAGTCAGCGGCTCGCTCACGGCGCTGCGCGTTCCAGCGCTCCAGATGCCGCAGCTTCACGCGCAGAACGGCCGCCTGTAAAGCATCCAGACGGGTGTTGGCGCCGATCTCGTCATGCCGGTAACGGTCCTGCATGCCGAGATTGCGCAGGCGGCGGATACGCTCCGCGCGCCCGGCGTCGGCGGTCACTACGCAGCCGGCATCCCCGAAGGCCCCCAGATTCTTGGTCGGATAGAAACTGAAGGCCGCCGCCGTGCCCAAGGTTCCTGCCCGCCTGCCGCGCCACAGCGCGCGAAAGGCCTGCGCGGCGTCTTCGTTGACGGCCAGTTTGTGCTCGGCGGCGATGCGCTCGAATGCGTCCATGTCGGCGCATTGCCCGTAGAGATGCACGGGAAGCAGCGCGCGCAATCCGGCGGGAAGCGAGCGGGTGATGCGCTGCTCGACCAGCGTGGGGTCCAGGTTCAGCGTGCGCGGGTCGATATCCATCAGCACCGGGCGCGCCCCGGCGCGCACGATGGCGGCGGCGGAAGAGAAAAAGCTGAACGCGGTGGTGATGACCTCGTCCCCGGGGCCTACGCCGCAGGCCACCAGCGCCAGCCACAGCGCGTCGGTACCGGAAGCGCAGCCCCAGACGAAGGGCGCGCCCAGATAGGCGGCGACTTCGCGTTCGAAGGCCGACACTTCATCGCTCAGGATGAACTGTTGTGATTCTGCGACGCGCTCGAGCGCTTCGTCGATTTCGCGGCGGATTCCGGCATACTGCCGCCTCAGGTCCAGCAGCGGCACGGCGCGAAGCGCGGGAGCTTTGACGGCTGATTCCTTCACGGCATGGGAGATTGTAGCATTCGCCTCGAGGCGCAGCGGCTTCGGTGGCGACGCGCCCGCGGCGAGCGCGGCGGTCCATTCTTCGAGCGCCAGGCAAAGGCGGTGGACGGCGATTCCACAGTAAGCATCCGGATACCCGGCCAGCTTGCGGCTGGCGCGCTCCAGCAACGATCTCGCCCCTATGAGATTTCCGATCGAGTAATGGTGCAGCCCGACCGCGCACTGGATTACCGCCTGCAGGAAATCTTTCTGCTCACCTTGCAATTCCCGCCACACGTCCTCCAGCACTTCGTGAGCATCGAAGAAACTGCCGCCATTGAAAAGTTCGATGCCGTGCTGAAGTTTGGCGGAGTCCACGGCCTCATTGTGACACGGTCCGAGTACCGAGTACCGAGTGCTGTCCTCCTACCGTCCAAACAACGGATAGTGGCTCGAAGCTCCCATAAAGAACAACATGGGGAACGAGACGAAGAAGTTGGCGCGGGACGCGATAAACGCCTGGCGCGCCATGCGGACCAGCTTGTCGGGCATGGGGCCGACCGCGGAGGTTTCATGGGTCCAGGCAATCAGGCGTTTATTGGCGCGCCAGACGATGCCCCAAACGTTCAGCAGCATGAACCATCCCAGCCCTCCGCCCACGCCGATCGCCAGCACACGGTTGTTCTCGATCTGCGAGTTCCACTCCAGAAAGATCACCGCCGCAGCACAAAGGACGACCGCAAAGATCACCGCCAGAACCGCTCCCTTATTCAGCGCGCCCTTGCCGGCCATGAGCACGCCTTGCTCGATGATGAAAGCCACCGTCCACACCAGGAAGAAGCTGCCGAAAACACCGCCGGCGCTGTAGCCGTGATTGCGCGCATCAGCGACCGTGATGCGGGACCAGAAGGCGATCCCCGCCAGCACGGTGACCACGGCACCCCAGCGGAACCACCACATCGCCAGCGTCAGCAGCGGGGGATTGACCTTCGCCTTGGTGGGGGCGTCGATCTGCTTCTGGAGCGGCATGTTCACCAGATTGAAGAAGTAGAGCAGGCCGATCCAGGTGATGGCGGCGGCGAAGTGGATCCAGCGCAGAATGATCTCGTAGTTGCTTCCGAAGTCGGTGGGAGGATGAAAGGGAATGGTCAGGGCCAAGCTGGCGAGCATTGTGTCTCCTTGAGCGAGGGCATCGTGGCACGCGGGACCGATGCTGTCAATCGGGCACCGGTTGCAAAAGGTTGGGGGCAGCCGTATCGTAAGGATGGGTCCGCCGGCGGGAGTGCCCCCGTGTCCGCGTTGCTGTGGGCGGCATCCAATTCTCAGCGGTTAGGGAGATCGGCAATGGACAAGCCGGCACAGAATATTCAGGATTCCTTCCTCAACAACGCGCGTAAAGACAGGGCCAACATCACCATTTATCTGCTGAGCGGGGTGAAGTTGACGGGACGCATTCGGTCCTTCGACAAGTATTCGGTGGTGCTTGAGACCAACAACCAGGAGCAACTGATCTTCAAGCACGCCATCTCCACCGTGGTAACGCCGCGGCCGGCGCACCCGATCGAGCGCCCGGCGCCGATCGAAGTGAAATCGGCCTCGGCTCCGCAGGTGGCATCAGGCGTAACCGCCACTCCTTCCGGCACCGAGGGGTAGACGATCCGCGGTTCCCGCGAAAACCGGCCTGATCACGGCGGCAGGAATCAGCCTGCCTACGGCAGCCGGAGCGAGCGCGTCTTCCTCGTCGGGCTCGACTACGGGCCTCGACGCGGCCGCTGGAAACCGGCGAAGCCGGTGAGCGTCCCGCGCATGGCGCGCGACACCGCCCTCCGCTCCGGTGAAAACGCCGTCTCAGACTTCAGCGCCCAGGAATCGATGGCCGAACTGCGCGAACTTGCCACCAGCGCCGGCGCCGAAGTGGTCGGGGAGTTCATCCAGTCGCGTGAGAAACCTGACCCGGCTACTCTGATCGGCCGCGGCAAGCTGCATGAGATCGCCGGAGCGGCCGCTTCCGCGCGGGCCGACCTCGTTATCTTCGACCACGACCTCTCGCCTTCCCAGCAGCGCAATGTCGAGGACGAACTGGACGTGCGCGTCATCGACCGCACCCAGCTCATCCTGGACATCTTCGCGCGCCACGCCCGCACCCGGGAAGGCCAGTTGCAGGTGGAACTTGCGCAGCTTGAATATCTGCTGCCGCGCCTCACCGGGCGTGGCGTCGAGATGTCTCAGATAGCCGGCACCGCAGGCGGAGGACGCGGGCCCATCGGTACGCGCGGTCCCGGCGAAACCCAGCTTGAGACCGACCGCCGCAAGATCGCCCGGCGCATCCGTTACATCCAGCAGCAGGTGGAGAACGTGCGCCGCACCCGCGCCCAGCAGCGGCAGCGCCGAGAATCGGTGCCGGTGGCCACCGTCGCGCTGGTCGGCTATACCAATGCCGGAAAATCTACGCTGTTCAATGCCCTCACGCGCGCCGGCGTTCTCGAATCGCCGCGCCTGTTCGCCACCCTCGACCCCACCATCCGAGCAGTACAGTTGCCCTCGCGGCGCAAGGTGCTGCTGTCGGACACGGTGGGATTCATCCGCAACCTGCCGCACACGCTGGTGACCTCGTTCCGCGCGACGCTCGAGGAAGTGCAGCGGGCTTCTCTTTTGCTCGAGGTTTCGGACGTGACCAGCCCAATCGTCGCCGAGCAGAATGCGCAAGTAGAAAAGGTGCTGCGCGAGCTGGAGGCGCAGAGCAAGCCGCGCCTGCGGGTGCTGAACAAGATCGATCTGCTGCCGGCCGCGCGGCGGGATGCGCTTCAGGACGATGCCGACACGGTTCATGTGTCCGCGGTTAAAGGCATCGGGATTTCCACCCTGCTGGAGCGCATTGATGCGGCGCTGCAGGAAGATCCTCTGAGCCGCGTGAAGTTGCGCATCCCTCAGCGCGAAGGTAAGGCATTGTCATTGCTTGAGGGCGGTGGACGCGTGTTTTCGCGCGAATATCGCGATGGATTTGTGGATCTGGATGCCCAGGTGCCAGAATCGGTGTTGCGGAAGGTCAGGCCGTTCGTGCTCGACCAAAACCTAAATGGGCCGGCTGCCAAGAAGCGGTGACGTTTCCTTGGCCTCCAGCCCATTCGATCCTGACTTGGATCGGAGGTGATACTTCTATGCTAAACCTCTGCCGGGCAAAGTCAAGTCAACCGTGGGCCCTGTCCTGCATTTAGCACACCCTGGGCCGGGCGGACATCGGCCCGAACCAGCGCGATTGTTTCATCACCCGTGCTAACCCCATGAAAACTCGCGCCAATCCTGCGCTTCTCGCGTTGACACAGCCGTCACGGGATGGTAGTTTGATGCGTTTACGCCTTCGTAAAACTTACCATTATCCGTTTGGTCCAACGATTCCATGGATGAGATCCTTCGGCAACTAGGCGAACTACTGCTCGCGGCCATCCCCACCGTGGTGGTGTTCGTCACTCTCTTTTTTGCCTACAAGCTGATCGTGCACAAACCGCTGGTGGCCGTGCTTGCCGAGCGGCGGGCGCGCACCGCGGGCGCGGTGGAGAAGGCCAGCGCCGACATCGCCGCTGCTGACGCGCGTACCCAGGAATACGCGCAGCGCCTGCGTGACGCGCGGCTGTCCATCTTCAAGAAGCAGGAGGCCCGGCGGCAGCAATCATTACAGGCCCGCGCCGCCGCCGTGGCCGAGGCCCGGGCGGCAGCAAATGCTCGCGTCAAGGCGGCGCGCACGTCGTTCGAAGAGGACGTGAAGGGCGCCAAGGTCACGCTTGCGACGGAAAGCGAAGGGCTGGCTGACCAGATCATCCGCGCCATCCTCAAGCCGGCGATGGCAGCCGAATCCCCCGTGGCAGGTGGCAGGCCATGATGAACCGCAGCCGTTTGCTCCGATTTCTTCCGGCCATGCTGCTTCTTGCGGCGCTTACTGGAGCCGCGTGCGCCCAGCAGCAGCCTGCGCCACATAAGGACAAAGCAGATCGGCAATCGGCGCAGGCCCAGCAAGACAACGCGGCCGAGATGGGGCCGGAACAGGAGCTGAATGAGGCTTCGCGCGAAGCTGCCGGCGAGGACGCGACCGCCGAGTTCAAACATTCGTCGACGGTGCGCTGGCTGGCCAGAATTACCGGCCTTACACCGTTCGCGGCCTACTGGGTTTTCGTCGTCGTCAACTTCGCCATCATCGCCGTGCTGCTGGCGCTGATCATGAAGTCGAAATTGCCGGCCGCATTTCGAGCGCGAACCGATGGCATTCAGGAAGCCATCGCCGAAGCACGCAAGGCCAGTGACGAAGCTCAGCGCCGCTTGCGCGAAATCGAGGGCCGGCTGGCCAGGCTCGATGCCGAGATTGCCGGCATGGCGGCGGCGGCCGAGTCCGAAGCGCAGAAGGAAGAAGCCCGCATCCTGGCCGCTGCCAAGGACGACAAGCGCAAAATCGTGGAGGCTGCCCAGCAGGAGATCGATGCCGCCGCGCGCCTGGCGCGCGCCGAACTGCGCGCCTACGTGGGCGAACTGGCTGTGGGATTGGCTGAGAAACGCATCCAGGTGAGCACCGCCACGGACCAGCAGCTGGTGCGCTCCTTCGTCGACGAACTGGGGAAGAACGGTCAATAAAGCATGTCTGTCTTCAGCCGATACGCGCGCGCCTTCGCCGATGTGGTGATCGAGAAAAAACTCGATCCGCGCAAGGTCGAAGACGAGCTGGCGGCGCTCGTCGGAATCGTGGAGTCGGTGCCGCAGTTGCGCACGGTGTGGGAAAGCCCGTCCGTCGACGGGCGGCAGAAGCATGCAGTGCTGGATAGCATCATCGCCCGGATCGGCGGCTCGCGCATGCTGCGCAACTTCATCGCCGTGCTGATCGACCATCGCCGGGTGGCTGCGTTACCTGAGATCGCGCGCCAGTTCGGGCTCGAACTGAACGAACGCCTGGGGCTCGCCGACGCCGAAGTCACCAGCGCCCGTGAACTCAGCGATGCGGAGAAGCGTGTTCTGGAAGCGCGCGTCGGGCAGGTCACCGGCAAGAAAATCCGCGCTCGCTACATAACCGACACCAAAGTACTGGGCGGCGCGGTGGTGAAGGTGGGAAGCACGATCTACGACGGCTCGATCCGTGGGCGGTTGGAGAAGCTGAAAGAAGCACTCAGCGGTCAGCAATCAGCACTCAGTAGCTGAATGCCGAGTGCTGATTGCTGAGTGCTTATCGCTGATTGAAGGAACTTATGGCTGGAATCAGAGCAGACGAAATCACGCAGATCATCCGCGAGCAGATCGAGAACTACGAGTCCAGGATTGCGGTGGACGAGGTGGGAACGGTCATCACCCTGGGTGACGGGATCGCCCGCATCTATGGGCTGGACAAAGTCATGGCGGGCGAGCTGATCGAGTTCCCGCATGACGTGGCCGGCATCGCCATGAACCTGGAAGAAGACCAGGTGGGCGCCGTGCTGCTGGGCGACTACACCGAGATCAAGGAAGGCGACGAGGTTCGTCGCACCGGGCGCATCATGAGTGTCCCCGTCGGCGAGGCCATGATCGGCCGCGTAGTCAACGCGCTGGGCCAGCCCATCGACGACAAGGGCCCGATCTCGACTGACAAGTTCAACCACATCGAGCGCATCGCCCCGGGCGTCATCGACCGCCAGCCGGTGCGCGAACCCATGGCCACCGG
>Ga0187782_10004215_pt1 | contig 10755 bp, 7 predicted proteins | sample 0715_SJ02_MP15_2_FD_132454 | JGI IMG/M metagenome (GOLD analysis project Ga0187782, IMG submission 132454) | Tropical peat soil microbial communities from peatlands in Department of Meta, Colombia - 0715_SJ02_MP15_20_MG | ecosystem: Environmental > Terrestrial > Soil > Wetlands > Peat | place...
CAAGGACGAATCCGGTCAGGAGGGGGACGCGGCCGATTCTGCCGAAAGCGAGCGCATGAGCCTTGAGGAAACCGAGGCGTCGGCCGAAGACTTGCCCGAAAGCGCCGCGGAGGCGGTCGATGCACCGGCCGCCGAGATGGCGGACGACACTGAAATGGGGGACTCGGAAACAGCGGCCGAGCCTCGGCGTCCACGCAATCAGCGCAACGAGCCGCGCGGTCCCGATTACCGGCCGTTCACGACCAAATTCGATGAGACGGTGGGGGCGGAGGAACTGTGCGAGCCGGAAGAGCTGGAACGTTTGCGCGGCTATCTCGACAAGCAACTGTCCCATCTGCAGGGCGTGGTGGCGCGGCTTGCCAACCGGCTGCAGCGCCTGTTGCTGGCGCAGCAGAATAGAGCCTGGGAATTCGATCTCGAGGAAGGCCTGCTTGATCCGGCGCGGCTGACGCGTGTGATCGTCGATCCGCTCCATCCGCTTTCGTTCAAGCGCGAAAAGGACACCGACTTCCGCGACACGGTAGTGACGTTGCTGCTCGACAATTCCGGCTCGATGCGCGGGCGGCCGATCACTGTCGCGGCGACCTGCGCCGACATCCTCGCCCGCACGCTGGAACGCTGCGGGGTCAAAGTCGAGATTCTGGGGTTCACCACACGGGCGTGGAAGGGTGGGCAGTCGCGTGAAGCCTGGCTGGCGCAGGGCAAGCCGGCCAATCCCGGCCGCCTCAACGACCTGCGTCACATCATCTACAAATCTGCCGACGCGCCATGGCGGCGCTCGCGCAAGCATCTCGGATTGATGATGCGCGAAGGCCTGCTCAAGGAGAACATCGACGGCGAAGCACTCGATTGGGCGCACAAGCGCCTGCTCGGGCGGCCGGAGACGCGCAAAATTCTGATGATGATCTCGGACGGCGCGCCAGTCGACGATTCAACGCTCTCGGTCAACCCGGGCAACTACCTTGAACGCCACCTGCGCTGGGTGATCGAAGATATCGAGACCCGTTCGCCGGTCGAATTGATCGCTATCGGCATCGGTCACGACGTCACGCGTTATTACCGGCGCGCGGTGACGATCGTCGACGCCGAAGAGCTTGGCGGCGTGATGACCGAGAAGCTCGCGGAGCTGTTCGCCGAGCACGAACCTGAGCAGCGCGCGCCGGGTGCGCCAAGTTTGCGGCGGCTGCACGCTTAAGCAGCGTCTTTTCCGTCTATTGGTGGTTTACTGGTGATTCGGAAGCGCGTGGGGCCGCTCTTCCATGCTCAAGATTTGCGCACTTTGATTGCACTCCAGCCGTCCCACCGCGGCAACGGGCCGTGGAATGGCTTTTGCATGGAGCAAGACTCGAGGTGAGATGCGGTGGTTGCCAACCCGAACTGGAGACAGCAGAAGGCGACGACGCAACCTGCGCCGGGCAGAAGCGCCAGCGTATCCTCACACATGGATCCCGCGCTCAAGATCGTCATCGTCGACGAAAACCCGCTGCGCGCCGCGATCCTGGCCGATGGCCTTGCCGAGGCCGGTTACATTCACGTGATCCGGATTGAGGAAACGGCCAGCCTGCTATCGCGCATCTACTCGCTCGACCCCGACGTCATTCTGATCGATCTCGAAAATCCCAGCCGCGACGTGCTCGCGCAAATGTTTCAAGTAAGCCGCGCCGTCAAACGGCCAGTCGCCATGTTCGTCGATCAGAGCGATACCGCCGCCATCGAAGCCGCCGTCGATGCCGGCGTCTCGGCCTATATCGTCGATGGTCTCAAGAAGGAGCGCGTCAAGAGCATCCTTGATCTTTGCGTCTCTCGCTTTAATGCGTTTGCGCGCCTGCAGGAAGAACTGGATCGCACGCGGACCGAACTCACCGAACGCAAAGTAATTGAACGCGCCAAGGGCATTCTCATGAAGGTCAAGAACATCAGCGAGGCCGACGCTTATGAGCTGTTGCGCAAGACAGCCATGAACGAGAACAAAAAACTCGGCGATGTCGCACAGTCGGTGGTCACCGCCGCGGGGCTTCTGAAATGACCAAAGACCGACTGCGCATCGGCTTTATTCCGCTGGTCGACGCGGCGGCGCTGATCGTCGCCGTCGACAAAGGCTTTGCTGACCAAGAGGGCTTGTCGATCGACTTGGTGCGCGAGGTGTCGTGGTCGAACGTGCGCGATAAGCTCAACATCGGGCTGTTCGACGCGGCGCATCTGTTGGCGCCGGTTGCGATCGCGTCAAGCCTCGGCGTCGGACATATTAAGGTTCCGCTCGTTACACCTTTTATGCTTGGGCTTAACGGCAATGCGATTACCGTGTCGCCCAGGCTCTACGCTGCCCTTGCCAGAGCCGCCGACGGCGATCTCGGCGACCCGTGCACGTCGGCGAAGGCACTCGCGCGCGTCGTCGCCGAACAGCGCCGGCGGCGGGTTGAGCCACTGGTTTTCGGAATGACTTTTCCGTTCTCGACCCACAATTATCAGCTCCGTTTCTGGATGGCGGCCGGCGGCGTCGATCCGGACGAAGATGTGCGGCTTGTCGTGTTGCCGCCGCCTTATATGGTCGAGAGCCTCGCCAGCGCGCAGGTCGATGGCTTCTGCGTCGGCGCGCCGTGGAATTCGGTCGCGGTCGATCTCGGCGTTGGGCATATCTTGCATTTCGGCTGCGACGTGCTTGCGCGTGCGCCGGAGAAGGCGCTGGCGGTGCGTGCGGCCTGGGTCGCCGACCACGACGATCAGTTGCGACGCTTGTTGCGCGCGCTCGATCGAGCCGCCGCCGTCGTTAACGACCCGGCGCATCTCGATGAAGTCTCCGCGCTGTTGGCGGCGCCGGAGCGCGTCGGCGTCGTGCCCGAATTGCTACGCGCGACTCTGGAAGGCCGGTTGCGCGTCACGCCGAATGGCTCGGCTCGCGAGGCCAAAAACTATATGCTGATCGGCCGCGACGATGCGGCGCGCCCGCAGCCAATCCACGCGGCCTGGCTCTACGCGCAGATGGTGCGCTGGGGCCAGACAACGCCGTCGGCCGAACTCCTGGCCGCAGCGAAGGCCTCGTTCCGGCCTGAGCTCTACGACGCGGCGCTGGGAGCGAGAAAAAAGCCGGCTCGTTTGCCTGAGGATGGCGTGGGGGCGTTCACCGGCGAAGCGTTCGACCCGGATAACATTTTTGGCCGCGCTGCGCTTTCGGCGCTCAAGCGCCATCACCACTGATCGCGCTACTGCAATGCACAAAATTTCCGCAATATGCGGCTCCGATAGCCACTGAGTTTTGGCGCTCCCTCGCGCTCTATCCATCTAATCGATTGATTTTTCGAGCTTTTCAGAAGGCAACGAAGCTGGCACGAAGCTTGAATTGAAAGAATTCGAGCCGGCGACGCAGTGTGCGCCGCCGTAAGGTCCAACGACGGGCCAACAGCAACGCCGCTGTCCTGGAGGATCATGTCCTTCCGGGGCGGCGTTTTTTGTTGGCCCGGCGGCACACACGTCAACGCATCGCGGCGCGCGCGCCGAAGGACGGAAGCACCGATGAACAACAAAGGCACGGCCTGGATTTCGGATTGGAACCCTGAGAATACGGCGTTCTGGGAATCGAAAGGTAAATTCATTGCGCGGCGGAATCTGATCTGGTCGATCATCGCCGAGCATCTCGGCTTTTCCATCTGGCTGCTTTGGAGCATCGTCGCGACCAAGCTGCCGCAGGCCGGCTTTTACTACAGCACCGATCAGTTGTTTCAGCTCGTCGCGCTGCCCGGATTGATCGGCTCGCTGATGCGCTTCCCCTACACGTTTGCCGTGACGACGTTCGGGGGGCGCAATTGGACGATCTTCAGCGCGTCGGTGCTGTTCATCCCGGCGATTGCGCTTTCGTATTTCGTCACCCAGCCTGAGACGCCGTTCTGGCTGATGATGTTGGTGGCGGCTACCGCCGGTCTCGGCGGCGGCAACTTCGCCTCCAGCATGACCAACATTTCTTTCTTCTATCCCGACCGCATGAAGGGCTGGGCGCTCGGCTTGAACGCAGCCGGCGGCAACATCGGCGTCAGCAGCGTGCAATTGCTGACCCCGATCCTGATGGGCATCGGCGTCTTCAACCTCTATCTGGGGAGGCCGAGCCCGGGTGGCTTCTATCTTCAGAACGCCGGACTGATGTGGCTGTTGCCGCTCGCCATCGCCGTGTTTGGCGCGATTTTCTTCATGAACAACCTCACCACGGCGCGTTCGACCTTCAAGGATCAACTCGCCATCGTCGGACGGAAGCACACCTGGATCATGTCCTACATTTACATCGGGACGTTCGGGTCCTTCATCGGCTATTCGGCGGCTTTCCCCCTGCTCATCAAGACACAGTTTCCGGAAGTCACGATCGGCATCGCCTTCCTCGGGCCACTCGTGGGTTCGCTCTCGCGGCCGGTAGGCGGCCTGCTTGCCGATAAAGTGGGCGGCGCGATCGTGACGTTTTGGAATTTCATCGCCATGGGCGCCGCGACGATCGGCGCCATGTACTACATCGAAACCAAAGAGTTCGCCGGCTTTCTGGCGATGTTCCTGATCGTCTTCATCACGACCGGGATCGGCAACGGTTCGACCTACCGGATGATCCCGTCGATCTTCCGCGAGGAGAAACTGCGTACGGCGATGGGCGGCGGCGAGATGGCCAAGTTGCTCGCGTTAAAAGCCGCCGGCATCGAAAGCGGCGCCGCGCTCGGCTTCATCGGCGCCATCGGCGCGTGCGGCGGTTATCTGATCCCGCGCGGTTTCGGCGCTTCGATCGCCGCCACCGGCGGTCCGTATCTGGCGCTGGAGGTTTACCTCGCCTTCTATGCAAGCTGCCTGGCGCTGACCTGGTGGTACTACCTGCGCAAGGTGCCGTTGACCTCGGGCGCTCCGAGTCTGGCCGAAGCGCGTGTGTGACGAGGGCATTTGATGGCAGCCTGAAATAGCTATGCGAGACATCTTTAGGCCGGGGCAACACGCCGGGGCAACACGGAGAAGTACCGATGACGCCTAAGCAGGTGAAAGCGATTCAGGAAAGTTTCGCGAAAGTCGCGCCCATTTCCGACCAAGCCGCCGCTCACTTCTACGGGCGGCTGTTCGAGATCGCGCCCGCGGTCAAGCCGCTGTTTCGCGGCGACATGGAGGAACAGGGTCGCAAGCTGATGAGCACGCTGGCGGTCGTAGTCAACGGTCTCAGCAACCTCGAAGCGGTATTGCCTGCGGCCAGCGCGCTCGCCAAGCGTCACGTCGACTATGGCGTAACGGCTGCCGACTATGCGCCCGTAGGCGCGGCGCTGTTGTGGACGCTCGAACGCGGCCTCGGCGAGCAATGGACACCGGATCTCGCCGCGGCCTGGGGCGCGGCCTACACCGTGCTGTCGGAATTCATGATCGGCGAGGCCTACGGCCGCAGCATTGCGGCAGAGTGAGCGCCACCCGTGAGCGAGCCGCTGGTGATCATCGGCAACGGCATGGCCGCGGCGCGGCTGTGCGAGGAACTCGCCCAGCGTGCGCTCGGCCGCTACGCCATCGCCGTGATCGGCGCGGAGCCGCAGCTCGCCTACAACCGTATCCTGCTCTCTTCGGTGCTCGCCGGCGATGTGCCGGCAAGCGAGACGCTGCTCAAGCCGGCGGCTTGGTGGCGCGATCGCGGGGTAACTTTGCGCTATGGCGCAGCCGCGACCACGGTCGATATCGCGGCACGCTTCGTGACGCTGGCCGACGGCAGGATGCTTTCCTTCGCCAAACTGGTGTTCGCTACCGGCTCGCGGGCCATCCGATTGCCCGTTAGCGGCAGTGATCTGGGGGGCGTGCTCACATTTCGCGACATGGCCGACGTCGCGTCGATTTCCAGCGCGGCGCGCCGCGGCACGCGCGTCGTAGTGGTCGGCGGCGGTCTGCTGGGCATTGAAGCGGCGTACGGCCTGGCCAAGGCCGGAGCCAAGGTTACTCTCGTTCACCTCATGGATCGACTGATGGAGCGGCAGCTTGATGCGCGCGCCGCATTGATGCTCAAGCGCGCCGTCGAAGCCAAGGGCATCGAAGTGATGCTCAACACAGTGACGACGCGCTTCGTCGGCGAGGAGTGCGTCGAAGCGGTCGAGTTCAGCGACGGCCGCCGCGTTACGGCCGACCTGGCGGTCGTCGCGGTCGGCATCAAGCCGAATGCCGAGATCGGCGCCGCAGCCGGCCTGGCGGTCAACCGCGGAATCGTGGTCGACGATCACCTTTCCACTACCACCGCCGACATCTTCGCCATCGGCGAATGCGCCGAACACCGCGGCGTCTGCTATGGATTGGTCGAACCCGCTAACGAGCAGGCGCGCGTCCTCGCCGAACGGCTTTCCGGGCGTGACGTCAGCTACAGCGGCAGCGTGAACGCCACCAATCTCAAGGTCTCGGGCGTGCACGTGTTTTCGGCCGGTGACTTCCTCGGCGCGAAGGGCACGCAGTCGATCGTGCTCACGGACCCCGGCCTCGGCATCTACCGGAAACTGGTGATCGACGGCGGCTGCGTAGTCGGCACCGTGCTCTACGGCGATACGACGGACGCGCTCTGGTATCTGGAGCTCATTCGCACCGGAGCCGCAATCGATTCGGTCCGCGAGGATCTTGTCTTCGGTCGAGCATTCGCCGAGCGGCGAGCGGCATGACCGTCGCTGCCTGCCGAACATCGAAAGCGTGTCCAGAGATTCTGAAATGAACGCGCTTGCTCCCCATGCGCAAGCCGTGCGCACCACGTGTCCATACTGCGGCGTCGGCTGCGGTGTGTTGGCGATGCCGGACCGGGAAGGCGGCGTAACGATTTCAGGCGATCCCGCACATCCGGCAAATACCGGACGACTGTGCTCGAAGGGCGCGGCACTTGCCGAAACTCTTTCGCTCGATCATCGCCTGCTGCATCCGATGATGCGCGCAAGCGGCGGTTCGCTCATTCAGGTCGAATGGGACACGGCGCTTGATGCTGTCGCCAATGGATTGCGCGCGATCGTCGATCGGCACGGGCCGGATGCAGTCGCGTTCTATCTTTCCGGCCAATTGCTCACCGAAGATTATTACGTCGCCAATAAGCTGATGAAAGGCTTTCTTGGCTCGGCCAATGTCGACACCAATTCGCGGTTGTGCATGGCGTCCTCTGTCGCCGGACACCGCCGAGCCTTCGGCGCCGATACCGTGCCCGGCATCTATCGCGACCTCGACGAAGCCGACCTGATCGTGCTCGTCGGCTCGAACGCGGCATGGTGCCATCCCGTGCTTTACCAACGAATGATGGCCGCGAAGCGCAAGCGTGGCACCAAGCTGATCGTCATCGATCCGCGGCGGACAGCGACGGCTGAAGACGCCGATCTGTTCCTGCCGGTCGCGCCCGGCATGGACACGGCATTGTTTTGCGGCCTGCTCGTGCATCTCGCTGACGCACAGGCGCTCAATAATGTTTACATCGACCGGCACACGACGGGGTTCCCCGGCGCGCTGGGGCGCGCGCGCGATATAGCCGAGAGCGCCGGCGCGACCGCCCGCGCCGCCGCGCTGGAGGAGGCTGACGTCGCGCGCTTCTTCGAGCTCTTTCGCGACACGGAACGGGTCGTCACCTGCTACTCGCAAGGCGTCAATCAATCTGCGCAAGGCACCGACAAGGTGAACGCCATCATCAATGTTCACCTGGCTACTGGGCGAATCGGCCGTCCCGGCATGGGGCCGTTCTCGCTCACCGGGCAGCCAAACGCTATGGGCGGACGTGAAGTCGGCGGTCTCGCCAACCAGCTTGCCGCCCATATGGGCTTTTCGCCCGCGGAGCGGGAGCGTGTCCGGCGTTTTTGGAATGCTCCGCGCGTGGCGACCGCGGAGGGCCTCAAAGCGATTGATATATTCGAGGCGATCGAGCGCGGCTCGATCAAGGCGCTTTGGGTCATGGCCACCAATCCGGCTGTCTCGCTGCCGCGCGCCGGCGCAACGCGCGCTGCGCTGAAAGCGCTTGAGCTGTTCGTCATCTCCGAGAACGTGCTGAACAATGACACGATTGGGGCCGGTGCACAGGTGCTGCTTCCGGCCGCAGCCTGGGGCGAGAAAGACGGAACAGTCACCAATTCAGAGCGGCGCATCTCGCGTCAACGCGCGTTCCTGCCGTCGCCGGGCGAGGCGCAGCCGGACTGGTGGATCGTCACGCAGGTGGCCCACCGTCTGGGCTTCGGCAGCGCCTTCAACTACCGCCAGCCGGCCGATGTCTTTCGCGAGCACGCCGCGCTCTCCGCTTTCGAGAATGATGGTCAGCGCGACTTCGATATTGGGGCACTGGCGTCACTCTCGGATGCTGGTTACGACGCGCTCGACGCGGTGATGTGGCCGGCACGTGCGGGCACGGCGCCGACCGAATCGCGTTTGTTTGCTGCGGGAGGTTTTTTCACCGACGATCGCCGTGCGCGCTTCGTTGCGCCTGAGCGCCCACGGCCGCACGCGGCGACAACCGAGGACTTTCCGCTGCGTCTCAATACCGGCCGCGTGCGTGATCATTGGCACACGATGACGCGGACCGGAATGTCGCCGCGGCTGTGCGCCCATTCGGTGGAGCCTTTCGTCGAGATACACCCCGCCGATGCCGAGGCCGTGGGGCTCGTCGACCGCGGCTTTGCTAAGGTCACGACGCAGTATGGCAGTGCGATCCTGAAAATATCCGCGCAGGCAGGGCAACGCCGCGGTTCGATCTTTGCGCCTATCCATTGGAGCGACGCCACGGCGGCGTATGCGCGCGTGGGCGACATGGTCGCGCCCGCAAACGATCCGTTTTCCGGCCAGCCCGAATCCAAGGCCACGCCCGCGTGCATCGAGCCGGTAGAATATAGCTATCGCGGCTTCGCGCTGACGCGCCGCGCCATAACGCTCCCGGCCGGAGCGTGGTTTGCGCGCCTCTCTGTTGCGGGCGGCGCCGGCCTTTTGTTTGCAACCGATGAACCGCCGACCGTTTGGCATGATCTCGCACGCCGGCTCATGCCCGAGGGAACAGAACTAGCCGAATACGTCGATGAGTCACGCGGGCTCGCCCGCATTGCGGTCTTCGACGCGGGCCGTCTCGAAGGCGTCATCTTCGTTGGCCCGGCGCAGGCTCCTCCGCACTGGGATGTCGTACGTTCGCTGTTTGCGGCGCCGGCCCTGCGGGAGCACGAGCGGCGCATCCTACTTTCGGGGCGCAGCGGTGAAGGAATGGACGAGACCGGGCCCTTGATCTGCGCCTGTTTCGGCGTCGGGCTTGCCACCATCCGCGAGGCTGTTATCAGCAGGAGCGCGCTAAGCGTCGCCGACATCGGCCGCATTTTGCGCGCCGGCACAAACTGCGGCTCCTGCGTGCCGGAGCTGCGCGGAATTATCGAGCGGACGGCACGAGCCGTCTGATCAGCACAGCTTTTCAGTGGGCCGGCCTGAACTTACGCCGTTGCCGCGCGCTTTTTGGCTACCTGGCGCTTGATCTCAAGCGCCCGCGGCGAAAGTTCGGTGTCCTTGGCGGCAAGCAGGAAAGCATCCAGCCCGCCGCGGTGATCGACCGTCTTCAATGCATTGGCCGAAATCCGCAGCCGCACCGAGCGGCCGAGCGAATCGGAAAGCAGCGTGACATTGAGCAGGTTGGGCAAAAACCGGCGCTTGGTTTTGCGGTTCGAGTGGCTCACCCGATGCCCGATCTGGCGCGTTTTTCCGGTTAGTTCACAACGCCATGACATTGTTCACAATCCTGGCTGCAATTCGCAAAATCTTCTCCGCGCGTCCAGCGCCGATTGACCGACTATGTGGGGCGGGAGGGCTGCGGACCTATAGTCACCGCTCAGCAGAGCGTCAAGCTGGTATCAGGCAACGCGTCGGCGCCCTCGAATCCACCATGTCCACGGGCGTAAATCACACAAACGACGCATTCCCCGACAAAAAAGTGCATAGCGATTGTAATAGCACTTGCAGGCCGGTACGGCATCGCGGCTGTTTTGACTTCGCGTCCGTCGCGTCCATTTCGTGGTCTTGAAGGAACCGCCTTTGTCTGTACTGCCGAAGCGTCAGGCTCGACGCCTCCTGCGCGCCCCCGTTGCCGCGGCGGTCTGCACCATTCTGGCCTTTGCATCCGATGCCGGCCACATGGCCGGAGCGCAGGGCCGGCTTGAGGCCGAATATACCGCGACCATCTCCGGAATTCCGATCGGACACGGCAACTGGGTCGTGGACATTGCCGAAGACCAGTTCACGGCCGCGGCCAGCGGCTCGACCACGGGGATCGTGAAATTCTTCACGGGTGCGCACGGCGCGGGCGCGGCGCGCGGCGTCATCAGCGGGGGCCAGCCGATACCGACTAGCTACGCCGCAACAATCAACTATGACCGCAAAGTAGACGATGTTCGCATGTCGCTCGCTGGCGGCAACGTGATGGACTATGCGGTTGAGCCGCCGCTGCCGCCGCATCCCGACCGTATCCCGGTGACCGACGCCGACCGCCGCGGGGTCCTCGATCCCATGACGTCGACGCTTAATCGGGTGCCCGGCAGTGGCGATCCGGTATCGCCGGAAGCCTGCAACCGGAAAGTTTCGGTCTTCGACGGCCGTTTGCGTTACGACCTGCACAGCGAATTCAAACGCATGGAGACGGTCAAGGCGGATCGTGGCTACCAGGGGCCGGCGGTGGTCTGTGCGGTTTATTTCACTCCGATTTCCGGTTACGTGCCAAACCGCGGCATCATCAAATATCTCGTCGAGGAACGTGACGCCGAGGTATGGCTCGCGCCGATTTCCGGGACCCGCGTCCTG
>Ga0187782_10004217_pt1 | contig 10754 bp, 13 predicted proteins | sample 0715_SJ02_MP15_2_FD_132454 | JGI IMG/M metagenome (GOLD analysis project Ga0187782, IMG submission 132454) | Tropical peat soil microbial communities from peatlands in Department of Meta, Colombia - 0715_SJ02_MP15_20_MG | ecosystem: Environmental > Terrestrial > Soil > Wetlands > Peat | place...
AGAAACCCCGAGAACCGATTCGAGAGTGTTCCGTTCGTGAGTTAGGACATGAGCGCGGGAAAGCAACGAGCCGCCGCGGCGAACTTGGAATCTCGCCACCGGGCCAAGCCCCAACTCGCGATCCTGTACGAGCACCCCGCCTGGTTCGAGAAGGTTTTCGCCGAGCTCGACCGTCGCGGGATCGGGTACGAAAAGCTCCTCTCTCCGGACCACTACTTCGACCTCGACGGTCAGAACCGACCGTACCCGGTCCTGTTCAACCGGATGAGCCCATCGGCGTGGCGGCGTGAGCATGGCAGTGGACTGTTCTACACCCTAAGCTACTTGGTGCACATCGAGTCGCTCGGAACACGCGTCATCAACGGCTCGCGTGCGTTCCGGCACGAACTGTCGAAAGCCCTCCAGCTTTCGCTCATGCAATCCCTGAACATTCCATTCCCGAAGGCGAGGGTCATCCACGATCCCCGCCAGGCGCTGGAAGCGGCGAGGGGACTCCGATTTCCGATCGTCATCAAGCCCAACATTGGGGGAAGCGGAGCGGGCGTGGTCCGCTTCAACAGTCCGCAAGAGCTCGAAAGTGCAGTTCGCGCCGACCAAGTCAGCTTGGGATTCGATCACGTGGGGCTGGTCCAAGAGTTCGTGCCGGCCCGCGGGGGCTTCATCACTCGTATCGAAACCCTGCGCGGCCGGTACCTCTACGGAATCCGGGTCTATCTGAGCGGTGAGACGTTCGATCTATGCCCGGCCGATATCTGCCAGACCACGCGGGGGGAGGATTTGACCGCCCCCGGCTGCGTGGTCGAAGCGGCCAAGGCGGGCTTGAAGGTCGAGCGGTACGACCCTCCGTCCGACGTCATCCGCTCCGTGGAATCTATCGCTCAGGGAGCCGGGATCGATGTCGGGGGCATCGAGTACATCATCGATGACCGAGATGGGCAGATCTACTACTACGACGTGAACGCGCTCTCCAATTTCGTGGCTGATGCGCCTCGAGTGATCGGCTTCGACCCGTTCGTCCGGCTGGTCGACTTCATCGAGGAGGTGCTGGCCGACGCCGTCGAGTGACGGCCGAAGGCTCCGCTTCGGCTACTGGATGCCGGTTTTCGGTGGCTGGCTCCGTAACGTCGACGATGAGCAGATGGCAGCCACGTGGCCCTACGTACGGGATCTGACGGTCCGAAGCGAGGAACTGGGCTACGAGCTCACTCTGATCGCGGAGCTGAATCTGAACGATATCAAGGGCGTGAATGCGCCTTCGCTCGATGCGTGGTCGACGGCGGCGGCCCTGGCCGCGGTGACCCGTCACATCGAGTTGATGGTCGCCGTCCGCCCCACTTTCCATCTCCCCGCCCTGCTGGCGAAGCAGGCGGCGAACATTGACCGAATCAGCGACGGACGACTCGCGCTGAACGTGGTCTCTTCGTGGTGGGAGCAAGAGGCACGGATGTATGGGGTCAAGTTCGACTCGCACGACGAGCGATACGCCCGGACCTCGGAATGGCTCGACGTCCTCGATGGGGTTTGGTCTCGTGACTCGTTCTCGTACTCGGGGAGATACTACCAAGTCGAGAACACCGTTCTCCACCCGAAGCCTCTACGCCGTCCTCGCCCGCCGATCTACGCCGGCGGAGAATCCGAGGCCGCGAAGAATCTCATCGCCCAGAAGTGCGATGCCTACGTGATGCATGGCGACCCCCCCGAGAGGATCGCGGAAAAGATCCGCGACATGTCCGAACGGCGAGCCAAGTTGGGCCTGCCGCGTATGCTCTTCGGAGTGGCGGGTTACGCCTGCGTCCGGGACACCAGGGCCGAAGTCGATGCTGAGGTCCGGCGGATCACGAACGTCCGAAGCAGCGCCGCCGGTTTCGCGAACTACGAGCAGTGGTTGAAGGGCACTCAGCTCGAACAGAAGATGTCGATCGAAGAGTATTCGGTGTCGAATCGCGGACTTCGTTCCGGCCTGACCGGCACGCCGGAGGAAGTTCGAGAGCAAGTGGCCCGTTTCGAGAAAGCGGGGGTCGACCTCCTGTTGCTCCAGTTCAGCCCGCAACTCGAAGAAATGGAGCGGTTCAGCGAGGATGTCATCCGGCCCTCACAGTCGGCAGTCGCATAGGGGTCGCGGATCTCAACCGGGGATTCGAGCTCGGAACCGGGTTTCCTCCCGATTCGCTTCCCGACCCTCGCCAGTGAGGTATGATAGGATCCCGCACAAGTCCCGAATAGAACGTGTGGCGGCCGCTCTCCGGACCAACGGATTCGAGGTAAGCATCGTCCCGGACGGTCCGGCAGCCCGAGAGGAGGTCCTGAACCACCTCTCTCCCAGCGATGAGGTCCTCGAGGCGCATTCCCAGACGCTGCGAGATGTGGGACTCACCGGACCCGATGCGCCGCAGGGACGGTACGTTCGGTTACGCCCTCGGCTGGAAGAGCTGGCTCGGCAGGGTCTCCGAAACGAGAAGCGACGGTTAGGCGCTTCGCCCCGGGTCGTGATCGGCAGCGTCCAAGCGGTGACCGAGTCGGGCCACCTTGTGATTGCCTCCGGTTCCGGCAGTCAGCTCGGCCCCTACAGCTACGGGGCGGAGCGGGTGATTTGGGTGGTGGGTGCTCAGAAGATCGTGCGGACCTTCGCTGATGCGCTGCGACGCGTCGAGGAGTACGCGCTCCCCAGGGAGGACGCCCGAGTCCGAGAGCGTGGAGGGTCCGGCAGTTCCATCAACAAGCTTCTCGTGGTCCGGGGCGAACATCAGCCGCAGCGCGCCTTGGTTGTGCTCGTGGCCAGCCCTGTCGGGGTATAGTCCCGGGAGGGCCCAGTTGCAAGGAGCATTGCGACCACTCGCGCATGCAGATGAAAATTCAGGCGGAGATTCAGCGGACCCAGTGGCCCCGCGTTCGGGCTGTGAGCCCAGCGAATTTGGATCTTAGTATCCCGATCGGAGGACCTGCCTAGGGAATTCCATCGCCGGAGGGTCGTTCAGGTCAACTCCTGAGATTCCCATCAACTCCGCTTTGAGCCACAAATCGAACGGATGCTTGGAACCCACAAATTCCTGCATCGGCTTCGAGACCGGTTCCGCCTCCCAGTAAACGATGCAGACGTCTCCGTCTGGGCCGCTCTCTATGAACCAGGTCTCTTTGGAACTCCCGTGCCGCTTCAGCATCTCCGCGACATCCTTCGATTTGGGACCTTGGAGCGAAGCGCACAGCCGTTCGAGCGCGGCCTTCTTTCCTGGCAAAATCGGCACCGTGAACGCGATTTCTCCCATAGTCACTGGGATGATGCCTCTACGTATGACTTGGCGCAGTCATCCACAAGCTGGGTCGGATCTGATTTCTGCGAACCTCCTGGACCCCCAAGATCACCCACGCATCGCGGTCGCAGCTAGGATTGCCGGCCAGCGATGTCACTCGGCTAGTTACGCACTCGACCGATGCGACCGGAGGATTGTACTCGTGACCTCGCCGGTCCTTTGATTGAGCTCGTTGTAACCGCGAAGCCACGCGAAGGGAGCGGTCCTGGTGACACGGTCGTTGACGAGAGATGGTTGGATTTGACGCGACTCGGACAAAGTGATCACGGCCTGGACACTATCGAGCCGTCCTTCCACCGTCTCCCGAAGAGGTTGCCCGTCGTCCCCCTCTACGTCGTACCAGATCCGGACTCGATGACCTACGAGCCTCTTGAGCCCACCGAGGAAGCTTATTTCGGCCGGACTGACCGATTCGGCCATGGCCACCCACGGGCAAAATGAACGGGTGTGCCTCGGTAATCAATCTGTAGTCAATCCTGATTGACTCAACTGGGCCGATCTGATTTCCAGGCTCTCGGCGGCGAGTCCTCCCGGTAGGGAGGGTCCCATTCCCCGAACCACCCGAGGTTGCATCCGCCAAGCAACGACATTGCCCGGTGAAGTTCGTGCAAGCTCAACCTTTTCCGCGTACCCGTTGTCAAACCCCGAGCGAAAGTCATGGATCTCTTCACGCACGTTCTGTTCGCGTATCTCCTTTCGTTCATCATCTGGGGACCCGCGGCACCACAGTACATTGCAGCGGGAGCGCTCGCGGGCGGGTTGCCCGACGCGGACATCCTGCTCTTCCCGCTGTCTCGGCGCTTCCCTTCGTTGGAGCACCGTGGGATCGTTCACTCGGTGCTCGGTGTAACCATTATCGCAGCTGTCGGTGCTTTCCTTGTGCCCTACTTGCCCTACTTCGTACCTGCGTCGACGTTGCTGTACTTTGTCGCCATGGAGATCGGTGGACTATCGCACCTCGTGTTGGACGGCTTCACCAATTATGCGGTAACGCCACTCGCACCTTTCTCTCGAAGGATTCTGCGGCTGGATGCCGACAATGCAGTCAACATAACGACCCTCGGGATGACCGCCGTCGCCTTCGGGGTCCTGATCTACGAACATAATCGAGTACCGCTGGACGCCTGGACTACGACAGTTTGGATCTTGATTGCGGTGTACGCTGGTTATCTCCTGGTCCGCGTTCTTGCCCGTCGTCGAGCCCGATTGGTGGCCGCACAGGAAGGTTTCCGAGCGGTGGAGCCGACCGACAGCCCTTGGACCTGGTTGATGGTCGATCAGGATGACTCGCCAGAGCAATACCGGATCCGGATTCGGACGCTGAATTTTGTATCGCGTCGATCATCGAAGGAGCAAAGTATGAGTGTCGCGAAGGTTCCTGCCGCGACCGGCCCGGTGAGTTCGGTTCAAGCCGCGCTCGATAGAACCTACCTCCCCGCAGTTGAGAAAAGCCAGTGGCTTCGCTACAACTATCACTTTGGCGAAGCGATCGAGAAGGAAAACGCGTTTGAGGTGTTCTGGTATATCGTTCACGGAGATCGCAGCCGTCGGGCGTTCGGAGTCCACGGGGTCATTGACCGGGATACCGGCGCTATCCAACTGCGATCCGGTTTCTTTCGGTTGCCCCAGTCGGCTAGCTCCCAATCCGCTTCGGGTTGAACTACTTGCCGGCCCTTGGTGAAAATAGCATTGCACCCGTGTCGGTCGGAACGCTGACGACGTTCCCGATGCGTGGCTCGGTTTCAGCGTGTTTGCAAGAAGTAAGAGCTGGGCTGGCCTACCCCATTTACCATGTCCCTCGATAGCGCTTCCTCCACTTCCATCACGGAGGTGATTCGCTCTGACACCTGGACCGAGCTCGAGGGAAAGAGGCGACAACGGAATCGAAATTGGGCGACGATTCTTCTTCTGATTGCCGGAGCAGGCACGGTTGGTATCGCGAGCGTAACGTCCGGCATTATCGCGGAGATTCTGCTGATCGACTCGATTGCCCTATTCGGCGGATCCGTGGCAGTCTTTTTCGGAGTTAGCTACGAGAACAAGCACCCGATCGACAGCGTCAAGCTGGAGGGCAAGTGCATTCGGCTCTCGGACGGAACGGGAAGAATTCGGACGATCGAGTGGAACGATCCGAAGTTGGACATTCGATTGAGGGCGCAGACGTACCCGCAAGAGACCGAGGCGAAAAACACCCTCGAAGCTCGCGCGGGGCTGGTCCTCATCCAGGCTCCGATCACCCAAGTTGGCGCCACGATGATCATGGATCAAGCTCAACGTCGCGGGCTGAACATCTCGAAGCGGACGTACTTGGATGGAACGATGACCCGCATTCGACGCCTGGGGTAGTCTCGAGGATAGCTCGAAAAGTCGACACTGAAATTCCGACCAGACTCACATCGAGAGCGCAACCAACGTTGCACCTACATCCCCCTAGTGTAAACTTTTCTCTACCGGCTGCTGTCGACGGTTGGTTGGAATGAGCCGCGACACGGATCGATACGCGCTTCGAGGGGGTCGATCAGGGTACGACCGGCTTCTCTTGCTGTCGCGCGAGCGATGGCCGGCTACTTCCGCGTTCTTGGATCGAGCCGGTCTCCTTCGCGGCATGAAGTGCATCGACATCGGCTGCGGGAGCGGGGCAGTGACACTCGAAATGGCCGAGCGAGTTTCCCCAGGGGGCTCCGTCGTGGGGCTGGATATGGATGCGGTGAAGCTCGACTTGGCGAGAAAGGCCGCCGCGGATCGAAGCATCACCAATGTAGAGTTTCGGACGGCACGTGTTCAATTTTGGAACGAGCTTAGGAGTTACGACGCCGCGTACTCTCGATTCCTGCTTCAGCATCTTTCGAATCCCACCAGCCTGATTCGTCGGATGTGGGGCTCCCTTCGCCGGGGTGGGGTCTTGATGATCGAGGACGTAGACCATGATACCTGGGCTTGTTACCCGCGGAACGAAGGGTTCGAATTCTATCGCCGCGCCCTAGCGGCGGTCATCGACAATCATGGTGGCGACCATGCCATCGGAAGGAAACTTTTCAGTTGCTGTTTGAAGGCGGGGGTGCCTAGGCCTTCAGTGCAGGCAGTGACTCCACTCTACATGGAAGGAGAGGGAAGGTTCCTTCCCGTTTCGACCCTAGACTCGATCACAGACTCCGTCGTGGTCTCGGGGATAGCGACACGGAAAGAAGTGGGCCGGGCTCGGGCCAGTCTCAGAAGATTTCTCCAAAACCCTCGAGCGTTGGTAATGGGGCCCACCAACTTTCAGCTTTCTGCCAAGAGATGAGTGTCCCAAGCTAGGCGCAACCTCCGTCTCGTCCAGTTCACAGACCTGGCGGGTGCTACTAGCATTGCAGCCTCGGGGCGACGGACGAGATAGTCTTCGCCGCTCACGTCAGGGTCACAACAGCGTCCTACCGCGCTCGGGACAGCACGAGGTTCAACGAGGGGCCGTATTCCTTGGCAATCGTTTGTATGCTCGCGCTCGCCACCGGCTCCAGTTTTAGGATGTGCCGGACTACGCCAAGTCCCAGGATCTGCGCGACCAGCAGTGATACCGCAAGTTGGTCGCGCTTCGAGCGTCTGTCAAGAGATAGTCGCTCAGGCATCTCTTCAGAGATGAGTTTGGCGAGAAGCGGTCGGAACTGAGCGCCTGCGATCGCCCCGTAGAACAAGGTTTCGAAAGGTAGTCTGCTGGAAGATGAGCTCGAGTCGTCGAAGATGGCGGTAATCAGCGACGAGCCAAAGCTGGGAGACGTGGGCGAAGCCAGTGCTTTCCGATTAAGGAGCTCCCGCATACCATCGAGGGCGAGTTCCGAGTAGAGATCGTCCATCGATCCGAAGTAGTACAGAACGAGCGCTTGGTCGACGCCCGCTCGTTCCGCTATCGCGCGGAGGGTGGGCCGGCCACGCCCTGCCTGGGCGAGCGAATCCTTCGCCGCTCGTTTGATCACCAGAAGTGTGTTCTCTTCAGATTTCGGCCGCCGCCCTCGCTTCCGGGAAGTGGTCATGGGTGCTCGCCCGGACTAATTCAGCAACACTTGAAATAGCTATTGGCGGGTAGGTTCGGATGCGCGGCCCGCGCGCCGAGACTGCATTCGGAGGAGCACGATGATCAACAGCATTCCCCTCGGGCGTTCCGGCGTCCAGGTATCTCGCATCGGGGTCGGGACGATGTCGTGGAGCGGTCACGAAGGTCAGGGGGCGTACGGAGGAACCCGCCCGTCCGACGAGGAAGCCGCGTTCAAGGCTAGCCTGGAATCTGGCGTCCTGCTCTTTGACACCATGAACATGTACAGTGGTGGCAAGTCCGAGCGAAGACTCGGTGAGCTGGCGCGCGGCACGAACGCGGTGATTGCGACGAAGTTCATGCCTAGTCGGCTGGTTCCGCCGGCCTTTCCGTACCTCCCGAGACACCTCCCGAAACTGCTCGACGCCGCCCTGGGGCGACTAGGCCGGTCCGCGGTGGACGTCTTCCAACTTCGGAAATTTGGCCTGCTGCCGATCAAGGCGTGGATGAACCGCCTGGCCGACGCCGTAGAAGCTGGCAAGGTGAGGGCCGTCGGCGTCTCCGGATTTACGGAGTCCCAGGTCAGGGCGGCTCACGCCGCATTGGAGACACGCGGAGTTCCTCTCGCGTCGGTGCAGAATCAATACTCTCTCCTCGATCGCCAACCCGAGCACGATGGGGTGCTGGGTGCGTGCAAGGAGCTGGGCGTCACCCTGATCGCGTTCAGCCCGCTCGCATTGGGTGCCCTCTCGGGAAAATACGGGCCCGACCGCCTTCCCGCAGACACCATGCGCCGGAGAGTCGCTCCGGCGTTCAGAGCCGGGCGATTGGCTTCGACAGTCGAAGTCATCCGAAGGCTCCAGGCAATCGGACCAGCGCATTCCAGAACAATCCCTCAGGTTGCCCTCCGCTACCTGATCGAGCAGGGGGCCGTTCCGATTCCGGGGGCGAAGAACGAGAGGCAGGCTCGAGACAACGCAGGAGCTCTGACGTTCGCCTTGTCGGGATCAGAGATGGCAGAGCTCCGGCAAGCGACTGACCTGTCGAGCCGAAGGGCGTCCACGGGCCGGGGGCGGAACGTCGTCCTGCCGATGTAGGGGTCCAATCGCGGAGCGAAATCGGCGTCAAGATTCCCATCGCCGTGTTCTGGAACTATCGCCACCGATTCGGTCGATACGAGTAATTCACGAAGTGGGCATAACCAGCATTGTAACCAATCTCGAACCGGGAACCGACGATACCAGTCCGCCTTGATTCGTCTGAACGATGATTGCTGTGTCGTCACATTGATATATCGATGTGGCAATCGCCAAGTGATAGGGTAATCGATGGATACCGTAACTGTTTCTTCAAAGTATCAAATCGTCATTCCGGAGAGGGTTCGCCATGAACGGCGAATCCGACCGGGTGACAAGCTTGCGGTTATCGTCAAACACGGAGTGGTTCACCTCATTCCGATAAGGCCTTTCGCCGAATCGAAGGGAATGTTTCGGGGAGTCCGCGCCGACTTTGGGGATCTCCGGGATCATCGTGACCGCGTATAGACTGGCCGCATGATCGGCATTGATACCTTCGGTTGGTTGGAGCGCTTCCTGCCCGGACCGAAGGCCAGCGTCTACAATCGAGTGATCGAGGGCGTCGAGCCTATCGACCTTGTTACATCTGTTGTCTCGATTTATGAGGTTTACAAGAAACTTCGAGTTCTCAAGGGCGAATCAGCCGCCCTCGAGGCGGTAGTACATCTAAGGGCAACGACAGTCGTTCCGCTCGACGATCAACTAGCACTCGAGGCCGCGGACTACTCCCTCGCCCATTCACTCCACTTCGCAGACGCGGTCGTGTATGCCACCGCCCGTCGATATGGAGCCGAACTTCACACGAGCGATCCCGACCTGCGCGAAATTCCTGGTGTGGTCTTCCACTGACCTAGATTGAACGGTCATGCCTCGGGGCGCGCCTGAACTGCACTTTAACCGGCGCCACGCTCAACGTAGCATCGTAGGGTGACAAGTCCGCAGACTATACCAGTCCGAGTCGCAGTAGTTCGGGTGCAACCAGCATTGCAGCCTTATTCCACTTCCAATCTGACCAAGGTAGCTGTCGTATCGGGTAGATATCCCTCCGAACGATCGAGCGGACTAGTATACCGGTCGCTCGGGAGTCCACCTCGCGGCTGCGGTCGGTGTCCAGGTTGAAGAAGCTTGCGAGTCAGGGGACTCTGCCTCGAAGGTAACGCTCTTGGTGACGGCTACCCCGTCCACTGAGAACTTCCCGACCTTCGTCTTAATGCCGGAATCCACGGACGCCAGCGTATAGTGGTACGTTCCGTTTAGCTCGGTAAAAGTCAGTGTGGACGTTGTCGAATTGTAGGTCTGACCATTGGTGAGGTTCGCCCACCACTCGGACCCGGCCGGGAGCCCCTTCTCTTTGAAAGTCACTGAGTAGCAATCGGTGAGCTGGGCGGAAACGTGGAATCCCACGCTCCAACCCTTGTATCCCTCCGAATCGGTGGCGGTAATCACGTAGGTCCCCACCGGCGCTGAACAGGGTACAGTGTACGAACACGAAGCGCTGCCGCTGCTGTTCGACTTGGTCTTGCAAGCAACGTTCGGGATGCCCGTCATCGTCACAATCGAGTCGGCGTGGTAGCCATTCCCCTGCGACGTGACCACCGTACCGGTGGGACCGTCGCCCGGACTCGGTGCGCCGAGGTCCGGGGATATCGAATAATTGGCTTCGGCAGTGCTTCCCTCACTATCCTTCGCTGTGAAGAGATAGACACCCGCCGGAATCAGAGGAGTCGTGTACTTTCCGCAGTTGAATTCACCCGAAGCGTTTGTCTTCATCTTGCATGCGGTACCGTACTTCCACTTCACGGTCAGGGAAGAGGTCGGGTGGAAGCCGGAACCGAAGATCATGACCGTGGCAGGCGGGAAACTGTTCGTGGTGGCGCCGTTCCAGACTGTTAGCGAGGGGCTCCCCGAGGCGATCGGGTGTCCGACCGCGGCAGCCCGTCCGATAGAGTCGGACTGCAAATTGGTCACCGAGGTCAGTTCAGAATCGGAAGTGGAAGTTGCGATGCCAACTTGCGAAACAGTTCCAAGTATGACGAACAGAAGGACTAACGCGGCTGCGAAGGACAACCTGAAGCTCGTCTTGGGCCCGCTGAACCGTCCTCGAATGGTCGCCGCCAACCGCCTCCGTCCATAACACGTAAGACTCACCGTCATCGTCACGTCCCCCAAGTTTACCCAGTTGCCGGTCCCCGGCCAAGGGACCTTTCCCGATGGGCTTTGACGCATTGGGAACTGGTTACATAAACGATTTCATTGCGCTGACTCAACGAGATAGTACAGCCGAGCCTTCGAGTTCGAAACGCCGGCAATTGACGGCTGAGCCTCATTAAGAACTGCATTCCAGCGTGTAAACAGCATTGCACC
>Ga0187782_10004218_pt1 | contig 10752 bp, 11 predicted proteins | sample 0715_SJ02_MP15_2_FD_132454 | JGI IMG/M metagenome (GOLD analysis project Ga0187782, IMG submission 132454) | Tropical peat soil microbial communities from peatlands in Department of Meta, Colombia - 0715_SJ02_MP15_20_MG | ecosystem: Environmental > Terrestrial > Soil > Wetlands > Peat | place...
CAAACGGCCGGAAAAAGTCATCGGCATGCACTTTTTCAATCCCGTGCCGGTGATGAAACTGGTGGAAGTCATCCGCGGGCTGGCCACCTCGCAGGAAACGTTTACGGCGGTGCGCGACTTGTCGGTGAAGCTGGAAAAAACGCCGGTGGAAGTGAACGACGCGCCGGGCTTCGTCTCCAACCGCGTGCTCATGCCGCTGATCAATGAGGCGATCTACGCGGTGATGGAAGGCGTCGCCACGCCGGAAGCGGTGGATGAGGTCTTCAAGCTGGGCATGGCGCATCCCATGGGCCCGCTCACGCTGGCCGACTTCATCGGGCTCGACGTGTGCCTCGACATCATGCGTGTGATGCACGGTGGGCTGGGCGATCCCAAATATCGTCCGTGCCCGCTGCTGGTGAAGATGGTCGATGCCGGCTGGCTGGGCCGCAAGAGCGGGAGAGGGTTCTACAAATATTGAGGATTGTTGATTTTTGATTGTTGATTGACCCCTCACGTCTTACGTCTTCGATTGGGGTGGACTTGATGCGAAGAGCGGAGTACGGGATTGCCGGTGGCTACGGCGCAACTGGAAGCGTTGTCGTCTCCGAATTGCACAAGACGACGGCCGCACAGATTCTGATTGGCGGGCGCGACCACGCCAAGGGCAATACGCTGGCGACGACCCTTGGCGACAGAGTCTGCGCGGCGAGGCTTGATGTTCAGGATGCACGTTCCTTGGATGATTTCTGCGGCCAATGCTTCACCATCGTGAACTGTGCCGGGCCGGTTCTCGAACTGCAGGATCGGGTCGCGCAGGCCGCTCTGCGCAACCGCTGCCATTACATCGACGCGGCAGGACTGCTGATCGTGAAAGAACGGCTGCTTCCGCATGCGCACGAGATCGAAGACCTGGGGTTATCCTTTGTGATCTCTGCCGGCTGGATGCCCGGGCTGTGTGAGCTTTTGCCCGCCTATGCGGACACGGTGGCCAAGACCAGAATGCAAGCCACCGAATCGCTGACGGTGTATTACTCCGATGGCGGCGACTGGTCCGACAACGCCATGCGCGATGGGGTCTGGTATCTGCACCAACGCGGATTGCGCAGTCCTGGCTACTTTCGCCGAGGCGAGTGGATGCGCGTGAAAACCTCAGCCGCGTTTCGAACCGTGAATCTCGGCGACAATATCGCGAACGGCCGTTTCTGCCTGGTCTATACGCCGGAACTGGAAGAGCTTGGCCGGAGGTTGCGCGACTGCGACTTCTCGGCCTATACGTATCTCTCAGGCACACGCACGGTTCTGGCTTCGGCTCTAATGGCAATGGTTCCGCTGCCCGATGGATTCGGCGTGCGGCTGCTGCGCAGCGTGTTTCGGCGAAACCGTTTTCCCGTGGGTGGATTCGTGGTGGCGCGGGCGCTCGGGCAGTCGGAAGGCGTCTCGCAGGCAATGACGGTGCAGGTCACATTCGAGTCCGGGCGCGATTACTGGATTCACGGCGTAATGCTGGCCACGGCGGCGCGGATGGTCTCGCATCGAGCTGCCGCGGCAGGCGTGCATTTTCTGGCGGACGCAGGCGATCCGGTCGCGTTCATCGGCGAACTGCGCCACGCAGGAGTTGCCTTCAACGAAAGCCTGGCCACGATGGTGGCGTGAGAAACGCGTAAGGAAAGTTGCAGTCCGAGGGCTGAGGTCCGAGGGCTGAGGGCTGCTCTTAGGTCTCGGATAACCAGAAAGTTACTCCCGGTTCCACAGGGTGGGCGCGTATGCTGCCAGCATGGCTGTTTCTGTCTCCATGCTGGCTTCGGGGAGCCGCGGCAATTGCGCCATTGTAGCCAGCGCCTGCACCAAGATCCTGGTCGATGCCGGCCTCTCCTGCCGCGAGACTTTCCGCCGCATGAAGACAGTGGGCGAAGATCCGCTTGCACTCTCCGCCATCCTCATCACCCACGAGCATTCCGATCACATCTCCGGACTGGCGACGCTGGCGAAGAAGTTGCACATCCCGGTATTCATGACGGGCGCGACGCATCAGGCGTGGGCGCGGGCCATGCGCGACGAAAACGGAGAGAAACCGCAGCTCAAAAACTTCGAGCGCTTCGAATCCGGACACAGCTTTCAGGTCGGCGACATTGTGGTGAAGCCGTTTACTATTCCGCACGATGCGGCCGATCCCGTGGGTTTCACGTTTCGCGCGGAGGGCATCAAAGTCGGGATCGCGACTGATCTTGGCTATCTTCCCGTCAGCGTGCGCGATCACCTGCGCGGGTGCGATGTACTGGTAATGGAATCGAATCACGATCTGGAAATGCTGCGGGTGGGGCCGTATCCCTGGTCGGTGAAGCAAAGGGTCATGAGCCGCGTGGGCCATTTGTCCAATGGCGCGCTCGCCGATTTCCTCACCAAAGACTATGATAATCATGCAACGTTTGTGGTGCTGGCGCATCTTTCTGAGGAGAACAATCATCCGGAAATAGCCCGGAGAGAGGCGGAGCAAGCGCTGGCCACGCGCGGCGGGTTGTTTTCCAGCCGCGTGCTGCTGGCGTCACAAACCGAGACCTTGGAGCCGATCCGCCTGTAAGGCGGCTTAAGGAGCTGGCTGGTTTTATTACCCCCGAATGAATCAGCGGTGCATCGATCCCATGGCGGGCAAGATTCTGGCGGGCTGGCGCTACGATATCTCCGGCCTGGCGCCGGAGATGCGCGGCGACTACGAAAGCCATCTGGCTGACTGCGAACGCTGCCGCAGCCGGCAACAACTGCACCGCATTATCGACGTGGGGCTGATTGCGCTCGCTTCGATTTCGGCGGCGGTATTCCTGCTTGCCTTTGCTGTAATTCACTACCTGGGACCGCGGCATGCCTTCTGGTTTGAAATTGGGGCTCTGGCGGGATTCGCGATGTCCGCATTGATCTGGCTGGGCGTGGCCGTGGCGACGCCGGCGCCCGTAACCGTGCTCGACGCTGCCAAAGAAGGCGCGCGGCGCGTGCATGACCGGCTGCCACTAGAAATCCGGCAGCGGCTGCCGGAAGAACTGCGCATCAAACTGACGGGAACCTAGGCCGATCGAAACGGGACAGATCGAAAGCCGGACGCGGCCCAACTTCCTCAACTCTTCACGTGGCAACTGGCCATGCCGCGCTTTTCCAGATACTGCTGGTGATAGTCCTCCGCCTGATTGAAAGTAACAGCGGGAACAATCTGCGTGGCAATCGGTTTGGAATAGCGATGCGCGTTTTCCAGCGCTTCCTTCGAAGCCTGGGCCTGCGCCTGCTGTTCGGGCGAGTGATAGAAAATGGCGGTGCGGTATTGCTTGCCCCAGTCCGGACCCTGGCGGTTGACCTGTGTGGGGTCGTGGTTCTCCCAGAAAACCTTCAGCAGGTCGGTATAGGAGATCTTGGCGGGATCAAAATCGACCTCGACGGCTTCCGCGTGACCAGTCGTGTCGGTACAGACTTCTTTGTACGTAGGGTTTTCGGTATGACCGCCGGTGTATCCGACACGGGTCGAAACGACGCCGGGCAATTGGCGAAAGGTGGCTTCGACTCCCCAGAAACATCCAGCGGCAAACGTGGCTTTTTCCATTTTCGCTTCGGTCCCTTTCCAATTGGTTCACCACAGAGGTCACAGAGGAACTAGAGAGCAGGCTTTAGTTCGATCCCCAGCGGCCCTGAAGCGCAGATGCGACGTTCAGACCTGTATTTTCCTTCATTTCGATGCAAAAGCGGGAAGAAAGTCACAGGCTTGTAAAATTCAGGCACTTTCGCCAGGGCCAACACCATCGGGCAATTGACGGCGCTTGCGAATCCCGGTAGAGTTCGAGTGCTAGGACTTTTCCCCGCCGGGAGCAGGTTCCCGTGGTTTCAACCAGCCAATGGCAACGCGTATCCAAAGTGGCGCCCCGGTGCGCTCTGTGGATTTTGCTGGTGCTGATCGCCCCGCAACTGGCGCTGGCGGTGCCGGGATTCTGGCCTCAGGTGCGCCTGGGCTATCGCAACGGCGATCAATGGGAGCCGGCAATGGCCGCAGACACTCACGGCCACGTCTACGTCCTGTATCCACAATACGGCACCGTGCCTGATTGCCCGGCCTGCACGGCTCCAACCATGGCGCTGACGATCAGCGACGATAATGGGCAGTCTTGGCAGCCCTCGAAAGTTCTGTCTCCGTTGCCAACCGGACAATATGATCCGCAGATTGTGGTCGACCCGGTCGACCACCAGACGGTCTACGCCTCGTGGATGCAGAACGAGAAACGTGACGTAGTGGTGGCGCGGTCGCTCGACTTCGGGCGGAACTGGTCATTTTCTTTTGCCGAGCGCGGCCAGGAAGACACCGATAAACCGGTGCTGACCGTGCGCGGTGCCGACGTCTATGTCGGGTTCAATCACGAGGAGGAATTTATCGTCGCGGCTTCCCACGATTCGGGGCAAACGTTCAGCCTGGTAAACGTGAATCCGAACGCGGAGGTGGGCTCGTCGCTCGCGGGTGGGGCGACGGTCGATCTTTCAGGCAACGTCTATTTCGGATGGACCGCCTACGCCCGCCACGAAATGCAGAGTCGGCCAGTCAGCGTTTACCTGAGCCGCTCGACCGATGGCGGCCGCACCTGGGCTTCCCTGTTGCTTGATCAGTCGAGCGCTCCGCCGGAATGCGAAGCGCAAAGCTGCGGGACCGGTTTTCTCGGCCCGCAGATCTCTTTGGCCTCGGACGCGGCGGGCGGGCTGTATGCGTTGTGGAACGCGGGATCGCAAAATGGCGGCCCGGAGCGAATTTACTTCTCTTCTTCGACCACCGATGGAGCAACGTGGTCCGAGCGCGCGGATGTTTCCCCGGCGGGGCCAGGCGTAGAGCACGCTTTCCCTGCGATCGTTGCGGGAGCTTCCGGCGATGTGCGCATCGCCTGGATGGACGCCCGCGAACACGAAGCTGGGCGCGCCGACCGGCCGCTGTGGAACACCTACTATCGCAGTTCGACCAACGGCGGCGCTACCTGGAGTCCGGAAGCGCAACTGTCCAGTTCGGCCAGCGGCTACGATTACATTCTGGCCAACGGTTTCCGCTTCCCTTTCGGTGACTACTTCAGCCTGGCCATCGACAGCGAAGGGGCGACGCAGGCTGTGTGGGGCGAAGGCAGCAACTACAAATATCCCGGCTCGATCTGGTACACTCGCGGGCGATAATTCATTCCCATCTAAATCTGTAGTCTAACGGAGGCTCCCATGCACTTCCTCGGAGTAAACGTTTGGGCCGTGCTGGTCTGCGCCATCGCCACGATGGTGCTGGGATTTCTGTGGTATTCGCCAATGTTGTTCGCCAAGCCCTGGACTATTCTGATGGGCTACGATCCTAACGACAAACAAAAGATGGAGGAGATGCGGAAGAGCGCCGGGCCATCGTATTTGATGTCGTTCATTGCCAGCCTTCTGTCGGCGCTGGTGCTGGGAAAGCTGATTCAGGTTTCCGGCACAACCAACGCGATCGATGGGCTGAAGATTGGCCTGGTGGTGTGGCTGGGATTCGTGACCACGGTACAGCTCACAAACGCATTGTTCAGCCGGCAGCCCAACAAGCTGTACATGATCAACACGGGCTATCAGGCGGTGTGCTACATCGCGATGGGAGCGATTCTGGGGGCGTGGCGCTGAGCTACAGCGGGTGGTGAGCGGCTGTAAGCTGCATCTTTTGCGGAAGAATCACTCCAACTGCATCCCGCCAATGAGGTCGGCGATGCGGGTGATCTCGTGCTCCTTGCACCACTCTTCCACGCTATCGACAATTTTTTCTGTGGCGCAGGGATCCCAGTAGCTGGCGGTGCCGATCTGCACGGCGGTCGCGCCCGCGAGCATGAACTCGATCACATCTTCCGGTGCGGAGATTCCTCCCATGCCGAGCACCGGAATTTTCACCGCGTGCGCGGCGTCGTAAACCATGCGTACGGCGATGGGCTTGATGGCCGGCCCGGAAAGTCCGGCAGTGACGTTGGCGATGCGCGGCTTGCGGGTTACCGGATCGATCGCCATGGCCACGAATGTATTGATCAGCGAAATCGCATCGGCGCCGGATTCCTGCGCCACGTAGGCCATTTGCGCGATGCTGGTCACGTTGGGCGAGAGCTTGACGATCAGCGGACGCCGCGCCACCCGCCGGGCCACGGTCACGACCTCATCCAGCAAGTGCGGATCGCTGCCGAACTGCAGGCCTCCGTGGGCCGTGTTGGGACACGAAACGTTCAGTTCGTAGGCAGCGATGCCTTCGCCGTCGTTGAGAATTTCAATGGTTCGTTCGTAATCTTCGCGGGCGTAACCAAAGACATTTGCAATGACCACGATGTTCTTGATCTGGCGCAGGCGCGGCAGCTTTTCTTCCAGAAACGCCTGCGCGCCGATGTTTTGCAGGCCGATGGCGTTCAACATGCCGGCCGCAGTCTCCCACAGGCGCGGCGGAGGATTGCCGGTCATCGGCTCCTTGGAAAGGCCTTTCACCACAAATCCGCCGAGCTTGCTGAGGTGGACGACGTCCTCGAATTCGACTCCATAACCGAACGTGCCGCTGGCCGCGATGACGGGATTCTTCAGAGGAATTCCGGCGAAGGTCACGCTGAGGTCGGGAGCAGGGGAAGTGGTCACGGTTGGCTTTCTGTGGCGCGGCGTGGGATGGTGAGCGCCTCGGTCAACACGCGTCCCACCGAATGCGTGGGAGCGTTGATCCCGAGCAGTGAGGCGAGCGTTGCGGCTAGATCAATCGGCTCGACGCTGGTGCGGTACGTGCCGGTTTGAAACGGCAGTCCGTAGAACGCGAGCGGAACATGCGTGTCGTAGTTGTAGGGCGACGCATGATCGGTACCATGCAGGCCTCCGACCGTGTAAATATCGGGCACGCCCAGGACGTACCAGCTTCCTTCCGGCGAATAGCTGTTCAGGTATTTTCGGCCAAGCGGAGTACTGGGAACGTCGCCTCCGGCGAGCTGCGATTTGGTGAAGTAGTCGCGCAGTCCGGCTTGTTTCATGGCTTCGCCCGCGGCAACTCCGGCGTCGTGTTCTTTGACGTGAACGGCAGCAAAAGCATCTTCATCAAGCCAGGCGACCGGGTAATCGAGCTTCATGTAGGTTGCCGGATGGCCGGGCGAAAACTTCGTGGCCAGTGCCGCATTGATCTGCTCTTCGATTTTGGCAGCGCCGAGGTTCGCGGCGGGAATGCGCAGCTTCTTCACAACATCAGGTAGCGTCGCAACCCCGTGATCGGCGGAAATCGCGATCCATACATCGGCGAGGCCGATCTGGTGTCCGAGGAAGTTAAAGAAGTCAGCCAACTCGTGATCGAGATCCAGCGCCATTTGCGCCATCTCCGGTGAATCCGGCCCTACCTGGTGACCGAGAATGTCGTTGGGTGAAAGGCTGATGGCGAGCAGATCCGTCGCCGGGCCGCGGCCCAGGTTTTCGTACACAACCAGCTCTTTCGCGAACTCGAATTCGTATTCGTTCCCGAACGTGGTCGAGCCGATCACTTCATAAAATCCGGCCTCGGAGCCGTCGCGGCCCTTACGATGCGCGGTTGAGCGCAACAACGCGCCTTGTGCGTCTTTCCATTCGCGGTCCCAGTATTTTGCCGGGCGTGAGTTGTTGAAATCCTGCACCCACTTGGGCAGATCGCTGCGGTAGTAGGTGGAAGTGATCCACGCGCCGGTTTTTGGGTCGATCCAATAGGCGGCGTCGCCGGCAAATCCGGCGGGAAGAACGGCGGCGCGGTCCTTCAACGACACGCCAAATACGCGCGCCTTGCCCTGCGTCGCCAGCTTGAGTTCATCGCCTACCGTATCGGCCAGCAGATTATGCGGCGAAGCGCCGGCTTGATCGCCGGCGATGCCGACCAGCTTTGTGCTCTCATCTTCGACCGACGTGACCATGCGTTTCTTCTTCTGGTCCCACCATTCGTTGGAGACGATGCCGTGGCCGTTCGTGTAGGCGCCGGTGAAAAGCGTGGCGTGTCCGGGCGCGGTGCGCGTATTGGCGTAGTTGTAATTACAGTTGGGAAAGTATGCGCCGTGATCGAGCAGCAGACGAAATCCACCTTCGCCGAATCGATCGCGATAGCGTTCCAGATAGTCGCCACGAAACTGGTCGATCACGATCACCACCACCAGCTTCGGATGACTGTTGTACGCCGAGGCGTAGCATTGCGCAGGGGTGCAAACGACGAGCGCAAAGAGCACTAGAACACCAAGAGCGGCGTAAACGATGAATCTGGGGAAGGATCGCATCGCGAGAGTAGTTTACACAGCGAGGCTGCATCCGCCAATGTCCGATCACGCCCGCGATTTCTCGCGGCGGCGTCCTCCGGCCGCAGTCCAGTCTGCGATAATTAACGATTACATTCCATATCCCGCGAGGGCTGATTGCCGTCCGCAAATCCAACCGCACTGCAGGTCCTGCTTCTCGAGAACATCAGCGGCGTCGCCGTCCAGGTCTTCCGCGACGCCGGATGCGAAGTCGAGTCGCACAAGGCCGCTCTGGACGAGCCTGATCTGATCGCCAAAATCGGCGGCGCAGCGATCCTTGGGGTCCGCTCGAAGACGCGGGTTTCGCCCGCTGTGCTTGCGGCTGCGCCTCATCTGATAGCGGTGGGAGCTTTTTGCATTGGCGTGGACAAGATCGACCGCGCCGCGGCCAGCGGGTGCGGCGTGGGCGTCTTTAACGATCCGCATTCCAACTCGCGCTCGGTTGCCGAGATGGTGTTGGGCGAGATCATCGTTTTGCTTCGCCGGACGTTCCAGGCCTCTACCGAAATGCACGCCGGCCTGTGGAACAAGTCAGCCGCGGGCGCGCATGAGGTGCGTGGGCTCACGCTCGGTATTGTCGGCTATGGAAAAATTGGCTCGCAGGTTTCGGATCTCGCCGAAGCCCTCGGCATGCGCGTGGTCTTCCACGATGTGGCGCATGTGCTGGCGCGGGGTAATGCGCGCGGCGTCGGCTTTCGAGAACTGCTCGGGATGTCCGATGTGGTCACCCTGCACGTCGACGGAAAACCACAGAATCAGAACCTGTTTGGCACGGACGAGTTCGCGGCCATGAAACCCGGCGCTTGCTTTTTGAACCTGAGCCGCGGATTTGTGGTCGATCATGGTGCACTTGCGGCGAACATCAAGTCGGGCAAAATAGCCGGCGCAGCCATCGACGTGTTTCCGAAGGAACCCGAGTCGGGCGCGGGATTCCAGAGCGCGCTGCAGGGCCTGCCCAACGTGATCCTGACACCGCATGTCGGCGGTTCGACCGAAGAGGCCCAGCAGAATATCGGACAGTTCGTTTCCGCCAAACTGATCGATTACGTGCGCACCGGCAACTCGTTGCTCAGCGTGAACCTGCCGCAGTGCCATCTGGAATACGTGCCCGGCTCGCACCGCTTGATGCACATTCACCACAACGTGCCGGGCATTTTGCGGGCAATCAACGACATTCTGGCCGACCGTGGAATCAATATCGAGCGCCAGGTGCTGGAAACGCGCGGCAACGTCGGCTACGCCATTTACGACATCAACCGCGCCTGCGAAGAAGATCTGATGGCGCAGCTGCGCGCCGTGCCGCACACGATCAGTGTGCGAGCAGCGGGCGACTAGTGGTGAATTGGAACGTGTCCGCAAGAAACTTCGACTCGCAAGCCGAACAGGTGCGGATCAAAGGGTCCACTACGAACTCACCAACGCGACCACTCCGAGCAGAATGTAAAGGAAAAGCAGAGCTCCTCCTCCGGTCACCAGAAGTGCGTCTCGTTTGGCGCGCCGATAATCAGGATCGTCCGACTTGATGGTCCCGAACTTCACCCACCAGCGAATGGTCATCCCCGGCAGAATGAACAAGGCCAGAACGATCACGCCCCAGCGGACCATGCCGAGGAAAGGAACCAGAGATAGACCGAAGAAAACCAATGTTGTCCAGGCTATGGTCCTGAGGAAGCTGGCATCGCTGCAGGCCTGGTTGAGTTTCGCCATACTGTCCGCGGCGGCCTCTGCCGCTCGGGGATCGATGGATGCGTTGCAATAAGGACACTGCGTTAATGTAGTGTTGATGGTCTGTTGGCATGCGGGACAGGAAAAAACTCGAAAGCCCATGGCACCCTCCTTGCCTTGCCGGGTGTCCGGTTGATGGCGAGCCGAATTATATTCCCATAGCCGACTGTAAACTACTCGACAGGTCCGGCAGAGTGCTTTAGGATAGCCCGGCTGTCGATCCCACCTTGTGAACAGGAGCGTACCGTGAACAAGCACATGGCCACCGTAGCAGTGGTGTTATTGTCCGTGTCTTTTCTCGCAGCTCAGCAGAAGACTCACACCGCGACGCTGGCGCGTGGCAGGTATCTGGTGGAGGACATCGGCATGTGCGGCGATTGCCACACGCCGCACAACGAGAAGGGCGAGCCAATCAAAGAGCAGTGGTTCAAAGGCGCACCACTTGCGTTCAAGCCGGCCGTTCCCATGCCGGTTTGGGCCGATACCGCGGTTAACATTGCCGGGCTGCCCGGGTGGACGAAGAAGCCGGCGGTTAAGTTCATGATGACGGGGATTGCCTACAATGGACTGCCCGCGCGTCCTCCCATGCCGCAGTATCGCTTCAGTCAGCAGGACGCCGAGGCGGTCGTGGCGTATCTGCAGTCGCTGGAGCCCGCGAAGAAATAGAGCGGGACTGTCGAATCGAACATGCGTGGATTAAAAGGCAAGCGCGTTCTCATCACCGGCGGAGCCAGCGGTATCGGCGCGGCCACGGCGCTCCGGTTTCTCG
>Ga0187782_10004219_pt1 | contig 10752 bp, 7 predicted proteins | sample 0715_SJ02_MP15_2_FD_132454 | JGI IMG/M metagenome (GOLD analysis project Ga0187782, IMG submission 132454) | Tropical peat soil microbial communities from peatlands in Department of Meta, Colombia - 0715_SJ02_MP15_20_MG | ecosystem: Environmental > Terrestrial > Soil > Wetlands > Peat | place...
ATTATCGCTCCCAGGGTATTCGGCGGGCCAGCGGAAAGCCGATAGATGATGGCGACTATAGGCCAGAACTTGCTCGTCGTTGCCGCGACGGTGATCGGGTCCCTGCTGTTTCTAGCCGGACTGAACCGTGTCTGGCCGCAGGAGAAGCGCCGCACCTATAACGACCTGATCGGTTGGCAACTCAGCATTCTGGGCACGACCTACGCTGTCATCCTTGGCTTCATGCTCTACACGGTGTGGACAACTTATGCCGAGGCCGACCTGAATGTAGATCTTGAGGCCAACGCGGTAATGAATGTCTACCGCCTGGCTGACGGACTTTCGGAGCCGCAGCACACCCAGCTGCAGAGGTTGGCGCTCGCGTATGTTGACGCCGTCGTGAACCACGACTGGCCGCAGATGGCCGGAAGCGAAGCGCCGCAACAGAGCGTCGGGATCAACACCGAGATGTGGAAGACCGTGATGTCCGCCCGGGCGGGATCGCCGACCGAGCAGATCGCCGAGGAGCATGCCCTCGCGGAATTAAGCGCCTTGAATCAACACCGCTTGACGCGGTTGTTGCAGAGCACAACCCGGCTCCCCAACGTGCTTTGGTGCGTGCTTTTAGTTGGCGGCTGTCTAACCATCATTGCCGCCTGCACGTTGGGTGTCGAAAATGTGAAGCTTCACATGCTGCAAGTCTTTTCCTTTTCCTTGCTCATCTCGCTGTCGCTGGTAGCGATTGCCGACATCCATCGCCCCTTTCAGGGTCTGATCCATGTCGGGGACGACGCCTTCCGACGGGCCGAGCGAACCATGCAAGCTCGCTAATCGGCTCTTCAGAATGACCGACCCGTGCAAGGGAAGCCACCCCGGAGCCAGGTGCTCCATCAGATAATTGGCCGAGCTATTTGAGCCCATCATATAATTGCCCGCGCCGGTATGACATCCGAGGCGCGACTACCGGCACGTTCGGTCGTGCCTTTGCACCTAAAACAGCCGCGACCCAACGGACCTTACGCCTGCACGAGGCCATTCGACAAGTTGCTACGGGAAGGAAGTGCATGAACACTCTGCTCTCTCCGAAGTGTCTTCTCCTCGCACTGATCGCGACCACGGCGATTGCAACCGGTGCGCCAGCACAGAACGCATCTCCCATCATGACACTGCTAGTCGACGAAACCCAAGCCGCACGACGAATCGCTTTTGTCCACGAGGAAATTCAGGTGCGGCCTGGCAGCCTCGCACTCGCATATCCACGTTGGATTCCAGGCGAACACGGACCAACCGGCCCGATTCAACAGCTCGCGATGTTGCAAATCCATTCGGGAAACCTGACCTTGCCGTGGACAAGAGATCCCGAAGATATCTACATCATTCACGTGGAAGTCCCAGCTAATACCGATCGGTTAACAGTCGACTTCGATACTTTGGTGGAAAACACGATTTCGGATCATCAGCTCCTGCTGGCCTGGAATACTACGGTGCTCTACCCGCGCAACGTCGACAAGAAACAGTTGATGATCGAGCCGTCGATTCTCCTGCCTCCCAACTGGAAACAAAGCAGTGCAATGAGCGTTACCAGCCTGAGCGGCCCGCGGGTGAATTTTGCGCCGATTTCCCTCGAGCGGTTGATCGATTCGCCTGTGCTCGCGGGTGAGTTTCTCCGGGTGGTCCCGCTGGCATCCGTTTGGCCGGCGGAACTCGACATCACCGGCGATAGCCAGGCAGCTCTCGACAAGGCGAACGATGCACAAGCGTTCGCCTTATTTGGAAAATTAGTCGACCAGGATCGGGCAATGTTCGGCTTCCGGCACTGGCAAACCCTGCACCTTCTCTTGTCGCAAAGTGAAGCACGGCCGTTCGATGGACTCGAGCACGAAGAATCGCCGTACAGCGCAATCGGTGACGCTGGACTTTCACAAATGAGCCAGCTGGAAAAGTTCGGCTGGGTGCTTCTCGCCCATGAACAATCCCATTCTTGGGACGGCAAATACCGGCGTCCGGCGGAGCTCTATTCCAAGCCCGACTACCAAGGTCCGGAGCAGACTTCGCTGCTTTGGGTTTACGAAGGGCTGAACCAATATATCGGGATGCTGCTGGCCACGCGTTCAGGCTTCAACGATGCGGCCTACATGCGCGACTATCTTGGATGGATCGCGGCGGGCTTTTCGATGGAAGCGGGGCGTACTTCAACCCCTCTGGTGGACACGGCAACCGAAGACTGGGTTTTGCGCGCGTTTGACGTTGGATGGTCTTCGCTGCGCCGGGGGCAGGATTACTATGATGAGGGCGCTCTGATATGGTTGCGCGCCGATACCATCATCCGCGAACAATCCCGGAACCACCTCACACTTGACGATTTCTTGCGCAGCTTTTTCGGTCAGCGCGACACTGAGCCGGTTGTCGTTCCCTACACACGAGAGGACCTTGAGGCCGCACTCGCCGCGATTTGCCCGTACGACTGGCATTCATTTTTTAAAACCCGAATCTACCAGGTGAACAGCAAACCGCCGACCGAAGGCCTCGAGGCTGCCGGCTGGCGACTTGTGTACAACGCGACGCCCAACAACGAACCTTTCTATTCCGTGCTTCTCCCCATCGGCTATGACGGCACCTACTCCATCGGGATGTCCGTGAAGAAGGACGGCACAATCTTCGACGTCTTACCGGGAACGCCCGCCTACGCCGCGGGTCTCGGACCAAACATGACAATTCTTGCGGTAGACGGTCGCGTTTACTCCTCGGATGTATTGAACGAATCGATCGCACATCCCCGAAATGGCAAGATATCCCTGGTTACTCGAAACTTCGATTCCATCGAAACTCGCGAAATTCAATATGCTGGGGGCGTACGCTATCCGCATCTCGAACGAATCCCTGGAACCCACGATTACCTGAGCGAAATCCTGCAGCCCAAAAAATGAGAAAACCCACTGGGAGAGGCTATCCGTACCAACTGATTGGGAAATGTGCGTCGACGTGCGGAGGTGCTATTCAGCGGCCCTGTCGGCCAAGTACAGGTACCTCAGCAGACGACGCTCGGCTGTCAATCTGTGGACACAGAGGAGGAATGCTTGCAGTCCTTCAAAGTTGCCCGTCCCCTCCAGTGCGACCAGTTCGTTCTTCCGCTTTTCCCGGGCCTGATGCCACTGCTTTGCGATGTGGACCGCACTTTCGGTTGTGTCAGTGACACGGAGCTGCCGAAACCCCGCTTGCTCGCTTAATCGTTCATTTTCTCCGGGCGGACTGTAGACGTAATAACCAATCGAACTCCGGGTGGCGATTTCCTCGTGAGAAATCATTCCGCCAACGACCAGCGCATCGCTAAACAGCATTCGTCCGCCGGGTTTCAAGACCCGCAACATCTCGCACAACACTTTGAGCCGCCCTGGAATGTGACACAGGACATCGTTTGAGAACACGGCGTCAAAACTCTTATCCGTGAAAGGGAGATTTTTCGAAGCATCACATTGCTCGAAGCGAGCTCGTGCTGCCAGACCTCTGATCCTCGCGAGTTGATTGGCATTGTTAACTCCGGGCGCATTCACGTCCAAGCCTACAATCCTGCAGCCCACGTTCTTCGCGAGGTGTAAGGCATATCCACCAGATCCGCACCCCACTTCCAGCACCAACGAATTAGCTTCCAGCCGCAGCATTTGGGGAATTGCCCCGGACTCTTCCGTAGTGACCCAGCTCGTCTGACCGAAATCCTGGCCATAGGTCTCCGTGCGCACCTGCTGATAAACATCGGCTCCATAGTTCGCGTATGCACTGTTGTAGAGATCCACTTTTGCCGACATGTAGGCTCACCTCTTTGATAGCTCCTTGGCCGCGTCGAATGCTTTAACGTCGATTGGACCACGACTTGAAACCTTGAATCCGGATGAGTAAACCTGGTCGGCCAAAATCTTGACGGGGGGCCACCTGACGACAGCGTGCGGCTTCTCGCCGTCACGCGCGACCCTCGAATCCTAGCTTGTCAGGTTGTAAATCAAGCCGAACGGATCTTTGACATAGCAACGAGGAAACTGGGGTTCATCTTTCACAATTTCACAGCCGTTATCGACCAAGCGTCGCTTCGCGTCTGCGACATTGTCAACCGTCAATTCAAGAACCGGCCCCAATGGTGGTCCCGGCTCGATAAACAAGTTGAGGTGTTTGCCGTGAAGGCCGATCATTTTCGGGTTGTCGTCGGTGACCTCGAAGCCGAGATGGTTGACGTAGAAAAGGGCGGCTTTCTGTGGATCTTGGGCTTGAATCAGAATATCGGCTCCAAAACGGTTTGCCATGTCTGTTCCCTCGCACAAAACTCTATGGCGCAGCAAACCACCCTAACACGAATGGGTCAATGACAGGGAATGCGGAGGTAGTTTCAGGAGACCGAGTTGCAGCAGTACTTCTGGCTACGACGACCGCCAGGGGCTCCTGCCGCTGGGCATTGAGTGATTTGGAGCGGTTTGGCCGTCGACCCTGTTTTGGGGATCGGAGACTTCGTCATTCATTGACGAGCCCAACTTTACTCACGTAAGATCGCGCGAGTGATCGGCCAAACCATCTCGCACTACCGAATCGTCGAAAAGTTGGGCGGTGGCGGCATGGGCGTGGTCTATAAGGCCGAGGATACTCGCCTGCATCGCTTCGTTGCTCTAAAGTTCCTCCCCGAAGAGGTTTCAAGAGATCCGCAATCTCTGGCCCGGTTTCAGCGTGAAGCGCAGGCCGCGTCGGCTCTAAACCATCCCAACATCTGCACCATCCACGATATTGGAGAGCACGACGGCCGCGCCTTCATCGCCATGGAGTTTCTCGACGGCGTGACCATGAAGCACCTGATTGCCGGGCGTCCACTTGAGACTGACCAGTTGTTGCCGCTCGCCATCGAAATCGCCGACGCCTTGGACGTAGCCCACTCTGAAGGCATCGTTCACCGTGATATCAAGCCAGCTAATATTTTCGTCACCAAGCGTGGGCACGCGAAGATTCTGGATTTCGGTCTGGCAAAAGTACCCGACCCCAGGAGAGGCGAGACCGATGCCACGGTGGCCACGGTGGACGAGCAACATCTGACGAGTCCCGGGACAGCGCTAGGAACGGTGGCCTATATGTCTCCCGAGCAGGCCAGGGGCAAGAAACTGGATGCGCGCAGTGACCTGTTCTCGTTTGGAACGGTCCTCTATGAAATGGCGACCGGCACGTTGCCTTTTCGCGGAGACACGTCGGCGGTGATTTTTAACGCGATTCTGGAACGCGCACCAACCCCTGCCATTCGAATGAACCCGGAAATTCCTTCGGAACTGGAGCGGATCATCAACCGTGCCCTGGAGAAGGACCGGGAGTTACGCTACCAGCATGCCTCAGACATACGTGCGGAGCTGCAGCGTCTGAAGCGGGATTCGGGGTCGGGGAAAAGAGTGGTGGCAGAGGAGCTGTCGCTGGAGCCGGCAGTTTCGAGTGCTTCTCAAAGCCCCGCGCAGCCGCCCAGCGGCTCGTCTCAGGCCGTGGTGGCGGTCGCCCCGACCGCACAGGGAGGGACCGTCCCAAGCTCGTCGACGGGGCTGTCCGTGGCCCCCATCCCAACCGATCTTCACTCGTCTGGAACCAGCCAGGTTCCGGTTGTTACGCGAGGGGCAGCCTCCAAGTGGTATTTGCCGGCAGCAGTCTTTCTATTGGTGGCCGGAGCTTGCGGTGTGTTTTACTGGCGGTCGCGGGGAAATCAGAAGCTGACGGAGAAAGATTCCATCCTTCTAGCAGACTTTGTCAATACAACCGGCGATCCGGTATTCGACGGTACTCTGAAGCAGGCACTGGCGGTCGAGCTCGAGCAGTCACCCTATCTGAACATCGTGCCCGATCAAACTGTTCGTAAGGCTCTGCAATTCATGGGGCGCCCCGCGGATGAACGCGTGACCGGCAGCGTGGCGCGGGAGATTTGCGAGCGTGAGCATATCAAGGCCATGTTGAGCGGCTCGATTGCGTCGCTCGGCAGCCAATACGTGGTCGCCCTCGATGCCACCAATTGCGCAACCGGAGATTCGCTGGCGCGGGAGCAGGTAACGGCAACGACCAAGGAAGCAGTACTTTCTACAGTAGGAAAAGCAGCCTCCACCTTGCGTGGAAAGCTGGGCGAGTCGCTGGCGTCGATTCAGAAGTTCGATACTCCAGTAGCTGAAGCGACCACCTCATCGCTCGATGCCCTGAAGGCATACGCCGCCGCCGATGAGATGCGCAACGGTGGAGGTGAGGCTGAATCCATTCCTCTGTACCAGCATGCCATCGAACTCGATCCAAATTTCGCTATGGCCTACGCACGGCTCGCTGCCGTTTATAACAACCTGGGCGAAGAGGATCGCTCTGTAGAGTTGGCCAAGAAGGCCTTTGACTTGCGCCAGCGGGTGAGCGAACGCGAGCGGTTTTACATTGACGATCACTTTTATACCGCAAATGGTGACGTCGAAAAAGACAAGGAAAGTCTGGAATTGGCCATCCACACCTATCCGAACGATGCCACCGCCTACGCCAACCTGGCGCTGATCTACGGCATCTATTACGGGCAGTTTGACAAGGCCATCCAGCTGGCAAATGATTTTACCCGCCTCGAGCCCGCCGCTCCGTTCGGCTACGTGCACGCTGCGTCGTCTTACATGGCTCTCAACCGCCTCGAGGAGGCACGGTCCAACCTGCAGCAGGCGCTCAACGCAAAGGCTGACAACTTATTCGTCCACGATGCTTTGTATCAGTTGGCGTTCCTGACCGAGGATGCGGATGGCATCGAGCGACAAATGAAATGGGCAGAGGGAAAGCCGAGTGAGTACTTGTTGCTCAAGAGTGCAGCAGCCCTGGCTGCCGCACACGGAGAGATGCACAAGGCTGAGCAATTCACTGAACACTCAGTACAGGTGTCGGACAGGCAAGGTTTCAAGGAGACTACCGCCGTCACGCAAGCAGAGTGGGCGGTGACCCAGGCCGAAGTTGGAAATGCCTCCCGTGCGCGGGAGGTGGCGGCAGCCAGTTCCGCTCTGGCCGGCGGTCGGCGCAACCTGGTGCCCGTGGCAGAGGCTCTTGCCTTGACCGGAGATATCAGCCGCCCTCCGACCATAATCGACGACCTGGGCCGGCGGTTCCCGACAGATACCCTTCTTCACGGCGTGGCGAGTCCGTGCGTATCCGCCCTAGTGGCTATTGATCGCAAGGCTCCGGACCAGGCTATCGCCGCGCTCCAGTCGGCGACACCGTATGAATTGGGTTCTGGCATGGGCCTCTTTCCGGTTTACGTTCGAGCTCTGGCCTATTTAGAGGCAAAACGCAGCGCGGAAGCGACTGCTGAATTTCAGAAAATCGTGGACCATCGCGGCATTAATCCGCTCGGGCCTGAGCATTCGCTGGCTAAACTGGGCCTGGGGCGCGCCTATGCGCTGGCGGGCGACACGGCCAAAGCGAAGGCTGCCTACCAGGATTTCTTTGCCCTATGGAAAAACGCCGACAGCGACCTCGCCATCCTGAAAGATGCCAGGGCGGAATACGAGAAGCTACACTAGGCCCACACATCCCAAGCCGTGGCTGGTTTCTCACTCCATGAAAACCTTCCATCGACGCTCGCGCGTTTGGTCGAAGGGGCCACGTCGCAGGAATGGGGCGTTCCATGATAAGCTTGCCGTCCGAATTGTTCGCCCGCAGAGCAATGGCGATATTTTGCAGAGTGAGATTCTCCTAATCCCTTCAGAAGGGCATCCCATGGCGTCCGACACGATCACTGCGCCCGTAACACCAGCCGTCGCTGCGGGCAATGCTCAACCGGTTGCCGCACCCCTGGCTCGGTTCGCAATCTTCCTGGTGGTGACGGTAAACCCGGGCCTCGAAAATCGCGCCACTCTTCGATCCTTCTGTGGAGACCTAGCCGCTTTGTTGCGCGCCGTCGGATTTCGCGACCTTGAGGCTGGTCTCTCGTGCGTCCTGGGTTTCGGTTCCGAGGTGTGGGACCGGCTATTGGGGCCACCGCGCCCAGCGGAGCTGCACCCTTTTCGCGAGATTCGAGCCGGGGCTCGCCATGCCGTCTCTACGCCCGGCGATCTCCTGTTTCACATTCGCGCCAAGCGCATGGATCTGTGCTTCGAGCTTGCGACCCAAATCCTGGAAAGTATCGGCGATGCGGTTACACCGATAGATGAAGTGCATGGATTCCGTTATTTCGACGACCGCGATCTCCTCGGCTTTGTCGACGGGACGGAGAATCCCACCGGTCAGGCGGCGATCGATGCAGTGGTCATCGGTGAGGAGGATCCTGAGTTCGCAGGCGGCAGCTATGTGATCGTGCAAAAGTATCTTCATGATCTAAAGGGATGGAACGCCCTGTCCACAGAGGCACAAGAACGCATCATCGGCCGCAGCAAGCTGGCTGACATCGAATTGGACGATTCCATCAAGCCGACGTCGGCGCACAACGCACTCACGACGATCGTTGAAGATGGCAAAGAGATCAAGATCTTGCGCGACAACATGCCCTTCGGCCAAGCCGCACAAGGTGAGTTTGGCACCTATTTCATCGGCTACAGCCGTTCGCCAAGAACGATTGAGCAGATGCTGGAGAACATGTTCATCGGCCGTCCGCCCGGCAATTACGATCGGATCCTCGATTTCAGTCGCGCCGTCACGGGAAACTTGTTTTTTGTACCCTCCATGACATTTTTGGATGACCTTGCCGAAGACCAGCCCCCGGCTGGAGTGAATCCCGACGAGTCACCGAGCGAAGCCTCTCCGCGCACATCCACGAAGGATGGCTCGCTGGGTATTGGTTCCCTTAAAGGAGATACGTCGCATGAATAATCTCCATCGAGAGCTTGCTCCCATTTCCGACGCTGCCTGGGCGCAGATTGAGCAGGAAACCTCGCGCACACTCAAGCGCCATCTCGCCGGGCGGCGCGTCGTCGACGTGCATGGACCGACGGGCACGAGCCTCTCCGCCGTCGGCACCGGACATCTGCAGGCGATCTCGCCTCCGACCGACGGCATTGTCGCCAGACAACGCGAGGTAAAGGCCTTGGTGGAACTGCGGGTCCCGTTCGAGCTCGAGCGCCAGGCGATCGACGACGTTGAGCGCGGGGCGAACGATTCCGACTGGCAACCGGCGAAGGACGCAGCTCGCAAGATCGCGTTTGCCGAGGATGGCGCCATATTCGAAGGCTATGCCGGCGCTGGAATCGTTGGTATCCGGCAAGGAACCAGTAATCCTGCGATGACGCTTCCCGCGGATGTGCGAGAGTATCCGGATGCAATTGCCCATGGCTTAAGCCAATTACGGCTCGTCGGCGTCAACGGCCCTTACTCGGTGCTCCTCGATGCCAATGTTTACACAGCCCTGGCCGAGACCAGCGATCATGGATATCCGGTACTGGACCACGTTAAGCGGCTGGTCCACGACAACATTATCTGGGCGCCTGCCATCAAAGGCGCGTTCGTGGTGACCACCCGTGGCGGTGACTTCGACCTCCACATCGGTCAAGACGTCTCGATTGGCTATTTGAGCCACACCGACACAGCTGTGAAATTGTATCTTCAGGAGACTCTTACCTTCCTCCTGCTCACGGCTGAGGCCGCCGTTGCGCTGGCTCCGCCGGCAGGCTCGAAGAGCTAGCCCGCGGGGCAAAAGCATGACACGGCCGGCAGTAGATGAACATCGCGGGAAGGGTTACGCCACTCGTCAACCCGAAACAAGGTCGCACGAAAGCCTTTATTTGTAAAACTTGGGTCGTGGCGGTCGAAGCAACGTCGCGCGAACCTCATGATTCAGATAAGGGGTTGAGGGTTGGGCCCAAGGACTGTGTTCCGGTCAACTCTGCTAGAATGCCTAGCAATCAGGATGCTTTGGAGTCACGCATGCGCCGATATTTCATCACTCTGACAGCGTTCGTATTGACGGCAATGAGCTTGTCGCTCTCGTCCAGCTCCTCCTCGCAAGCGGGCACAACGCAGGACGAGTTGAAAGGTGCTTTTCGGCGCCCCGAGAACAATGGGTGGACGTTCGTGCATCTACAAGGCACACCCCACCAAATCGGCTTTCAGAACGGCTATTTGCTGGCGCCGGAGATTGATGACACCCTGAAAGTTACAATCCTTGAACAGACGCACGACAGCAAAAAAGACTGGCAGTTCTTTCGCAATGCCGCGCAAACGATGATGTGGCCACACATCGAGCAGGAGTATCGCGAGGAGTTGCAGGGAATCACCGATGGCGTGAATGCTCACGGCGGGAAGGTAGACTTATGGGATGTGGTGGCTTTGAACGCTGCCGAGGAATGGAGCTATTACGTCAAGGAATACAACGGTGAGCACGGGATCAAGTCTGCGGCTTCCCGCGCGGTACCCGAACATTGCAGTGCGTTCGTTGCCACAGGCAGCTACACCAAGGACGGCAAGGTTGTGATCGCTCACAATAACTGGACGAACTACCTGGATGGTGAGCGCTGGACCATCATTTTCGATATTGTTCCTACCAAGGGCAAGCGCATGCTCATGGACGGTCTGCCGGGGGTCATTCACAGTGCCGACGATTTCGTCATGAATTCGGCGGGAATCATCATTACCGAGACGACGATCGGCCACTTCGACGGGTATGACCCGGCAGGGATTCCGGAGTTCGTGCGGGCGCGCAAGGCAGCGCAGTATTCGGCCTCGATCGATGATTTTGCGCACATCATGAAACAAGGCAACAATGGCGGCTATGCGAACACGTGGCTGATCGCCGATATCGGAAGGAACGAAATCGGTCGCCTCGAATTA
>Ga0187782_10004220_pt1 | contig 10752 bp, 7 predicted proteins | sample 0715_SJ02_MP15_2_FD_132454 | JGI IMG/M metagenome (GOLD analysis project Ga0187782, IMG submission 132454) | Tropical peat soil microbial communities from peatlands in Department of Meta, Colombia - 0715_SJ02_MP15_20_MG | ecosystem: Environmental > Terrestrial > Soil > Wetlands > Peat | place...
CCGGTATGCCAGCCCTGGATTTGCATATTGCATTTCTGAGGGACCTAATAACAATGTGCGGAGTTTCACTGGTTGAAATTCCGCCGGTTCCGGACCGGTACCGGTTCATAGCGTGCCTGACCCACGATATTGATCATCCCTCGATCCGACAACACAAATGGGACCGCACCACTTTCGGATTTTTGCGCCGCGCTGTCTTTGGCTCCTTGGGTCATCTTTTCCGCGGAAGGTTGCAGCTTCGAGGCCTGCTTGCGAATTGGGCAGCGGCCGTGAAGCTACCGTTGGTTCACCTGGGGCTTGCGAAAGACTTTTGGCGGGACTTCGACGATCGTTACCTGGAAGTGGAAAAAGGGTTCCATTCGACTTTTTTTGTGATCCCTTTCAAGAACCGGCCGGGAAGAAACGTTGTGCGTCGGTCACCCGCCCTGCGCGCGGCGCGCTATGGCGCCCGGGATATCGCCGACATGATGCAAAGGCTGCAGGCTGCGGGCTGCGAGATCGCTTTGCACGGAATAGACGCTTGGCTGGATAGCGCTCGAGGGTACGAGGAACTGGAAGAGATTCGTCGTTTGACGCGTGCCTCTGACATCGGTGTGCGGATGCACTGGCTTTGCTATGATCAGCAATCGCCTTTGGCCATCGAGAAGGCAGGCGCAACTTATGACTCTTCGGTTGGTTACAACGAGACTGTGGGATATCGCGCCGGTACAACTCAAGCCTATAAACCGCTTGGGGCCGCCCGACTGCTCGAGCTACCCCTGCACGTTATGGACACGGCCATATTTTATCCCGTTTACCTCGCGCTCTCCCCGCTACAGGCGAAAATGCTTCTTCGCCGAATGGTAGACAACGCAGCCAAGTTTGGGGGCTGCCTTACCATCAACTGGCATGATCGCAGCCTCGCCCCGGAGAGGTTGTGGGGAGAGAGTTATTGTGACCTGCTTCAGGATCTGAAGGACCGGGGCGCTTGGCTTGCCCCAGCAGGGCAAACAGTCGCCTGGTTTCGTAAGCGCCGTTCGGCAGTATTCGAAACGGGCGGAATGGACGCGGGCGCAGCCCGAATCAAGTTCGCAACCGAGCGGGGCGACAAACTTCCTGGTTTGCGATTACGCATCCATAAAACACGCGAGGTTGGGGATTCCGTCGCTCCTGGTCCGGAAGACTTCGTCGACGTGCCATTGAACGAAAGCGGCAACGGCGATCTTTGCATCAGCCCTAATCCGCAGGGTCCTCACCAGGCAGCTTTGGGTTCAAAAGGAGACTGACCGCAGAGGACGCAGGGCGGCACCGCGGCAACCTCCAAAACTCATTGCATAGACCCATGAGTTTGCAGGAAAAAAGCGAAGTAGCCATTCTCCGTGATCTCCCAGGGGCGTGCCGCAGGCCCTTTTCAAAGGAAGGGTATGGAAAAAACAGACCAGATGTACGAAAAATTCGTGGAGGAGTACACCTCAGACGACGCGGTGCGTAAATACACAACCGGGACTGCGGGCTACGGAATTACATATCTGCTGCGTAACGATTATGCCCGGGAATACCTGAACGTAGTGCGGTCCCATTTGCGAACCTCGCCCCCGCGGGCCCTGCGTCTGCTGGAATTCGGGTGTGGCGGAGGAATGAACATCACCCGTCTGGTCTCGCTACTGGATGAAGAGAAAATCCGCGTGGAATGCGCCTACGGGACCGACTTCTCGCCCCGCCTGGTGCAAGCTGCGATGCAGGAAGCAAAGGCGTTTCTTCCGGGTCGATTGCTGGAGAAAGTGAGCTTCTGTGTGGCGCGCAACGAACAGTTGGCAAACGATCTTGCCGCAAACCTCGGCAAACGCCAGGAGGATCTAGCCGGTTCATTCGACCTGATTGTGGGCGTCAACACCTTCCGCTATTGCCATCGTTTGGGAAAGCAACTGGACTGCGCGCAGGACGTCTACCGCTTACTACGGCCTGGGGGGGTGTGCATCGTTATTGACATGAACGACCGATTCCCCGCCTTTCGGAGTCGTTTAAGTGGCTCGGATAAAGACCCGGTAGAATGCTATCTGCCCTCGCTCCAGGAGTACTCCTCTCCGTTTGAGGTTGCGGGGTTCGAAGTGATCAAGAAGGGCAACTTCTGCTGGATCCCTCACTCGGCCGGCCAGGCGCTTACCGTGTGCTGCCGGCTTTTGGCCCCATTTTTGAATGTTTTCTTCGGCAGCCGCGCCATGCGTTCGTTGGTAGTGGCTCGGAAGCCCTTGGCTGCGTAGCGGGGTGTTTGGCTCGTCAGGCGGCTTGCAAGGCAAGTCCTGCCGGGTACTCATCGAGGTCAGAAGCGCCGCATCTAAGAAAGGACACAGTTTTGGCCAGATTGGCAATCCTCCTGCGAGAAGGCGATAGCCCTACAAAGCAGCAAGCCCGGCTGAGTGGTGTCCTCGACTTTTTCAGCATACCTTGGAAACCGGTCAACAGTACTAGGCTATCAGAGCTTCAAAAGATCACGCAGGAGCAGATCGTATTTGGGTCGATCCAGACTCTGGCAACGGCGCTGGAACAGGGAGACCAGGCTAGCCGTGCCTTTCTGCGACCAGACGCGTTTTATGCCTACGCCGACGACGACCTAGAGGCCAGTGGGCGCGCCCTCAATTCATTGTGTGGGCACGCCGGCGTCTCGCTCCGGAAAGCACCTGGGGGTATTCTTTCTCTCCGAGTGTCCCGCGAATGGGCTGATCTGGCCGGACCTATGGCCGGCCTCGAAGCCTCCTCGCACCTGCGGAAGGAAGATGCCGTCCTGGTCACTGGTGCCACGACCGAAGAATCGCGATTTGTGACCGTAGTCTCGGCGGCAGGCGCTCCGGTCTTCTTTCGGTTCAAGCGGAACGATGTTCCCGTCTTCCTTTGCGCAAGCTCCTACATGGTGGATATCGATGAGGAAGTGGGCCCAGGGTTCTACGACGTAAAGGACCACTTCTGCTCGGCCCTGCCCCTCGTAATGTTCCTCAGGTACATGTTCCCTTTCTTAGCCTGGCGGCCGCAGGAACTTGGGGCCTGCCTGATCGTTGACGACCCTCTGTTGCGAAACCGCTACGGCTGCTGCGATTTTGGGAAACTACGCGCTCTCATGCAGCGGCACGCGTTCACAACCAATATTGCATTTATCCCCTGGAACTGGTGCCGAACCTCCAACACTGCCAGCGAGTTTTTCGGGGACGCGTCAGGTCAATTCTCGGTTTCCATTCACGGCTGTGACCATATCGGGGCCGAGTTCGGCACGAATTCGCTCGAACTCCTGCACAACCGAGCCAGGCTGGCTCAATCCAGGATGCGCAGCCATGAAGCCCGCACAGGCATTCACCATGATCCCATCATGATCTTTCCCCAAGGTGTCTTCTCCTCTGTCTGCCCGGAAGTTCTCAAGCGCCACGGCTTCCTTGCGGCCGTCAATACCGAAACCGTGCCTGTGGATCGCGCTGGCGCCCGGACACGGATCAGGGATGTGTGGGACGTTGCCATCACGGCATACAGCGGTTTCCCAATTTTTCCCCGCAGATACGCATTCCACGGTTTGGAGAACTTCGCCTTCGATCTTCTTCTGGGAAAGCCTTGCTTAATCGCTTCTCATCATGACTTCTTCAAGAATGGAAGCGCCCAGGCGATCGAGCTCATTGAGAAACTCCAATCCTTGAACTGCTGTATACACTGGCGCCCACTGGGGGAGGTTATTCGCAGGGCCTGCCGTCGTCGCGTCGCCGCGCCGGGCGTGGAAGAATTGGAGATGTACGGAAACGAACTGCTAGTGGGTAACGCTTCGGATGAAGCGTTGGAAGTGCGCGTAAAGAAAAGGGAAAACCAACCGCAGAGCGTTGCTGGGGTTTTTTGTGATGACAGCCCGGCCATTTGGGCGGCCCACGCGGACCATCTGGAATTCGGCGGGAGAATTCCACCCCGAAGCGAGGCTCTGCTCCGAGTGGCGTACCGAAATGTGCCTGAGACCGGAAAACTGAAACGGCCGTTGCGCTTCGAGCTTTCAGTGGCCGCCAGGCGGGTCCTCTCTGAGTTTAGAGACGAGTACCTTTCCAGGAGCCGCTTCCTGACCAGGATCACAGCCAGCCTAAGAAACGCACCCGGGAAGGCCAAGTGAGACACGTAGGAAGCTGAATGCTCTGCGGGAAGAATTGGCCTTCCCAGAGCATTTCGACTGGTACGGCCGATCTGCCTTTCGGTGAAAGTCTTGACACGCAAACTCACTGCGAGGCCAGTTGATGGTTAGTCGAGTGATTCCCGTTACAAATCAAGATACCGACGGGCCGCGAAGTTTTGCATCGGAGCCCGCGGTGCACGGCCCCTTCATTGTGGGCCGGGACGACCGGATCCTGGTAACCGGGGCCGCGGGTTTCATCGGATCTCGCGTCGTCGAAAATCTGGTGGGCCGTGGCTGTCACAACATCGTTTGTTTTGTCCGGCCCTCCAGCGAACTCACTGAAATTGAGGCGATCCTCAGGCGCCAGCCTCTAGGGGCGCGAGTCGAGGTGTTCAAGGGTAATTTGCTGTCCCGTGAGGATTGCGAAGCTGTAAGCAAGGATGTGGCCGTAATCCTTCACTTGGCTGCCGGGACCGGTGAGAAGTCATTCCCGGATGCTTTTATGAATTCAGTGGTGGCTACCCGTAACCTTCTTGATGCCACCCGGCGGTATGCGCGGCTCCGGCGTTTTGTCTTGGTTAGCTCTTTTGCGGTTTATACGAACCGCCAGAAGCCCCGGTGGAGGCTTTTGGACGAATCATGCCCGCTCGAGGAACATCCCACGGAGCGCGGAGACGCCTATTGCTTTGCAAAGGTCAGGCAAGAACAAATTGTTGCCGATTACAGCAAGAAATTCGGAATCCCCTATGTCGTGATCAGACCAGGTAGTGTTTATGGCGGGAGGAGAAGCGAAATCACCGGACGGGTTGGCCTGGGCACGTTCGGACTTTTTCTGCATTTAGGAGGTGCCAACACCATTCCCTTTACGTATGTTGACAACTGCGCTGATGCCATTGTCTTGGCTGGATTGGTGGAAGGAGTCGATGGCGAGGCCTTCAATGTCGTCGATGACAATCTTCCCTCCAGCCGGCGTTTTTTGCGTCTCTACAAAAAGAACGTAAAACGATTTCAATCGGTCTACGTGCCGCATGCCATAAGTCATGCATTGTGCTTCCTGTGGGAGAAGTATTCCCAATGGTCAAAGGGCCAATTACCGCTGGCGTTCAGTCGGGCACGGTGGCACGCGGAGTGGAAAAAGACGCGTTATAGCAACACGAAACTGAAGGCAAAGCTAGGCTGGACGCCGAAAGTGCCCACGGAGGAGGCACTGCGGCGCTATTTCAAAAGTTGCGCAAAGAGTGAACGTCATGCTTAAAGTCGCCCTTGTAGGATGCGGGAAGATCGCCGACATGCACGCCTCCCAAATTCAGAAGATCCAGGGATGTGAGATGGTGGGCGTTTGCGACCGTGAGCCACTCATGGCCAAACAACTCTACGAGCGATTTCCGGTAAAAAGCTATTTCACCGATGTGCCTGAACTCATCAGCGAGGCCCGCCCCGAGGTTGTCCACATCACGACGCCGCCTGCCAGTCACTTTGATATAGCCAAGTTTTGCCTCGAACACAATTGCCACGTGTACGTTGAAAAGCCCTTTACTCTCAATGCGGACCAGGCGCAGTACCTAGTTGACCTTGCCGCCGCAAAAGGACTCAAACTTACAGTTGGACACAACGACCAGTTCAGCCATGTTGCGCGGCGCATGCGAGGGCTTGTGGAAAGCGGCTACCTGGGTGGAGCCCCGGTACACATGGAAAGTTATTATTGCTACGACCTTGGGGACCCCAGTTACGCGCGCGCGTTATTGGGCGACAAGGGCCATTGGGTTCGCAGATTGCCTGGAGGGTTACTGCACAACATTATCAGCCACGGGATCGCCAGAATTGTGGAATTTCTGACAAGCGATGACCCACAAGTGATCGCCTATGGCTTTGTGAGCCCCCTCCTTAAAAGCATCGGTGAGACCGAGATCGTCGATGAGCTTCGCGTCATCATCTGCGAAGAGGAGCGCACCACCGCCTATTTCACTTTTTCCTCTCAGATGCGACCTTCTATTCATCAGCTTCGAATCTACGGTCCGAAGAATGGATTGATTTTGGACCACGATCACGAAATCCTGCTCAAGCTTCGCGGCACGAAATTCAAGAGCTACGCTGACTACTTCATCCCCCCTGTGCTGTTTGCCAAGCAGCACGTCCAAAACCTCTTCGGGAATGTAAGCTTATTCGTAGGCAGAGACTTCCATATGGATTCCAGCATGAAATACTTGATCGAATCGTTCTATCGTTCCATCCGCGACGCCGCTCCCGTTCCCATCCCATATCGAGAGATTCTCCTCACTGCCCGGCTCATGGACGCCATCTTCGACCAACTCAGGGCTGGCCGCTCGGAGCGTCACTCAGGTTTTCGAGCACACCCAATCCCTACGGGGATGATTTCGCCACGAGCGGATTGATACCATGCCACCTTCCTTAGCGCTGTCACTATGGTTCCTCCTACTGGTCGCACTCTTGTATTTCGATCCCGCGAAGGAAAGGGGAACTTCACTCGCCTTGTGGCTTCCATCGATTTGGATGTTCATTCTCGGTTCGAGGCTGCCATCGCAATGGCTGGGCGGCATTAGTACATCGCCGCCCCCCGAACTTATTCAAGAGGGGAACCCTTTAGACCGTAACATAGGCATCGTCCTGATCCTACTCGCAATCGCAGTCCTGGCATTCCGGTCTTTCCCCTGGGGATCTCTCTTCGCGCGCAACTTGGCCCTAGCCGGACTTCTAGCCTATGCGCTTCTCAGCGTCGTTTGGTCCGACTTCCCGTTCGTCGCCTTCAAGCGCTGGTTTCGCGACTTGGGCAGCTACCTGATGATGCTCATCGTTTTGTCCGATGCTCGTCCGTTCGAAGCTGTCCGTACATTGTTTCGGCGGGTCTGCTATCTTCTGATCCCTCTTTCCATTGTTTTTATCAAGTACTTCCCTGACATAGGCAAATCTTGGGACATCTGGACTGGTATTGCCGAGTATTCGGGAGTTGCAACCAGTAAGAACATGCTCGGCGTCGTGTGCGTGATCAGTGGGCTTTTCTTTTTTTGGGACACGGCAGAGCGCTGGCACTCTCGGAAGGAACAGAGGACGAGGCGGATTATCATGGTGAACATTGCGTTCCTCGCCATGACACTCCATCTGCTTAGCCTCGCTAACAGCGCCACCTCTCGCATTTGCCTGGCAATGGGCTGGCTGGTGATTGTAGCGGCTCGTAGCAAAGCTTTTAAGCGCCATCCCGATTTCCTTAAGATTGCGATTCCGGCAATATTCGTTCTATATCTGGTTCTGGCCTTTGGGTTCAACTTCAATGCGCGGATGGCGTCTGCCTTCGGCCGTAATCCCACGCTTACGGACAGGACCATGATATGGAGCATTCTCCTGAGCATGCATACAGATCCGCTCTTTGGTACTGGCTATGAGAGCTTCTGGCTGGGCCATCGCCTTATGACGATACGGGAACTGTACGGCGGGATAAACGAGGCCCATGACGGTTATCTCTCGATCTACCTTAATCTTGGCTTGGTGGGGTTGAGCCTCCTTGTGGTATTTCTGATTGCTAGCTACCGTGTCATCTGGAGAAGGCAGGGCCCCTTCTCCAGCCTTAGTTCATTCACCCTGGCCGTGTGGACCATTCTGCTTTTCTATAACGTCACCGAGTCCGCCTTCGGGGGCGGGTTATTATGGCTTGCCCTTCTGCCAGGTGCTTTGAATTTGGGCGGAGGTGCCAATGAGCGATCGGAAGACGTCGCTACTGTGAACTATGTGTCTGCCGTGGAAGGATCTGCGGCTTTTTCGAAGGAAACAACAGGACTGTCGGGGTGATCATGGCTCCGCTAAGCCACGCGCTGAAACCACGTTCTGAGCCCATACAGCCGCAGGGGGAAACCACGGGGATCGGCCGTGCTGATATTCGCGTGAAGGGGAAGACCGTATCCGTTCCGTCTGCACAGATTGAGGGTAAAGTAGTAACTACTTCCGGAAGATTCCTGAAGATTGCCTCGGTTCGCGATGAGGAACTGGTAGAAGGGGACACCGTAGAGGATCCCGAATCGTTCGTTTCCCAGTTGAAGGCTAACAGGTTGAAGGTAGATCTTTTTACCTTCGCGCAGCGGCTACCTGACACCGCACCAAAGCACAACTATCATATCGAGTGGGAGAATGCTGCTGCACTTCCCATAACCACGTACTCACGCTGGTGGAAAGAATGTACCGAATACAGCATTAGAAAAGGCGTCAATCGGGCAAAGAAGCTGGGTTTGCTGGTGAAAACCGTAGAGTTCGACGACGTGCTTTTGGAAGCGATATACCGCATCTATAACGAAACCCCCGTTCGACAAGGGAAATCCTTTTGGCATTTCGGCAAGGACTTTGAACTCATAAGGCGGGCGCTTGCAACATATCTCGAGAGGAGCTTTTTTATCGGCGCCTACTGGCAAGACGAACTGGTGGGTTTCATGAAAGTCACATCTGTGAACGGCACGGCAACCATCACGCAAATCTTAAGCGCGCAGAAGCATTTCAGTAAAAGACCCAACAATGCTTTGATCGCGAAGGCTGTCGAGATCTGCGAATTCCGGCATCTCTCTCCTCTGATTTATGGAAGTTTTGTGTATTACGATCCCGACAGTTCCCTTACGGAGTTCAAGCGGCGTAACGGCTTTCAAGCGATTCCTTTGCCGCGATATTACATTCCGTTAACGCTCAAAGGAAAGATCGCTCTGAGACTCAGGCTTCAACGGGGTATTGCAGGAAACATCCCGACTCCGATATTCAGGGAATTCTTGAAAATCAGGAAGGCCTGGTACGCACGCCGATCAAAAGATGTGAAGGAGACCCCTTGATGACGGTGGCGTGAGCGTTCGGGATTGCCGATGAGCCGGTGTAGCTCAACGTTAGAGCAACCGAAACGTAATCGGTCGATGGAGTGTTCGATTCCTCCCGCCGGCTCCACTACATTTGCATCGGTCGTCGGATCGCGCGGCCCAAGTGAGATCGCGCTGCGAACGCGGATCGGCACTAAAACCCCTCAGCCTTATAACCTATGCCGGGAATCGTCGGACTAGTCACAAGATTACCACGGGAGCAGGCTGCGCTTCAGTTGGAGCGCATGGTTGAGGCTGTCTATCACGAAAAGTTCTACGTTGCGGGCATGTTGGCCGACGGAGCGCTGGGTGTGTACGTTGGGTGGGTGGCCCCGGCCGGCTCTTTCTCCGACGGAATGCCCCTGCGTAATGAGCGGGGAGACGTGGTCCTTGTTTTTTCAGGAGAGGAGTTTCCGAAACCTGAGACTGCCCAGCGGCTTAAAGACCAAGGTCACGTGCTCGAATCAGGCGGCCCTTCTTATCTTGTTCACCTCTATGAGGAAGATTCTTCATACCCTGCCGGACTAAATGGACGGTTTCACGGGTTATTAATGGACCGCGCCCGTGGAACTGCGATGCTTTTCAATGACCGGTATGGGATGCACCGACTCTGTTACCACGAAGCGAAGGATACATTCTATTTTGCCGCGGAGGCTAAAGCAATTCTTGCTGTGCGTCCTGAGCTCAGGACGTTGAATCCACAAGGCTTAGGTGAATTCGTTGCCTGTGGCGCGGTTTTAGAGAATCGAACGCTCTTTGACGGTGTCTACGTTTTGCCACAAGGTTCGGCATGGGTATTCCGAAACGGTTCACTCGAAAGGAAGAGCAGCTATTTCCATCCAAGGGAGTGGGAAGAGCAAGGAACACTTGAGCCGGAGTCTTATTACAAAGAACTGAGAGGCGCGTTTGCACGAAACCTCCCCCGGTACTTTAGCGGCCAGAAGCGTATCGGAATGTCTTTGACAGGTGGACTCGACACTCGAATGATTCTGGCTTGGCGGCCGACCACACCCGGTTCCCTTCCCTGTTATACCTTTGGGGGGGAGCTCCGTGAATGCCGGGACGTCATCGTCGCACGGGAATTGGCGTCCACCTGCCGGCAACCTCACGAGGTGATCCGCGTCGGGGAGGATTTCCTCGCGCAGTTTCCTCGCTATGCTGAGCGCACGGTGTACCTTACGGATGGTTGCGTCGATGTAGAGCGCGCTCCGGACCTCTATTTGAACGAGAGGGCGCGCGAAATCGCCCCGGTCAGAATGACGGGACTTTACGGTGGTGAGATCCTGCGCAGTGTCCGGGCCTTTAAGCCGCAGTATCCACCACCAAGGCTGTTTCAGCCTGAATTTCAGTTCTATGTGCGCCAAGCGGGCGAGACATACGCAGGTCTGCTACGTTGCCACCCTCTTACATTCGCTGCCTTCAGGCAGGCCCCATGGTATCACCATGGAATCCTTGCCCTGGAGGAGACTCAGGTCTCTGTGCGGTCCCCATTCTTGGACAATGAGTTCGTCCAGACGGTGTTTCGTGCACCCGCATCTACACTGGTCAGTAATCAGGTTTCATTGCGCTTGATTGCAGATGGAAACAGGGACCTGCTGCGGATCCCAACTGACCGGGGCTTGGGAATCAACGGTGGGCGTCTTGCTAGGGCAGCGTCCCGCGCTTTGCTTGAGTTCTTATTCAAAGCCGAGTATGGCTACGACTTGGGAATGCCCCAGTGGGTCGCGCGAGTGGACCATCTTCTGTCGCCATTGCGGCTTGAACGTCTCTTTCTCGGGCGTCACAAGATCTTCCATTTCC
>Ga0187782_10004221_pt1 | contig 10752 bp, 7 predicted proteins | sample 0715_SJ02_MP15_2_FD_132454 | JGI IMG/M metagenome (GOLD analysis project Ga0187782, IMG submission 132454) | Tropical peat soil microbial communities from peatlands in Department of Meta, Colombia - 0715_SJ02_MP15_20_MG | ecosystem: Environmental > Terrestrial > Soil > Wetlands > Peat | place...
GGGTCGCCAACTAAGAAATTGTTCAAGCGCTGTCTCCTTGGGCGCGCCTGATTTGTAATGGCCGCAAAATGGCGCCGTCGGTACAAACGGCAGCGAATGCCCCACTATGCTCTGGAGTCAAGCTAGCGTGCGAGGGTACTCAAGAATCAGGTGGTTGGTCTGGTGAAGCGTGGAACCCACCTAGGCACCCGTTCGCAATAGCGCAGGTAGTCGTTGCCCCACTTCTCCAGCATTTGCGGCTCCTCGAAAACGACCACTGTTATGTGAGCAATTAACGCTAATGTGGCGGTGTACGCCAGTAGCCACCAAGACTTAAAGAAAAAGCTCTCTCCTAGTAGGACGAGGATCAAGCCAAGGCACATCGGATTGCGAACCAACCCGTAGGTTCCCTGTACCGCGAGGTTGGAAGGGGTGAAAGCGGAACCAGCCACGACAAAGTCATATGCACACCGGAGATATCCCATCAGGCCAACTGCCGTCAGGAACACCCCGGCAAGAGACAAAGCGACAAACTCGGCAAAAGGCTTCCCAGGATGCCCCCTCAGGATCTTGTGGGGCACCTCTACCGCAACCACACCGCCAATTATCAAACGGAGAGCCAACAGAGCGGACACGCTGAGCAGAACTCGGCTCTTGGAGGTTCGTGTTGAAGCATCTAGCTGCACTGCAACAGCGCCAGTTGTATGCGGCCATTCTACGCTGTTATCGCAGCCGCGAGGCAGATTTAGACAAACAGACGAGTTCACTCATTGACCTCGGTTCACTGTTACTGCACCTCTTCCATCACTTTTCTCTGCGTCCGATAACGCGCATACTGAGTTTTCTTAGCTATGCCTTCGGAAGCCAATGCGCGTGTGCTTTCCGGATTTCTCGACTATCTGCGGATCGAGAAAGGGCTGGCGGCGTTGTCGATCAGCGCGTATACGACCGATATTAGCCAGTTTACCGGATTTCTGGAGAAGCGGAAACGCCTGCTGCTGACGGCGCAGCGCAGCGACGTACGTGAATTCCTGCAGCAACTTTTTTCTTACCAGGTGGACGGGCGCAGCGTAGGGAGGAAGCTTTCGGCCTTGCGGCATCTCTATCGCTATCTCCTGCTCGACAAACGCATCGAGCACGATCCCACGCTGAATATCGAATCGCCTCGGCAGTGGAAGGTTTTGCCCAAGGCACTGGCTCGGGACGAGATGGAGACCACGCTGGCCGCTCCTCTGGCGCGGGGAACCGGACGGGAAAAGCAAAGCGCACATTCAGCGGCGCTGGCCGTGCGCGATCGCGCCATGCTGGAAGTGTTCTACGCGGGAGCGTTGCGGGTGTCAGAGATGATCAACGCCAAGCTCGAAGACTTGAAGCTGGAAGCGGGATACATGCTGGTTCGCGGCAAAGGCGATAAGGAGCGGGTGGTGCCTTTGGGGAAGTCGGCGCAGGATGCGCTTTCCGAGTATCTGAAAGAGGCAAGGCCGGTGCTGGCACAGCTTCGAAGCGGGAAGAGTACCCAGGTCTCGCAAAAGAAGCGAGACCTTGGGCAGCCGCACCCGGCGACCACGGGGTGCATCCAGAGTGGGGTGCCCCACGTCTCGCCGTTTTTGCGAGACGTGGGAACTCCGGCTCCGAGAGGGACAACTCCCTGCAGTTCGCCCCTGTTGTTCATTGCCCGGGGAGCACGCAAGTTGACGCGGCAACGGGTGTGGCAGGTGGTGCGGGCGGCATCGGCGGCATCAGGTCGGCGCGCCTCGCCGCACATGCTGCGGCACTCTTGCGCCACCCACATGGTGGAGAACGGCGCAGACCTGCGGACGGTGCAGACGATTCTCGGCCATGCCGATATCTCGACCACGCAGGTGTATACGCACCTGGCGCTCGACCGGCTGCGGACCGTGTATCAGAAGCACCATCCGAGGGCGAAGGGAAGAAATTGTTGATTGTTGAATTTTGATTGTTGATTGAAAGACAGACAAAGTGCTGATGTTTGCTTTGTTCTCAAATCAACAATCAACAATCATCAATCAACAATGGCAAGGCAAAGCACAATCGTGGGCAAAGCCGTGGCTGATTTTCTCCGCCACCTGCGCCAGCGCAATTCCTCGCCGCACACCATCAAGGCCTACAGCGGCGATCTGGCGGGCTTTGCTGCCTACACCGGCTCGCGCGGATGGAACCAGATCGACCATATCGCGATCCGTGGATTTCTCTCGCAGCTCTACGAGAAAGGACTGAGCAAGACTTCGGTGGCGCGGTCGCTGGCGGCGGTGCGTTCCCTGTATCGCTGGCTGGCCCAGGAAGGCGTGGTGGAACAGAATCCGGCCAAACTGGTGGCGACCCCGAGGCTGCCCAAGAAACTGCCGCGGGTGCCAACCATCGAAGAAATGAACGCGGTGCTGGATGGGCAAATGCCCGAAGCGGCGGCCTTTCCCGAGCGCGACCGGCTGATGCTCGAACTGCTCTACGGCTGCGGCATCCGGAATTCGGAGCTGACGGGTATCAACCTCGATGACATTCGGCTGAGTGCGGAGGCAATCCTGATTCGCGGCAAGGGAAAGAAAGAGCGCTATGTCCCGTTTGGTGAGTCGGCCAAAAGCGCGCTGGCAGCGTACCTTCCCGCCCGGCAGGCCACGCTTGGGGAAACTGGCAAAAACACGCCGGCGCTGCTCATCAATCAGCGCGGCGGGCGGTTGACCACGCGCAGCGTGGGGCGGATCATCAAGAAAATTGCCGTGGCCAAGGGGCTGTCTCCCGACGTGCATCCCCATACCCTGCGGCACGCCTTTGGCGCACACATGCTGGAAGAAGGTGCGGACCTGAGGGCCATCCAGGAACTGCTTGGTCACGAGCGGCTGGCCACGACCCAGCGCTATACCCAGCTTTCGATGAAGCATGTACTTGAGGTTTACGACCGGACGCATCCCCGCGCCCGATAGGGAAATCCCAAAGGCCAATTACCTCGGTAATTTGGGATTCCACTCCGCCGGTTTGAAAATGTCATAGAACGGGAAGACTAGGACCGGAGTCTCTGCTTCCGGTCTGGTACCTCTGCCCCGGAGGCACAGTGCGCAAGATTAATCCGGAACTTTGGCTGCTGCTGTTTCTGGTCGTGATCGCTGCGATGTTGAACTTTCTGGTGGCGTCGCAGCGCATGGCCCTCGTTTTCTATTTTTTGCCGACGCTCTTTTCCGCTTTTTATTTCGGCCGCCGTCATGCCACTCTGACCGCAGTTGCCAGCGTTGTGCTGGTGATCTTGCTGACCTACATGAATCCGACAATGTTCAGGGGCCGCGTGGAGTTACCCTTTGATCCCCGCTGGTTTGACCTCACGGTGTGGGGTGGAGTTCTTATGGTGGCGGGATACGTCACAGGCACGCTGTATGAGCGCAACCAGCAGACTTTGCGGGAGATGGAAGACGGCTACGACGGGATGCTGGTGATCCTGCAGAATTTCCTGGCCAACCAGAAATACAGCGAAGCGCACGCGTATCGCATCTCCATGTGTGCCACCAAGATTGGCGAGACCTTGGGCCTGGATTCCGGCAGTATTGAAGACCTGCGTACGGCTGCACTGTTGTTCAATCTGAAAGAACTGGGAATCACGAACGAAGTGTTGTACAAGGCAGCGCAGGTGTCGGCAGAGGACTTGACTCGGGGGGCACAGAAACGCAAGCGGCCGGCTTCGAAGACGAGCCCGCTCGGCAGTGCGCTGCGCCGTGCCATCCCCATCTTCCTCACGGAGCGGCAACTGAGGCAAAACGGGGGCAAGATCGGCGAGGCCCCGTTTGAAGTGCAGATTCTAGGTCTGGCCGAAGAATATGAGGCTTTGATCAGCGGGCAAAGCGGAACGAAGGTGTCGCCGTCGCAAGCAGGGCAGGAGGTAGTCCGGCGGTCGTCCGGCCGTTACGATTCGCTGGTTCTGGACGCGTTTTCCAAGGCCTTTGGCGGGCAGGCGGCGACCGCGGGAGCGTAAACCTTACTTACTCGACCGCTCGAAGGCTTTTCCACATTTCGACGATCCGTCCCTTCAACTCGGCCGTGAGCTTGTCGTAGGCGGCTTCCGACGCCTCGGCTTCCGGCGGCGGCGAAATCGGTTCCCCGAATACCATCCGCAGAGATGTAATCTTCTGGAAAAACTTCTTGCCGCGCGGCCACGCTTCGTAAAAGCCCTCAATCGCTATGGGCACAATCGGCACCTGCATGTGAATGGAAAGAATCGCCGCGCCTTTCTTGAAAATTCGCGGCGTTCCGTCTATGGAGCGCTCGCCCTCGGGATAGAGAATCAGCACCCGTCCGTGCTTAAGGCCGAAGGCGCCGGCACGCATGGCAGGCATCAAATTGGCGTCGGGGTCGACCACGATCACACGCAGCCAGGGCGCCACTCGCCGCATAAGCCCCTGACCGAAGATATCGCTGGTTCCCACCGCGAAAACATTTTCCATGATCTGCTTCGGCAGCACGCCGGCCAGGACGATCGGGTCAATGTAACTCTGGTGATTGGAAGAAAGGATGAACGGGCCGTGCCGCGGCAGGCGCTCCAGCCCGGAAACGCGCAAGTGAAACAGATCGCGCGACATCATCTGGATGACGCGCGACAAGGGATACAACACGGTCTCGAAGCCGGGTGCAGGATCTTTCAGCGCGAGCACCTCCGGGTCCGTCGGGTCTTCCGCCAGAATTGCCTTCCAGCCGGTAACCGCTGCGCGGGTTGTGGGGGTGTCGCCGCTGGCGGCGCTTGCCAGAACGGCGTCAAGCAGATCGCGGACGGTGTAGATTTCGGCAAGCCGTGACTCCTCCACGTTGCCGCCGAGTTCTTCCTCGAGCCGGCTGAGTAGTTCGACGCGCTGCATGGAATCGAAGCCCAGATCGAGTTCCAGGTTATGGGTTGGCCGCAGGTTGGGAGGAGCACTATGGACGGCGGTGCGGACGATGGCCAGGCCGCGCCGTACGTCGGGCTGATCCAGCCACGTGAGTTCATCCGTGGTCAGAGGCTTCTCCGCCAGCAGGGCCGAATCATCGGCGACCTTCCTCGTCTGGTTCGCCCTGACCCGTTTCTCGATTTCGTAGCGCTTGATTTTGCGCGTGGTGGTGCGCGGCAGATCTTCCTGCCAGATTTCGTAACTGCCGATACGTTTCGTGGAAGCGATCCGTTGCGACAAGCCTTCAATGTTGTAACGGATGATTTCCCTGGCGTTGACGATCTTCTTCTGCCGCAGCAGGTCGAAATTGGGAACGATCACGGCGTGCAGCCGGTCGCCGCCTTCGCCCGGCCGGCCTTCCAGGCCAACCACCGCAATTTCCTTGATAAACGGGGCCTTGCAGTAGTGCGCTTCGATCTCCTCGGGATAAATGTTCTTGCCGTTGCTGAGGACAATCACTTCTTTCTTTCGACCGGTGAGAAACAGATTGCCGCGCGTGTCGAAGTAGCCGAGGTCGCCGGTATAGAGCCAGCCATCGCGCAGAGCTGCGGCCGTCGCGTCCGGGCGATTCCAGTAGCCCTTCATGACCACCGCGCCTCTCACCGCCAGCTCGCCAACCGGAGGGCCGCCATCTTCCTGCGGCCGCGGATCGACGATCCTGCCTTCAACCCCTTTCATCGCTTTGCCGCAGGAACCGATCACAATATCGTCAGGTGAGTTGACGTAGATGGCGGCAGCCGTTTCCGTCAGCCCCAGAGCCTGCATTACGTCGATGCCCAGGTCGTAAAAATCCTTCTGGATCTTGGGATCGAAGCGCGATCCACCGGTGACCAGGTACCGCATCTTCGGTCCGAGTGCGTTGTGGACCTTGCGAAAAAGAACCGGTCCGGCATTAATGCCCACTCGACGCAGAGTGCGGTTGAGCGCAACCAGGAGAGCGAACACCTTCTGGGCCAGCGCTCCGCGCTTGGCGATTTCCTGAAAGATGCGTTCGTGAATCAGGTAGAAGAACTGTGGGACGACGGCAAATGCGGTGATGTTCCGCTCGCTCAGGGCGCGCATGAGTTCGGTGGTGTTCAGGGTCTCCAGATAGACGACGCGGGAGCCTTTGACCAGCGGGAGCAGCAGGTTGGCCATCTGTGCCAGCACGTGGAACATGGGAAGCACCCCGAGCAAGGTGTCGGGAGGTCCGATATCCACCCAGTTGAAGACGGCCTCAACTTCGCCCAGAAAGTTGGCGTGGGTCAGCATGACGCCTTTAGGGTCGGCCGTCGTACCGGAGGTGTAGATCAGCGCGGCGAGATCGTCATTGTTCGCCGCTGCAGGGGCAAATTTGCCCGGTCCGGCGGCAAAGATCGCAGGAAGATCGGTCTGCCAGTGTTCCCGGATCGACTGGCTGGTCATGCGATCAGGATCCATCAGGATGAGACCCAGGTTCAGGTCGGCCGCTGCGGGCCCCGTGACCGGAACATGTTTCGCATCGACGAACACAGCCGAGGCGCCGCTGTCTTTCAGCAGCTTCGTGACCTGCTCTGCATGCAACGCGGTGTCGAGCGGCACCGCGACGCAACCCGAGGCAATGATTCCCAGATAGGCGGCCACCCAACGGGGATGATTGTCAGCCACGATGGCCAGCCGGAAGCCGCGCGGAAAGCCGCTTTCCGTGATCCAGCGCCCCACCGATTCGGCCATGCGTCGAAGCTCGGCATAGGTGCAGCTCTCGAGCTGGTCGTGACGCTGAATTTCGAGTGCCACGTTGTCGGGCCAGCGCTCAGCGCATTCTACAAAGCGGTCATAGAAAGTGGGCATCGGTCGAAGGTGAATCTTACAGGAAAACAGGTGGGTGCCGGGTACCTTCGTCAAGCGGGCTTCAGCAAGAACGGAAGAACGTATTGGCGCAATCGGCCAAGTTCCTCCAAATTATGGTGGAGAAGGCCATGCTGCGCCGTTGTATCGACGCCATTGCGGCAGTCCTCGGCGAGCTTCGAGCCGATGGTCTCGAATGAGCCCAGATCGGGTTTGAGATGCTCCGGCTTGGTCAAGGTGCTGAGGATAAAGGTCCGGTCCACGAACGTTCTGGGAATTAGCGCACGAGCGTTGACTGTCCGATCGATGTCTCCATCAAGATCGATCAATAACACTACAAATGTGTTGGCGTTGCGCTCCATCGCATTCACATACTCCGACGTCAGCAGGTCGAGGGCTTTGCTCCATCCCCCTGCGCAGCCGGCGATGTGCATCTGGCGCATGTGATCCATCCGCAGACGAAACCCGATTGCCATGGCCCGATTGGCGTCATCCTCTGGAATCACGAAAATGTGGGGCTTGAACTTGTCGACGCCCATGGTCTAGATATCGCCGCGTGTGATCGCGTGAATGAGGTCGCCTTTGAAAGCTCCGCTTGCCCGGGCGTCGCTCAGGCTACGCACAACCGTGGGTTCGAGGTGGCTGTTGCGGCGAAGCACGAAGGTGCTTTCGTCGGAAAAACTCGAAATCGCTTCCGAGTTGTGGGAGGTCGCGATGAACTGCCCGCCGGATTGAAAACTCTTGCGAAGGGCCGTAACCAGGTGAGCGACCTCGGATAAGGCCAGGAAATTGTCGGGTTCGTCCCAGAAGCAGACTAAGGGGCTATAGGTTTCGCTAGCCGCGAGGACAGTCGCGCAGAACATGAAGCACTTTTCGCCGTCCGAGAGTGCACTAAAAGGTAGTGTGAGGCTCCCCTGGGGCGTGGAAAACTGTACGACTAGGCTCTTGGAGTCCTTGCCAACTGGCGGGTTCTTGATATCCCAAAGATCGCGTATGACTTCTTTGAGATACATGTCAATCTTTGAATACGCGGAGGGGGCGTAGCTTACTAATCCCGAGAACCATGCCGCGAAGTCGCTGAGATCGGGCTGCGGTTGGAGCGTTTCGTCAGTCGAGTCTCCTTTCACAAGTGCCGGTTGCGGGCGCAATATAAGGACTCGCGCAAGCCAGTCTCGAAATACAAAGAGGGGATCACTTGAAGACTTGTGTTGTATGAGCGGTAGGGCTACGAGGTGCCAGTCGATACTGAATTGTGCCTCTGCTTCCTTTCCTTCCTTTGCGAGGTGGACCTGGGCTAGTTCGCGAGTGAATATCAACTTGCCGTCGGTGCTGAGCCTCTCTTCGAACACGCGCAGTTCCCTAAAGCCTTCGGGCAGTTCGAACGCCAAGATGTAACTATAGGTCTTGCCGTGCAGATCGGCCTCAATTTCGAACCGCATCGGAGCAACTGCGCGGTTGTAGGGAAAGTCTGTCTGTGCGACGAGTTGGCCGACGCGGTTGATCCCACGCGCGATTCTTTGCAGTATTTCTAAGGCATACGAAGACGTGGTTTTACCCGCGCCGTTCGGTCCAATAAGGAGGGCAGAGGATAGACTCTGGATCGGCAACTCGAAGTTCTCCAGGCAGCGGTAGTTGTGTACGTAGAATCTCCGGATCACATGGGGATGATACACGATTTGTCACTGGGCGCGATGCGAAAGCTGCGTACGCGCTCCTCGCCCTGCATCCAATATGCTAGGCTTTATACATAGCTTGGGCGAACTGCCCTCTGAAGGACCTTCGGTTTGATTAACACTCTGCTAGGCAAGATTTTTGGCACCAAGAACGAGCGCGTTATCAAGGCGCTGATGCCGAACGTCGTGGCCATCAACGCGCTTGAGCCGCAGATCGAGAAGCTCACTGATGCCGAGCTGCGCGCCAAGACCGACCAGTTCCGGCAACGGATTCAAGAACGGCTCAGCCAGCTTGCCAGGACTCCACGAACCGATGCCAGTGAAACCCAGGATGAGGACGAGCCCGATGTCGACCGGCAGAAACGGCTGGAAAAAGAAGAGCATGACGCGCTGCAGGAGGTCTTAGGCGAGATTCTGGTCGAGGCTTTCGCCGTGGTTCGCGAAGCCGGGCGCCGCACGCTCAACATGCGCCATTTCGATGTGCAACTGATCGGCGGCATGGTGCTGCACGACGGCAAAATTTCGGAAATGAAGACCGGCGAAGGCAAGACGCTGGTCGCGACACTTCCGGTGTATCTCAACGCGCTCAGCGGGCGCGGCGTGCACGTGGTCACGGTCAACGACTACCTGGCCAAGCGCGACTCGGAATGGATGGGCAAGCTCTATCGCTTTCTCGGGCTCAGCGTCGGCGTGATCGTGCACGACCTGGACGACGAGGAGCGCCGTGCCGCCTATGCCGCCGACGTTACCTACGGCACCAACAACGAATTCGGTTTCGATTACCTGCGCGACAACATGAAGTTCGATCTGAAGGATTGCGTGCAACGCGGGCACAACTACGCCATCGTTGACGAAGTGGACTCCATCCTGATTGATGAGGCCCGCACGCCCCTCATTATTTCCGGCGCCAGCGAGGAATCGACCGACAAGTATTACAAAGTCAATCGCATCATTCCCAAGCTCGAAAAGGGGGAAGAGATTCCCGCTCCTCCGGGCGAGCCGGCGCAGCTCACGGGCGACTTTGTAGTGGACGAGAAGCACCGCAACATCACGGTGACCGATGAAGGCTGGGAGAAGGTCGAAGGGCTGCTCAGCATCGGCAACATCGCCGATCCTGAGAACTGGCCGCTGAAGCACCACGTCGAAACCGCGATCAAGGCGCACGCGCTCTACCGCAAAGACGTGGAATACGTGATTAAGGACGGCGAGGTTATCATCGTCGACGAGTTTACCGGCCGCATGATGCCCGGCCGGCGCTGGTCCGATGGTCTGCACCAGGCCATTGAAGCCAAGGAAAACGTCAAGATCGAGCGCGAGAATCAGACGCTGGCTACCATCACCTTCCAGAATTATTTCCGCATGTTCAAGAAGCTCGCCGGGATGACCGGTACAGCGGAAACGGAGGCGACCGAGTTCGACAAGATTTACAAGCTCGAGGTGGTCGTAATTCCCACCAACAAGACGCTGCTCCGCGTGGAGAATCCTGACGTCGTTTACCGTACAGAAAAGGAAAAATACTTTGCCGCGGCGGATGAAATCCAGCAGCTTGCCACCAAAGGCCAGCCGGTGCTGGTCGGCACGACTTCGGTGGAGAAGTCTGAGCGGCTTTCCGATCTGTTGAAGAAAAAGGGAATCAAGCACGTCGTGCTCAACGCCAAATTTCACGAGCGCGAGGCGGAAATCGTGGCTCAGGCGGGCCGCAAAGGCATGGTCACGATCGCCACCAACATGGCGGGCCGCGGCACCGACATCCTGCTCGGCGGCAATCCCGAATTCATGGCCAAGCAGGAGATGGTGAAGAAGGGAATTGCGCAGCAACTGCGCGTGGCGCAGGGAAAAATCGAAGGCCCGCAGGAAGACGGCGAGACCAGCGTTTTCTACTACAACGGCAACGAGTACAACGTCCCGCACGACAAGTGGATGGAAGCCTACGAGCGCTACAAGGGTCAAACCGATAAAGAACACGACGAAGTCACCGCCGTCGGCGGGCTGCACATTCTGGGCACGGAACGCCACGAGTCGCGGCGCATCGATAACCAGCTTCGCGGGCGCGCCGGCCGCCAGGGCGACCCCGGGTCATCGCGCTTCTACCTTGCCCTCGAAGACGACCTGATGCGCATCTTCGCCAAAGAGTGGGTCTCGAACCTGCTGCAGCGGTTGGGCATGGAAGAAGGCGTTCCCATCGAACGTGCGATCATCACGCGGCGAATTGAGGCGGCACAAAAGGCGGTCGAGGCGCAGAACTTCGAGGCCCGCAAGCACCTGCTGGAGTACGACGATGTAATGAACAAGCAGCGGGAAACGGTCTATTCCATCCGGCGTTCGGTGCTGGAGGGCAAGGACCAGAAGGAATACGCGTTGGGCATCGCGGA
>Ga0187782_10004222_pt1 | contig 10752 bp, 11 predicted proteins | sample 0715_SJ02_MP15_2_FD_132454 | JGI IMG/M metagenome (GOLD analysis project Ga0187782, IMG submission 132454) | Tropical peat soil microbial communities from peatlands in Department of Meta, Colombia - 0715_SJ02_MP15_20_MG | ecosystem: Environmental > Terrestrial > Soil > Wetlands > Peat | place...
CGAAGATCACGCCGCTAGCGCCAGTGACGGCGACGGTGATGCTCTCCGGATATCCGAGCGAGCCGCCGCGCATGCCGGGACCGCGTTCGGGGGCTGCTGGCCGTGCGTAATCTGGCATCCAAAAAGGTGTGGGGATACGCTCCCAGTACGTCCACGGAAGCATAGGGACAGGGCTCACCGAAGTCAAGAAAGATTCCCCTAACTTACTGATGATGAGCCAGTTGCTAGATTATGGGATCTCCGTCGGCAGCTCGTTCACGGCGCCGCAGCGCAGGCCAGTTGCACGCCCTCGCCGGTCTGCAGCGCGAAATCCTGGCCACCGATCCCAATAGCCGACGCAAGTACCTGCGTGATTTCAGCGAAGCCTTCCGCGATTACGAATCCCTGCTTACGCCGGGCCAGCTCGAAGCAGAACTGCGCCAGGCCGACGTGGTGCTAGTCGGCGATTACCACGCCTTGCCCGCTTCGCAACGTTTCGCTGCACAAATCCTGGAGCAGATGGCGAAGTCCGGGCGGCAGGTGGTGCTGGGAGTCGAGACCATCCTGGCCCGCGACCAGCACATCCTGGACGAGTGGACACACGGCGAAATCGACGACCAAGAGTTGCGGAAGCGCATCCGCTTCGATCTTGATTGGGGATACGCCTGGGAGCCATTTTGCGAGTTGCTGGCCGCAGCCCGGCAGCGCGCCATCGGGATTTACGGTCTCGACTGTATGCCGCGCGACGACCTTCGCCGCATCGCCCGGCGCGACCGCCACGCCGCCCAGAAGATTGCCGAAATAGCGCGCCACCACCCGAATGCCATAGTCGTGGTTCTGTTTGGCGAATCGCACCTCGCGCCCAATCACATTCCTGAGGTGCTGCGTCTGGCCCTGCCCGACGCCGGCATCGTTACCATGCTGCAGAACATAGACCATCTTTACTGGCGCGCCGCGGGTGAACGCCGCGAGCACGTGGAAGCCGTACGGGTGGAGAACGATGTGCTCTGCGTCTTCAACGCCACGCCGCTCGAAAAGTATGAGAGCTATCGCCAGTGCATTGAGCGCTGGCGGCAGGAAGCCGCTGTGCCCGACCTGGCGCCCACCTTCTATAACCTGGTGGACGCGCTGGCCCGCTTCCTGCACGTCGACAAGTACGCGCCCCACAATGGCACCCAACCCGTCTACCTGGTCGACCGCATGCCCGAGGTGTACAACCAGCCCTCGGAAGAGGCCATACCCAGGCTGCTGCTGCGCAAAGGCGCCGGGGATGAGGAGATGGCGCAGGTCCTTGCCCGGATCGAAGGCAGCGGCTGCTGCTACGTCCCGCGAGTGAACGCCATCTTCGTACGCGAGTTCCAGATGGCAGCCGCAGCGGAAGAGGCTGCGCGCTTCGTCCACCACGTCTGTCTCCAGCCCGCAGCTTCGGACGAGGCCGCCGGCGTCGCGACAGAAGAGCGGTTCTACGCGTCGGTGGTCGAGCACGCGCTCGGCTACTTCGGATCGCGGGTGCTCTGCCCGTCGCGGCCGGCGATGCGCGGCCTCGACCTGGGCGAGCTTTCCGCGCAAGCACCGGACGCTGCCACTGACCACTCCCGGTCTTCCGGCAAACAGGTTGCCCTGGCGGCGGAAAAGCTGGGATACATGCTCGGCAGCGAACTTTACGACGCCTATGTGGCCGGCGGAATTTCCAAGCGCTACATCCGTTCTCTATTCTTCCGCAAACTCAGCGGTCCCCAGGCCCGCGGCGTTTGTCTGCAGATTGCCCGCAAAGCGCGCTTGCGCAGGCCCTGACAAAGCACTCAGCAATCAGCACTCGGCAGCCAGCATTCAGGAATCGGCGCTTAGCACCTGGAGTCCATTGCTCGATTCAGCCTGTGACTGTAAGCTGAGGCACTGTTTTTGGCTGTCTGCTGATTGCTGACTGCTGAGTGCTCTTCATGAATCCTTCCGCCATCCGAGAACTTTTCGAAAGCGTGCGCCGGGGAAAACTCTCGCCGGATGAGGCCGTCGCCCGCCTGCGCCACATGCCCTTCGAAGACCTGGACTTTGCTAAGGTCGACCATCACCGCGCGCTGCGAGCCGGCTTCCCCGAGGTCGTGCTGGCTCACGGTAAGACTGCGAAGCAGGTGGCATCGATCTTCGCGCGCCTTGCCCGGCACCAGTCCAGCGTGCTGGCCACGCGTGCCACTAAGGAACAATTTGCCGCTGTGCGCCGCGTCGTCCGAAACGCGGAGTATCGCGAGCTGGCGCGTGCCATAGTTCTTAAGCGGGATCGCGCAAAGTACGGCAAGGGCAGGATCGTCGTGGTTTCGGCGGGCACCAGCGATATTCCCGTGGCTGAGGAAGCGGTCGTGACCGCCGAGGTGATGGGCAACGACGTCGAGCACCTTTACGACGTGGGTGTTGCCGGAATCCACCGCCTGCTCGCGCACCGCAAAGCACTGTTCGACGCGCGAGTGGTGATCGTGTGCGCGGGAATGGAAGGAGCCCTGCCCAGCGTGGTCGGCGGCATAGTGCGCGTGCCGGTCGTCGCGGTTCCGACCAGCATCGGTTACGGCTCGTCGTTTCAAGGCCTGGCGGCGCTTCTAGGGATGCTGAACTCGTGCGCCTCCAACGTCAGCGTCGTCAACATCGATAACGGATTCGGCGCCGGTTACGTCGCCTCGCTGATCAATCGTCTGTGAGGCCGGTCTCGCCGATCCCGGTGCTTGAGACCGAGCGCCTGCGCCTGAGTCCTTTCACGGCTGCGGACGAGCACGCCGTATTCGCGCTGGCTTCCGATCCCGCGGTCGCTCGCTTCGTGCGCTTCGAAGCGCATCGCGACATCGCCGAAACCCGCGCCTTCCTCGAATTGGTTCTCGAGCATTATCGCCGTGGCGATCCCTTCGCCTGGGCCATCATCCTCCGCGAAGATGAACGGCTGATCGGCAGTTGCGGCTTCGTCAGCCAGGCGCCGGAGCGACACGCCGCCGAGATCGGATACTGGCTGGGCAAAGCCTACTGGGGCAAAGGATACGCCGTCGAAGCCGCGCGGGCCCTAATGCGCTTCGGTTTCGAGCAGATGCATCTGGAGCGTGTCGAAGCCAAGTGCTTCGTCGAGAACCGCGCCGGCCAGCGCGTGATCGAGAAGCTAGGGATGAGGTACGAAGGCACCGATCGCAGCGAAATGATCAAAGGCGAGTATCCGGAGTTGAACCTTTATTCAGTGGTCAGACGCGAATGGCCCGGTGAATGAGTCCCGCAGGGACGATATAAGAAAGCCCGGCACGTAAGTGCCGGGAAATATGCATAAAGGACAACCGAGTCCCGACAGGGACGGCACAAATCTGCACGCGTACACCGGTGCCGTCCCTTTGGGACTCTACGAATCCCGGCACTTACGTGCCGGGCTTTCCTCTGCCGCGCCTGTGGCGCTCACTTTCCTGACTAAGAATTCCAGTGCCATTTCCAGAGTGCTTCTTCCCGAACACCCGCGCAAAAATCTTGTCTACATTCCGCAACTGCCGCTTCAGGTCGAAGGCCCGCTCAAGCTTGTCGCGCGGAATGCGCGATGTGATCTCCTTGTCCTCCAAGACCAATTCACGGAAGTTCAGCCCTTCTTTCCAGGCACGCATCGCGTGCCCCTGGACCAGCCTGTACGCGTCTTCGCGAGGCATACCGGCCTCGGCCAGATCAAGCAGGAGCTGTCCACTGAACACCAGCCCGCCGGTGCTTTCAAGGTTTGCCTTCATACGCTCGGGATACACAAGTTCCGTTTCAATCAGGCCCGCGGCCTTGTGCAGCATGTAGTCGACGAGGATGGTCGAATCCGGCAGGATCACACGCTCGACCGATGAGTGCGAGATGTCGCGCTCATGCCACAGCGCCACATTCTCGAACGCCGCCTGTGCGTTCGCGCGCACGACGCGTGCCAGCCCGCTGATCTGCTCCCAGTTCACGGGATTGCGCTTGTGCGGCATGGCCGACGAGCCCTTCTGCTTCTCGCTGAAGAATTCCTCGGCCTCGCGCACTTCGGTGCGCTGCAGGTGGCGCATCTCGGTGGCAATGTTGTCGAGCGTGCAGGCGATCACCGCCAGCGTGGCCATGTAATTCGCGTGCCGGTCGCGCTGGATCACCTGCGAGCTCACCGGCGCTGCCTTCAATCCCAGCCGCTCACAGATTTTTTCTTCAAGCTCCGGATCTAGATGCGCGGCGTTGCCGACGGCGCCCGAGAGTTTGCCGACGCGCATCTCTTCCACGGCCCGTTCGAAGCGCTCCAGGTCGCGCTCGACCTCCGAGTACCAGTTGGCGAGCTTGAGCCCGAAGGTGATGGGCTCGGCGTGGATGCCGTGGGTGCGCCCGATCATCGGCGTGTGCTGGAACTCGTGGGCGCGGCGGTCGAGCACCCCGCGCAGGCGTTCCAGGCCTTCACGGATCAGGGCGGAGGCGGCCTGCACTTGCAGCGCCTGAGCGGTGTCCACGACATCATTGGAAGTGAGACCGTAATGCAGCCAGCGCGATTCCGCCCCGATCTTCTCCGCGACCGCGGTGGTGAAGGCGAGCACATCGTGCTTTACCTCGGCCTCGATCTGGGCAATGCGCTCGAGGTCGAAGTCACCTTTGCTGCGGATGGCCCGGGCAGCCTTCCTGGGAACCAGCCCGGCTTCGGCCAGGGTCTCAGTGGCGGCGATTTCCACCCGCAGCCAGGTGCGGAACTTGTTCTCGTCGCTCCAGATGCGGCCCATTTCCGGCTGCGTGTAACGCTTGATCAACCGTCTGCCTCCTGCCGATCCACGGGCACTGACGCGAATGCTGAGGAACCCATGATTCTAAACGCCGCGGAAATCGCCGACAAAAACAATCGGCGCGATTGCATTCCCGTGGTCAACGGGTAGAATTCTGCCGTGGCAAAGCCAGCCTCCGCCGTCGACTATCGCGCCCTGGCCGAATTCCGGTACCAGATCCGGAAGTTCCTCACCTTCAGCCAGCAAGCCGCCCGCGCCGCCGGCATCGACCCGCAGCAGCACCAACTGTTGCTCGCGATTCGCGGCCTTCCCGAGCAGATCAAGCCCAGCATCCGCGCGATGGCCGAGCGGCTGCAGATCCGCCACCACAGCGCGGTGGAGTTGATTGACCGCTCCGTCGCCCACGGTCTGGTCGAGCGGCGGCGCGACGGCGTCGACCGCCGGCAGGTGACCATCCATCTGACCGCCAAGGGAGAAAAGCTGCTGGCCGAGCTCTCGGTGCACCATCGCGACGAACTGCGGACCGCCGGACGGGAGCTGGCCCGCGTGCTGCGCTCCATCGTCGACGGCAACGGTTCTGGGCGGCGGCGAAAACGAGTACCGAGTACCTAGTACCGAGTACCGAGTAGAGCGGTGCGTGCGACTCAGGTTTTACTCGGTACTCGCAACTCGGTACTCGGTACTTCGCAATGACCTCAACCTCCCGATTCCGCGAATGGCTGAGCCGCCTGCGTTCGGCCTTGATCTTTTGGCCGCTGACTGTGCTGATCACGCTTCTGCTGGAGCCGTTCTCCATCGGGGCCGCTCTCCTCGACCGTACTGGCCGGATTTCGCACCGCGTGGTGTCATTCTGGTCGGGATTGTTGCTGCGGCTCTACGGCATGCCCGTAACCGTGACCGGACTGGAGCGGCTCGACCTCACCCGTCCGCGCTTGTACGCCGCCAATCATCTTTCGGCGCTGGACATACCATTGCTTTATCGCTATCTGCCGTTTCAGTTCCGCATCATCGCTCATCGCCTGGTCTTTCGCGTGCCGCTGGTGGGATGGCACCTCCGCGCCGCAGGCCAGCTCATGATCGATCCCGGCAGCGTTGCTCTCTCTCGCCGCGCCCTGCGCGAGGCGGTCAAAACCCTGAGAAACGGCATGCCGCTGGTGGTGTTTCCCGAGGGCGAACGTTCTCCCACCGGCAAGATGCAGCCCTTCCGTCGTGGCGCGTTTTACGTGGCCGCGGAGGCGCAGGTGGATGTGGTGCCCATCGCGATCCTGGGTACGTACCAGGCATTTCCCATCGGCTCCGCCCACCTGCGACCCGGGCCGCTGCAACTGATCATCGGCGACGCAATCCCGGTTGCCGGATACACGACGCGTGATTTGGAGGCTCTGGCGGAGCGCACGCAGGCAGCAGTGGCGGAATTGCTTCGCAGGGCCGAGCCGGGCGGCATTAGCGATTCCCCCGAATTGGGGCGGGCACGGAGCGCCGAGACGCAGTGAGTGCCTGTTCCCTTGCATTATCCATCGCGTCAGACCGAATACGCGTGGAGCAGGGCCACCACCTCAGTGGCTTGGGCGGACAAGGAGGGCTTGACAGCGATCTGTTATTTCTGTATATTCTGTGTGTACAGAAATTAAGAAAATGGCAACCCTTTCTAAAATCAAGCAGCAGTACATCCTGCACTGGGGCGAGATGGGCACGCGCTGGGGAATCAACCGCACAGTGGCACAGATCCATGCGCTGCTCTATCTCTCGCCCACGCCGCTGACGGCGGAGGAGATCGCCGAGACCCTGAGCGTGGCGCGCTCCAACGTGAGCACCAGCGTGCGCGAACTGGAGAGTTGGGGTCTGGTGCGGCCGGTGCACCTGCTGGGCGACCGCCGCGAGCACTATGAGTCGATGAAAGACGTGTGGGAGATGTTTTGCCTTATCGGCGAGCAGCGTAAGAAGCGGGAGATCGATCCCACTATGGAGGTGATCGAGCAATGCCTCGCCGAACTGAAGAGGGGAGATGAGCCTGATGCCTACACGCGGGAGAGGTTAGAGGACATGCACGAGTTTTTCCAGGGCATCAGCGGACTCTACGAGGAAATGCGCCAGGTGCCGGTGAGCGCACTGCGCGGCCTGGCGAAGATGAAAGGGAAGTTGCGCAAGCTGTTCCGGACCAAGGTGGACAGGTAAGTTTTTTTGAGGACGGAGTTCATTTGTATCAGAAATATCTGACGTAACAGGAGGATAAGAACCATGAATGCACCGATTCTGTTCGTGGGCGGCCTCGCGATTACCCTGGTGACATCAGTCTCGGTGGTCATCTATCTGAAGTCTTCCCTGCAGAAAATCCTGGCCGAACTGTGCGGCAGCCCGGAGCGGGCGGCGTTCTGGACGTCGTTTTCCAGCGTCGCAACTCACTGTCGTTCCCGTCATCTTTGCCATGCAATACCACCCAGAGACCAGAGGGACCACCTCGGTCGTGTTCGAATTGGCGGATCAGTTGAAATGGGGCCTGATTGGGGTGGTGCTTTCAATCACTTTGCTGGCGTGGGTGCTGAGTCGCTTCATCCCGCGCGTGCCGGTCCCGAGCACCAACAACCAGACGAGAAGGCTCGCGGCATAGGCGCTTGGCACTCGGGGCCGAGGGAGGAAATATGAACGCACATGACTTGATGATCTGGCTGTGGGTGGCCGGGGCGATCCAGATGGCGATCGTGTTTTCCAACGCCGTTTTGCCGGCGAAGCTGAACGTGCGCACCGGCATGGCGAGCGTGCCGCGCTTTTTGCGCCAGGTGTTCATCGTTCACTGGATCTATATCGTGCTGACGGTTTCGCTCTTCAGCCTTCTGTGCTTCTCCTTTGCCAGAGACCTGGCCGGCGGCAGCAGGTTGGGCCGGTTCCTTTGCATGGCCATGGGCATGTTCTGGGGGCTGCGACTGCCGCTGCAACTTTTCTATTACGACGCGGAACTGCGGCGCCGCAACCGGTTGCTGGATCTGGCTTATGTGCTGGCTCTGGTGGCGCTGATCGCGATTTTCGGCGCTGCCGCGCTTGCCCCACGCGCGTAAAAGGAGACTCCTATGCAAAGGTCATTCGATTCCCGCTGGAGCATGAGTTCGGCGAAGCTGGGCGGGGTCCTCTGGGTTGCGATTGCTGCTTTGGTCTTCTTACGCAGGGCCCCGCTGGGCGTCATCGAATCGCTGTTTCTGCTGGCTCCCCTGGTGGTGGTTCCGCTGGGGTTCGAGGTACTGAATCGCTACGGCGACGGCCTGCGGCCGGCGGCGCTCGGCCGAGCAATTCGCCTGCTGCAGCCGCTCGGGGCCGTGCTTGCTGTGGCCTCGTTCTGGTTTTCGCCAGGGTTGGTTGCAGGCGCGCTGAGCTCGGCGTGGCTCGGGGTCGGGGCGCTGACCGCGCTGATGGCGATCCTCGATTTGTTCCGTCCGGGCTGGTGGACGCTGGATCGCATGGTTTTCAATGTTGCCCGCGTCGATCTTGCCATCGCCGGTTGCTGGTTTGTCACGTCACGCCTCGGAGTCGCGCCCATGGGCTTCCAGGAGCCCATCGTGCTGCTCACAGGCGTCCACTTCCATTACTCCGGGTTCGCCACCGCCCTGATTGCAGGCGTGACGCTTAAGTTCTGCGCGCAGCGGCGAAAATCCAGGTTGGCGGCGTGGATCGTGGTGGCTGCCGTATTTGTTCCGTTCCTGCTGGCGGCCGGGTTTGTGTTCTCGCCGGTGCTGAGGATGATTTTCGCCCTGATTCTGGCGGTCACGCTGCTGGGCTTCTCGCTTCTGCAAATCTCCGTAGCGCGCGATTTCACGAGCGCGATGGCGCGAGCCCTCTTGCGGACCGCGGCCGGGCTGCTGATTCCGGGTATGTTCCTGGTTATGGTCTATGCCGTCGGGGAATACACCGGGAACTACTGGCTGGTGATTCCGCAGATGGCGCACCTGCACGGTGCACTGAACGGCCCGGGGTTCGTGCTGCTAAGCCTGGTGGGCTGGGTGGTCGAGAAGTCTTATCGAAGAAACGAGGGCCTGCGATCGGTTGGCGAGATCTTTCCTGGGGCCGCCTATTTCTCGGATGCAGAGAGGACGTTATGCAAGTCGCAATCACGAGTGGAACAGGATTTGTTGGCGGACTTTGCTCACAAAACCGAGCACGAGATGTCCTAATGTGGTCTGGCGACCATCCCGTCTCACATGCGCGAAGGTCCAGTGGCGGAGATTCCGACTATCGGTGACGCGAAGCCACCCGCGACGGCCGTGTACAAGGTTCTCTACGATGGCCAGTGCGAGATTTGCCAGGCTTGCGTGTCCTGGCTGAAGACTCTCGATCAGGAGGACAAAACGGTGTGCCTGCCCATAAGCGCCGAGAGTCTCGCGACCGTGGATGCCCGGCTTGGGCTGGATGATTGCCTGCGGCAATTGCACGTCGTCACCCCCGAAGGCGAGATTCATGTCGGTTGGGACGCTGTCACGTGCCTGGCTCGGCTGTTCCCGTCCACGTGGCTTATTGGTTCGCTGGGACAGCGATTTCCGTTTCGTAACGCGGGGCGGCTGGCCTATGGGTTCGTCGCCGCGAACAGGTACTCCCTCAGCAAGTGTCGTGGTGGCGCGTGCCGTGTAGCCAGGCCCGAAACGGTGCGGCGGCGAGCCCGGCTGGGGGCGTTCTGGTCGTGCTACACGCTCGGGTTCCTGATCCGGTTGCCGCTTGTCGTGTGGGCCGCCATTGCGGCTGCCGCCGAAAGGACGAGCGTTTTCGCCCGGACGTACCGGAAGCGGCTTGAGTTGCTGGACGGAAAGCTGACCATCCTGTTCCTGAACGGAGCCCTGCCCAACACTGTCCCACTGTTGTTTGGCGAACTCTTTACCACGATCCTCTACGACGGAATTGCAATCGATCCCGGCTCGCCAAAGATGAGAAGGTCGCTGGCACGGCATTTTCGCCATGTGAAACCGAAAATCACAAAGATCGTGGCCACGCATGCCCACGAAGAGCACGTCGGCAACCTCAATTGGCTTTCCGAGCGTACCGGGGCTCCGATCTATCTTTCCGAGATGACCGCTCGGTTCCTCATGCCATTCAAGAAGCTGCCATGGGTACGTGCGACCATAATCGGCCAGCCGCCGAGCCTGAAACCGCCGTTCCAGTTCTTGGGCGAAACCGTGGGCACCAATTCTGGGCAGTTACGGGTAATCGCATCTCCCGGCCACTGCGACGACCACATTGTGCTCTATGACCCCAACGAGAAGGTATTGCTGGCGGGCGACGCCTTCATGGGGAGCTACTTCGCCACCCCCAATCCCGATGTGGACAGCCGGAACTGGCTCGCTAGCCTTGAGCGGCTGGTGGAACTCGACATCGAGATTCTGGTCGAGGGACACGGGCACATCCACACGTTGCGAGCCGACGTTCCGGATTTCCCCGGCGTAGTGATCCGGCAAGACCCCAAAGCCGCGATAGCGGAGAAGCTGGAGTATATGCGGTGGCTGCGGGAGCAGATCGGGGCCGGTTTCCAAGAGAATCTTCCGCTGCGTGCCATCGAGGCAAGCTGCTTTCCTTGGGGGAGGCGCTCTTCGTGGGAGAGTTGCGCCACCGACGAGTGCATCCGCCTGCTGAGCCTTGGCCACTTCTCGCGAACCGAACTGGTGCGCAGCTTTGTCCGCAGCGCTGCGGAGCCACTTCCGACCGTATATGCAGTACGCATGTACAGAGGCGAGTCCGGGGAATAGGTGTCGTTTCCAATGTCTCAGAGCGACACAAACGAGATTGAATCGCTTGAGGCCGCGCAGGGCCTCCCGTGGATTGGTTGGCTTCCTGTCTCAGTTTTGCCCTTGGCGGCAATCGCTGCCCGCAAACTGCTGCCGCCTTGGGGATTCATGTGGGTTTTGGCGTTCGGCATCTACTTCGGGCTAAAGTGGCTGACTTGGTGGAGGGCGCGAACTCGAATCGCTCACCGTGCCTGGCGTTCAGCAGCCTACCTTCTGGCTTGGCCCGGAATGGACGCGGAATCCTTTCTCGATGCGAGACAAAGTGTCCCGCCACCTTCGCGCCTGAG
>Ga0187782_10004223_pt1 | contig 10751 bp, 9 predicted proteins | sample 0715_SJ02_MP15_2_FD_132454 | JGI IMG/M metagenome (GOLD analysis project Ga0187782, IMG submission 132454) | Tropical peat soil microbial communities from peatlands in Department of Meta, Colombia - 0715_SJ02_MP15_20_MG | ecosystem: Environmental > Terrestrial > Soil > Wetlands > Peat | place...
GCGGCGCGCCATTCGGCGTCGGTGCGGATTATCTTCTCTTGCGAATCGCTCAAGGCGACCTCCTTAGGTTGGAGCGTTGCTGCGCAATTAGATGGGGAAGGCCGATGCGGGCGGATGCACCGATCGGCGAAAGCGGCGCGGCTCAGGCTTCGGCGATGAGATCGATCTCGATGAGGACATTGCGGGGCAGGCGCGCGACTTCGACGGTGGTGCGTGCCGGCGCTTCGCCGTCGGACTCGAGATAGTCGGCATAGACGGCGTTCACGGCAGAGAAGTCGCCGAGGTCTTTGAGGTAGACGGTGGCCTTGACCACACGGTCGAGGCTGCTGCCGGCCTCCTCGAGGATAGATTTGAGGTTTTCGAGGACACGCTTGGTTTGCTCGGCGATGCCCCCGGCGACTACCTGCTGCGAAACAGGATCGATAGGGATCTGGCCAGCAGTGAAGACCAGGTTTCCAACGCGCACGGCCTGAGCGTAAGGTCCGATGGCGGCGGGCGCATCGTCAGTGGTAATGATTGATCTTGTCATAGGACGATTTTACTGTTTGATCGCGCGTGCCGACGGGAATGGGGAACCCGTTTGGCAGGGCGGACCCGAAAGCGCTGAGAGCGACGACGAGGGGAGGGTTGAAATGTTACCGGCGGAGCGGCAGGAGTTGGGCTGCCGTAACTCACGGTTTGCGCCAGCCGCATTCGTGAAAAGATTTTGGGGCAGTTCTCCCCGGGAAACTGCCCCCAGTACATGGCAAGTCGAGTTGGGCGCAGGAGGAGGAATTCTAGTGGAAAGCTCCTACGAGACCGCCGGCGAGCCCCATGGCTAGCAGCCAATAGCAGGCGTTGATGGCAAGCAGATTGGCGCGGCGGTTCTCAAAGACGTGCTGCGCGACAAGCAACGGCGCCATGAAGCCGAGCCAGCAGAAAATGGCGAATTTGGATCCGTTGATGAAGTCTTTCGGCCCCACCAAACTCATCGCCTGCGCAAGGACATACGAAAGCAGCAGGCATGCGACGAAAGCGGCGATCATCGCGAAGATCCGGTTTTTAGGTTTTTCGCCGTCGGAAAAGCCGACGAGGTTTCTCCAGGATTTCTTGAAAATCACCCCATACCACAGAGCACCCGCCAGCCACTGGGCTACGGCGGCAATTATCGTCACCGTCGCCAAGCGCATGGTAAAGACCGATACGTCGAGCATGGCGAAGAGATTTGAAACATGCATTCGTGAACCCTCCCATACGGGATCGATGTCCAGCTCCCAGGCACGATAGCACCAAGGCATTGAAGAATCAGCGCTGACCGGCATGTAAGGAGTTGTCGCAACCACTCTGCTGCAGGCGGAGAAGCGGTGTCAAGGCAATTCGAGGGATTTGGGGCTGAAGTGGTAACTGAGGTGACTTGACAAATCTTCCGACGCCAGAGGTAGAGGGACGGTCAGCGACGTTTGAGGGCTTCGAGTTCGTCGAGGGTGCGAGGCCAATCGGAGCCGAGGAGGCGCGATAGGCTGCGGTCGGCGAGGACCTTACCGGCGGTCTGACAGGTAGGGCAGTAGTTAGTTTCGTTGTCGGCGTAGCGGATGCGCTGAATGGGACTGGCGCAGCGCGGGCAGGGCAGGCCTAAGCGGCCGTGAACAGCCATCTTGGGACGGAATGCAGTGACGCCCTCGGGGAATTTCGTTTTGGCTTCGGCGACGAGGCGGTCGATCCAGAGAGTGAGCGTGGAGCGCGCGGCGTCGAAGAGGCGCTGCCACTCTTCGAGTTTAAGTTTCTGCGTGAGCGCGATGGGCGAGAGGCGGGCAGAGTGGAGGATTTCGTCGGAGTAGGCGTTGCCGACGCCGCTCAAGATGCGCGGATCGGTGAGGGCGCGTTTTAGGGTGCGGTTTTCCTGGGTGAGGGCGGTGCGAAATTTGTCGAGAGTGGTTTCGGGCGAGAAGATTTCAATGCCGCCGGGGTCGATGTCATGGAGGGCCTGTTCGCTGCGGAGTAGGTGCAGGGAGGCGCGGCGCTTGGAGCCGGCCTCAGTAAGGACGAGCGATCCGGAGAGAAAATCGAGGGCGAAGAGCGATTGGCGGCCGCTGAGTTTGGCATGCGGCGGGCGCCAGTGGAGACGGCCGGCAATCATGAGGTGAATTACGAGCCAGAGGCGGTTGCCGGGATCGTCGGCGGGTTCGGCGTCGAGAGCGATGGCGATGCGCTTGCCGATGCGGCGGAGTTCGTGGACTGCGCGGCCTTCGGCAGAAGAAATGGGAGGGTCGGCGGTGCGGAGGACGAAGACGCTTTGCAGGCGGACGCGCTCAAGGGGTTGGTTCAGGATGCGCGGCTCGAGCGCGGCGATGTAAGCGGCGATGTCGGGGAGTTCGGGCATTGCATCTAGATTGAAGCAGCCGGGTCAGAGGCTCGCAACGGACTACTGCATACGACTCTACTCAGGATCGTGTTGTCGATAAGGCGCGTGGTACCGACCCAGGCGGCGAGAGCGATGAGCGTGCCGGGAGCGACGATTTCGACTGGCTCGAGCGTGGACCAATCGACGAGAGCGATGTAGTCGATGCGGATGGCGGGCTCGACAGCGAATATCCGACGAGCGGCGGCGAGTAGAACTTCGGAGCGGCGTTCGCCTTGGGCGAATAGCGATTCGACGTGGCGGACGGTGCGGCTGAGGGTGAGGGCCTGTGCGCGCTCTGCGGGTGAAAGATAGGCGTTGCGCGAGCTGAGCGCGAGTCCGTCGGCGTCGCGGACGATGGGGCAGACGACGATTTCGACATCGAGGAAGAGATCAGCGACCAGACGGCGGATGACGGCGACTTGCGCTGCGTCCTTTTGACCGAAGAATGCGAAATCGGGTTCGGCGGCGAGAAGGAGCTTGGTGACGATCGTAGTGACGCCGCGAAAATGGCCGGGGCGGGATGCACCGTCGAGACGATGGATCAGGCCGGGAACTTCGACAAAGGTCGAATCGGGGCCGCTGGGGTAGATCTCTTCGACTGCAGGTGCGAAGAGGACGTCGGCGCCTTCTGCGGCGGCGAGAGCGCAGTCGGCGTCGAAAGAACGCGGGTAGCGGGCGTAATCCTCATTGGGCCCGAACTGCGTGGGGTTGACGAATAGGCTAACTGCGACGTGAGAGCACCTGGAGCGGGCCGCGCGAATGAGCGAAGCGTGGCCAGCGTGCAACGCACCCATGGTGGGCACAATGCCGACGATGTTGCCCGGCACGGAGCGAATGGAGCGGGACCAGCACCGAAGTTCAGACACGAAGCGAAGGATTTCCATCGTGCGCGATCTAGCTTGCCCAGTCCTCGAACGCGTCCTGATTGACGATTGCGTCGGTCGAATCGAGGTCCAATTCAGAGAGCCGATTCGGGTTGAGTGCGTGAAGCGTGGCCGCGGGAAGGTGGTAGCTCTCGGCATCGGACGGAAATGCGCGATGCTCGACATCTTCGCGATAGCGTTCGATGGCGGAACGGAAAAGCGCCGATGCATCGGCGTAGCGGCGAACGAACTTGGCGGGCGGAGCGAATGTGAGATTGACGAGATCGTGGAAGACGAGGATCTGGCCGTCGCAGCCGGGACCGGCACCGATTCCGATGGTGGGGATGGGAAGTGCGGCGGTTATTTGGGCGGCAGCTTCGCGCGCGATCCCCTCGAGAACGATGGCTCCGGCGCCGGCATGTGCGAGGGCGAGAGCGTCGGCCCTGAGCCGGCGCACGGCTTCAACAGAACGAGCCTGGACTCGATATCCACCCATGCGATGGACGCTTTGCGGGGTGAGGCCAAGATGACCGATGACGGGAACTTCGGCATCGACGAGCGCGCGGACAAGTTCGACGCGCGGGCCTTCGATCTTGACCGCTTCGGTGCCAGCCTCTTTGACGAAGCGGACTGCGTTCGAGACCGAGCCGGCGACGGAGCTGTGGTAGCTGCCGAAGGGCATGTCGGCTACAACAAGGGCGCGGCGGACGGCGCGGCGCACGGCACGCGTGTGGTGGAGCATCTCTTCGACGGTGACGGCGAGCGTGTTTTCGTGGCCGAGAACGACCATGGCGAGCGAGTCGCCGACGAGGATGAGGTCGATGCCGGCTTCGTCGGCGAGGCGCGCAGTGGCGTAGTCGTAGGCGGTGAGAGCGGAGATGGGCTTGCCCTGCCGCTTCATGTCAGTGAGCGCAGGGACGGTGACTTTAGGAAGAGGAACGCCGGGCTGCGTAGGGCGCGCGCCCGAGGAGAATTCGGTAAGGCTCATTGTTGGCTCCAGTGCCGCTCCGACGCCGTCAGGATGCGACCCGAACAATACAAGTATAGGATGCCAGGCCGTGAGGACGGGAATCTGTGACAGTGCGCCAGCTTCAGCTCCCCGTTGATAAGTGGTGGGAGGGCTGTTGGGGGGCGGTAGCAGGGTTGATGCCGACGGACTTGGGCCGGGCTTAGATGGCTCGCGAGGTGCTATAGGTATAAGGGACGAAGCGCGGCATCGACTTAAGGACCGAAAAGCCGTCAATGCAATGGGCGGGTTTTTGCGGAGTCGAGGTAGGAGCATCGCGAAGCGCCGAGGAGGAACGAATGGCCTACGAGTTAGCGGTCGTACTCCCCACGTTTAACGAGAGCGGGAACGTGGGTCCGATGGTCGATCTGCTGGAAAAGGCGCTCGCGGGCATTCGTTACGAAGTAATATTCGTGGACGACGACTCGCCGGACGGGACGGCCGACGCGGTGCGGCGGATTGCGGAGAGCCAAGACAACGTGCGCGTGTTGCAGCGAATTGGGCGACGGGGGCTGGCCTCAGCGGCGATTGAGGGGATTTTGTCGGCTGCAGCGCAGTATGTAGCGGTAATGGACGCGGACATGCAGCACGATGAAGCCATACTGCCGGAGATGCTGCGGCGGATGAGGGAAGGAAACCTCGATTTGGTGGTAGGATCGCGGAACATCGGGGGCGGAAGCATGGGCGAGTTCGACAGGTGGCGCGTGCAACTAAGCCAGCTGGGAAGACGGCTGAGCCTGATGGGCGCGGAACACGAGCTAAGCGATCCCATGAGCGGGTTTTTCATGGTGCGCGTGGCAACGTTCGAGAGATTTGCGCACCGGCTGTCGGGTATTGGATTCGAGATTCTGCTGGACATTGTGCTTTCGGCAGGGCCAGGGTTACGAATCGGCGAGGTTCCGTATCGCTTTCGTGTGCGGGAGCACGGCGAGAGTAAGCTGGATGCTCTGGTTGGACTTGAGTATTTCGAGCTGTTGGTAGACAAGCATTTGGGCGATTTGGTGAATGTGCGTTTTGTAATGTTTGGATTGGTTGGCGCGCTGGGCGTGGGCGTGCACTTGCTGATATTGCGCGCATTGCTTGTATTGGGGGGCATGCGGTTCGCCGCAGGCCAGGCGACGACCACGTTTGTTGTGATGGTCTTGAACTACATACTGAATAACCGCATCACTTATCGCGACCGGCGGCTGCATGGATGGCGATTCTGGGGCGGGCTGCTAACGTTTTGCCTGTCATGCGGATTGGGTGTGGCAGCGAACGTGGCGATTGCGAACGAGGCATATCATCGCGGCGTGCCGTGGGTCCTGGCAGCATTGATCGGTTTGATGTTCTCAGCGGTGTGGAATTACGGAGTGACTTCGATGACGACCTGGCGGCAAGAGCGGCGTTCGAGCGAGCGGCGGGCAGCGGCAAGACGGGCGGCGCAGAAGGAATGTTGCCTGTGATGATATCCGTTCCGCGCGGGATTTACGCCGGTTTGGGCGCGGCCGCGGGCGCGGGGCTGGCAGCGGGCGCATACGCGTATGCGTCGCTGTGGCCGGGGTCGCGGATCTTCGGCGAGGCGCTGACTGCGCCGGAGCGGCCCGGTGAACTGGCGCTGACGTTCGACGATGGACCGAACGCGACGTGGACGCCGAAGCTGCTCGACGTGCTGGCGAAGCATGAAGTGCGCGTGACGTTCTTCCTGCTGGGCGAGCGCGCGGAGGCGCAGCCGGAGTTGGTGCGGAGAATAGCCGCGGCAGGACACGCGATCGGGAATCACTCGTGGTCGCATGTGAACCTGGCGCGCAGTTCCGCAGGGCGCATCCGCGACGAGCTCGAAAGGACGAGCGGAACGCTGGAGCAGTTGTCGGGCGCGGCGGTGAAGTTTTTTCGACCGCCTTTTGGAGCGCGGCGTCCGGCGGTGTTTCGGATTGCACGCGAGATGGGGCTGACTCCGGTTTTGTGGAATGCGATGACGACGGATTGGATTGAGCCATCGGTTGTGCGAATTGCAGCCGACCTTGCGAAAAAGATCGAGCGGCTGCGGCAGCGGGGGCGCGCGGCAAATGTGGTGCTGCACGACGGGGGGCATGGGGATGCGGCGGCGAACCGGGGGCCATCGGTCGAGGCAACAGAGATGCTGATCGAGCGGTGCAAGGGGGCATACCGGTTTGTGTCGCTGGAGGCATGGGCGTAAGGAAGGGGTCAGGGAACAGGGATCAGGGAACAGGGATCGGTCGGGTGCCTCCTCGGTACCCTGGGCGCATCGGGCGTGTTTGGCGTCCCCCCTCCCCCCACCCATACTTTGTAAAGAAGTGCATTGTTTTCATCGACTTCCAGAACGCGCTGCGGGCTAAGTTCGAATGTTTTCAAGGGCTTGTGGCCAAAGTAGCCCAGATCAATGACTTAGCGGCGCTGGCGGAGGCGAGCGGCGGAGCAGGGCTAAGGATCTGCGGGTTACGCGCTTCAAGAACTATTGTGCGGCAAAATGGGGAAATTATATGCAAGGACGGGAACAAGGGACTGAAGGGCTAGGGGTCTAAAGAGTCAGCGGCTTAGGAGGGGTGGCACCCTGCGCTGGGGAGGAGAAGGTATTGACAGCGCGAGAACTAAATCCTCGTGCGGCGAAAGGTGAACCTGATGGCACGTGGGTTTAAGGGAACGGGGGCTAGGAAATCAGCGACTCGGGGCGGGGTGGGGTTGGCAAGCGGTAAGAGGCGAGTCTTTCAGCGCTGGCTTGAGATCGGCTGATCCGTCCCGTCGAGTACAAATGATGCCCAGTAATAGGGGTGCTCGTGCTGATTGACGAGCGCAAGCTTGGCTTGACGCAACGACTGATTGATCGTCTGGGTCCGCTGCCCTCCCGCTTCTGCGAGATTCTTATAGAAGGCTTCCATGAAGGCCTCGCCTTTCTCGTCATTGATTGTCCAGAGGCTCGAGACTACAGATTTAGCGCCGGCGATTTGGAACGCGCTGCGCAGACCGCTTACGGAATCGCCTGGAGTCGTATCACCGACGCCACTGTCACAAGCGGAGAGAACGACGAGGTCAGTGTTCTTGAGATCGAGCAATGCAATTTCGAGAGAGGTCATCACTCGATCTTCATCTGTCGGTGAATTGGCTATGCTAGGTTGAAGAATCAGGCCGGACCGTAAGTAGCTATACTTCTCCTTTTTCAGTAGTTCATCTTTCGAAGCCCTATCCGGCGCGGATTCCGGCGATTCCAAATAGTATCCATGGGTAGCTATGTGTAGAATCGTGGGGCTGGAAACAGACTTCAATGCGGATTTTGTGGCCTCTGGACCTGTGTGCAAGGTCGCATTGGCAAATAATTTGCGGATTGCACTTGCTTCCTTAGCTGTATATGGTAATGGCGCATAGTCCTTAGCCAGTTTCGTGCCGCGTGATTGGTGCGTAGGTGGTTCTTGCGTCTGCTTGCTTACAGCCTGATCGGCAAAAACTGTGACTCCATTTCCGTGCTCGCTCTGATGGCTCATCTCCACCAACTGCCTGCCAGAGGTAAGGTACGAGATGTCCCAAAGCTGCACCAGGACCTTGCCGTTATCTGTCATCAGGCTGTCGAAGGGAAGAAGGGTCAAGTCAGATTCTGGGGATACGAAAATCCGTCCGGAGGAGCCTGCGGGAGGTAATGCGCTTAACAAGGGTTTCCACAATGCTTGATAGAGTCGGTGGGCAGGCGCTTGCCAATCCTGGCCCTCAGCTCCCGGTCGCATCAATGAACGGTAACTAGCGATGGTCTGGTTAACGGTGGCGGCATCTCCGAGGTCCACACCATAGATTGAGCCATTATTCCGCAGAACATAGGCGACATAGTGTGTCGTGATTGGGCTGTTCATTTGATCTGGGCGCGTACCGGGGCGAAAGCTCATCCACCAGGCTTGGCAAAACTCGACCAGCGCATCATTGGATCCGAGTTGTGCCTGAACGTCGGCAATGCGGGGCGCCTGCCGAATTCGATTGGCTTGAGGGCCTTGGGCGTTTCCGGTGCGCAGTTCTCGTTCGAGCTCTTGCATGCGCTGGATAGCGGCTTGCTCTTCCTCGGACGATATAGGGCGGCGAAGGAGATTGATTTTTGCCCAGAGATTCGCGCTGTAGCCGTACTCCGCAATCACTTTTCGCGCAAGGGCTGAACTGCCGGGATCGCTCAAGAGGTTAACGGTCACGCGCGCGTCATCCACTCCTGTGCTCTTTGCCGTTAAAAGCATCTGCAGTGCATTTCGCTTTGCCGCGTCATCATTGGGAGCATATTTCAAGTGCATGTAAGCAGCGAGCGATATGGCGCCGTAGCCCGTACCCGAATCGAGCTTTTCAAGCTGGCGCATCTCCGGTAGTCCCGGTAGGGAGAGGCTTTCCGGTTTGTCATATAGGCGGTAGTCCTGCTCCAGAAATGGAACATACCTCTTGGCGTCGTCGACATCGCCATCAAGCAGAGAAAAGAAAACAATCGTCGGGATCACCGCATTTTCTTGACGGCTGCCGCCGCGCTGCTCCTCCTGCCAGCGTTGCTTGAGAACGGACACGATCCCGCTGTAGTTGCCCTGGCTCATCTGGATTACGGGTTTGAGCTTGGGTTGAAGCGCCATGAGGGTATCTTTGCAGGACGGAAAGCGGTTTTCTAACGCAGTAAGAGCCGTCTCTCCTTTCACTACCGAGGGCATTCCTATGATCATGACTAGGCTGCAGGTTTCCTGAGTTGCAGCGTCTGGATTGTCGCGGGATAGAATGCGAGAAAATCGATCCAGATCATTCAATCTCTTTCCCGGATCCGGCTCGTTAGCAATAAGCGTCCCTCCAGAGCTGAAAACTGGATCGGCTCCGAGACGATTGGTGTCGGCGAGATCGAGGAATTCTTCAAAGAGCTTCTCGCCTTTCGCGGTTTCTTTTGCGCGATAAGCTTCTACTACTTGCGTTCGGAGAGCACTAAGCTGCGCGGATAGAGAAGCTTGGTCGCCGTGTGCCAAGACAGAGTAAACGAGAAGAAAAACGAGAGCAGACGCTCTTTGCGTGGGTGTGTAGAGGAGCCCGGGGGAAGTGGACACGATTCACCTCGTGTGCTATACGGTTAGCATCGTACTTCCGCAAGACCCGAAAATCAATCGAATATGCGACTGTCGATTTGGAAAATGGGCCGGGCTGTCTATGCCCTTTTGTTGGTGCTCGCCATATCCGGTGCATCGGTGTGCCGGTGCGAGGAGCTAAAGACGCCCGTGTGCAAACCCGGAACCGAGCGCGGCTTCGTCGAAGACGTGAAAGGACGATGGATCGACAGGTCTCATCCTCGCAGGCCGAAAGACGAATTGCAGGCCTTTAGCCCGATCTGCGACGACAGCAACTTGGGGCCCCTCGATGCAGCAAACCGGGGTGACTTTCTCGAGTTTCGTTACCTGGATGGCGTAACGAAGACAGTGACGTGCGGCAATTCGGCTCAGTGCGTCCAACCGATAACATTCCCGGCGCCGCAGCCTGCCCCTTCCGGATTCTTCCAAGTATTGAGGGCGCTTATCAACTTCCAGGCACCGCCTCCAGCCGCGGTCGTGTCGCGGGGTGCAACATTGCATGACGCGGTACTGGAGATCAAAGCAGGGCAGGTGACGCTGGGGCCGGCCGTTCGATTCGCCGACCCAGATACATATGTTGTTCGGCTCTGCCGCCTGAATCTCGACGACGCATCTGTCTGCGATACCAGCGAGTTTGAACAAAAGGTCGATGTCGATGGCTCGGATACAAAACCGATCTCCGCTGCGAAGTTATCGCCCGGACTTTACCAGCTTGAACTGCGCGATCCCGCAAGACCCGAGGAGAAAAGCAACAATGCATGGGTGCTGCTTCGCAACGAGAATGATTTTGCTCGTATAAGCGCGAAGTATCAAACAGATGTCGACAGCGCTTCGAAATTGGAAGTCCCGATGTCTCCGACGGAGTTTTCCAGATTAGTGCGGCTGTATCTCATCGGCTTGGCAAGGCAAATGTGAGATTGCATGACGAGACCGAAACATAGGGTCAGCGCCAGGATGCAATGGTTAGTTAGTCTCCGCTCTTTCTTTTTGGCTGAGAGGGAAACTACCTACTGGAAGGTCGTCTTTCGCGCGCGCTACCTAATTGTCGCTCTGATCATGATGACTGTTGGTCATTTTGTATCCGATTTTTGGGTGATCCGCATTTTGCGCGAAGCTGGAATGGGGGCAATGGTCTACGGAGTAGCGAAGGAGCCTGCCAGCCATGTCCAGGTTGTGGAAATTGACCGGGCAGATTACCAAAACCTCTTCGATGGAGAGTCACCGCTCGACCCGCAAAGATTGGGTGTGTTGATAGGGGCTTTGATGGCTGCCAGACCGGCCGTAATCGTTGTCGATATCGATACATCTTCTCCTAAATTCCGAAACATGAATCTGCCGCAAGCCGATGTTCCAGTCGTTTGGGCGCGCGAATTGTCTACCGACCCGAAACTTCCCTCGAAGCTTAAGGAGTGCCATGAACCCGAGCGGGAGGATGGCGGATA
>Ga0187782_10004225_pt1 | contig 10751 bp, 10 predicted proteins | sample 0715_SJ02_MP15_2_FD_132454 | JGI IMG/M metagenome (GOLD analysis project Ga0187782, IMG submission 132454) | Tropical peat soil microbial communities from peatlands in Department of Meta, Colombia - 0715_SJ02_MP15_20_MG | ecosystem: Environmental > Terrestrial > Soil > Wetlands > Peat | place...
CGTTGGCTCCGAGAGCAATGGTCACGAGCCGTGTCTTAGGATGGTTTTTTAGGAACGTGGTGGCGAAATCAAGCTGGGAGGAAAGGTAGGTTGCATGCAATGGAAACTCGGCGCGGAAGGCGTTGCAGCCGTTATCAACGGCAGAGAGCGACAAAAAGCCGCCGGTGGTTTCGCCAGGGCAGGCGGCGTTGGTCGTGTGCAGACGCAGTCTGCTGCCGATGTACTCGGGATAGGCGATAAAGTTGTCGGGATTGACGTACTCAAAACCGGCCTGGGTGATAAAGCCGAAAGCCACGCTGTCGCCGAGCGCGAGATACCGTGCCGCCTTGCCATCACCGGGTTCTTTCGCCGCAGCGGCTCCCACGAACAAAGCAATCAGCAGCAATAGAAGCGACACAACACGCGAGAATTTCATTGAGATTTCCATTTTGAACTCACAAGAGGCTCTGAATCAGCGAAAGAGTGTCTGTCGGCTCACCCCATTTGTCAAGAGTGAAAGAATTTGCACCGTTCGCCGGAACCGCCCACCCAGCGGGCGATTCGGCGGGCCAAGCGGCCATATATGCCGGGATTGTACTGCGACCATTGGCGATAACAGGCGTTATCGCTAACTGAGAATTCGCTTAGACGCCCGCTGTTAGCCGGCGTTGAGGGTGGCGAGGACGTCCGATAATGCTTTCAGCCAATCTTCAAATGCGCGGACGTCGGCCTGTCCGCGCTTCTCGTAAAGCCGCTCGGTACGAAGTCGAATTTTTCTCTCGGTCAAGTCCAGCATGAGCCAGTGGTTGATTCCCTTGTGTTTCGTCGTATTCGTGTCCCTCACTTCCGGCCTCCGTGGGTCTACACGGATTCTATGCGGAAGTGGTTACGGCGACATGAAAAGTGGCGCGACTTATTTGGATTTGTCGAATTGAAAAAAACGCGCGGGGGTAGTCCGGAAGTTAACCCGCGTTGGGTGCGGAGGACCGGCCTTCTCATGGAAGGGGTTCCCACTAACTAAGGGCCAAGAGCCTTGCTGGTTGTGCGCGGGCGCGGGGTGCAAAAGCGGCGTCTAGATGCACAACCTGCGGCACACTTTGCTGCACACAACGCCCCGCGACGCACCTAAAACGCCCACACTTCCCTGAACAGCCAAACAATATGCCCGCCGGACTGGCTAGTGGGCATACTTCACCGAGCAACCGTACGGACGCGACGTGGGTGTGTCCACGGGCTTCCCCGACATGGCCTCGGTGAGCGCCAGCGAAACGTAGTTCCTGGATGTGGCGATGTCAGCCGGGTCGGGAGTCGGTTTGTCGTCGATGGCGCCGTCGTAGATCAGCACGCCATCGGGACTAATGATGAACATGTGCGGCGTCGTCTTGGCATCGTAAAGATGTCCGAGATCGCCCGTAGGATCAAGCAGCGCAGCCGTAGGAGCGGCATTCATCCGGCGCATGTAGTCGTTCTCCTGCTCGGCGGTGACGTAGCCCTGCGTTCCGGGCGCAGAAGAGATCACCGTAAACCAGACGACGCCTTTCTGCGTCCACTCCTTCTGCAGCCGCTCCATATTGCCGCTCTCGTAGTGCTTTTTCGTGTAAGGACAACCCTGGTTGTGCCACTCGAGCACCACGAACTTGCCGCGGTAAGAGGAGAGGGTGTGGGGCTTGCCGTTGCTGTCGGTGGCTGTGAAGTTGGGAGCCGGCTCACCAACTCTCACTGCAAGAGCCAGAATGGAAAGAGCCATCACCACCAGAGTCACAATGCCGGCGAATCCTCGTTTCATCTCAGTGCTCCTTATCTAAACTGCTTTGTCGGCGCAGGCGCCACGGGCGCGTCGATCATATATGCGCCCTGCGGCATAACCAGCACGCCATGCAACCGCGATAGCGGCTTCAGCAACTGGTCAGACTTTCTCAATATCAGACGAATTTCCGTCTTCGAAGATACAGTTTTCTGGGGCGCCGCGTTCTCGATCACCAGAGGGTCAAGCGGCGCGAACCAGACTTGAGAGCTGGCTGCGGCGGTGTGGACGGTAAGCTCGAAGCTGTCGCCCAGGTCCTTCGCAGCAACGCACCAGTTCGCGGGCGCAGGTTTGGGCATTGCCTTCCTGGCCGCGTCGAAAAGTGCGGCCGTTTCGGCGGATTTCCGGGGCCGTTCAGCGCTCGCGGACAAAACCAGAGAAAGCTGTGCCTTTGCGGGAACGCAGACCTCGCGGCACACGATTGCCTTCATGTCGGCAGCAAGGGTTGCCGTTTTCCCCGGCGCCAGGCCAGCGGTGTTCTCAATTCGCAGCGGAAGGAGCACTTCGCCTTCGTAACCATAATCCAACAGCGGCGGAATCGGCAGGCGGTGGGGCTCCGGCCATTCAATGTCGCCGGCGCGCAATCCGGCAGGCAAGCGCCATTCGAGGCGCGGCGGTTCGCCTGAGTCGCCCGGATTGATCCAGTAAATGTGCCATCCCGGTTCGAGGCGGAAGTGCAGCCCGAGCACGAGCGGCTGCCCGGGCTGAATGCTTTGTTGCTCGGACATCAGTTCGACGGTCCCATGAGGGATCGCGACGCTGGGCTCGCCGGCGCTGACGCTCGCCGTCATGCCGGCCAGCACCAGCGCGAGACCGACCCGGACTCGCTCGCGCCTGAGGCGGCCGGAGAGCTGACGGCAGGTTGTTGTCAGAGTTCGCGACAAGAAGTTGGCCACTAACTTGATTTGACGTTCAAGGCAGCTCGTCGGAATCAGAAATCGGTTTCGCTGTGCCATCCTTTCGCAGCACGGAGACAGCCGTGCCTCGCGCGATCAGAGCTGCCTGGGCATAGCCGATGAAGAGTCCGTGCTCCACGATCCCGGGAACCTGCTCTAACTTGGATGCGAGCTGCGCAGGTTGCTCGATGGCCCGGAACTGGCAGTCCAGGATGTAGTTCTGCTGGTCGGTCAGGTAGGGGCGTTCCGATCCTCGGTCCATGCGCTGCATTACCCTCGCGCCGAGCGGTTCGACCCGATCCATCACCCAAGGCATGGCGAAGGGCACAACTTCCAACGGGAGCGGAAACTTGCCGAGTTGCTTCACCAGTTTGGAGGAATCGACAATCACCAGAAAGTAGTTCGCCGCGGCCGCGACTACTTTTTCCCGCAACAGCGCGCCGCCGCCACCCTTGATCAGGGCAAGGCCGGGACCGATCTCGTCGGCGCCGTCGACCGCCAGATCGAGGCGCAGCCCGCGTCGCACCTCGGTCATCGGAATGCCGACTTCCCTGGCCAGCGCCTCGGACTGTTTCGAGGTGGCAACCGCCTCTACACGCACTTCGCCGCGCCGCACCCGCTCACCCAGCAACTGGATGAAGCGGTGCGACGTGGACCCGCTTCCCAGCCCCACCTTCATGCCCGATTTAACGAAACGCAGGGCGGCCCGCGCTACGACTTCTTTTTCGGCGTCCTGTTGTTCTTTGATCGTCGCAGCGGTCAAGCGTTCCTCTTGAAGACGCGGCCAAGAACCACCAAGGACAATATCATCGGGAAGTTTGCGAAGGATTACAAGAACAAGCTGAGCCCTTTCGTGCTCACCTTTCACACTCCATCCGCACTACCCGCGGGAAGAGGATGTTGTTCTCCAGATGGATGTGCTGGTGAAGGTCCTGTTCGAACTCCACCAGCGCGGCGAATAGACTGCTGTAGCTCACGCAGGCATCCGTGGGAAGCGTGTAGTTGTTGGTCGCCCGGCGTATCTCGCGGAGCTTCTCGCCCGCATTGTCGTGTTCCAGCATCATGACGCGGATCGGATTCTGCACAGTGCCGAAGCAGGATGGGCCGCAGCCGGCACCGCCAGCCATCTGCTTCACGTAGGGGAAAAGGATCCGTTCCTCCTTCAGCATGTGCGCTGCGAGTTCATCCGCCAACTCGGAGAAGGCGGTCTGCACCTGCTGCAGCTCGGGATGGTTCTGGCCGTGAACGCCGGCCACCTTAGCGATCAGCTTCTGCAGGCGTGGCGTCTCACTCTTCACAAACGTGTGGTGCTTGTTGACGATGTGGTCCACCAGTTCACACAGAGACATGGTGTTCCAATCGCAGGCGGTGACGGATGCACAAGCATCGCTGCCTTGTTCGAGCGCGCGCAGGACATCGTCTACCGCGACATTGGCGCTCGCGCAGGCGTCTTCCAGCGGCCGGTCGCCGCAGCAGCAGTAGTCGATGCCTAGCTTCTCGAAGATGCGAGTGGCGTTGGGGACTTCGACAGCCAGCCCGCGGACGGTTCTGGTGGCGATTATTGCCATATTTTCCTTTCTTTTTGATGGTGCTGAGGTCTCGGGTTGCGTGGCCGCACCCAACAAGGCATCCAGTTCGGCCAGGATTTTCTTGGCCTCCCGATTCTCGGCTAGCATGATCTGGACTGATTCCTGCGACACTCGCAACTCCTGCAATCAAGCTTACAGAGGGGTGGTATGGAACGAGATGACTTATGTCACAGGCGAGAAAAAGAGAGGTCGAGCATCCGATGCGAAGGCAGTGACAGGCCTATTCCTGGGCGTGGACTTCGGCTTCGAGTCTGGCGAGGTCGGGAATGGTGATGTTCTTGCCGTCCATGGCGATGAGGCCTTCGGCCTGGAAGCGGCTGAGGTTGCGGGAAACCAGCTCGCGCACGGTACCGATTTGTGACGCCAATTCCTGGTTGCTGGCGGCGACCTTGAATTCGGCGCGGCCGGAGCCTTTTCCAGCTTCGCGGGCGAGGCGCAGCAGAAGCGCGGCCAACCGGTGGCGCACGGTGGTGAACGATAGCTCCTCGATAATGCCGACCAGACGCCGCAGGCGCAGACCGACCATGCGCAGGACCTTCAGCGCGACCTCGGGATGCTCGAGGCAGAGAGCCCGGAAATCGTTGCGGCTGATGAACAGGAGCACGGAGTCCTTGGCGGCCGAGGCCGAGGCCGGATAGTTGCCGCCGTCGAAGATGGGTAGCTCGGCCACCGAGCTTCCGGCGTGCTCGATGGTAAGCACTTGCTCGCGCCCGCCGGCCGAAGTCTTGAAAATGCGGACGTCGCCGGTCTCGACGATGTAGAGACCGACACAGGGGTCGCCTTCACTGAAGATCAAGTCGCCCGACGCGTAGCGCCTAGTCACGGCGCGGTCCGACAGGAACTTCAGTTCGGCATCGGACAGGTCGGAGAAGATCGGCACGCGAGCCAGTACGGCGGCGCGTCCGGCCCTGGTCTCAGGCATGTGCGTATTCTACGCAGGGGCACTCGACGAGACAAAAGAGAAGCCGCGGCCCCCACGCCGCGGCTTCGGAACCCTCGGCAACTATCGCGCCAGGATGGGGAGGGGACCTGCGAGCACCTTCGCTCGCTCGGTCCGTGACAGGTTCATCACCCGCCACAAGCCGATGCCCCACCAGGCCAGCGCCGTCACCTCGATGAAGCCGGTCAGCCCCACCAGCGGATAGGCGACGTTGGGGTAGAAGTCGGTCGCGATCTGAAGCAGAACGCGGCCGCTGTTGCCCAGGGTTATCAGGAGGAACGGTCCCCAGAGGTTGGATAGCTTGCGCGCGTCCACGCCGGCAAGGATCGGCGCAACGCGCGCGGCCACGCCCATGATCATCATGCTGATGAAGCCGACGGTGAAGGCGTGCCGATGCGCGCCCATATAGGCATGTGCGAACCCCTGATGGGTAGCGATGCCGTACAGCAGAAAGAACGGCATCATGACGTTGGCAATGATCAGCCAGACGTACGCAGCGCGGATAAACTTGAAGGTGCGGTCGGGCTGGGTCGGCTTGCTGAATACACCGAGCTGGATGGCAAGCAGCATCGCCCAAATGGGCATCAGCACGTAGGCGACCTCGAGTCCGAGCCCCCACGCAAGATTCCCTGTGGTCAGGACGGCCACGTAGCTGATGACGTTCAGCACCAGGCTGATATTCATGATGGCGAAGATGAGCGACTGGCGATCCCTCTGCGGACGCTTGAGCCCGTACACCAGCGGAACAAATCGCTGGCTGACGCCAGCAATAATCAGCGCCGTGAAGCCGAGCAACTGCACGTCGCGCAGTGGCCCGTCGATCAGAGCAATCCGGCGGATGAGCTGCTGCTGTCCAACCGCAGTCGCCTTGGCGAAGAAGAAGAAATCGCTCAGGAGGGCCTGCACGAAGAACCACAGGAATGACCCGGCGATGAACTTCTCATAAGGGCTGTGTGGCTCAAGCGATTTACGCGCCGTCTTGTAGAGCACGGTGAGGAAGAGCATGATCGCGATCAGCTCCACGGCGCCGGAGAAGACACCCAGTGCAATCCCAAGTTCGCTGTGGATGAGCAATTCGGCGGACATTCGGGCGCAGATGCCTGCCACCATCAGGTAGAAGGAAAGATTAGCCAAGTCAGGACGCCATAGCGTCGTGTTCTTGAAGCGCGGGAAGCTCTGATAGGCAAAGCCCATGACGAACAAGCCGACCCAGCCGAAGACCATGGCGTGCGCGTGTGCGTGGATGGACTGCACCAGGTGCAGTTGCAGGAAGCTCTTGCCCAGAGCGATTTGCGCCAGGTTCACAGCTCCCCACAACGCCCCAACTGTAAGCACGATGGCGATACCGGCCTTGAAGAAGCGGCGATAGATGTAATCCTCGAGGGTTTCCTGGTACACATGGCGCTCTTGCGGGCGCTGCGCCTCGGCGTTCAACTCTTCCAGCAGCCCCTTCAGATCGACCTGATGAACGGAGGCGAAGAAGGAGAGCGGCTCAGTCGGTCCGTGCGCTCCGCCGCACCCGTGCAGACCGTGCTGGTCGAAGACCCGTCTGGCGCCCAGGACGGCCTGCACGACCTCGGCCACGGTGGTGTTTTCTGTAATGACCATGACTTCCTCCCGATGGTTCCCACCATACGGGCAGGCAATCACGCTCGGTATGACTTCGGTCACACCGCGCGCGAAAAGAGAAGAATCACGCGCTGTGACATAGGTCATAGGGCAGGCGTTGCACCCGTGATCGAATGCGGCAACAGGTGAGGAACGCCATGGCAACGCCGCGCAAGCTCGACTTCAATGAGAAGCCATACATCGTAATCTGGGAGACGACCCAGGCCTGTGACCTGGCGTGCGTCCACTGCCGTGCCTGCGCGCAGCCGCAGCGCAACCCGTTAGAGCTTTCCACCGCGGAAGCCAAGGGGCTAATCGACCAGATCGCGGAGATGAAGATACCGGTGTTTGTGCTCACCGGCGGTGATCCGCTGAAGCGGCCGGACATCTACGAGTTAGTGCAGTATGCGCACCAGCGTGGCGTGCACACCTCCATGACGCCCAGCGCCACGCCATTGCTGACGAAAGCGGCCATTGCAAAACTGAAGGAAGACGGGCTGGCGCGACTGGCGGTGAGCCTCGACGGCTCGACCGCCGAGATCCACGATGCCTTTCGTCGGGTCCCCGGTTCCTACCAGTGGACGCTAGACGCCATCCGCTCGGCGCGCGAACTCGGCCTGCCGGTGCAGATCAACACCACGATCACGCGGCGTAATCTCGACGGCTTCGATTCCATGGTGCGGCTGCTGGAGACGCTCGACATCGTGCTATGGAGTGTCTTTTTCCTGGTGCCGACGGGACGCGGCCAGAGCGCGGACCTCGTCACCGCCGAAGAATTCGAGATCATGTTCGAAAAGCTCTACCAGACCTCGGCACGGGTGAAGTTCGACATCAAGACCACCGAGGCGCAACATTACCGCCGGTTCCTGCTGCAGAGGCGAGCGGACGAGCGCAGGCAAGGCGCGGGGGCACCGCGAACGTCGGTTCCGGCGGCACAGGCGTTTCCCGCCGCCCTGGGAGGTGATGGCATCGCGCGGGCACCGCGCGGATTGAACGACGGCAAGGGTTTTGTGTTCGTCTCTCACGTGGGCGAAGTCTTCCCCAGCGGCTTTCTGCCGCTGGCCGCCGGAAACATCCGCAAGCAGCGGCTGGCCGACCTCTACCGCGATTCGCCGCTGTTCCGCATGTTGCGGGACGCGTCGCAGTTGAACGGAAAATGCGGCGTGTGCGAATTCAAGGAGATCTGCGGCGGCTCACGCGCTCGTGCGTACGCCCTGACGGGCGATGCCATGGCCGAGGAGTCGTGCTGCGTCTACCGACCAGGGCGGAACGCACAGAAGGCGGAACCGGCTCTGGTGGGCGGGAACCGAGCGTCAATCGGCAGGTGCAACCCTCTGACCGTGGAGGTGTGACTTCTGTCATAGACGGGGCTCGGTCCAGGGTGCACTCTCTCTCCCGTTATCCATATTCTTCATAGGCGGTACCGTTGGACCAGCAGTATTACCAGGTCCGAGTAGCCGACCGGGAGTATTGGCGCGAGCAGATCAAATGCCAGTATGCCTGCCCGGTCCACACGGATGCGCGGGGATACGTGCGGGCCATCGCGGCAGGCGAGGATGAACAAGCCTACTTGATCGCCCGCGGGCCGAATCCTCTGGCCTCCATTTGCGGTCGCATCTGCGGAGCCCCCTGCGAGGCTGCCTGCCGCCGAGGCAGCATTGACCAGCCCATCTCTATCCGCGCGCTCAAGCGGTTTGTATGTGAGCAATTCGGCAGCGAATCCGGGACGGATGCCGGTCGAGAGCTGTTTCCCTACCTGAAGAGCCAAACCGCCGAGCGTCAATGCGACGACCTCTACGAACTCCGTCATCTTCTTGATTTCCTCGCTAACGCCCAGTTCGCCCAGCCCACGGGGGAGCGCGTCGCGATCATCGGCTGCGGGCCTGCTGGCCTAGCAGCCGGGCACGATCTCGCGCTCATGGGGTTCCGTCCAACCATCTTTGAGATGGATCCGATACCTGCTGGCATGCTGGCTACAGGCGTGCCGGGTTACCGACTGCCGCGGGAGCTGATTCAGGCCGAAGTGGCGGTGATCCAGGCGCTGGGAGTGGAGATCCGCTGCAATACCCAGGTGGGAAAGGACGTGAGCTTCAGCGATCTGCGGCGCGACTTCGCCGCAGTGGTGATCGCGTGTGGCGCCAAGCGTTCGCGAGCTCTACCCATCCCGAACGCGGATGCCATCGGAGTAATGGGCGGCGTGGATTTTCTCCGCGATGTGGCGCTGGGCAAGAAGGTCGAACTGGGCCAAAGCGTCATCGTGATCGGCGGTGGCAACGTCGCCTACGACGTCGCACGTACCGTGCTGCGACAGGAAGAGTACGACGTCTCCCGCACCGCAGCCCGCATGGCCGGCGTTCGCGAGGTGAATCTCGTCTGCCTGGAATCGCTTGAAGAGATGCCGGCCGACACGGTTGAGATCCTCGAAGGCCAGGAAGAGGGCGTCGAGCGGCACAACAGCTGGGGGCCGAAGGAGATTCTCGTACGGGAAGTCAACGGGCAGAAGTTCGTGCGCGGGGTGCGGTTTATCCGCTGCACCCAGGTTTATGACGAGAACAAGCGTTTCGCCCCCAAGTTCGACGAAAGGGTCGCCACCGAAATCGAGGGCGATACCGTACTGCTTTCGGTAGGGCAGTCGGCGGACCTGAGCTTTATCAACGCTGAGCACGACGGCATCCAGATGCGCTCACCGCAGCAGATCGTCAACGATCCCGCGACCTGCGCCACATCCGCGCCGGGGATTTTCGTCGCCGGCGACATCGCCTACGGGCCGCGATTGATGATTCATGCCATTGCCAGCGGCAAGCAGGCGGCTCGCTCCATATATCGCTATCTGCGTGGACGGGAGATCGCACCCGAGGAGGTGCAGTTCCATTTTCCCATCGAGCATTACTACCGGGAGAAGAACTACGAGCGCCGTTCTCGTTTGCACATCCCCACACGTTCCGCCGAGGAACGCCTCAAGAGCCCGACCGCGCTGGTGGAGATCGGCTACAACGAAGAGCAGGCGCGCGCCGAAGCCGGACGCTGTCTCGATTGCGGCATCAACACCATCTTCGACGGCGAGCGCTGCATTCTGTGTGGCGGATGCGTCGATGTCTGCCCGACGGTCTGCCTCAAGCTGGTGTCTTTCGATCGGATCGCGCCCAGTCCCGAAGTGCAGGCGGCCGTGAATGCACTGGAACTGGATGCGTCCGACCTCTCCGCCATTATCAAGGACGAAGAACGCTGTATCCGCTGCGGCCTGTGCGCGGAACGGTGTCCCACCACCGCCATCACCATGGAGCAATTCAGTTTCGCCAAGGAGTGGAAGCCATGTCCCGTCTCGACCAACCCCGCGTAAGCCGGCGCAGCTTTCTCAGCGTCGCGTCGCTGGGCAGCTTCTTTGCCGCAGTCGGCACTGCGGCAGCGGGGCTGTTCCGGCTGCCCAACCCTGCGGTACTGCCAGGGCCGGTGCGGCGTTTCAAGCTTGGCGCGCCGGAGCAGTTCGCGCCCGGCGGCGAAACCGCCTTTGCCGATGAGAACCTAGTGCTGTTCCGTGACGACGAAGGCTTCTACGCCATCTCCACGACGTGCACGCACCTGGGATGCGTAGTGGCGCGCTCGAAACAGGGGTTTGCCTGCCCCTGCCACGGCTCACGTTTCGACAACCGTGGGAAGGTAGTGGGCGGTCCGGCGCCGCGTCCGCTACCGTGGCTCGAGGTTAGCCGTGCTGCCGACGGCCAGCTCGTGATCAATGCCGATAACGAGGTACCGGCAGGTACGCGTTACCGCGTGTAGGAGGCGAACATGGCGACTGCGACCCAGGAATTCATTCGCAACTTACATGACCTGCCACACACGGTGAAGGATGCCTGGTTCCGGCTGGGCAAGTCGCCGGAATCCGAGCGCGAAGAGTCGCAGGCCACGTTTCACAACCTCTTCCTGCACATTCACAG
>Ga0187782_10004226_pt1 | contig 10750 bp, 9 predicted proteins | sample 0715_SJ02_MP15_2_FD_132454 | JGI IMG/M metagenome (GOLD analysis project Ga0187782, IMG submission 132454) | Tropical peat soil microbial communities from peatlands in Department of Meta, Colombia - 0715_SJ02_MP15_20_MG | ecosystem: Environmental > Terrestrial > Soil > Wetlands > Peat | place...
ACCGCAGCCGAGAACCTCGAGACAAGGCTACCGACAGGGCATTCCGGCTGTGGAAAAGCAGTTGAGCAATTTGGAACTGATGACAGTTTATTGACAAAAAGCCTGCGCCGCGAGGCAAAAGCTGTGGTAACATCCGCGGCAACGAGGTACCTATGGCCCGCCTAATTAGTGATGGGCGCCGGTCATCTAGCCCCGAGGCCCTAGTTCGAAGCGTCCCTGAGGATTCTTCTCCGAATCCCGAGAATCGGTTGGTGCGCAAAAATACCTTACCTGGGAATTCCACGCGGCTGGGGAAGGGGATTGTCCTTCCTCTCTGTGCCATTCTCTGCCTTGGAGTTTCAGCTCTTGCTCAAACCGATGTGAATGACGTGCACGTGGTGCCGCGAGAAGTGGAGAAACCGAAAGACGCTCCCAAGCAGGATCTGATTTCTTCCACTTCGGGGCTCAGCGCGCACGTGCGTCCGCTGAAGGTGGACGTGGACCTGGTGCTGGTTCCGGTCACCATTACCGACCCCATGAATCGCCTGGTGACCGGGCTGGAGAAGGAGAATTTTCAGCTTTTCGAAGGCAGCACCGCGCAGGAAATCCGGACGTTCTCGAGCGAAGATGCTCCGGTCTCGCTGGGGGTGATCTTCGACTCCAGCGGAAGCATGACCAGCAAGATGGACCGGGCGAAAGAAGCGGTGATGGAGTTCTTCAAGACGGCGAATCCGCAGGACGAATTTTTCATGATCACGTTCTCGGACGAACCGGAGGAGGTGAGCGACTTCACCAGTTCGGTGGATGAAATCCAGAACAAGCTGGTCTTTGCGGTGCCGCGTCATCGCACCGCGCTGCTGGATGCCATCTACATGGGCGTGCACAAGATGCGGCAGGCCAAGTATCCGAAGAAGGCGTTGCTCATTATCTCCGACGGAGGCGACAATCACAGCCGTTATACCGAGAACGAGATCAAGTCGGTGGTCAAAGAAGCCGACGTGATGATTTACGCCATTGGCATCTACGATCGCTATGCCTCCGCCATTGAGGAGCGCCTGGGACCGGAATTGCTGAGTGACATCACGGAACTGACGGGCGGGCGCGCCTTTACCATTGATAACCCCAACGATCTGGGCGATGTGGCCACCAAGATTGGAGTGGAACTGCGCAATCAATATGTCCTGGGCTACCGTCCCAGCAAGGTCGTGCGCGACGGCAAATGGCGTAAGATAAAGGTGAAGCTGTTGCCGCCGAAAGGACTACCGCCTCTGCGGGTGTATGCCAGGACGGGATATTACGCGCCCCAGGAATAAGGCCGCGAGGATTCTGTTTCTTTCCCCACTTGTGATCTGGGCCGCGATTGTCGTCGGGATCCCGGCCGGGTCCCAGACTGCTCCTCCACAAAACGAAGGCAAACCGGCCGCAGATCCGGCGGGCGCGCAGACTTCCCCCCCGCCCACAACGCCGCCGGCACACGACAGCCAACAGGAAGAAAAGAAACTGGCGGAGCAGGGAGTCTTCGTCTTCCACAAAGACGTCGATGAAGTCCTGCTGCACGCCAGCGTGGTCGATGACAAGCAGCGCATCGTCACCAATCTCGACCGCATCGCGTTTACCGTGTATGAAGACGGCAAACGGCAGAACATCATCTCGTTTCATAACGAGGACATTCCCGTAGCCATGGGCATTGTGATTGACAACTCTGGATCCATGCGGGAAAAGCGGAACAAGGTGAATCAGGCGGCATTGAATCTGGTGCGGTCGAGCAATCCGCGGGATGAAGTGTTCATCGTCAATTTCAACGACGAATATTATCTCGACCAGGACTTTACCAACGACCTGTTGAAGCTGAAGGAAGCACTGGAGAAAATCGACGCCCGCGGAGGAACCGCCCTCTACGATGCGATCGTAGCGTCAGCCGATCATCTGAAGCGCAATGCCCGCCTGGAAAAGAAGGTCTTGTTCGTCGTGACCGACGGCGAAGACAATGCCAGCAACGAGAATCTCGAACAGGCGGTGAAACACTTGCAGGAAGAGAACGGCCCTCAGGTGTACGCCATCGGAATCCTGGGCGAGGAAGAACATCCCAAGCGGGCCAAGCGTGCGCTTGAAATCATTGCCGAGCGCACGGGTGGAATCGCCTTTTTCCCGAAAACTCTGGACGAAGTAGACGAGATCAGCAAGACGATTGCGCATGACATCCGCAATCAGTACACGATTGGCTACAAGCCCACCAATCCGCGGGGCACGGGCGGTTTCCGCATGGTGCGAGTCGAGGCCAAGGCCAAGGGACACGGCAAGATGGTGGTGCGCACCAAGAGCGGCTACTACGCCGGCGCACAACCAGCGGCGTCGGCGAGCAAATAGAAGCCGCGCAGCGGCGAGATGAGAAAGCCCGGCACCGAAGTGCCGGGAAGCGAAACCAAGAACGATCGAGTCCGCTTTAGCGGACGGCACCTAATTGCGACCCGTTCTAGCGCTGTTGCTCGATCATCTGCGCCGCCGATTCGATCAGCGTCGATTCTTCCTCGAGCGCTTTCGCGACCCTGACAATCTCCTGCTCCGCCTCGGTGTATCGCTTCTGCTCGATGCCTTCCCGCACGCCCGGAACTGTCTTCACGTCGTATCCTGAATAAACGCCCGGAGCATAGAGCAAATGCTTGTACCAGGGACGACGGGGAAGCCCATCGTCATTGGTAAGTTTGCGCTCACTCTCGATGAGGAGGCGGTTTAGAGCGCCCAGCGACTCCGTTTGACTCTCGCTTAGACTTGCCTGCTTCTGAGACAAAGCCTTGCGATAATGCTCGGCGCTGCGCGTCAGCGCGTCGCCCGCATTTTCCATCGGGGCAAAATTCAGGTGCGGCGGGATTTCTTCCCTCGGCGGCGCAACCGTGGGGCGCTTCGGATCGAGCGTCGCCTTGAATACGCCTTCATCCAATTCCTGGTTGCGTTCGCGAATCTCATCCTGTTTGTCCGCCAGCAACTTCTTCAGATCCTTGGTGTACTTCTGAACGGTATCGGCGAAATCCACGAAATCGAAGGGCAGAACTTCCGCGTCCGCCAGACGCATCACCGAGGTTCCGATGGTCTGCGAAAGAGCGCGTTCGTAGACAAATTCCGTATCGGAAAAATGCGTGAACCAGTAGAAGTCGTCGTAGATGGAGTGATAAATTCCGTCCTCGTCCTCGCCGAAATAGGCCATATCCAGCGTGGCAACGCCGATATGGTCAAGAAAAGCGGTGTAATCGGTTCCCGATCCCAGGTCGGCGATGCGTAAATCCGCGCGCTGGCGTAACTCCTTTCGATCATCGGCCGACTTGGCCTGCGCGATCTCAGACAATTGCCGCCTCTGCCACACCGTGAGCTTGGTTTCGGGATCTTCGATGTCCCGCGCGACTCCATTGATGAACTGTTCCAGGCTGTGGGAACCGCCGGCGTAGAACAAGCCGCGGCCGTTGCCGTCGCTGTTGATGTAGACCGCGGCATGCTGGCGCAGTTCCTCGGCGTGCTGCTCGACCCATTCGGTCGAGCCCAGCAGCATGGGTTCTTCGCCGTCCCAGGCTGCGTAAATGATGGTGCGCCGTGGCTTCCAACCCTGCTTCAGCAGCTGTCCCAGGGCGCGGGCTTCCTCCAGCAGTGGAGCCTGCCCGGAGATGGGGTCTGCGGCTCCGTTGACCCAGGCGTCGTGATGGTTGCCGCGGATGACCCACTCGTCGGGCGCCACACTGCCGGGAATTTTGGCGATGACATCATTGACAGGCTTGATATCCCAGTTGAACTCGACTTTCAAATGAACTTTTGCCGGCCCCGGGCCTACGTGATACGGAATCGGCAGACTGCCGCGCCATTCGTCGGGCGCCATCGGGCCTTTGAGAGCCGCCAGCAGAGGCTGGGCGTCACCGTAAGAAATTGGCAGAACGGGAATCCTGGTGATGCTCTTCGCTTCCTTCAGGGGCAGACGCTTGGCGTCGGGCGTGGCGCCCACACCGGGGGTGAGCGGATCGCCCGGGCTTGAAGAGGCGAAGTCCATGACGCTGCCGCGTTGCACTCCGTCGGGGTTGCGCATGGGACCTTGCGGGAACACGTTATCGCGGGTGTAGCCGTCGTCTTGGGGTTCGGAATAGATCAGGCATCCGATGGCTCCGTGCTCGGCGGCAACTTTCGGTTTTACGCCGCGCCAGGAGTGGTAGTACTTCGCAATCACGATGGCGCCCTTGACCGAAATGCCCAGCCGGTCCAGCTTTTCGTAATCCTCGGGCAGACCGTAATTGACGAAGACCAGCGGCGCGGTAACATCCCCGTCAATGGAATACGCATTGTAGGTGGGCAGTTGTTCGGATTTCTGATTGGAAGTAGGATCGATCGCCAGCGCTGGCTCATCCAGTTTGGCCGTGAACTTCGTGGGCTCGATCATTTCGAGCAGGCGCACTTTGGGGGTGGGAAAGAGGACGTCGAAGGTTTCGATGTGGGCGTCGAGCCCCCATTCCTTGAAATGCGCGAGGATCCATTCGGCATTGTCTTTGTCGTAAGGCGAGCCGACGTGGTGCGGCCGCGCGCTGAGGCGGCGCATGTATTCGCGCAGATTGGCGGGATCGGGAATGGCGCGGAATTTTGCTTCCCAATCGCGCTCGCTCTGACTGGAGCGCGGCGAGTAGCCCACCAGCGGGGTTTCATCGGCGCCGAACGCCGGGAAGGGAAGACTTAAAGTGACGACGAGCATGAATGCGGCCAGGCGTCGCATGGGATTCCTTTCTTTCAGGTGGCGGGTAATTATAACTGCATGCCGGCCGGGTTGGGCTTGGCCTGCGTCAGTGCTGTACCTTTCGTCTCGGCATTCGCCGTAGTGTGTCAGCTTTGCATTGTCATCCTGAGCGAGCCGCTTTTGCGAAGCGAAGGACCTAGGCGAGCCGCGCGAGGCGTCGCGTTCTATGCGACGCAATAATCGCGCGCTTGGCTCGCTTCATCATCAAACCGACCAACTATGGGGTTTCCGGGCAATTGACGATTCCTCACTCTCCCCTTACCCTGTAAAATGCTGACGAACAACCCTGCAATGTCCCGCCTGCGCGTTGCCGACGACATTACCCAACTGGTCGGCGAGACTCCCATGTTGCAATTGAAGAGAATCGTTCCTGCCGGATCGGCGGAGGTATTGGCCAAGCTGGAATATCTGAATCCGGGCGGGAGTCTGAAAGACCGGGCTGCGATTGGAATCATCCGGCGGGCGGAGCGGGAGGGAAAACTCGCTCCCGGCGGAACGATTGTCGAAGCCACGGCGGGGAATACGGGCATCGGGCTGGCGCTGATCGGCGTAAACCGCGGTTATAAAGTGAAGTTGTTCGTGCCCGAGAATTTTTCTCAGGAGAAAGTCACGATCATGCAGGCGCTGGGCGCGGAAGTAGAGCGCACTCCTGACGCGGAGGGTATGCAGGGTGCGATCCGGCGCGCCAAGGAACTCGTGGCGGGCGATTCCAAGGCGTTTATGGCAGCTCAGTTCGAGAATCTCGCCAACCCTGATTACCATTACGAAACCACGGCGCAGGAGATCTTCGAGCAGATGCGAGGCAGCATTGATGCGGTGGTCGTGGGCTGTGTTACGTGCGGGACGTTTTCCGGCGTGGCGCGCTATGTGAAAGAAAAGTTGCCGCGTGCACTGGCGGTCGCGGTCGAAACGCAGGGATCAATCCTGTGCGGTGGCGAACCGGGGCCGCATAAAGTCGAGGGAATCGGAGTGAGCTTTATTCCGAAGACGTTCGATCGCTCGCTGTGCGATGAAGTCATGATGGTGATGGACGACGACGCGTTTGGCATGGTGAAGGCGCTGGCGGCGCAGGAAGGCGTACTGGCGGGATCGAGCGGAGGGGCAGCGGTGTTTGCTGCGCTCGAGATTGCGCGGAGGCTGGGAGCGGGCAAGCGCGTAGTAACGATTATTCCGGATTCGGCTGAGCGTTATTTGTCGAAAAAAATTTTCGAAGGCGGCATCTAGGGTCGCGCCAGGGATTTTCACGGATCACACGGATGAAAAAAAGGAACAAATTGGGTTTTGCCACCCGCGCCATTCATGCCGGGCAGGAGCCGGACCCGCTAACGGGCGCGGTCACGGTCCCGATCTATCCAACCTCGACCTACGTACAGCAGGGGATCGGCGAGCACAAGGGATATGAGTACTCGCGCGCGTCGAACCCCACGCGCACGCGGCTGGAGCAGAATCTGGCGGCGCTCGAAGGCGGCGTGGCAGCGCGTGTTTTCGCCAGCGGTATGGCGGCAATCAATGCGGTCGTGAGCATGTTGAAATCTGGCGATCATGTTGTGTGCGGGAACGACCTGTACGGGGGAACGCCGCGGCTGTTCAATCATGTGCTGGCCGATTTCGGGCTGGGGTTTTCCTACGTAGACACAACCCGCGCAGAGAACGTGGAGCGCGCGCTGCGCAAGAACTCACGCATGGTGTACGTGGAAACACCGACCAATCCGCTCATGCGGATCAGCGACCTAAGGGCGATCGGCCGGATTTGCCGGCAAAAGAAAGTCGCGCTGGTGGTGGACAACACCTTCATGTCGCCGTATTTCCAACGACCGCTGGGGCTGGGCGCGGACCTGGTGGTCCATTCGACCACGAAGTTCCTGAACGGGCACAGCGACGGCTTGGGCGGCGTGGTCGTTTGCGCAAAGCAAGAACACGGGGAGAAGCTCGCGTTCCTGCAGAAGGCCGCCGGGGCGATTCTTTCCCCGTTCGAATGCTGGCTGGTGTTGCGCGGCGTCAAGACGCTGGCGGCGCGCATGGCAATTCATGACCGCAGCGGTCGGATCGTTGCCGATTTTCTGGCCAGGCACAAGAAAGTCAAAAAGGTGTTTTATCCCGGACTGGCCGATCATCCGCAGCACGCACTGGCCAAGCGCCAGATGAGCGGATTCGGAGCGATGATCACCTTTGACACCGGATCGCTAAGAAACGCGAACAAAATGCTGAAGAAGTTACGCGTGTGCTCGCTGGGCGAGTCGCTCGGCGGCGTCGAGACGCTGATCTCGCATCCCGCCACCATGACGCATGCCGGACTGGGCGCAAAGGGCCGCGCTGCGGTTGGCATCACCGACGGCATGGTGCGGATCTCGGTGGGAATCGAGGATGTGGACGACATACTCGACGATCTGGATCAGGCGCTGACCGCGATTTAAACACTTCCTCGCCGCGGATTACACGGATCTGCGCGGATAACTCTCAAAAGAATTCCGACTAAATTCCTATTGTCATCCCGAGCGGAGCAGAAGTGCGGGCCTTGCAGGCACCTCTGCGCAGTCGAGGGACCTTGGGTTTGATTTTGCCGGTCCGGTTGAGCATCGGCCGGCCCGGAGGCAGTAATGACACCGGGATTCGCGTCCGCTGCGGATAGGGAGGAGTCGAGTCAGGGCGCCACATCGCCGCCCAGCGAGTCTCCCAGCCAGTCCAGGTATTCGGAACTGCCGTCTTCGACGCCGAGCGCGAGGCATTCGGGCAGTTCATAGGAATGCAACTCGCAGATGGCATCGCGAACGGCGGGGAACTGGTCGGCGCTGGTCTTGATCAGCAGCAGGCATTCGTGGCTGGCTTCGATTTTGCCCTGCCAGCGATAGACGGATTCGATGTGCGGGATGATGTTGACACAGGCGGCGAGTTGGCGCTCGACCAGGAAACGCGCGATCTTGCGCGATTCTTCTGTCGACCCGGCGGTAGAGAGGACGATTCGTTTGTCAGTCATATAAAATCAGTCCCTTCGCCCTTTCGGCTCAGGGCAGGGTAAGAACAGCTCTCGGCTGTCGACGAGAGATTAGCACTTTGCGGGCATGGTGCGAGGCGGAATATGGTGCAGATCAAGTTTGGGACATCAGGATGGCGGGCGGTCATGGCCGAGGAGTTCACGTTTGCCAACGTGCGGCGCGCGGTGAGTGGGATCGCTCGCTATGTGGTCTCGCAGAAGCCGCAAGGGGCACGGGTTATCGTGGGACGCGACCCGCGGTTTCTGGGTGAGACGTTCTGCTCCATGGCGGCGGAGATCCTGTCGGCCGAGGGCATCACGCCGCTGGTCGTGGCCGAGCCTGCACCTACGCCATCGTTTGCTTACGCCGTGATTCAACTGAAAGCGGACGGGGTCATCAACTTCACCGCTTCCCACAATCCGCCCGAGTACAACGGAATCAAATTTTCGACGCCGGATGGTTGTCCGGCTCTGCCCGAAGTCACGAAGAAAATCGAGGCAGAAATTGCTGCAGGGGACAGTGCCGCCCACGTCTCGCAAAAGCGGCGAGACGTGGGGCACCCCCCGATTGGGAATGCCGAAAAGGAGACGCTCGATCCGAAGCCGGCGTACCTGAAGCGTCTGGGAGAAATCATTGACCTGGAGGCGATCCGGAAAGCGGGCGTGCGGGTGGCTTTTGATCCCATGTGGGGTGCGGCGCGGGGATACTCCGATGAATTGCTGCGCAGCGCCGGAGTGCAAGTGGCAACGGTGCACGACTACCGTGACGTGTTGTTTGGCGGGCATGCGCCCGAACCCGACGACCACTTGTTGGAGGGCCTGCGCAAGAAGATGCACGAAACGGGAGCGCAAGTCGGAATCGCGACCGATGGTGATGCCGACCGCTTCGGCATCGTTGATGCGGACGGCACGTTTCTGCAGCCGAACTACGTGATCGCATTGCTGTTCGACTACCTGGTGGAGAGCCGAGGCTGGAAGAACGGCGTGGCGAAATCGGTCGCGACCACGAATCTGATCAATGCGCTGGCCAGGAAACACGGAGTCGAGTTGCATGAGACCCCGGTGGGCTTCAAGTACATCGGCGAGCTGATCATGCAGGACAAGATCGCCATCGGCGGAGAAGAGAGTGCGGGACTGTCCATCCGGCACCATGTACCGGAAAAGGATGGCCTTCTGGCCGGGCTTCTGAGCTGCGAGGCGGTGGCGCGCCGGGCCAAGCCGCTGGGCGAACAACTGAAGGCGCTATGTAACCAAGTTGGTTCCTACTATCCCAGACGCGACAACTTCCGATTGACGCCAGCGGTGAAGGAGAAGTTCACTGAAAAGTTGAAGGCTGATCCACGGGAGTTCTGTGGACATGCAGTGAGTCAGGTCGTTCGCACCGATGGATTGAAGCTGGTGTTCAGTGACGGATCGTGGGTGTGTTACCGGTTGTCGGGCACTGAACCGGTGGTGCGCGTGTACTCGGAAGCGCGCAGCGAGAAAGGCCTGGAGAAGCTGAGCACGGCGGCGCAGCATTGGATCTTCGAGTGAAGCGGTTATCCGACATCACGAAACTTTCACGACCGGAGGCTGGTCTGCGGGCTGTGATCGAACACGCGCCGCAGGCGGAAGCGCTGGCCGCCTCCTGGATGGAGCGGCTGCGTCCGGCGTTCATGCGCCTCTATGCCTTGCGGCGGAGGATTGTAACCGTGGCCGTGGTGGTGGCGGCGGCTTCGCTATTGGGGCACGTGATGTTCGGCGCCAATGGCTGGGTAGTTTACCGGCAGAAGCGCGCCGATTATGGAGCGTTGCAGAAGCAGATCGAAAAAGTGCAGCAGGACAATAACCGCTGCACGCAGCAGATTCAGGGCCTGCAGAGCGACGAGAAGGCCATCGAAAAAGAAGCGCGGGAGCAGTTGGGCTACACCAAACCAGGAGAATACGTGTACGTGGGTCCGTCTCCGGTGCCCGCGAAACCAGCGCCGCCGGCCAATCACTCGGCAAGAAAGTAGCCGTTTCGCGGCGCGCCCGTTCCGATGTCGCCTCGCCCTGACAACTTCGGTTTCCCACCTGTGATATAGTTCGGCTCTATGCTTTGAGAATCCGGCGGATTGGCTTCCTGACGCGACGCCATTTTCGCTGCACTGTGGGTTTGCGGTGTGTGGGAGCGCCAAGCGAATTTCCAAAAGGAGAAACCGGCCATGAAAAAAGTAGTAGCGGTCTGTCTTGCGGTGTGTTTCGTGTTCGCTATGTCGGCGTTGGCGTTCGACGACATGGGCAAGAGCACAACCGTCAACGGTTGGATTGTCGATGACAAATGCGGGGCCAAAGGCGCGAACGCAGGCGCTGAGGCTTGCACCAAGAAATGCCTGGCTGCCGGCGCGAAGATGGTGGTCGTCACCGATGGCGATCAAAAAGTGCTGGCCGTGGAAAATCCGGATGCTCTCAAGGGGCACGAAGGGCATCACGTCGCCGTAACCGGCTCCGTGAAGGGGGATTCCATTCACGTAGACAGTGCCAAGATGCTATAGACCGTCTGGGGAAACGGCACGAGGAAAAAGGGCGACCTGCGGGTCGCCCTTTGGTTTTCTTACTGCGCCTTGCGGCAGGGCCAGCCCGGGGTCATAAAATGCCGGCGCACCCGCCGAGCTGCGCTCGGCCTGACCGGGTCGAAAACCCGGTCCTACACAGAACTACCGCACCACGCCTTCCAAAGGCGAACTGGCCGTGGCATACAGTTTCTTCGGCATGCGGCCGGCGAGATACGCCTGGCGTCCGGCGAGCACCGCGTGCTGCATGGCCTGCGCCATGAGTGCGGGATCCTGGGCATTGGCAATACCGGTATTCATCAGTACCGCGTCGGCGCCGAGTTCCATCGCAATGGCGGCGTCGGAAGCTGTGCCCACGCCGGCATCCACGATCAATGGCACACCCGTAATCATCTCCCGCAGAATGCGGATGTGGGCCTGGTTCTGAATGCCCATGCCGCTGCCAATGGGCGCGCCCAGGGGCATGACCGCGGCAGCGCCGGCCTCGACCAGGCGTTTGGCGAAGAC
>Ga0187782_10004228_pt1 | contig 10744 bp, 13 predicted proteins | sample 0715_SJ02_MP15_2_FD_132454 | JGI IMG/M metagenome (GOLD analysis project Ga0187782, IMG submission 132454) | Tropical peat soil microbial communities from peatlands in Department of Meta, Colombia - 0715_SJ02_MP15_20_MG | ecosystem: Environmental > Terrestrial > Soil > Wetlands > Peat | place...
CAGCGCGCTGACGGTTCTTACCGCCGCCGCCTACGCTGGCGCGATGGGGCTGAATGTCACCGAGACCTGGACCAATGCCGACGGCAGCACGGGAATGGCAACAGTTGCGGACAACGTCGAGGCCTATGCGCCGGGCTCGCCGATCTTCGCGCTGACCGGCGACGACAATCTGACCGGCGAGGGCGGCAACGACCTGTTCGTCTTCGCGCAGCCGATTGGCAACGACGTCGTTTATAATTTCAATGCCATGTCCAACAAGATCGATCTGATCGGCTTCGCTCAGGTCGCAAACTTCAGCAATCTTCAGATTGCCGAGGACAGCAATGGCAATGCAGTAGTTACGGTCGGCGCCGGCGAAACAATCACACTGCAAGGTGTCGACGCTGCGACGCTCTCGGCGAGCAACTTTGTGTTTAATCAAACACCGACTGTCGACAACAGCAGCACCATAACGATCAGCGACGGCGCTGAGCTGCCGCTCTCCGGTACCGTCGACAATTCCGGCATCATCGAGCTGAATTCCGCAGGCCATCTTACGGAACTCGTGATCGTCGGTGCCGGCGCCACGCTCGAGGGTGGCGGCCAGATCGTTCTTTCCGGCAACTCAGCTATCGTTGGCACAAGTTCGAATGCTGTCCTGACGAACGTCGACAACATCATCTCCGGCGTCGGCCAGATCGGCCTCGGCAATGGAAATTTGACGCTCGTCAATCAGGGGGCCGGCACGATCAATGCTAACGTGGCCGGCGGCACGCTTATCCTCGATACGGGTACGACCATCACCAACACCGGCCTGCTCGAAGCGACGAACGGCGGCACGCTGCAGATCGACGATCCGGTGAAGGGTAGTGGCAGCGCGATAATCGCGGGCGGGACGCTCGTATTCGACGCCCAATCGAACATGAACGTCACGTTTGAGAACGGCAATGGCGCGCCGACTTACGGCGAGCTTGTGCTTGGCGATGCGGCAGGCTTCTCCGGCCAAATTTCCGGGTTTACCGGAATGGCAGCGAACGCAAGCAGCTCGGACGTGATCGATCTCGTCGGGATCAACTACAATTCCGCTGGCTTCTCGGAGGCGTACAATTCCGCGACCGGCGTGCTGGTTGTGACTGATGGAACCAACTCCGTGTCGCTCAAATTCTTCGACTTCACCGGAACTTTCAAATTTGCATCCGACGGGAGCGACGGCACCGATATCTTCGATCCGCCTGCAACGAATTCGTCGAGCACGTCCGTTTCGGTCGGCAGCGACAATTTCATTTTCCACCCGAGCAACAGCGCTGGCAACGCTAACGGTGGCTCAAACCCGCAAGGCAATATGCCCGAGTTCAGCCAGTTCACTTCCACGCACATTCAAGAATGGCTCGCCAATAATGAGATGAATGACGACATGTTCACGGATTTTGTGCATCACGTGGATAGTGCTGGAACGTCCGCTCACTGGCACGCGCTCGTACAAAACGCCGTCCAATCACACTGACGTAACCCATCGCGACCCTCACGTTCGACAATCCGACAGGGCATTGAGCTTTTCGTGCGATGGCCCAGGTGGCATACTCATTACCGACCCGCCTGCTGCGTCATCCGCGACAGCGGAAAGGCCTCGCGCAATCAATGGCTTGTTCCGGTAGCGGGCCACTTTGGGCCGACCTTCGCGAATGGTCTGAAGCGCCGGTATCCAGACCTACTCAGAAATCGCTTCCCTTGCTGCTGCCGTCCGAACTACTGCCGTCCGAATCCAAACGACTTCAATAATATTCAGCGGTTCTGCAATCCCAGTTCTCGCGGCGCAGCCGCCACAGTAGACTCGCGCGCCGAAGCGATCGCGCGTCGTAATCCGCAACAACGGCTTTTTCGAACGACTTGTAATCTTCGGCGTCCTCCAGCGCACTGATCACCGTCTCGGCCGTGAGCCCATGACGGACGGCACTACAGCGGGAGCGCTGTTTGCCTTCTTCCGTGGTTGGACCGGTGCTTTTGCGGGCATTGGGCATTGCGGCGGTTGGCTTCGAACTGCCTGAAGGAGGTCATTGGGAGCCAACCGAGACAATCGGGTTCGTTTCGCAATTCGGGTCGTGATCGCGAGACGGCTGAACGCGCTTTGTGCCACCGTGTTCAATGCCAGCATCGGTGACGGGTGCCGCACGCTCGACCTGCACTCCGGTCGGCACTGCCAACAGCGGATGCGTCGTCAGCCAAAGGGAGCGGGCGTTCGCCATGGGATCGATAGCGGCCTTCTCCCACCATAGGACTTCATCGCCACAGCGGTGAACCTCGCGGTGGTGGACCCGGCACAGCGGCACGGTGAATTCGTCGCTCACCTTGCGGCCGAGGGCGCGATGTTGCGCAAAGCGCAGATGGTGAGCGTCCGAGGGCCGACGGCCGCAGATGAGGCACGGCTGCTTGGTGATGAATTTGACGTGGTGCCGGTCGCGTATCCGGCGCGGCTCGGGGAAGTTCAACGCGCTTTTGTCGATCGGCTCGGCCTTGGTCGGAGCGGCGGCGCCGGTAGGGCTGGGAGCCGGCGTAGAAGGGATTGGATCGGAACGAGGAGCCGGGGAGGGGATCTCGACCGCGTTCGCGTCATTGCCTTCCAGGGTCGCCAGTTTCGCCTGAAACGCCTCTTCGACGCGTTGGGCATCGGCCGCGGTCAAGCTGTTCTTCGCGCTCAGGACCCGCTGCGCCCAGGCGGTTGCCGCGTCCGGTGAGCCGAGGTCCCGCACTTCGCCCACAAGCTGGTCCCGAAGCGCTTCCGATTGCCGAGGCTCCAAGACTGCCTCTGGAGCGGCATTGAGGGTCTTGCCGGGGCGGCGACGCTCGGGCTTGGCCCGTGCCGATCCATTGCCGCTCCGGGCGGGCCCGTTCGAGGTCTGGCCCGTGACTGGCCGTTCTGGCGCGGCGAGATCAGGCGCATCAAGGTCATCCTCGCCGGCAATCCCAACCAGCGCGAATAGGGCATGGCGGCGGGCATAGGTGAGCGCTTCCCCCATCCGCTGCGGGCTCGTCGTCAGCGCAAGCGAGCAGACCGGCCAATCAGAGGCGATCCATTCGCCCGAAGCATGCGCCAGGACGGTGGTCAAACTGACCGTGCCCGCAGCCTGGTCGATGGCGGTGGTCTGTAGGGTCGCGATCTCGTGCTGGCCCAGGGTCTTGCGCACGATATCGAGCCCGCTCGACAGCGGCGCATAGCGAAAGGTCTGTTCGGCTCCTCCGACTCCATCCGAACGGATGGTTCCGACCAGGGATTTTACCGGATTGACGAGCTCGATTTGCGCCTTGGCGAGAGCCGCAGCCAATGAACCGATCGATTCACTGGACCGCTGCATGGCTATCCTCCGCATTGAGGAGATCGAAACTGATGGCACCTGACTTCGAGCGTCTGGCGCGAACGCCATGGCCGATCGCCTGTTGGGCATCCTCCGGCATAAGGCTCTTGAGCTCGGCCTTGACCTGCTCATGCTCGAGATGGGCCGCCCGTGTGCGGGCAAATATCCCGGCGAACTCCGCCCAGGCGTTCGATGAACTTATGTCGACGATCCGCACTGCCTCGATGCTCGCTTTGGGCGGCTCGACCCCGAACAGGGAAGGGGGCTCGCCGCTCTCGACACAGCGCCAGAACTTGCGCTCGGCGGTGACGATCAAATGCTGGTAGAAAGGGGATCGGCATGGGTCTGGATCTCCACCCACTTGCCGCCGCCGGTGATCACCGAGAGGACCGCGGTTCTCGCCGCCACGACCCACATATTGTGCTGCAGCTGCAGCATGTACTTCTCGGCGGCAGCCTCCTCCGAGAATAACCAGGGCAGCATGAATTTGGCCTCGAACACACAATCACTGCCCTCAATGCGACCGTCGAGCGTTGCCCCCCATCCAGCGCAATGCCGGGTGCCTGACATTGCGCTGAATATCCGTGATCACCTCCCCGGTATTGGCCTCGTACCAGCGCCGATTGAGGTCCTCGGTGGCAACACCGAGCTGGACGATGAGGTTGCCGGAAAGGTCCTCGGGCTCGGCCTCTCCCCGTTTCTCGCGCCAGAGGCGGATTAAGGCCGCCTCGTTATCACCCATGATGATCCGGGCATCAGAGCCGCCGATGAAATGGCGGCGATCTGCTAAATTGCGGCTTTTGGTGTGCAAAGCCATCCTACTTCTCCTTTCGGACTGTCCGGCGGGTATGGTAGATCGCGCGGACTGCCGTGGACCTGTTTGATAGTATTTCTGTTAAATTGGGTCAGCGCTGGCGTCAATAGAATTTCTATCAATTCGGATCTTCGAAATTGACAACGATCCGACAGATCAAGGCGGCCCGCGCATTGCTCGCGTGGTCTCAATCGGACTTGGCGCGCAAATCAGGGGTATCGGAGCCTACCATCGCTCGGCTGGAATCCGCGGAAGGCCAATTAGGGGGGCGAGGGAACACGGTTAGAAAAATCCGGTTTGCGCTTGAATCCAGCGGGATTGAGTTCATCGACGAGAACGGAGGAGGACCAGGGGTGAGGCTGCGAAAGCGGCAACAGAGAAAGGGCTAAAAGCCTTAGCGTCTTGACACACGTGACGCCATTTGAGACCATTGATATCAATGATCTCACGGAGCTCGGGGTGACCGGAAATTTGCACGTGCGTAAGCTGGACGATGATCTAATTGCTCGCCTGAAACGTCGCGCGGCGCGGCACGGCCGCTCGACCGAGGCTGAACATCGAGAAATCCTCCGCCAGGCCCTCGCCAACGAAGTTGAACCTTCTTTCGACAAGCTGGCCGCCGACTTGCGTAAGCTGACCAAGCGGCGGAAACAGACGCCCTCGGAAATTCTCCTTCGTGAAGGACGTGAGGAGCGGTGAATACGCTCGTCATCGACGCCAGTATCGCCATCAAATGGGTGGTGGAAGAGGACGGCACACGCGAGGCGCTGGCACTCCGCCAACAGGCAAAATTGATCGCGCCCGAACTGCTGGTAGCTGAGTGCGCGAACATCCTCTGGAAGAAAGTGCACAGGGCCGAGCTTTTAAGGGAAGAGGCGCTTCTTGCCGCCCGTCTGCTGCAGGGCGCCGAAATCGAACTGTTACCCACACGGTCATTACTAGAGACGGCGACGCGAATGTCGATCGCGATCGATCATCCGGCCTATGATTGTATGTACTTAGCTCTCGCGGCCAAGAACAAATGCCAGTTTGTTACGGCTGACCACCGTTTTCTTCGGAAACTTCGCCAGGGCCAGCAACGCACCCTTCGTGGCAGAGCTATTTCGTTGATCGAGGCCGCGAACCTATAGGATCGACTACGGCGTGCCGTTCGAGGCAGCCGGCGTCGAATTCACCAATGGTGATCAACCGGGAGTCCGCCTAACTAAGGCCGCTGCGGCGCACTCTGCAGAGCGAGCCGGCGTATCAAAACCCACGGTTTCCGCAAAGCCAGGCCGGCGCAAGACCGCCAAGACGACTCTGAAGACACGATAGGTTCGGCAACGCTCACTACGATGCTGATCTTGCAGGCGACCGTCACCCAGGGAGAAAACAATCAGCGGGTGCTGACGCCGACCGCGCTGCTCTTGTTCTATGTCGCCGACGCCAAGAGCCCGGACGTGTACCGACTGCCGCCAGGATCGTTCTAGCGAAGATCTCAGTCAGACGCGTGGGCCGGGGGCCGCGAGTTTGGCCGCCCACTGGCCTTTAGCGCGGGCGCATTCCGGCATGGCCCGATCACGGTCGCCTAAGGAGAGAATAAAGGGAGGCGGTGAAAGAAACAAAGAAGTGCGGGGCCGCGCGACGACGAAGAACGGGGCGGGAACCCCAGATGGCAATCGGCTTCGCCAACGAACTGGTGTCCGAAATTCACGACCGTATGCCGCTGATCCTTGCGCCAGCCGATTACGCACGCTGGCTCAGTGACGAGCCGGACCCCCCGTGACCTGATGCGGCCATTCCCCGCCGAGCCTATGCGTTGTGGCCGATATCGACACGAGTGAACAAACCTGAGAATGATGATCCGTCGATTATTGATCCGATAGAATTGACCTTTTCTGCGCCGTAGGGCAGATCAGAGCTGCCTCAGCTGGCGGCTTAATTGTCCGACTGTTCTCGTGATGAGAAACAATTTCGCGATTTGGAGGATCCTGCTATGAAGAAGATAATCATTTTGACGGCCTTCTCGCTCGCTATCGCGCCGTTGCAGCAGGCCATGGCGTGTGAGTTTAGCCATCAGGCCTCCGCCGTATCTACGGTCGTCGCGGACAGCGCCGGCGGTTGCAGCGGCACCAATTGCGCCACTGAGCCGAGCGCCGGCGAGCCAACGGCCCCCGGGCCCGTCGCGGAATAGCTCAACCGCCGCAGATTGCCGACGAACCGGCTGACCCCGAACCAGTCATCGTGTTTGCGTGGTAAACCGCGACACAAAGGCGGGCGGCTGCCTGCTCGACTCACTTTTGCGGCGATGTCTGCGCGAACATCCAAGCTCCATATCCGACGACGCGGTCGCGAGAGCCCGCCGTGTCTCCGGAGTTGCACAACGACAGCCGCCGAGCCTTGATGCCACGGCGCTCGGCTTCGATCAGCAGGCCGGCGACGGCGGTACAGCCGCAGGCTTGATTGGGGCCCAGGCTGCTCCAGTCCCCGTGCTCGATAGCGGCGGCGGTGGCGAAATCCAGGCGCCGTGCAATCTCGTAGCTGTGATAATGAGATAAATCCGAGCTGACGACGATCAGCGTCTCCGATCCGCCCCACAGCCGCCGCAGCGCATCGGCGACGTCCTGTGGAGCCGCATCACCGACAAGGAGCGGCACCGCTTGGAACGATCCCAGCGCAGCTTGCAGGAACGGCAGCTCCACTTCGAGAGAGTGCTCGGGAGCATGCGGAGTATCGGCGCGAATGACAAATTGCAAATCGGCAATCTCGCTCAAGGCCTCTGCGTCCACGGGCACGTGGTCGAGAGGAGTCTCGAAGGCATCGACTGTAGGGGCGGCAATTCCCGGCACGCGGACATAATGTGCCGGCCCGATCAACACGACGCGCGTGATCGTCTGCCTATCGCGAAGCGCTGCGAAGGCGGCGGCAGCAACGCGGCCGGAATAGACATAACCCGCATGCGGAGCGATCAAGGCTTTGGGGATGACATTTGATGAGGCCGCAACATCGGCGAAGAGGTCAGAAACTTGCGTTCTCAGCCGAGCCGGATCACCGGCGTAGAACCGGCCTGCCACTGCCGGTGGCCTAACCGTCGTGCCGCGTAAATCCGCTCGCATCTTGCCCCGGTCTCTCCCGATCACCATTTCTCGCCTATCCTTGAGACTTAAGCCGAGCACGACATGAATCAACCCGTCGAGGGCACACCGGGACGGTATTGGCACGTCCTGGAAGATGGCCGCATCCAGTGCGACGTCTGCCCCCGCTATTGCAAGCTGCGTGACGGTCAGCGCGGCCTGTGCTTCGTGCGCGCACGGCGGGGCGAGCAGATGGTACTGACGACCTACGGGCGCTCGTCGGGCTTTTGCATCGACCCGATAGAAAAGAAGCCGCTCAATCACTTCTTACCGGGCACCCCGGTGCTGTCCTTTGGCACCGCTGGCTGCAACCTCACCTGCAAGTTCTGCCAAAACTGGGATATCTCGAAGGCCAGGAATCTTGATCGCATCCAAGATCTGGCCTCGCCCGAGGCTATTGCAGAAGCTGCTGCGCAAAGCGGGTGCCGATCCGTCGCCTTTACTTACAACGATCCCGTGATCTTTCTCGAATACGCCGTCGACGTGGCGCGGGCCTGCCGAGAGCGGGGGATAAAGACTGTGGCAGTGAGCGCGGGCTATATCTCGCCGGAGCCGCGGATTGAGTTCTTTCGGCACATGGACGCGGCCAACATCGACCTGAAAGGCTTCACTGAAGATTTTTACAAGGGTCTCTGCTCCGGCAAGCTCGCTTGCGTGCGTGAGACGCTGGAGTATCTCAAGCACGAGACGAACGTTTGGTTCGAGATTGCGACCCTGCTTATTCCAGGCGAGAACGACTCCGCCGCCGAAATCGAAGCAGAGAGCACCTGGGTCAGGGACCGCCTCAGCCCCGACGTGCCGTTGCACTTTACGGCCTTCCATCCCGACTGGAAAATGATGGACCATCCGCCGACCCCGCCAGCGACGCTACGCATGGCACGGCGGATCGCGCTGAACGCGGGCCTTCGCTATGTCTATACCGGCAATGTTCACGATCCCGCGGGGCAGGCCACGCATTGTCACGCCTGCGGCACGGCGCTCATCGGCCGCGACGGGTATGACATCACAACGTGGCATCTGTCTGCGAACGGCCGATGTGCCAAGTGTGGTACGCGCTGCCATGGTGTGTTTGAAGCGACGGCCGGCCAATGGGGTGCACGCCGTCAGCCGGTCAGGCTGCGAGCATCTGAACCGAACCGACGGCCTCATAGTTCCCCACCGAGCCTTTAGGCTCCCGAATTTGCCGTGGCCGAAGCTCCAGCATCGGTCGCGCATATATAATAACATATCATCGGAGCGGCTGCCTTACACTAAGCCGAAAGGGAATGGCATCGATGTCAGAAGAGCAAGCTGATCGGGAACGACCCTGCCTTCACTGCATGATAGTCGAACTGATCGACGATTTTTATGCTGAGTGCCCCGCGACTGACGAGGCAGGCACGGTCGATACCGATGAAGTGATGACCGCAATTGCAAAGACGGTGGCAGAATTCACCTGCCGCGAGGATGGTGCGATCCGACAGCAATTGATCGAATGTCTGATGCGCGAAATCATGGATTATGACGCAGAGTTTCGTCGGAACGACGCAACGGGTGCAATCGGTTCCGATGCACGCCATTAGCCCACTCGACTACCCTCGATAAAGGGCATATTTGGGCGTTGAGATCGCGATGCAATGGAGGAGATGCTTGTCCTACCCACCAATTGATAACGACGCGACACGGGCAGCGGCGAATCTGCCCGGCTTGGATGTAAAAGGCCGGCGGAGGCAGCCGGGCCCATGCCCGCCGCAATGCGCTGGGGTGGGCCCTTGAAGTATGCTCTGAGGGAGAAACCTAGTGAAGTTGAGTCCGGAAGAGGCAAAAATTCTACGCGAGGCCATGGCCGGCATTCCGCTGATTGCAGAGACAATCGCTGCGACCCACGGCGAGCACCGGACTAAGGCCCTAGAGGCGGCCGAACGCGGTTACTTGCAAACCCTACGGCAGTCGGGTTTCGCGGATCATGATGCTCTGACGTGGGTCTCGGCAATCATGCGGCGACTACGAGGGCAAGTGGAAGTGCTGGGTTTGGTGAATAAGAGAATGCTTGCAGCGTTATATGAAGAACTGAGCGTCCCTCCCGCTACCATGTCAGACCAGAAGTCAGCTTTGGTTGGTTAAGCCCGGTGGCGGGCTAGGCGAAACTCCAAGCAATAAATGACCAACGAAACGCCGCAACCAAACGTGGACGGATGTTGGCGGACAGCAGCAGAAATGCCGATTTTTATCCATCTCACCGGAGAGGGGGGGCGCTCTTAACGGTCGCCCTAGATTGGCGTATGGTGGGTGACGTTGTTGTCGTGCTGCTCTTCGATTTGGCAGCCTTACAAAAGGAGGAGGGCCCGATGCGAAAACTCACGATGACTTTGGCTGCAGCGGCGCTGGTGTTGGGGGCGATGATCTTGCAAGCCAACGCGCAAACCCAGCAGCGCTCAGCCGCCTGCATAAATGCACTGAAGAATGCAACCCCAATTGTCAAACAGGCAGCATGCAATGGAACGACTGGCTACTGCGGCTGTGGCCCTGGTTGGGTCAGTGCGTGCGCTCCCCGTTGTTGCCGGTGCGTGCCATGCTGGTAAGTATTCCCTGCGGGGAATAGCGTGATCGAAAAACCGGCAGTGAAGGCATCCGAGGCCGCCTCAATTGGCGGCCTCGTCTTTGATCGGTCCTTGTTGCGTGCCTTCTGCGCCTCGGTCGCCTTACTTCTCGGCGGAACATGCGCTGCTCCGCGCTCAAGTGCGCGGCTTCTAGTTTAGACTATGATTCCATTTGATGAATGGATCAAGGTCTGGGCGTCTGCTACAATCGAAACGAGACTGCAGGGACGCGGGCGGCGACACATTGCCTGTCGTTTTCGCTCCCATCCGGTCAAGGCCCCTTGAGTTGAGGACAAACGGGCGAGGCGCGCGTATTCTGAAGCGAAGATGCATCTAACCGCAGGAGATGATGGAGGGACCGCCATGTTCAATAAAGACACGGACAGGAAATGGCTGAAGATCTACGAAACGATGGATCGTCGCGATTTCGTCGTCTCTTCGCTTGCTGCAGGCGCCATGACGCTGACCCCGCGGTGGGTGAGCGCGCAGGGCAGTACACCTTACCGTATTGGCCTCTTGTTGCCGTCGACTGGAACTGGCGCGAACTACGTGGCCGAGGCCATCCGCGGCATGCCGGTACTAGCGGCTGAGATCAATTCGCGTGGCGGCCTCGCGGGCAAATACCCGATTGAAATCATCTATCGCGACACCCAGACAAAGCCGGACGTCGGCGCCCGCGAGGCGAGGCAACTGATTCTCAATGAAAAGGTCAATGCGATTTTTGGCACTTATAGCAGCGCTGTCGCGCTGGCCGTGCAGGAAATCATTCACGAACACAAGACGCTGCATTTCGCCGCGACGAGCAACAGCACAAACATCACCACCGAGAACCACACCCCGTACACATACCAGTGGTGTCCGGACAGCGACATGCAATCGGGCGCGGTCGTCGTCGCCGTCGCCAAGCTG